>Ga0187892_10001006_pt1 | contig 68903 bp, 74 predicted proteins | sample MA1701073metaG_FD_139345 | JGI IMG/M metagenome (GOLD analysis project Ga0187892, IMG submission 139345) | Bio-ooze microbial communities from a basaltic lava cave in the Kipuka Kanohina Cave System on the Island of Hawaii, USA - MA170107-3 metaG ...
GAAGGCGAGCAGCTCCTCCGGTGCGCAGCTCAAGCGGCGACCGTCTTCAGCACGAACTCGTCGAGATAGCGGCGGAATCCTTCGCGCGTCTTCGCGGCGGCGGCGTATTGCGCGAGGTGCGCGTCGTCGATCGGGTACAGGTCGGGCGCGCCGAGCGGCCAGGCGCCGCGCGGCGCGGGCGCGGCGCCGCTCACGTACACCGCGGAGAGCACGCCCGGGGCGAGCAGCTCGTCCTCGAGCATGTCGCCGGGCTTGCGCTCCTCGAAGGTGACGAGCGTGCGCCGCGCGGCGTGCGCCATGGTGGCGAGCTCGCGCCGCCGGCCGAGCCAGACGTTGCCGGCGTCGTCGGCCCAGCGCGCATGGAACAGCGCCACGTCGGGCGAGATCGCGGGCACGACGAGGATCGGGTCGCCGGGCTCGAGCGGGTTGTCAACGATCTTCCAGTCGCCGCGCCGGGCGAGGAGGTCCGAGCCGATCACGCCGCGCAGCGGCAGGAACGGCACGCCCTTCTCGGTCGCCTGCAGCGCGGTGTGGATCGCGGGGCAGGTCGCGTCGCGCACCCGGATCGCGCCCGTCTCGGCGGCCTCGGTGAAGCGCGGCGCCATCCCGGCCTCGCCGAGCGAGACCGCGCTCGACTCCACCTCGGCGACGCAGCCCGCCCCGATCAGCAGATCGGCACCGAGGCCGAGCACCGGCACGCCGAGCAGGCGCAGGTTGCGCGCGCGCCGGCGCACCAGCGCGCGCACGACCGCCATCGGCGGCAGCGAGTAGTCCGGCGGCAGCGCGACCAGCGCGCCGTCGGCAATCTCGGCCGCGATCTCCTCCGCGCTCCCGAGGAAGCGCGTCTCGTTCGCGGGCAGGCCGGGCACCGCTCTCAGCCTAGGCGGTGCCGCCGACGGTGAGGCCGTCGATGCGCAGCGTCGGCTGCCCGACGCCGACCGGCACGCTCTGGCCCTCCTTGCCGCAGGTGCCAACGCCCGGGTCGAGCTGCAGGTCGTTGCCGATCATCGCGACGCGCGTCAGCACGTCCGGCCCGTTACCGATGAGGGTCGCGCCCTTCACCGGCGCCGTCACCTTGCCGTTCTCGATCACGTAGGCCTCGGCGGCGGAGAACACGAACTTGCCGTTGGTGATGTCCACCTGCCCGCCGCCGAAATTGACCGCGTAGATGCCCTGGTTCACGCTGGCGATGATTTCCTGCGGGTCGCGCGTCCCGGCGAGCATGTAGGTGTTGGTCATGCGCGGCAGCACCACGTGCGCGAACGACTCGCGCCGGCCGTTCCCGGTGAGCGGCATCTTCATGAGGCGCGCGTTGAGGCTGTCCTGCAGGTAGCCGCGCAGCACGCCGTCCTCGATCAGCACCGTGCGCTGCGTGGGATTGCCCTCGTCGTCCACCGTGAGCGAGCCGCGCCGTCCCGGGAGCGTGCCGTCGTCCACCACGGTGACGCCGCGCGCCGCGACGCGCTCGCCCATGCGCCCGGAGAACGCGGAGTTGCCCTTGCGGTTGAAGTCGCCCTCCAGCCCGTGGCCGATGGCCTCATGCAGCAGTACCCCCGGCCAGCCCGGGCCGAGCACCACGGTCATGGTGCCGGCGGGCGCGGCCTTCGCCTCGAGGTTGACGAGCGCCTGCGCGACCGCCTTCTGCGCGTAGTCCGCGATGACCTCGTCGGTGAAATGCGCGTAGTCGGTGCGCGCGCCGCCGCCCGAGCTGCCGATCTCGCGCCGCCCGCCGCTCTCGGCGATCACCTGCACCGAGAGCCGCACCAGCGGCCGCACGTCCGCGGCGAGCATGCCGTCGGCGCGCGCGACCAGCACCACTTCGTAGACGCCGGCGAGGCTCGCCATCACCTCCACGATGCGCGGGTCGAGCGCGCGGCAGCGGCGCTCCAGCTTCTCCAGCAGCGCCACCTTGCTCTCGGCGCCGAGCGAAGCCAGCGGATCGAGCGCCGTGTAGCGCTGCGGCGCCCGGGCGCTGCGCGCAACCCGCGTCCTGCGGCTGCCGCCCGCCGCGGCGATCGCGCGCGTGGCGCGCGCCGCGTCGTCCAGGGCGCGCAGGCTGATCTCGTCGGAATACGCGAACGCGGTCTTCTCGCCGGCGAGCGCGCGCACGCCCACCCCCTGCTCGATGTTGAAGCTGCCCGACTTGACGATGCCCTCCTCCAGGCTCCAGCTCTCCGAGCGCAGGTACTGGAAGTAGAGGTCCGCCTGGTCGAGCCGCCGCGCGCCCAGCGCGCCGAACACCGACTCGAGCTTGCGCGCCTCGAGGTCGAACGGCGCGAGCAGGCAGGAGTCGGCGGTGGCGAGGAGATTGTCAGAATCCATGGATTGCCCGGTGCTCCAGGGCCGGGAGCGATTTTCGCACTTCGGCGAGCCGCGCGGTATCCACCTCGGCGAGCACCGCGCCCTCGCCCTCCTCGCGGGCGGCGAGCACTTCGCCCCAGGGATCCACGATCATGCTGTGGCCGTGGGTGCGGCGCCCGCCGGGGTGCAGCCCGCCCTGCGCCGGCGCCACCACGTAGCACTGGTTCTCGATCGCGCGCGCGCGCAGCAGCGTCTCCCAGTGCGCGGCCCCGGTCACCGCCGTGAACGCCGAGGGCACGAACCACGCCGTCACCGGGCCGCCGGCGCGGTAGAGCTCCGGGAAGCGCACGTCGTAGCAGATCGAGATGCCGAGCCGGCCGAAGGGGCTCTCCACGACCACGTTGCGCGTGCCGGGCTCGAGCGTGCGCGTCTCGTCGTGGCTTTCGCCCGCGTGGCTCAGCCGGAACATGTGGCGCTTGTCGTAGCGGGCGACGCGCCGCCCGGTGTCGTCGAAGACGAGGCATGCGGCGCGCGCGCGCGCCGGATCGTCGCACTCGATCGGCATCGAGCCCCCCACGAGCCAGACCCGGTGCCGGCGCGCCGTGGCCGCGAGAAAGTCCTGGATCGGCCCGCTGCCGTCCTTCTCGCGCACCTTGAGCTTGTCCGTTTCGTGGCGGCCGAGGATGGCGAAGTTCTCGGGCAGCGCGACGAGCTTCGCGCCCGCCGCGGCGGCCGCCGCGGCGAGCCTCCCGGCCGCCTCCAGGTTGGGCGCGACCTCGGGCCCGGAAACCATCTGCAGCGCGGCGAAAACCGCCATCAGTTCGACGGCCTCGGCGAGGTGTCCGGCTGCACCGCGGGCTGCGTCTTCTCCACTTTGGGGTCGCTCCAGGTGCCGGTGATCGCGTACTCGGACGCCGCGATCTGGCCGAGCGGGTCCTTGAGAACCTTCTGCGCGATCATCGTCGCGACGCCCGCCACGGGGTTCACCAGCCCGACCGCGGTCGAGGCGACGCCGCCCACGCTCGGGACCACCCTGACCTGCAGGCTCTGCGTCTCGAGCGACAGGTCGACGCGTCCCGACATCGTCACCTCGGCGGCCGGGCCGCGCATGCGGAAATCCTTCATCGCCATCACGCCGCGCTCGATGCCGAGCGAGCTCGCGATGCGGTCGAACTGGAAGCCCTTCGAGAACACGTCGCGGAAGTCGAGCGCGATCCGCCGCGGCAGCATCTGCAGGCTCATGAGCGAGACCAGCTTGCCGATCCCCGGCTCGATCTCGAGGAACTGGCCGTCCTCGACCTGCATCTGCAGGTCGCCCGAGAGCGTCGCGTAGTCGAGCGTCACCGGGTCGCCGCCCCAGGCGACGTTGCCGCTCAGGCGCCCGCGCGCGCCCTTGACGTGGTCCGGGTAGCCGATGCGGGAGAGGAACTGCCCGACGTTGTTCACCTCGAGGATGAAGTTGAGCGAGGTGCGCGAGGCATCGCCCGTGCGCCACACGCCGCGGCCCGAAAGCGACGAGTCCGGATTGAGCATCGCGAGCTTCTCGATGCGCCAGTCCTTGCCCTCGTGGCGCGCCGCCACCTCGACGCGGCCGAGCTTCCTGCCGCGGTGCGTGAACGCCTCGGCGACCAGGTCCACCGCCGGCAGTTCCTTGGCCGCTTCGCCGGCTTTTGCACCCGGATAGTCCTCGGGAATGGTGAAGCGCGTGAAGCGCCCGACGAGCCGGCCGCTGCCCTCGGCGCGGTAGACGAGATCGCCGGCGAGCTCGGCCGAGCTGATCGCCGCCGACCACCCGCCGCCCTCGGCGACGCCTTGCAGCGCGACGTCCTTCATGCGCTTGCCGAGCGCGTCGAGCACTCCGACCTTGAGGTCGAAGCTGGCCGCGCCGGCCTCCGTGCCCTGCTCGGCGAAATGCGGCAGCCAGCGGTCGAGATCGAGCGCGGGCAGCGTCGCGCGCAGCGAAATGCCGCGGCGCTCGGGCACGCGCAGCGGCTCGCCCACGGCGGGGTTGAGCACGACGATCGCGCGCTGCAGCTGCATGCTGCTCCCCTGCGCCGCGCGCAGGAACTCCGCGAGCGCGATCCGCCCGAGCGACACCGAGATCCGCTCGCGCCCCTCTCCCGGATAGACCTCGATCCGCAGCGGCACGGCCTCGCCCGCCGCCTTCGCCAGCGGCGGCGGCAGCGCGCTCGACAACCCCACCAGCGGCGACTCGAAGCTGATGCGGGTGCGGCCTTCCCTGACGCTCACGGCCGCGGTGTAGTCGGCCGCCCCGGCGAGCGCCCGCCGCCAGGGGTGGTCGAACAGCATGCGGATCCCCTCCGGGGTCGCGCCGCGCCCCCGCGCCGTGACGAGGACGCCGGACTCGGGCCTGGAGCCGCCCGAGATCGTCACCGGCCCGCCGAAGAGCTGCCCGCGCACGTCGTGCACCGTAAGCGTCGACTCGGTGAAGCTCACGCGCCCGGTCGCGTTCCCCACCGGCGGCAGGCGCCGGTCCACGGTCACGCTGTTGGCGGCGAACTGGTACTCCCCGGCGACCTTGCTCTTCGCGAGATCTTCGAGCGGCAGGTCGAGGCGCAGCCGCAGCTTGCCGCGGCCCTGCGCGCTTATGCCGTCCGTGAAGCCCTCGATCATGCCGCGCACCGGGCTCTGCTGGATGTAGGCGAGGAATTCGGGGGTCGGTCCCTCGGCGCCGCCGTCCACGATCAGGTGCACCTCCTCCGCCTGCAGGCTCGGGATGCTGACGCGCACGTTGGCGATCTTCGCGCCGAGGATCGTGCCGCCGCGGCCCACGATCTCCATGCGCTCGCGCTCGAACAGCAGGTCGCCCTCGATCGCCTCGATGCGCGGCCAGCCGTCGGCGTAGTCGAACACCGCGCCCGAGACCCGGGCGGAGACCGAGAAGGCGCCCTTGGCCGGATCGGCGAACGGGAAGTCGCGCAGGTCGCCGCGCAGGCGCAGGCGCGCATCGCTCGAGCGGCCGGCAAGGATGGCGCTCGCCAGGTACTCGCGCGTCTTCACGCCCATGATGCCGGAGAGCGGCAGGTACTTCGCGGCGTTCTTTCCGTCCGCGCGGCTGATCTGCGCGGACAGGTCGATCAGGCCCGGCCCCTCGCCCGTCCAGGTGTAGCTGCCGAACGCGGTGCCGGCGACATCGGCGTTGGCGAAGCTCAGGCTCGCGAGGCGCAGCGCCACCTGGCCGTCCTGCTTGCGCTCCCAGCCGATCTCCCCGTTGAGCGCGTCGAGCTGCATGCGCGGTTCGGGAAACACCTTCGGCAGGTCGAGCTCGGCCTTGCGCGAGGCGAGGTACAGCGCGCCCTTTGCTTCGCTCGCCTCGAGGTTGCCGGACAGGCCGGCGAAGCCCGGAACGTTGCGCCAGGCTTTCATCGCCAGGCCGGCGAAGCGCGCCCTGGCGGTGAAGACCGCCGACTGCTGCAGCTCGCCGGTCCAGTCGAACTTGACGTCGAGCAGGTTGCCCTGCGGCGCAAGGTCCGCGAGCAGCTTCCTCAGGTCGGCGGGAAACGGCAGGAACTCGGCGAGGTGCACCAGCGGGCCGAGCTCGATGAGGTTGGCGCTCACCGAGCCGCGCTGCGGGCGGCCGCCCTCGGCCGGCTCCCAGAGCGCGCGGAAGCTGGTCGAGTGCATCGCCGGTGCGCCGGGGCCGGCGAGCGCGAGGTTGTGCGCGCCGAACTCGTAGCCGCGCGTGGTCTCGCGCCCCTGCAGCCGGCCGCGCACCTGGCTCACCTCGAGTACCGGCAGCTCCTTGCCGAGCCGCGCCACCACGTTGCTCGCGGCGATGTCGGCGGTGGCCTCGCGCAGTTTGCCGCCGCCGAGCGAAGCCCAGACGCGCAGCGCGCCCTCGCCGCGCCGCACCTCGATCGGGTAGTCCACCCAGGCGCTCCAGCCGGCGAGGTCGGTGTAGCCGAACTCGGCGAACACGCGCCCGGTCCAGCTTGCCAGCTCCTTGACGCTGCGCCCGACGAGCTCGGCGCGCAGCTCGACGCCGGGCCCGAGATGGCGCGGCGGGCGCGCCGCGAGGCCGATCGAGTGCCCGTCGCCGTCGTTGGCGAGGCGCAGCTGCAGCGCGGTCAGCGAGAGCGGCGGCGCGCCGCGCATCTCGTCGCGCCATTCGATCTCGGCGTCGCGCACCACGATCTCGTTCTGCCCGAGGATCCAGTCGGTGAGGCCACCCTCGCCGGCGTCCCCCATCACCGCGATGCCGGCGACGTAAATCGCACCCTGCGCGTCGCGCCGCACCCCGAGCTTGGGCCGGTCGATGAGGAACGAGTGCAGGCGCAGGTCGAGCGCCAGCAGCGAGCGCCACGACACCACGTTCTCGACCGCTGGCAGCGCCAGCGCCTCGCGTCCGTCGCGATCGAAGACGCGCACGTCGGAGATCGAGATCCTGGGCCGCAGGCCCTGCCAGTCGGTCGCGAGCGCGCCGATCTTGACCGGCAGCCCGATCGAGCGGGAGATCGCGGCGACGATGTCCTCGCGATAGCGCTCGACGTTGGGCAGCAGCCAGTAGCGCAGCCCGAGGAACACCGCGGCGAAGGCGAAAAACGCCGCCCAGGCGAGGGCCTCGAGCGCGCGCAAGGTGTTCCTGGCCCAGGGTTGCATCAGGTTCTTCGCGCCGCTCCTATATTCTTTGGGCAGGCTGCAGCGAATAACGTTTCAGGCAGCGCCCGGCCGACCATCCTCATTCTATCCGTAAATGCTGGATCCGATTCGGAAAATCTCCCTCTCGCGCTACGCGCAGGGGCTGCTCGCGGCGCGTCCGGAGCTCGGAACGGAGCTGGCGGCGCGGGAACCTTTCGCCGCGGCGGAGATCGCGCGCGCGCTCGAAGGCGCGCAAAGCGACGACGAAGCGGCGCTCAAGCGCCGGCTGCGCCGCCTGCGCCAGCGCGTGCTCCTGCGCACGATGGCGCGCGACCTCGCCGGCGCCGCCGACCTCGCCGAGGTGTGCGCAACGATGAGCGAGCTTGCCGAGCAGGAGATCGCTCTCGCGCTCGCGTGGCTCGGCGCGCCCGATCTCGTGGTGGTCGCGATGGGCAAGCTCGGCGCGCGCGAGCTCAACGTCTCCTCGGACGTCGACCTGGTGTTCGTCCATCCGGATGGCGCCGCGCCGCAGCGCCTGGACCGCGCCGGCCGCAAGCTGATTTCACTCCTCAACGACGTCACGGAGGATGGTTTTGCGTTCCGCGTCGACATGCGGCTGCGGCCCTACGGCGAGGCCGGGCCGCTCGTCGTCAGCTACGACGCGCTCGAAGCCTATTTCGTCAGCCACGGCCGCGAGTGGGAGCGCTACGCCTGGCTCAAGGCGCGCCCCATCACCGGCGAGGGCCCGGCCGCGGGCGGCGGCACGCACCATGAGGCGCTTGCCGCGATCGTGCGGCCGTTCGTGTACCGCAAGTATCTCGACTTCGCGACGCTCGAGGCGATGCGCCGGCTGCACGCCGAGGTGCGCCGCGACGTGGCGCGGCGCGAGCGCGCCGCGGACGTCAAGCTCGGCCCCGGCGGCATCCGCGAGATCGAGTTCGTCGCCAAGGCGCTGCAGCTCGTGCGCGGCGGGCGCGATGCGGCGCTCGCGGTGCGGCCGACGCTCGAGGCATTCGCGCTGCTCGCCGAGCGGCGCCTGCTCCCCGAGGCGGCGGCGCGCGAGCTCGCGGATGCCTACGATTTCCTGCGCCGGGTCGAGCACCGGCTGCAATACCTCGACGATGCCCAGCGGCACCTGCTGCCGGAGGACGACGAGGACCGGGAGCGGCTCGCGCGCATGATGGATTGCGAATCCTGGGAGCCGTTCAGCGCCGCGCTCGATTCGCACCGCGACAACGTCACGCGCCACTTCCAGGACGTGTTCGCGGGCGAGCCGCCGCAGGCGCAGCCGCGGCCCTGGCCGTCGCACCTGCGCGCCGCGGCGCTGCGCGCAAGCCAGCGCTACGCCGCGCTCCCCGAGGACTCGAAACAGCGCCTCGACCAGCTCGTGCCCGCGCTTGCCGACGCCGCGGCGGCCACGCCCGATCCGGAGGCGACGCTCGCGCGCGGCATCGATTTGCTCGAGGCGATCGCGGGCCGCGCCGCTTATCTCGCGCTCCTCGCCGAGCACCCGGCGGCCCTCGAGCGCGTGACGCGGAAGATCGGCGCCTCGAGCTGGGCCGCCGAATACGTGACGCGGCATCCCATCCTGCTCGACGAGCTGCTCGACGACCGGGTGCTCTACGCCGCGCCCGACTGGAGCGCCTTCGAGACGGGGCTGCGCAGCGCGCTCGACGCGGCCGAGGGCGACGTCGAGCGCCAGATGAACCTGCTGCGCGAGCAGCACCAGGGGCGCGTGTTCCGGCTGCTGGCGCAGGACCTCGCGGGCCTGCTCGCCGTCGAGCGGCTCGCCGACCATCTCTCGGAGCTCGCCGACCGCGTGCTCGGCGTCGCGCTCGGGCTCGCCTGGCGCCAGCTGCGCGACCGGCATCGCGAGGTGCCGCGCTTCGCCGTGATCGGCTACGGCAAGCTGGGCGGGAAGGAATTGGGCTACGCCTCCGACCTCGACCTCATCTTTCTCTACGACGACGAGGACGAGCGCGCCCCGGAGAACTACGCGCGCCTGGCGCAGCGCTACAACCACTGGCTCACGCTGCGCACCTCGGCCGGGGCGCTGTTCGACACCGACCTGCAGCTGCGCCCTTCGGGCGCGAGCGGGCTGCTGGTGTCCTCGATCGAGGCCTTCGAGCAGTACCAGGAGCGCTCCGCCTGGACCTGGGAGCACCAGGCGCTCACGCGGGCGCGCTATTGCGCAGGCGACAAGCAGATCGGCGACGCCTTCGAGGCGATCCGCGAGCGCATCCTGCGGCGCAGCCGCGAGCCGTCCCGGCTCGCTGCGGAGATCCTCGCCATGCGCCAGAAGCTGCTCGGCGCGCATCCCAACCGCTCGGGCCTGTTCGACCTCAAGCACGATCGCGGCGGCATGATCGACGTCGAGTTCGCGGTGCAGTTCCTGGTGCTCGCGCACGCGCACGCGCATCCGCGCCTCGTCGCCAACCTCGGCAACATCGCGCTGCTCGCGATCGCGGCGGGCCTCGGGCTCATCCCGGTCGAGCTCGCCGAGCGCTGCCGCGACGCCTACCGCGAATTCCGCAGGCGCCAGCACGCGCTGCGCCTGAACGGCGCCGAGTACGCGCGCGTGCCGGCCGAGGAGGTCGCGCCGCACATCGAGGCGGTGCGCACGTTCTGGCACACGGTGTTCGGGCGCTTCCCGGCCGGCGCCTGATGGAGTTCTTCGTCTCCTTCTTCGCGCTTGCCGTTCGCTTCCGGGTAGGACGCGGTGACGCCAGTCAGGTTGACGCCGGGCCGGGCAAAGCTCTTCGCGAATCCCAGGTCCACCGGATCGCCGATCGCTACGGCGACGATCGGGATCGAGCGCGTGGCCTTCATCGCGGAAGGCACCGCTTCGGTCACGGCGACGAAGATCGCGTCGGGCCGTTGTTCGACAAGCTCCTTCGCTAGCGCCGGCAGGCGACCGAAGTCGCCCTGCGCCCAGCGGTCGACGCGCACGTAGTTGCTTGCCTTCGATCCAGCCGAGCTTCGCCATCTCCTCGCGCACCCCGGCCCAGAGCTTCTGCACCGCTGGGCTGTCCGAGGTGGTGCCGAGCAACGCGATGCGGTGGACCTTGTTCGCCTGCGCGCTCGCGAACGGCGACGCGAGCAGCGCCGCGCCCGCCGCAAGCATGCGCCGCCGCGTCAGGCGCGTGTAGCTCATCCGTTCACGCGGTCAACGCAACCGCACCCGCAGCCGTTGCGTTCGTCGAAGCCCCGGCGTGCAGCCGCTTGCGGCGGGGATTTTCTGTGGATACAATAAAACCTGCCCGGATCACCTTCGACCCGGCGAAGAGCGCGGCCAACCGCCGCGAGCGCGGTCTGTCGTTCTCGCTGGTGGAAGAAGGGTTTGACTGGGCCGGCGCGTGGGTGATCGAGGACACGCGCCGGGACTACGGCGAGCGGCGCTTTCGGGCGCTCGGCTTCATCGGCGCGCGACTGCACGCACTCGTCTACACCCGGCGCGCAGCCGGCGTCCACGTCATCAGCCTGCGCAAGGCGAACAGACGAGAGGTCAGGCGCTATGCCGCGAAAACCGAACCCGGAGATGATTGACGACGAGAACCCCGAGTGGACCGAGGAGGATTTCGCGCGCGCGCGCCCGGCGGCGCAAGTACTGCGCGAGCAGCTCGGCGCGCAAGCGGCCGCCGAACTGCTCAAGCCCAAGCGCGGCCGGCCACCCAAGGCGGCGCGCAAGCGCGCCATCAACATCCGGCTCTCGCCCGAGGTGCTCGAGCACTTCCGCGCCACCGGGCCGGGATGGCAGACGCGGCTCGACGAGGTGCTGAAATCGCACGTCGCGCGGCGCACTCGACGCGTCCGCGTGCGGCGCCGGAGCAGCGGTCGGCCGGCGCGCGCGTAGCTCGTTCGATCACTGGACGAGAGCGGCGTCACTCGCGGCTGGCGGCGCGGCTTACTCGATCACCTCGTCCGCCCGCCCGAGGATCGCCGGCGGCACCATCAGGCCGATGATCTTGGCGGTCTTCAGGTTGACCACGAACTCGATCTTGGAGGGCTGCTGGATCGGGAGGTCGCCGGGCTTGGCGCCTTTGAGGATCTGGTCCACGTAGGTCACCGCCTGCCGCATGAGCAGGTACGACGACGGGCCGTACGCGAGCAGCGGATGCAGCGCGGAGCCGAGCGGCCAGCGCAGGTTGACGATCGTCGGCAGGCGCTTCTGCATCGCGAACAGCATCACCTGCGGCTCGGCGGCGCCGAGCGTGCGCCGGCCGGCGATGATGAGGGCGTCCGGCCGGGCACGGTCGAGCTCCTCGAGCGCCGCGGCGACGCCCTCCGGGCTCGCGTACTCGACGAGGTGCGTCGTGAGGCCGAGCGCGCGCGCCGTCTGCCGGATCTCGCGCTGCCCGGGCTCGATCTCCTCGCGCATAAACTCGGGCGGCGCGTAGCCCCAGAGCACGCCGAGCCGCCGGATGCCGGGCTTGGTCTCGGCGAGCAGCTCGACCATGCGGCCCCAGAACTCGCCCCCGGCGAAGATCGTGTTCCCGGTGACGTTGCGGCCCGGGCGCGCCAGGCTGTCGGCGAGCCCGACCTCGACCGGGTAGCCGCTGGTCCACATGACGATCGGGATGGTGGTGGTGAGGCGCTGTGCGGCAAGCGCGCGGCCCGTGCTCGCCGCGAGGATGACATCGGGTCTTTCGGCAATGACGCGCCTCGCCGCCGGCTCGACATGGGCGAGCCCGAGCGGGGACCCCGACTGGACGATCACGTAGTCGCGGCTCTCGCTCCAGCCGTGATCCTTCATCGCGGCGACGAACCAGCCGCGCACCAGCTCGTTGGGGTCGGGCAGGAAACCGACGCGGCGCGGCGCGGGCCGGGGCTGGGCCAGCGCGCGCGCCGGCGCGGCGAGCAGCGCGCCCGCCGCGAGCACCAACCGCCGTCGCTGCCTCCGGCTCACGCGCCTTCTCCGAGAACGCGCCCGGATCAAAGTCTATTCCTATTGCGCCGGCAGGAACATGATGTCGCCGTAGAGCGCGCGCGCGGTCTGGCCGGTGTCGTCGCTGTCGGTCATGACGCCCACCGCGACGATGTCCCAGGGTTCGGTGCCGAAGGCGCGCCGGTAGTCCTCGACCACGTTGCGGCGAAAGCGCACCCATTCGCCGCTGCGCGCCTTGCCGCCTTCGACCACGATCATCTGCATCCGGTCGGTGTGCACGCCGGGGATGATCGTCTCCGGCGGCACGCCGTCCGCCCAGACGTACATCAGGATCGCGAAGGGCAGCATCTGCCCGGTGAGCCCCTTGTACATGCGCAACGTCACGCGCTCGGCGAAGTCGAGGCTCTTCACGTCGCCGTGAAACGAGATCACGAGGCGCGCCGGCGAATCCTCGCGCGAGGGCACGCGCGGGTCGGCCCCGGCCGGCGCCTGCGCCACGTTCCAGCTCCACTCCACGATCGGGTGACGCTTGGGGTCGATGCGGATGCGGCGGTAGAGCCCCGAGGCGGAGCGCTCGGCGCTCGCCTGCAGCGCCGTGCCCGCGCTCGTCGAGACCAGCGCGTAGTCGGTGCGCGGGATGTTCGGCAGCGTGACGTAGGGAGACCAGTCCCGGAGCGCGCGCCGGTCCCAGCCGCCGCGCGAGAAGCTCCCCGCCTCGACCACCTCGCCCTGCTCGACCCCCAGCTCGGCGATGATCACGCTCGACTCGAGCAGCCGGTCGGGGTCGCCGGGAAAGAGCGCGCAGCCCGCGGCGAGCACACCCGCCAGCGCCGATGCCGCGGCCGCCCGGTTCACGGTGCGCGCAGGAACGTGATGTCGCCGTACTGGCAGCGCGCCTGCTGGCGCGTGTTGTCGGCGTCGGTCATGACGCCGACCGCCACGATGTCCCAGGGCTCCTCGCCGAACGCCCTGCGATAGTCCTCGAACACGTTGCGCCGGTAGCTGCGCCACTCGCCCACGCCGTCGGCGCCGCTCGCCACCACGATCATGCGGATGCGCTCGAGGTGCGGGTTCTCGACCACCGTGCCGACCGGGAGGCTGTTCGACCAGACGTACATGAGCGTCGCGTAGGGCAGCGCCTGGCCCGAGAGCGCCCGCGCCAGGCGCAGCTGGCTGCGCACGCCGAAGGCCAGCCTCTCGGCGTTGCCGTGGAACGACACCATGAGGCGCGCCGGCGAGTCCTCGCTGGCGGCGAAGCGCGTGTCGGCCCCGGGGATCAGGTTCTCGACCCGCCAGCGCCACTCCAGCACCGGGTGCGCGCGCGGGTCGATGCGGATGCGCCGGTAGATGCCCGAGGCCGAGCGGTCGGCGCTCGCCTCGAGCGCGATGCCGGCGGCGGTCTCGACCAGGCGGTAGTCGGTGCGCGGCTTGGAGGGCAGGATGAGGTACGGCGTCCAGTGCGCCGGCAGCGCCTCGCCCGCGCGCCGCTGCGAGAAGCGCGCCACCGCGACGCGCTCGCCGGTCTCGCGCGCGAGCTCGGCGACCACCGCGCTCGAGGCGAGCAGCGGCTCGTCGGACAGGCTCGCGCAGCCGGCGAGGGCGAGCCCCAGGATCGCGACCGCGGTCTTGATGCGCCCCTCCTTGGCCGCACAGCCTAGCACTAGATCGCTTCGCGCGGCACGCGCAGGTGCTGCGGCCCGCGCCGCAGCGGGCCGTCCACCTCGGAGGCGAAGCGCGCGAGCGCATCGAGCAGCGCATCGCGCTGCAGCCGGTAGAGCACCCTCTGGCCCTGGCGCTCGGCGCTCACCAGGCCGGCGTGCTGCAGCATCGACAGATGGCGCGAGACCGCGGGCGGGCTCATGCCGAAGCGGACGGCGAGATCGGAGGTCGAGAGCGCCGTCTGCGCCAGGAAGGCGAGAATCCTGCGCCGCGGCAGCGAGGCGAGCGCCGCGAAGATCCGCTCGGGATGATTAACGCTCATGTTAATAGTATAGTGCGCCGGGCGCGCTTGCGGGTAGAATGGCGCCTCGCATCCAGGGAGAACCCGTTCCATGGCGAAGGCAAAGGCGGCGCCCAAGGCGCCGCTGTCGATGGCGGACCGCGACGGCTGGATCTGGTACGACGGCAAGCTGGTGCCGTGGCGCGCCGCCACCACCCACGTGCTCACCCACTCGCTGCACTACGGGCTGGCGGTGTTCGAGGGGGTGCGCGCCTACAAGACCGTGCGCGGCACCGAGATCTTCCGCCTGCAGGAGCACACGCAGCGGCTGTTCAACTCGGCGCACATCTACCTGATGAAGGTCCCGCACACGCTCGAGCGATTGATGCGCGCGCAGATCGAGGTGGTGCAGGCGAACGGCCACCCGGCCTGCTACATCCGCCCGATCGCGTTCTACGGCTCGGAGAAGATGGGCGTCTCGCCGGTCGGCGCGACCGTGCACGTCGCCATCGCGGCCTGGCCCTGGGGCGCCTACCTCGGCCCGGAGGCGCTCGCCAAGGGGATCCGCGTCAAGACCGCCTCGGTCGCGCGCCACCACGTCAACGTCACCATGGCGCGCTCGAAGATGTCGGGCACCTATCCGAACTCGGTGCTGGCGACGCTCGAGGCGACGCAGCACGGCTACGACGAAGGGCTGCTGCTCGACGTCGACGGCTTCGTCGCCGAGGGCGCGGGCGAGAACATCTTCATCATCAAGGACGGCGCGATCTACGAGCCGGAGCTGACCTCGGCGCTCACCGGGATCACGCGCACGAGCGTGATCGAGCTCGCCGCCGGCCTGGGCTGGAAGGTCGAATCGCGGCGCGTGACCCGCGACGACATCTACATCGCCGACGAGGCGTTCTTCACCGGCACCGCCGCCGAGGTGACGCCGATCCGCGAGCTCGACGGCCGCACCATCGGCTCGGGCCGCGCCGGCCCGATCACCAAGGCGCTGCAGAAGGCGTTCTTCGACGTCGTCACCGGCAAGGACCGCAAGCACCGGCACTGGCTCACGCCGGTGCCGATGGGGAAGAAATGAGCGCGAGCGACCCCGACACCGCGCGGCTGATCGAGGTCACCGAGAAGGACCTGCCGCTGCACTGCCCGCTGCCCGGGGCGCCGCTCTGGTCGCGCCATCCGCGCGTATTCCTCGACGTCGCCAAGGCGGGTGCGATCCTCTGTCCCTACTGCGGCACCAAGTTCGTCTACAAGGGCGCTGCGCCGAAGGGGCATTGAGAACCCGAATCCTGGTCGTCGCCCCGAACTGGATCGGCGACGCGCTGATGGCACAGCCGCTGCTGGCGCGGCTGCGCGAGAAGCTTCCCGGCGTGGCGCTCGACGCCCTCGCCCCGCCGTGGGTGGCGCCGGTCCTGCGCCGCATGCCCGAGGTCGGCGAGGTGATCGAAGCCGACCTGCGCCACGGCGAGCTGCAGCTGGGCGCGCGCTGGCGGCTCGGCCGCGCGCTGCGCGCGCGCGGCTACCGGCAGGCGATCGTGCTGCCGAACACCTGGAAGGCGGCGCTGGTGCCGTTCTTCGCCGACATCCCGCTGCGCAGCGGCTACGTCGGCGAGTCGCGCTTCGGCCTGCTCAATCTGATCTACAAGGAGGGCGGCCCGGCGGCGCCGCTGCCGCTGCGCTACGCGCGCCTCTCCGAGTCGCCTGGAACCGAGCCGAAGGAGCCGCTGCCCGCACCGCGGCTGCGGGCGGACGCCGCGCGCGCGCGCGCGACCGCGCGCCGCTTCGGGCTCGAGGGCCGCTACGCGGTGCTTTGTCCCGGCGCCGAGTACGGCCCGGCGAAGCGCTGGCCGCACTTCGCGGCTCTCGCCGCGCGCATCGGCCTGCCGGTCGCGCTGCTCGGCTCGGTGAACGACCGCGCGGCCTGCGCCGGCGTGCCCGGCCGCAACCTCGCCGGCGAGACCACGCTCGACGAGGCCGTGGACCTGATCGCGGCGGCCGCGCTGATGGTGACGAACGATTCTGGCCTGATGCACGTCGCCGCGGCGCTCGGCACGCCGCAGGTGGCGCTGTTCGGCTCCTCCAGCCCCGAGCGCACGCCGCCGCTCTCCGAGGCGGCGCGCACGGTGTGGCTGCGCATCGAGTGCAGCCCCTGCTTCGCGCGCGAGTGCCCGCTGGGCCACTTCCGCTGCATGAAGGAGCTCAGCGTCGAGCGCGTGCTGGAGGAGATCGGCAAAACGGGCGTGCTAAATTGAGGCGATGGCGGGCCGCATCTTCCCGACCGCGCAGGACGCCGAAGGCGCCTTCTACGACGCGCTCGAGCGCGGCGACCTCGAGGCGATGATGGAGGTCTGGGCCGAGGACGAGGAGATCGTGTGCGTGCACCCGGGCGGCGGCCGCCTTACCGGCCCCGAGCAGGTGCGCGAGAGCTGGCGCCGGATCTTCGCCAACGGCTCGAACCTGCGGGTGCACGTGACGCAGCAGGTCGCGATCTCCGGGATGATGGTCGCGGTGCACAGCGTGCAGGAGAACCTGAGCGTCGCCGGCGACGCGCGGCCGCGCACGCCCGTGATCGCGACCAACGTCTACCTGCGCACCGCGGCCGGCTGGCGCATGATCGTGCACCACGCCTCGCCCGTGCCGGGCGCGCCGGCCGCGGCCGAGGCCGCGCCCGCGCAGCCGAAGACGCTGCATTGAGCGAATACCGCGCGCCGTGGTGGCTCCCCGGCGGCCACCTGCAGACGATCGTGCCGGCGCTCCTGCCCGCGCCGCGCGTGCGCTATGCGCGCGAGCGCTGGGAGACTCCCGACGGCGACTTCGTCGACGTGGATTCGGCGGGCGACCGGCGCGCGCGGCGGCTGCTGGTGTTGTTTCACGGGCTCGAGGGCAGCTCGATGAGCCGCTACGCGCGCGCGCTCGCGGCGCAGGCCGCGGCCGCGGGCTGGGGTTTCGCCGTTCCGCACTTCCGCGGCTGCTCGGGGGCGCTCAACCGCCTGCCGCGCGCCTACCACTCGGGCGACAGCGACGAGCTGGACTGGATGCTGCGCCGGTTCGCCGAGCGCCGCGTCGAAGTGCATGCGGTGGGCGTCTCCCTCGGCGGCAACGTGCTGCTCAAGTGGCTCGGCGAGCGCGGCGCGCAGGCGGGACGTATCGTGCGCCGCGCCGCGGCGATCGCCGCCCCGCTCGATCTGCCCGCCTCGGGCCGCGCGCTCGACCGGGGCCTCAATCGCCGTCTCTACATCCCGGTGTTCCTCGCCACGCTCAAGGCGAAGGCCTTCGCCAAGATCGCGCTCGGCCAGCTCGCGCTCGATCGGCGCCGCCTCGCGCGCGTGCGCACGCTGCGCGAGTTCGACGACCTGGTGACCGCGCCGCTGCACGGCTTTCGCGACGCCGATGACTACTGGCGGCGCGCCTCCTGCGGGCCGTGGCTCGGCGCGATCCGCGTGCCGACGCTTGTGCTCAATGCGCGCAACGACCCGTTCCTGCCGGCGGGCGCGCTCGAGCAGGCCGCGCGCGGAGCCTCCGATCGCCTGGTGCTAGACTTCCAGGACACCGGCGGGCACGCCGCGTTTCCCGTCGAGCCGCTCCTCGGCCACGACGGCTGGATGCCGGGCCGGGTGCTGGAGTTCCTTTCGCGCGCGTGAACCTGCCCGCAGAAATCTTCCGCGCCTACGATGTGCGCGGCATCGCCGGGCGCACGCTCACGCCCGCGATCGTGCGGGCGATCGGCCGCGCCCTCGGCAGGCCGGGGCTCGCGTTCGCGGTCGGGCGCGACGGCCGGCGCTCGGGACCCGAGCTGGTCGAAGCGCTCTGCGCCGGGCTGACGGCTTCCGGCGCCGACGCGATCGACGTCGGCATGGCGCCGACGCCGGCGATCTACTTTGCCGCGCAGCACCTCGGCTGCGGCAGCTGCGTTGCCGTGACCGGCAGCCACAACCCGCCCGACGACAACGGCCTCAAGATGGTGGTCGAGGGCGAGACGCTGTTCGGCGAGGCGATCCAGGCGCTGCGCCGGCGCGTCGAGAGCGGCGCGCACGCCGCTGGCGCGGGCAAGCGCTCGCGCGCCGAGGTGCTCGACGCCTACGTCGAGCGGATCGCCGGCGACGTCAGGCTTGCGCGGCCGCTTCGCATCGCGATCGACTGTGGCAACGGCGTCGCCGGCGCGGTCGCGCCGCGGCTCTACCGGCGGCTCGGCTGCGAGGTGACCGAGCTTTTCTGCGAGGTGGACGGCTCCTTTCCCAACCATCATCCCGACCCCTCGCGCCCAGAGAATTTGTCCGATCTCGCCGCGCTGCTTTTGCGCGGCGAGACATCTCTCGGCCTCGCGTTTGACGGCGACGGCGACCGTCTCGGCGTCGTCACGCCGAGCGGGAAGATCATCTACCCCGACCGGCAGATGATGCTCCTTGCCCGGGACGTGCTCAGGCGCAATCCCGGGGCCGAGATCATCTTCGACGTGAAGTGCACGCGCCTGCTGCCGAAGTGGATCGAGCGCCACGGCGGCCGGCCGGTGATCTGGAAGACCGGCCACTCGTTCATCAAGGCGAAGCTCAGGGAGACCGGCGCGCCGCTGGGCGGCGAGATGTCCGGCCACATCTTCTTCCGCGAGCGCTGGTACGGGTTCGACGACGCGCTCTACGCGGGAGCGCGGCTGCTCGAGATCCTGTCGCGCGAGCGCGACGCGGGCGGCGCGCTCGAGGCGCTGCCGGATGCGCCTTCGACGCCGGAGCTGCACTGGAAGCTGGCCGAAGGCGAGCCGCACACGCTGATCAGGCGGCTGCAGCAGGCGCGCGCCTTCCCGGGCGCCGAGCGCGTGCTCACGATCGACGGCGTGCGCGCGGAATACAGCGACGGCTTCGGCCTCGCGCGCGCCTCGAACACGACCCCGGTGATCGTGCTGCGCTTCGAGGGGGAGACGCAGGAGGCGCTGGCGCGGATCCGCGAGGAGTTCCGCGCCGCGCTGGCGCCGCTCAAGCCGGAAGCGCCGCTGCCGTTCTGAGACCCCTTGTCATTCCCGCGCAGGCGGGAATCCACGTGGGTCCCCGCCTGAAGCAGCGGGGACGACGGCAGATGCTTACCCCGCAGCCCTTTTCTGCCCGCCCAGCAGCGCGGCGACCTGGCGCTCGCGGCGCTTCGCCGGCGCTGCGGCCGGGGCGGAAGCGGGAGCGGAAGGCGCTGCGGAGGGTTCGTACGGCTTGGAGAAGATCGGGTCGGCGGGCTTGTGCGGCTTCTGCGGGTGCGGCGAGCGCTGCGGTCGCGGCGCGGTGCCGCGCGGCGCCTGTCGCTCGCGCCCGCGCCCCTCGCCCCGGTACGCGCGCGCCGCCTCGCTTCCCATCAGGGCCGCGACCGTGCCCGCGCTGGGCTCGAAACCCGGAACGAGCACGCGCTCGATGCGCCGCCGGATGAGACGCTCGATCGCGGCGAGCGAATCGAGATCGTCGGGCGCGACCAGCGAGATCGCTTCGCCGGTGAGCCCGGCGCGGCCGGTGCGCCCGATGCGGTGCACGTAGTCCTCGGGCGAGCGCGGGATGTCGAAGTTGATCACCTGCGGCAGGCCTTCGATGTCGAGGCCGCGCTGGGCCACGTCGGTCGCCACCAGCACCGCGGTCTTGCCCGCCTTGAATGCCTCGAGCGCGGCTTCGCGCTCGGCCTGGGCGCGGTCGCCGTGGATCGCGTCGGCGTGGATGCGGTCGCGGCGCAGCTGGTGCGCGAGCCGGTTGGCGCCGATGCGCGTGCCGCAGAAGACCAGCACCTGCTTCAGATCGCGCGTCTGGATGAGGTAGGCGAGCAGCTCGCGCTTCTTCTCGCGCGCCACCGGGTGCAGCACGTGCGCGACCAGCTCGGCGGGCGCGTTGCGCGCCGCGATCTGCACGTCGGCGGGGTCGCGCAGCAGCGTCTTGACGAGGTTACGGATCTCGTCGGGAAAGGTGGCCGAGAAGAGCAGGTTCTGCCGCAGCGGCGGCAGCAGCAGCAGGATGCGCTTGATGTCGGGTAGGAACCCCATGTCGAGCATGCGGTCGGCTTCGTCCAGCACCAGGATCGAGACCTGGTTGAGCATGACCGTCTTGTTGTGCACGTGGTCGAGCAGGCGCCCCGGCGTCGCCACCAGGATCTCGACGCCCTGCCGCAGCTGCGCGATCTGCGCGTTCATGTCGGCGCCGCCGTAGACCACCGCCGAGCGCAGCGGCAGGTTCCTGCCGTACTCGCGGAAGCTCGCCTCGACCTGGATCGCGAGCTCGCGCGTCGGCGTGAGGATCAGGGCGCGCACCGGGTGGCGCGCGGGAGAGGCCGAGGCGCTGGCGAGGGGTGCCAGGCGCTGCAGCGTCGGCAGCGCGAAGGCCGCGGTCTTGCCGGTGCCGGTCTGCGCGCCGCCGGTCAGATCGCGCCCCGCGAGCACGAGCGGGATCGCCTGTTCCTGCACCGGGGTGGGCTGCTCGTAGCCGAGATCCTTCACCGCCTTCAGCAGCGGCGCGATGAGGCCGAGCTTGTCGAAGCCTGATTCGATGATGCGCGTCCCGATGAACCGAAAGGCCGCGCATTATACGCTACACAGGAGGGATCACGAGCTGCGTCTGCGTGACGAGCGCGACCAGCTTGCCGTTTTCCGTGCGGATCGTCGTCTGGCACACCATGGTGGTGCGCCCCTTGTGGACCGCGACCGCTTCGCCGGTGACGCGCGAGTGGACCGGCGCCGCGCCGACGAAGTTCGTCTTCGATTCGATCGTGGTGGTGCGCGCGCCCTCGGGCATGTTGGCGAAGGTGGCGAGCGCGCCCAGCGTGTCGGCGAACGCCATGATCGCGCCGCCGTGCAGCGCACCGCCCACCGTGCACAGCTCCGGACGCACCGTCATCGCCGCCAGCACCTTGTCGCGCGTCACCTCGGTCAGCTCCATGCCGAGAAGGTCCGGCAGCAGCCCCTTGAAGCGCTGGCGCATGTCGTCGATGAGGTTCATGTCGGTCCTCGGCGGGTTCGGTCAGAAGGAGGCGTGCTCGAGCTCGCCCGCCTCGAAGAAGCGGCGAGTGTAGTCGAGCGCCTGCTCGACGCTGAAGCGCTTGCAGGTGAAGAGCACCACCGCGAAGAAGCGGCGGCCGCTCCAGACGTAGAGCGAAACCCCCGAGTCGACGAGCGGCAGGAAGGCGTCGAAGCCCTCGTTCTCGGGCTTGCCGGCGCCGCCCGGCGCGTGCACGACCGGGGCGCCGTAGCTGCGCAGCCCGAGGTGCGCCGCGACGCCCGTCAGGTACCGCTCGACCGCGGCGCGGTCGACCGCGGCGGCGAAACGGCCCTCCATCAGCAGCCGCTGGCGGACGATTTCGGGTGCGAGGTCGCGCACGGATCCCCGGCGGGCGCGCGGCCGCTCAGTTGATGGTGCGCGGCACGCGCTCGGCGCCCTGCTCCGGCTCGGGGCCGGGAAGCTTCAGCTCCATGTCCCAGTCGCTCTTTTTCACCGCCGCCTGCAGCAGCCGGCACACCGAGTGCAGCAGCACCGGGTCGAGCGTCAGCGTAACGCCCTGCCCCTCGGCCGGGTGCATGGCGAGCACCGGGTGGCCGTTCGGGTCGTGGCCGGTCTGGATGCGCGCCAGCAGCAGCGGCTGGTCGCCGAGCGGGGTCTGGCGCGTGCTCTCCTCGTACGGCTTGGAGAAATCCGCCTTTTGCACCGCCTGCTCGTGCTCGATGCCGAGCAGCGCCTTGCGCGCCTCGGGGTTGGCCTGGGTGCGGATGCGCGGGCTCGCTTCCTCGGCGAGCTTGACGAGCAGCGGCCAGAGCAGCTTCACGAACCGGCGCGTGAGCCAGATCCGGACCTCGACCCCCTCGCCCGCCGAGATCAGCATCAGCATCCGGTCCTGCTCGGCGACGTAATCGATCTTGAGCTGGTGCAGCCGCATGCGCGCGAATCGTTGCCACGCTCCCTGAGCCTGCCGGATAGTATCCGGGCTGTGCATGGACGGCGCAACGGCGCGGCGCGAGAATGCCAGCGTGCCCGAAATCCTGCCTGCGCGCAGCGCCGAGGACCTGGAAGCCGTGCGCGCGCTCTTCGGCGAGTACGCGGCGGGCGTCGCCGAGCCGTGCTGCTTCGCCGGCTTCGAGCGCGAGCTCGCCGGGCTTCCCGGCGAGTATGCGCCGCCGCAGGGCGCGCTGATCCTCGCCCGCGACGGCTCCGCCGCCGCGGGCTGCGTGGCGCTGCGCCGCCAGGACGCGGAGCGCGGCGAGATGAAGCGGCTCTACGTGCGCGCACGCTGGCGCGGCACGGGCCTTGGGCGCGCGCTTGCCCTCGCGGCCATCGGCGCGGCGCGCGAAGCAGGCTACGCGCGCCTCGTCCTCGACACGCTGCCCAAGATGAGCGAGGCGATCGCGCTTTACCGCACGCTCGGATTCAAGCCCTCCGGCCCCTATTCCGCGACCCCGACCCCGGGGGCGATCTTCTACGAGCTTTCGCTGACGGAGCGGGCCCCGGCCCGGCAGGCGTAGCCCGACGCGAAGGCGGGAATTGCACTATCCTTTGCGGCACCGTGCCGAAGGACGGGGACGATGCCGAACGAACCACCGGGCGGGCCGCGGCGGGAGGAGCAGGAGCGCCTTCTGGTGAAGGCGAGCGACGTGCTCGCGCTCACTGCGAAGGGAACGGCTGAGCTGAAGGGCGGGTCGACCTCGCTCGGTGCGGCCGAGCTCGAGCTCCTGGTGCTGATCGACGGCCGCGCCAAGGTCGAGCAGGTCGCGCGCCGCGTGCGCGGCATGTCCGCCGAGGAGGTGGCGGCGGGACTCTCGCGCCTGGTGAGCCGCGGCCTGGTCGAGCCGGCGAAAGTCGAGGTCGCGGACGCGTTCGAAGCGAGCTTTTTCTCGCTGCGGACGATCAGCCCGAGCGGCGCGGCGCAGGCGAGCGCCGAGAAAGAAGCGGACACGGGCACGCTCGAGCTCAGGAAAAGCGGCTTCTACGTGAGCATCGCGCGAGCGCGCGCGGAAAAGCGCAAGCTGCCGCTGGCGTCGCCGCTCTCGATCCTGATCGTCGAGGACGACCCGCAGCTCTCCAAGCTGCTCAACATGCTGTTGCGCATGGACGGCCACCAGATCCGGGTCGCGGCCAGCCGCGACGAGATCGTGCAGGCCCTGCGCGACCCGCCCCGGCCGGACCTCGTCCTGCTCGACATCGTGCTGCCGGACGTGAACGGCTTCGACATCCTGCAGCGCATGCAGAGCCATCCGCAGTTGAAGGAGGTCCCGGTCATCGTGCTGACCAACCAGGCGACCCGCGAGAGCGTGGCGAAGGGCCTGATGTGCGGCGCGGCCGGCTACGTCACCAAGCCGTTCGAGGTGGACGTGCTGCTCAAGGCGGTGCGCGTCGTGCTCGGCCTCGCCTGAGCCGGGGGGCTTGCCTGGCCGCGGAACCGGAAAACTTCGATCAGCTCCTCGCCGAGCTGCGCGCGGAATACCGCGCCGCGATGCCGGGCAAGGTCGCGGCGATCGAGAAGCTCTGGGAGGCGCTCGGCGCGGGCACTGCGGTCCCCGCAGACCTCGCCGAGCTGCGCCGGCTCGCGCACAGCATCGCAGGCTCGGCCAAGACCTTCGGCCTGCCGGCGGTGGGCGAGGCGGCGCGCGCGCTGGAAGCGGAGATCCTCGCCGCCGCCGCGCCCGGCGACGGGGCGATCGCGGCGCGCGCGGCGCAGATCGGCGCGCGCCTCGAGGACTTGCGGCGCGCCGCCGCCGCAGGCTAGCCCTTGCGGATGCGCTGCACGAGCGCGCTCGTCGAGCGCTCGTGCCGGAACGGGATCGAGACCACGCGCCCGCCGCGCGCAAGGATCTCCTTGCCGCCGACGATGCGCTCGACCGGCCAGTCGCCGCCCTTCACCAGCACGTCGGGCTGAACGATCTCGAGCAGCGCCGCGGGCGTCTCCTGCTCGAACCAGGTCACCGTATCGTTCGAGCGCGCGCCGAGCGAGGAGATGTCCGCAACCTGGATGTCGTTGGTGACGCCGCGCACATTCGGCACGCCGGTCGTGCCCGGGTCGATTTCAAGTCGGCGTTCAACGCGGAAGTATGCGGATACGCAGGCGCAAACAACCGGCTCGCTTTGACCTCGACCGCGGCGCAAGTTGCTAGCGCTTACCTTCGGTTTCGATTTCAGCCTTTCGGTCGATCACGACGGTTTCGCCAAGAATTACAACGACTTTGTTTGGATATTCGTAGCCGGTACCCTTATCGTGGTCGATGAGTGCACCGATACCACCTCCAAAAATGATGTTTCCGAACATCCCACCGTGGGCACGGGAAATCAGTTTGGCGAGTCCTATCGGTTCACCTTCCTTCGTACACTCCACGTCCATGTCCTCAGATGACCGAAGAATCATCACACTGGAAGGTGTCGTTACGTTCCACAGTCCTTTGTGGCTCTTCAGAACGCACTGGGCCTTCTGAACATCTTCGCCCGACTTTCTTTTAGTTGAGACAAGAATGCTTTGATGTTCGCTACCCGTAATTGACGCGCACCCATTGGCCAGTACCGTCAACACAGATAGAACAGCCATGACCCGCTTGGTATGCATAGCCCCCCACACACGTGTCCAATCCAAATCTTGCGACGACAACGCTACCTCGACTTTAAGTCGTTGGCCAATGCGCGCATCTTCTCGATGCGCTCGCTAGACATCGGATGCGTGCTCAGAAACGGTATAGAAAAAGTTGCGTTTGCTCGTTCAAGAGTATGGAAAAGGCGGACAGCGCCTTCGGGATCGTACCCGGCTTGGTGGGAGTACCGAATTCCGAGGTCGTCGGCCTCCCGTTCCTGATCTCTGCTATACGCCGTCGCAACTAGCTGAGCGCCAACGTCTCCAATCGTGCCCCCCATTGGTACGCGAGCCGCTTGAAGAATTAGACCCACAATCGACCCTGCAGCAGACGCGCCTTCTTGCACCTTCTTGTTTGCTTCCCCATGACCTCTCACTAGGTGAGCGATTTCGTGTCCAACAAGCGCTGCCATCGCGTCGCGATCGTTTTGCAGCAGAGCCAGCATCTTGATCGTGAAGATTACGGCCGCATTGCCGGACTTATCGAACCCTGCAGACGCGTTCGCTTGATCTTGATCGCTAATGAGAATCCTATCCACTCTCTGCGATGACACAGACGCGATACGGTCAACGATCTGTCGCAATTCACCTACCGTTGCCCTGTCGACATATCCTGCAGTATGTCGCTTTCCGTCTTCATCGGTGTAGTACAGTTGGACGGACCCGTAGCTCCCTCTCGAAATGGATGCAGTATCCCAAACTCGTTTTGGTGCGGTCGCGACGCAGCCGGCAAGGGCAAGTAGCGCGAGAATCGCTACCGTTCGCGAATATCTGCATAAATAGAAAAGCCGCCTCATACCCTCCCCCTCGGCTGGATACGAGCCGAGCGATAATCGTAGTCCTCAGGCAACCGAAAGGCTACACCCCCCAAAACGAGGTGAGAGTGTGCGACTTGAAGTTACGCTTATCAGCCCTTGCGGATGCGCTTGAGCAGCGCGCTCGTCGAGCGCGCGTGCTCGAAAGGGATCGAGACCACGCGCCCGCCGCGCGCAAGGACCTCCTTGCCGCCGACGATGCGCTCGACCGGCCAGTCGCCGCCCTTCACGAGCACATCCGGCCGCACGATCGCGATCAGCGTCTCGGGCGTCTCCGCCTCGAACCAGCTGACCGCGTCCACCGACTCGAGCGCCGCGACCAGCGCCATGCGGTCCTCGAGCGGGTGGAACGGCCTGCCGGCGCCCTTGCCGAGGCGCCGCGCCGAAGCATCCGCGTTGAGCGCGACGAGGAGCGCGGCGCCGAGTGAGCGCGCCTGCGCGAGGTAGGTGACGTGGCCGCGGTGCAGCAGGTCGAAGACGCCGTTGCTGAACACCAGCGGCCGCGCCAGCTCCCATGCCCAGCGCCCCGCATCCTGCGGATCGCGGATCTTGCGCTCGAACGCGGCGCCGGCCACCTCAGCCTTTCGGCTTCGCCTCCGCGCCCTTCGGCTGCTCCCGCGGCCGGCAGGCCTGGTCGGTCGGCTGGCAGTATTCGAGGACCTTGACCACCTTGCGCACCCCGCCCGTGGTGCGCGCGATCTCGACGGCGTCGGCGGCTTCCTTCTCGGTGACGATGCCGAGCAGATAGACCACGCCCGCCTCGGTCACCACCTTGACATGGACCGGGCTGAACTTGTTCGCGTCGAGGAAGCGCGCCTTCACCTTGGAGGTGATGAAGGAGTCGTTCGAGCGCGCGCCGAGCGAGGAGAGCCCCGCGATCTGGATCTCGTTGGTGAGCCCGCGCACGTTCGGCACCTCGCGTGCGATCTTCTCGATCTCGGCGCGGGTCTTGTCGTCGGTCGCCTCGCCGGTCAGCAGCACGTTGCGGTTGTAGGAGGTCACGTTGACGTGGACCTTGCCGCCGAAGCGCTCGCTGATGCGGTTCGCGGTGCGCAGCTCGATCCCTTCGTCCTCGACCTGGGTGCCGGTGGTGCGCCGGTCCTCCATCGAGAGCACGGCCGCGCCCACGCCGACCGCGGCCATCTCGATGCAGCCGCTGAGCGCGCCCGCTGCGGCGGCGGCGCAGGCAAGGATCAGGATTCGCATTTTCTTCATCGCTTCTCTCCGAAAAGCCGCTGGTCGATGGCGTCGCACAGGCAGTGCAGCACCAGCAGGTGCACCTCCTGGATGCGCGCGGTGCGCTCATGCGGCACGCAGACGTGCACGTCCGAAGGGCCGAGCCCCGCCGCGAGCCTGCCGCCGCCGCTGCCGGTGAGAGCGACCGAGCGCATTCCGAGTTCCCGCGCCGCGCGCAGCGCCGCGATCACGCTCGCCGACCTGCCGCTGGTGGTGATGGCGAGCAGCACGTCGCCGGCGCGCCCGAGCGCGCGCAGCTGCTTCTCGAACACCCGCTCGTAGCCGTAGTCGTTCGCGATCGAGGTGAGCGCCGAGCTGTCTGTGGTGAGCGCGAGCGCGGCGAGCGGGGGGCGCTCGCGCTCGAAGCGGTTGACCAGCTCCGCGGCGAAGTGCTGCGCGTCGGCCGCCGAGCCGCCGTTGCCGCAGGCGAGGACCTTGCCGCCCGCGGCGAGGCTCGCGGCCATGAGCGACGCCGCGCGCGCGATCGGCCCGGCGAGCGCCTGAGCGGCGGCGAGCTTCAGCTGCGCGCTGTCGGCGAAGTGCTGCGCGACGCGCGCCGCGAGCGCGCTCTCCGGCGCGGTTGCGGCGCCGGCGCGGGGCTTCTGCGCGATCGGCATCGCGCGGATTCTACACGCTCACTCGATGAACACCTCGAACTCGATGCGCCGCGCCGGGTTCGGATGCGCCGCGAGCCGGCTCACGCGCGCGCGCAGCGCCGCGCCACGATCCAGTCCCCAGGCGAGCGCGGCGTTCTCGCGCCGCGGCACGTAGCCGAGCTTGACCCCGCGCCATTCCACCCGCACCGCGTTGGCGTCGTGCGGGTTGTCGGGCTCGCGCACCAGCGCCAGCTCGTCGCCCACGCGCAGGCGCGTCCAGACCTGCGGCCCCTCGGCGTAGCGAAAGCCGGCGAGCGGCGAGCTCTGCACCAGCAGGAGCACCCGCGGCCCCTCGGCCAGGGCGCCGAGCGCCCAGCACAGCGCCACGGCGCTAAGCGCAGAACGCATTCCGGATCCAGCGGATCCGGCCGCCCTCGAGCGCGTCGAGCAGCAGCACGTCGAACCGGCAGGCCGGCTCGGCGCGCGCCTCGCGTGCGAGCGCCAGGTAGAGCTGGGCCGCCGCCACCAGCCGCGAGCGCTTGGCCGCGGTGATGCTCTCGGCGGCGCCGCCGAAGCGCGCGTCGCGCCGCAGGCGCACCTCGGCGAAGACGAGCGTGCCGCGCTCCTCGGCGATGAGGTCGATCTCGCCCAGGCGGCAGCGCCAGTTGCGCGCCAGCACCCGCAGCCCGGAGCGCGCCAGCAGTTGCGCGCACAGTTCCTCCGCTCGCACGCCGGCCCGGTTCATGGCAGGCTTAACGGCGCCGCCTTGCCGCGGTTGACCGATGCCCGGAACGCTCCATGTCGTCGCCACGCCGATCGGCAACCTCGCCGATGCGAGCCCGCGCGCGCTCGAGGCGCTGCGCGCCGCCGACCTCGTCGCCTGCGAGGACACGCGCACCACCCGGACCCTGCTCGCCGCCCACGGCATCGGCGCGCGCACCGTGGCGCTGCACGAGCACAACGAGCGCGCCGCGGGCGCCAAGCTGCTGCGCGAGCTGCTCGCCGGCCGCAACGTCGCCCTGGTGAGCGACGCCGGCACGCCCGCGGTGTCGGATCCGGGCGCGCTGCTGGTCGAGGCGGCGCACGCGGCCGGGGTTCGGGTGGTCCCCGTTCCAGGGCCGAGCGCCGCGCTCGCCGCGTACTCGGCCGCCGGGTTTGCCGGGTCCCGGTTCCTCTTTGCCGGCTTCCTGCCCGCGGCGCACGCGGCACGGCGCAAGGCGCTGGCAGCGCTCGACCTGCCCTACCCGGTGGTGCTCTACGAGGCGCCGCACCGCGTCGCCGAGACCGTGGCCGATCTGCTCGAGCGCTTCGGTCCGGAGCGCGAGCTCGTGATCGCGCGCGAGCTGACGAAGAAGTTCGAGGAGGTCGCCCGCATGAAGCTTGGCGCCGCGCGCGGCTGGCTCGCGGGCGGCGCGCACCGGGCGCAGGGCGAGTTCGTCCTCGTGCTCGCGCCCGGCGCGCAGCGCAGCGCCGCGGCCGTGGATGCGGCACGCGTCCTGGCCGTGCTGCGCGAGGCGCTGCCCGCGAGCGAGGCGGCGAAGCTCGCGGCGCGCCTCACCGGCGCATCGCGCAACGAGCTCTACGCCGCGGCGCTGAAGCTGCCCAAGTAGAATCCGGCGCGTGGACCGCATCACGATCACGCGACCGGACGACTGGCACCTGCACCTGCGCGACGGCGCGGCGATGGCCTCGGTGCTCGCGGACACGGCGAAGCGCTTTGCGCGCGCCATCGTGATGCCGAACCTCGAGCCTCCGGTGACCACCACGCAGCAGGCGCTGCACTACCGCGACCGCATCCTCGGCGCGCTGCCCGACGGCGCCGAGTTCGAGCCGCTCATGACGCTCTACCTGACCGACGACACCCCGCCCGAGGAGATCTCGCGCGCCAAGCTCTCGGGCAGGGTGCACGGCGTCAAGCTCTATCCCAAGGGGGCGACCGCGCATTCCGAGGCCGGCGTGACGCGCATTTCGCGTTGCTTCAACGCGCTCGAGCGCATGCAGGAGATCGGCCTGCCGCTGCTGGTGCACGGCGAGGCGACCGATCCGGTGGTGGACGTCTTCGACCGCGAGAAGGCGTTCGTCGAGGAGGCGCTCGGACCGCTCGTGCAGCGCTTCCCGGGCCTCAGGGTGGTGCTCGAGCACATCACCACGCGCGAGGCCGCGCAGTTCGTCGAGGTGACGGGGCCGAACGTCGCCGCGACGATCACCGCGCACCACCTGCTGCTCAACCGCAACGCGCTCTTCCTCGGCGGCATCCGGCCGCACCACTTCTGCCTGCCGGTGCTCAAGCGCGAGGAGCACCGCGAGGCGCTGGTCGAGGCGGCGACCTCGGGCAACCCGAAGTATTTCCTCGGCTCGGACAGCGCGCCGCACGCGCGCGGCGCCAAGGAGAACGCCTGCGGCTGCGCCGGCATGTACACCGCGCACGCCGCGCTCGAGCTGTATGCGACCGCCTTCGAGGAAGCCGGCGCGCTCGACAAGCTCGAGGGCTTCGCCAGCCGCTTCGGCGCCGAGTTCTACGGGCTGCCGCTGAACCAGGGCAGCGTGACGCTGGTGCGCGAGTCCTGGACGGTGCCGCAGACCGTGCCCTTCGGCAGCGAGGAGCTGGTCCCCTTGCGCGCCGGCGAGACCGTGCCGTGGAAGCTCGCGTAGGCCCGGATCTCCGGCACCCGATCTTCGAGCCGGTGCGGCCGTGGCTCGAGCGGCTGGAGGAGCCGTCGCTCGAGGCGCTCAACCGCCTCGCCGAGGAGCGGGAGCTGCGCACCGAGAGCGGCAAGCCGGTGCGCTTTGTGCCGCCGGCGGCCTCAGATCCGTACTACGAGGTGCACGTGCATGAGACCGGACGCGTGCACACGCGACCGGAAAACCTGCACGACCTGTTCAACGCGCTCGCCTGGTTCGCGTTCCCGCGCACCAAGGCGCGCATCAACGCCATGCACGCCGCCGAGATCCCGCGCGAGCGGGGAAAGCGCGGCAGGCTGCGCGACATGCTGACGCTGTTCGACGAGGGCGGTGCGGTCGTGATGTGCGGCGATCCCGAGCTGGTCGAGATGGTGCGCGGCTTTCGCTGGAAGGAGCTTTTCTGGGAAGCGCGGCAGCGCGTGCTGGCCGGGATGCGCTTCGCCGTGCCCGGGCACGCGGTGCTCGAGAAGGCGCTCGCGCCGTGGCCCGGCATCGCCTGCAGGGCGATCTTCGTTGCGCCGGGAGAGGACCCGGATGCGGGCGCCGCGCGGTGGCTCGCCGGGCACGCCGCTCGCTGCACTCCGCGCGATCTCGCGCCGCTGCCGGTGTTCGGCTATCCGGGGTGGTTTGCGGGAAGCGAGCGTGCGGAGTTCTACGACGACGAGCGGTACTTCCGGCGGTTCCGCATCGAGGGTCGTTGCACGCCAGCGGCAGGCAGCGACATGCTGCCCTAGCTGGGAAAGGCGCCGCAGGCCGGCGGCGTGGATCCCCGCCTGAAGCCGCGGGGACGACAGCGAACTTTGTGGTCCCCGCCGAAAGCCGCGGGGACGACAGCGAACTTTGTGGTCCCCGCCGAAAGCCGCGGGGACGACAGCGAACCTTGTGGTCCCAGCCGAAAGCCGCGGGGACGACAGCGAACTTTGTGGTCCCCGCCGAAAGCCGCGGGGACGACAGCGAACTTTGTGGTCCCAGCCGAAAGCCGCGGGGACGACAGTTTCAGGGAAAAGCCGGGAACCGCGTCTCCTGCCCGCCCGAGACGGCCTCCGGATGGCGGCCCATGACGAGCTCGCGGATCTCGTCGACGCGGCCGTAGGGGATGTCGATCATCACCAGGATCTTCCCTTTCTCGATGTCGTCCTGGAACTGCTTCAGCCGCGAGTTGGGCACCGCCGCGGCCGCCATGCTCGACATCCAGGCCCCGAGCACCGCGCCGATCAACGCCGCCACCAGCACCGCGACGAGTTGCGGATTGGTGCCCTCGGGCGGGTAGGCGACGATCACCGCGCCGAGTGCAAGGCCGCCGAAGCCGCCGATGCCGAGCCCGATGCTCATCCCATGTACCAGATCGGTTTTCTGCAGGTAGCTCGCTTCATGCAGCTCGCCGAGGTCGGTGCCGCGTTTGGCGAGGAAGTGCATGTGACGGTCCTCGACGCGCGCCAGCAGCAGGTCGTCGGCGGTCTGGCGCGCGCTCGCCACGTCGGGCAGCAGGAAGTACAGGCGTCTGCGCATTCCGGTCTCCCTCTTGTTGGTCCTCGCGCCTTCCTACCCTCATCCAGAGTCATATGCAACTTGTGCGGCGCGATAGAATCCTACCTTGGGAGCCGGCCAGGCAGCCGCTGCCGGCGGAAGCTCGGCGGCAGAGGAAAGTCCGGGCTCCACAGAGCGGGATGCGGGGTAACACCCCGGCGCGGCGACGCGACGAACAGGGCCACAGAGACGAGTCCCGTCGGACTTGGCGTGGCGCGAAAGCGCCGCGCCAAAGTCCCGCCCCGCAAGGGGCGGGACGAATCCGGCGGGGGTGAAACGCGGCAACCTCCATCCGGAGCAACACCAAATAGGCAAGCGCCCGAGGCCTGCTCGGCCGAGCTTGCGGGTAGGTGGCTAGAGCCCGCGGGCGACCGCGGGCCCAGAGGAATGGCTGCCGCGCCGCCGCGCGAGCGGCGGCGGCACAGAACCCGGCTTACCGGTCGGCTCCCACTGCATCGCAGAACGACGCGCGGATGAATTTTCTTGCAGCCGCGACCGCCCGGTCGCATAATCGCGCGACTCTCAGAAGAACGACGCCACTTCCGCTTTCTCCATGCAGGGCCGGCTGAACCAGAACGACGTCTCCAACCGCATCAACGTCGAGGACGCGTTCCAGGTTCGGGACACGGTACTGCGCATCTTCGCCGAGCGCTACCCGGGGACCGACCTGGTGCCGCTGGCGCGCGCTTTCGGCGACGTCAAGGCCCTGTTCGACGGCGATTTCCCGGGCTATCTGCGCTGCGACACGCTCTACCACGACCTGCGCCACACGCTCGACATGACGCTGGCGATGGCGCGGCTGATCGACGGCCACGACCGCACGCAGGCGGAGCCCGGGCGGCTCGGCGCGCGCCGCGCGATGCTCGGCGTCATCATCGCGCTGCTGCACGACTCGGGCTACATGCGGCGCGCCTCCGAGGCCAACGTCGAGAACGGCGCGGTGTTCACCAAGGTCCACGTCAGCCGCAGCGCGGATTTCCTCAAGCGCTACCTGCCGATGCTCGGCCTCGCGCCGGAGGCCGACCTCGCCGCGCGCCTGGTGCACTTCACCGGCTACGAGATCGAGATCGAGGACATCAAGGTCGAGCTGCCCAAGGACCGCCTGCTCGGTCACATGGTCGGCACCGCGGACCTGATCGGCCAGATGTCGGACCGGATGTACCTGGAGAAGTGCCGCGAGTTCCTCTACAAGGAGTTCGTGTGGGGCTCGATCGCGCGCGAGCGGCTGCCCGACGGGCGCGAGATCGTGCGCTACACCTCGGCCGAGGACCTGATCTACAAGACGCCCGGCTTCTACGAGTACGTCGCGAACGACCGCATCCGGCGCAAGTTCGGCGGCGCCGACCACTATGCCGCGGCCCATTTCGACGGGCCGAACCTGTACCGGTCCGAGATCGAGTGCAACATGGGCTACCTGCGCGACGCGATCGAGCAGGCCGATCTCAACCGGCTGCGCCGCACCTGCTACTCGCTCTCCCAGAAAACCCTGAAAGCCGCCTGACGGGCGGTTTTATCGGAAATTTGTCACGTTCGGCCGGTTTTTCCTGCCGCCGCGCCGCTTCCGCCCTTGCCGCGCCCGGCCCCGGCGTGGCAAAAGAGCTCCGCATGACAGTCTCTGACAAGGCGCCCAACGGCAGGCACGAGGTCGCGCCGGCGCTGGCGCGCCTCCTCGCCGAGAGCGCGCTCAGCCGCGCTGCGCTCGCCGCCTGCGGCTTCCCGGTGGCGCTGGTCGACGCGACTGCCAAGGGCCGGCCGATCGTCCACGTCAATCCCGCGTTCGAGGCGTTCTTCGGCTACCGCGCCGACAACGTGCTCGGCCGGCCGGTGATCACGCTGTTGTTCCCGCAGGACGAGAGCGCGGCGAACATGTTCAACGAGGCTCCGGCACGCCTGCAGATGCGCGCGCGGCGCAAGGACGGCAGCCCGACCCTGGTCGAGCTGACGATCGGCATGGTGCAGGGCCCCGACGGCCGCCTCACGCACTGGGTGCTCAGCTTCGCCGACCGCAGCGAGCTCGAACGGCTGCGTGAGGAGCTGCGCCTGCTGCGCTCGATCGCCGCTTCGCCGTAGGGCGGATGCTCCGCATCCGCCGCGGCGGCGGCGTTGGGCGGGTGCTCCAACACCTGCCATGCGGCGGCGGCAAGCTGCCGCCCTACGAGTCCGCAGCGAGCTTTGAGACCAGCCAGCGCGCCGTGCGCAGCAGGCGCGCGTCGAAATTCCTGCGGCCGACGAGCTGGACCCCGATCGGCAGGCCGCTCGAAGCGCGCAAGAGCGGAAGCGAGACCGCAGGCAAGCCCGCGAGAGTCCACAGGGTGCAGAACGAGGGGTCGCCGGTCGAATCCAGGCCCCTCGGCGCCGGGCCGGGCGCGGCCGGCGTCAGGATCGCGTCGTAGCGCTGGGTGAACAGCTCCTCGAAGCTCTCCTGTATCGGCGGAATCGCGGATAGCGCGCGCTGATAGTCCACGGCGCGTACTTCACGCCCGCGCTCGATGAGGCCGCGCAGCTTGTCCGAGAGCTTCTCGCGCCCGTGCCGCCACTCGCGCTCGAGATTGGCCGCCATCTCCGCTTCCATGATCGTCTTGTGCCAGTCCCAGGCATCGCCCGCGGAGGGCACAAGTTCTATCTCCTCGATGCGCTCACCGAGCGCGCCGACCAGTTCGCCGAGCGCCTCCTTCGACTCCGGCTCGACCCGGTCCCAGAGCGGGGTCTTGAGGAACGCGATCACCGGCGGGATCGGCGGCTCCTCGGCGGCGATCGCGCCGAAGGGAATGCGCGCGCGCGGCCGTGTATCCGGGTCGCCTTCGTCGTGGCCCACGAGCTCCTCGGCGGCCAGCGCGACGTCCTCGATCGTGCGCGCGAACACGCCGATGTGGTCGAGCGTGCGCGAGAGCGTGAAGACGCCCGAGCGCGGGATGAGCCCGTGGCTGGGCTTGAAGCCGTAGACGCCGCAGAAGGCGGCCGGCCGGATGACCGAGCCGTTGGTCTGGCTGCCGAGCGCGAGCGGCACCATGCCGGCGGCGACCGCCGCGGCCGAGCCGCTCGAAGACCCGCCCGGGGTGTGCCCCGGGTTGTGCGGGTTGCGCGTCTTTCCTGGATGAAAGTATGCGCACTCGGTCGTCACGGTCTTGCCCAGGATCACCGCCCCCGCCGCGCGCAGGCGCGCCACCACCGCCGCATCCGTGCGCGGGGTGCGGCCCGCGTGCAGCACCGTGCCGTTCTCGGTCGGCATGTCGGAGGTGTCGATGATGTCCTTGACGCCGACCGGGATGCCGTGCAGCGGGCCGACCGGATTGCCCTCGCGCCGTTTCTCGTCCGCCGCGCGCGCCTGGGAAAGGGCGTGCTCCTCGTCGAGGAACGTCCAGGCCTGGATCTTGGGCTCGACCTCGCGCATGCGCTCGAGGCAGGCGCGGACGAGCTCTTCCGAGGTCAGCGCGCCCTCGCGCACGAGCCGCGCCGCATCGGCTGCCGTAAGCCAGCTCTTCGCCGCGTCCATCTCATCGCCCGCTCATCGTCTGCTCATCTTCCATAGAGCACGCTCGGCAGCCACAGGCCGAGCTGCGGCCAGGCGTAGAGAATGAACATCGCTACGATCTGCCAGCCCATGAACGGCATCATCCCGGCAAAGATCGCGTTGAGCGACACGTGCGGCGGCGAGACCCCCTTCAGGTAGAACGCCGCCATCGCCACCGGCGGCGACAGGAACGCGGTCTGCAGGTTGAGCGCCACCAGGATGCCGAAGAACAGCGGATCGATGTTGAAGTGCGGCAGCAGCGGGATGAAGATCGGCATGAAGATGATGATGATCTCGGTCCACTCGAGCGGCCAGCCGAGGAGGAAGATGATCACCTGCGCCAGGATCAGGAACTGCACCGGCGTCAGATCGAGCGCCAGCACCCACTTCTCGACCAGCTCCTGGCCGCCGAGCAGCGCGAAGGCCGCCGAGAAGATCCCCGAGCCGACGAAGAGCCAACAAACCATGGCGCTGGTGCGCGCGGTGAGGAACGACGATTCCTTGATGATTCCCCCGAATTCTTTCATCGTTCGAAGGACCACGGCGCCGACATTCCGGCCGGCCGGCGGCGCAGCGCGCCACTGGCCGATGAAGCGGTAGATCATCACGAGCACGAAGCCGCCGAACGCGCCGACCGCGGCCGCCTCCGCGGGCGTCGCCAGGCCGAACACGATCGAGCCGAGCACGGCGAGGATCAGCAGCGCCAGCGGGAAAAACGAGGTGAGCAGCAGCTTGAACACCTCCAGCCGCTCCCAGTTCCAGAGCCGGTAGATCATCGCGATGGCGGCGGCGCCGCCAGCGAGCACGATCCAGTACCAGGCGGGAACCGGCAGGCGCTCCTGGCCGGCCGCCGCTTTCGCGGCCGGCTTCTCTTCCGCCGCGGAAACTTCTTCCGTGGGCTTCTGCGCGCCTTCTTCCGTCGTCTCCCCGGCAGGCGGAACTTCCTCCGCGCCTTCAGCCGGAGGCTCCTGGACCCCGGAATCCTCTTCCTCGTCCTCCGGCGCGCCGATGACGCCCGTTGACGCCTCGCTCTCCTCGGCAGCCGACTCGGCAAGCCCGCCGACCTCGACCAGCCCGGCCGCGCTCGCCTCAGCCACCGGCGCCGTCGCCACCCGGTAGGTGACGCCCAGCAGCGCGGCGATGAAAAGCGCCGGCACCAGAGTGACAACGAGCTGTCCGAACGCGGTTCGCCTCGCGATGCCCGTGCCAGCGCTCCCGGACAACGCGCTCCAGAGCCCCATCAGGGCGTGGCCGCCGCGCTTCGCCAGCGCTTGTGCGAACGGCGGCAGCGGGACGCGCTGCTCGCTCTCGGCGAGCGGCGGCATGAGCTGCGGCCGCCACTTCGCGAGCACGACGATGTATCCGACGTAAAGTCCCGCAAGCATCATTCCCGGAAAGAAAGCGCCCGCATAGAGCTGCACCACCGAGACGCCTGCGGTAGCGCCGTATACGATCAGCAGCACCGAGGGCGGGATCAGGATGCCGAGGCAGCCGCCGGCAGTCACGGCGCCCGCGGCGACCTTGACGTTGTAGCCCGCCTTGAGCATGGCCGGGAACGCGAGCAGGCCCATCAGCGTCACCACCGCGCCGACGATGCCGGTGGCGGTGGCGAAGATCGCGCAGGTGATGATGGTCGCCACCGCGAGCGAGCCGGGCAGGCGCGAGGTGGCGAGATGCAGGCTGCGGAAGAGCCGATCGACCAGCTGCGCGCGCTCGACCAGATAGCCCATGAAGAGGAAAAGCGGTATGGCGATCAGCACGTCGTTCGACATCACTCCGTAGGTCCGGTGCACCATGGCGTCGAAAACCTGCTGGCCGGCGAGCGCAGGGTTGACGCTGCGGTACGCGAGCCAGGCGAAGAACACGCCCATGCCCATGAGCGTGAACGCGGTGGGGAAGCCAAGCATGATCGCGACCACGATCAGCGCCAGCATGAGAAGCCCGAGGTGGCCGAGGTCCTGCTTGCTCAGGTGCCCGTCGATCAGGTTGCTCCATGGCATGAACACCAGCACCGCGACGACGATCATCGCCATCAGCGAGAAGCCGAACCACAGCTCCTTTCTCAGCTTCACCTGGCCGGGTCCTTGTGCACCACGTATTCATCGAGCTTCTCGATGTCGTCGTCCTTCACGTGCAGCTCTTCCTTCAGCTTCTCGACGTCGACTTCCTCGACGTCCGCCTCGCGCGAGGGCCAAGTCCCGTTCTTCAGGCAGAGGACGCAGCGAATGATCTCGACGATGCCCTGCATCAGCACGAACGCGCCGGCGACCGGGATGACCGTCTTGAAGGGGTAGTACGGCGGGCCCTCGGCAGTGATGTTCGAAGACTCTTTGATCGCCCAGGACTCGGCGGCGTAGAAGTAGCCGGCGTAGGTGAGCGCGATCACGCCGGGGAGGAAGAACACGATGTAGAGGGTCAGATCGATCGCCGCCTGGGTGCGCGGACTGAAGAAGCCGTACAGGATGTCCCCGCGCACGTGGCCGTTCTTGGCGAGCGTATACGCTCCTGCCATCATGAACAGCGTGCCGTAGAACATGATCATGACGTCGAACGCCCAGGCGCGCGGGCTGTCGAGCGCGTAGCGCCGGAACACCTCCCAGGCGACGTGCAGGGTGAGCGCCACGATGAAGAAGGAGAACGCGTGGCCGACGAAGGTGCTGATCTTGTCAACGAACAGCAGCAGCTTTTGCATGGTTCAGGTCCAGAAAGAAAAACAGCCATCCGGCGCGAGCCGGATGGCTGGTTCGGGCGCTGCCTCCTACTTCTTCTTCGCCGCGGGCTTCGCGGCCGGCTTGCCGAAGTAGTAGTTGTAGGCCTGCGCCCCGCTGAGTTGTACGTCGAGGTACCAGCGCACCGCGCGCTCGGCGAACGCGCGCTGCGACGCGATGATCTCGTTGAACAGCGGGTTGTCCTTCCGCTTCGCCATCACCCCGTCGAAGATCTGCAGCTGCCTTTGCAGCACCGAAGCCGGCGTCTTGTACATCCGCACCTTGTCCTTGGTCTGCAGCTCGATGTGGTCGATCGAGTAGCGGTGGATCGCCTTCCAGGTCATGTCCTGCGAGGCCGCCTCGACCGCGTTCTCGATGATCGCCTTGATCTTGGCCGGGAAAGCGTCGAACTTGGTCTTGTTGAACGTGATCTCGAACTGCTCGGCGTTCTGGTGGTAGCTGTGCAGCATGTACACCTTCGAAACGTCGGGGAAACCGAGCAGCCGGTCGGAGCTGGCATTGTTGAACTCGGCCGCGTCCAGCAGCCCCCGGTCCATCGCCGGCACGATCTCGCCGCCTGGCAGCGCGTTCACCGCCGCGCCGAGCCCTTGGAACAGGTCGATCGAGATGCCCACGGTGCGGAACTTGAGCCCCTTGAAGTCGTCGGGCTTGGTGATCGGCTTCTTGAACCATCCCAGCGGCTGCGTCGGCATCGGGCCGTAGGGGAACGACACCACATTGGCGCCGATCGAGGTGTAGACCTTGTTGAGCAGGTCCTTGCCGCCGCCGTACTTGTGCCAGGAAAGCAGCTGCTGTGCGTCCATGCCGAAGGCCGGGCTCGATCCCCAGAGGGCGAGCGCGTTCTGCTTGCCGTAGTGGTACACGAGCACGCCGTGGCCGCCGTCGAGCGTGCCCTTGGACACCGCGTCGAGCAGGCCGAAGGCCGGCACCACCGCGCCCGCCGGCAGCACCTCGATCCTGAGGTCGCCGCCGGTCATGTCGTTCACCTTCTTGGCGAAGTCGAGCGCGAATTCGTGGAAGATGTCTTTCGTCGGCCAGGTGCTCTGCCAGCGCATCGAGATGGGCCCCTGGGCCTTCGCGATCATCGGGAAACCGAGCGCTGCCGCGCCCGTTGCCGCAGCCGCCGCGCCGGTGAGGAACTTGCGGCGCGATACCGCGGGCTTGTCTTTCTGCGTGCTCATGCGTGCCTCCTCCTAGGAAGTTGGTGCCAGCGCGGGGCTCGGGGCCCCGTTCGTGAGTGCGCGCCGATTCTACCCCCCGGTTTCCGAGCCCCGCAAGGCGACACCGCATCGTGAAACGGCGCGCGCCGGGCCTGCGAACACGCCGCGGCGCCCGTATTCCGGATGGGACGTTTCCCGGGGGCGATAGAATCCTCTCCCTATGCGCCTTTCGCTGCGATTCATCGTGCCGCTCGCGCTGGCGCTGGGCGCGATCGCGTACGGCGTGGTGCCGCTGGTCGACGAGCTGACGCTCAAGTGGTTCGTGCGCGACCTCGACATCCGCACCAAGCTGATCGCGTCCGCCGCGCAGGAGCCGCTGGTCGAGCTGCTCGGCGACAACGTGCGCGACAAGGTGCGGCTGCAGCGGCTGCAGACGCTGTTCAACCGCATCCTGCAGGATGAGCGCCTCTACGCGCTCGGCTTCTGCGACGGCGCGGGCAAGCTTGTCTACCGCTCGCCCACGCTGCCGGCGGCGGTCGGGTGCCGCGAGGCGGGCGCGCCGGCGGAGGAGTCCGGGCGCGTGCTGGCGCTGCCGGGCGGGGCGCTGCACGCCGCCGGCAGCCCCCTCATGGTCGACGGCCAGCGCCTCGGCGAGCTGCTGATCGTGCACGACATGAGCTTCATCGAGCGGCGCAGCGCCGACACCAAGAAGTACATCGTGTACCTCTTCGCCGCCATCGGCGCGGTGATCGCGCTGATCACGGTGGTGATCGCCGAGCTCTCCTGGCGCGGCTGGGTGGCCGGCATCAAGGCCCTGATCCGCGGCCAGTCGCTCGCGCTCTCGCCCGAGCCCAAGGCGCGCGAGCTGCGGCCGATCGCGCGCGACCTCGAGGCGCTGGTGCGCGACCTCGAGGCCGAGCGCCGCATGCGCGACGAGTCGCAGATGAGCTGGGTGCCGGAGACCCTGCGCGGCATCCTGCGGGAGGACCTGAAGGGCGACGAGATCCTGATCGTCTCCAACCGCGAGCCCTACATCCACGTGCGGCGCAACGACCGCGTCGAGGTGCGGCGCCCGGCGAGCGGCCTGGTGACGGCGCTCGAGCCGGTGATGCGCGCCTGCTCGGGCACCTGGATCGCGCACGGCTCGGGCAACGCCGACCGCGACACGGTGGACTCGCAGGACCACGTCATGGTGCCGCCGGAGAAGCCCTCCTACCGCATCCGCCGCGTCTGGCTGACCAAGGAGGAGGAAGCCGGCTACTACTACGGCTTCGCCAACGAGGGGCTGTGGCCGCTATGTCACATCGCGCACACGCGGCCCGTGTTCCGTGCCTCCGACTGGGAGCACTACCGCGCGGTGAACCGCAGGTTCGCTCAGGCGGTCGAAGGCGAGTCGCGCACCGAGAACCCGATCGTGCTGGTGCAGGACTACCACTTCGCGCTCCTGCCGCACCTGATCCGCGAGCGCCTGCCCGAGGCGACCATCATCGCCTTCTGGCACATCCCGTGGCCCAACCCGGAGGCGTTCGGCGTCTGCCCGTGGCGCGACGAGCTGCTCGAGGGCATGCTCGGCTCCTCGATCCTCGGCTTTCACACCCAGTTCCACTGCAACAACTTCTTCGACACCGTGGACCGCTACCTCGAGGCGCGCGTCGACCGCGAGACCTTCTCGATCTCCTACCGCGGCGACCCGACCGAGGTGCACCGCTACCCGATCTCGATCGAGTGGCCGCCGGCCGCGCTCGCGCGCCAGAGGCCGGTCGCCGAGTGCGCCGCCGAGGTGCGGCGCGCGTTCGGCCTCGCGCCCGAGGTGCGCATCGGGGTGGGCGTGGACCGCCTCGACTACACCAAGGGGATCCTGGAGCGCTTCGCCGCCGTCGAGCGGCTGCTCGAGCTCGAGCCGCGCTGGATCGGGCGCTTCGCGTTCGTGCAGATCGCCGCGCCCTCGCGCTCGAGCATCGAGGAGTACCAGAGCCTGGACGCGCGCGTGCGCGCGACCGCGCAGCGCATCAACGCGCGCTTCGGCGGCCACGGCTGCGACCCTATCGTCCTCCGCATCGAGCACCACGACGCCGACCAGGTGTACGCGCATTACCGCGCCGCCGACGTGTGCTGCGTCTCGAGCCTGCACGACGGCATGAACCTGGTCGCGAAGGAATACGTCGCGGCGCGCGACGACGAGCGCGGCGCGCTGATCCTGTCGCAGTTCACCGGCGCCTCGCGCGAGCTGGCCGAGGCGCTCATCGTCAATCCCTACGACACCGAGCAGTGCGCGCAGGCGCTGCGCCTCGCGCTCACCATGCCGCCCGACGAGCAGCGCGACCGCATGCGCCGCATGCGCTACCAGATCCAGGAGTTCAACGTCTACCGCTGGGCCGGCCGCATGCTGCTCGACGCGGCGCGCATGCGACAGCGCCGGCGTGTCGGGGCGGACTCGAGGAGGGCGGCGCGCGTCGTCGACCTGCGGCGCGTGTAGCGGTCCGCATGCCGCCGTTCGCCGCGCACTGGGCGTTCTTTCTCGACGTGGACGGCACGCTGCTGGATCACGCCGAGCATCCCAGGGCGGTCCACGTCGGGCGCGAACTGAGGCGCCTGTTGGAGCGGCTGCTCGCCGTCTGCGGCGGCGCGGTCGCGATGATCAGCGGCCGCTCGGCCGCCGACGTCGAGGCGCTGTTCGCGCCGCTCGCCTGCCCGGTGGCGGGCCAGCACGGCACCGAGCGCCGCTCGGCGGACGGCACGCTGCACCGCCATGCGCCGCCGCTCGCGCAGCTCGGCCGCGCCGCGGCCGAGCTGGTGCAGCTGACGGCGGCGCACGAAGGCCTGGTGTTCGAGAACAAGGGCATGACGCTCGCGCTGCACTACCGGCGCGCGCCGGGGCTGCGCGCGCTCGTCGAGGGCGAGATGCGGCGCCTCGCGGCGGCGCTCGGCGACGAGTTCGAGCTGCAGGCGGGCAAGTTCATCTGGGAGCTGAAGCCGAGCGGCAAGGACAAGGGCAGCGCGATCGCGGAATTCATGGACGAGGCGCCGTTCGCCGGCCGCCTGCCGGTGTTCGTCGGCGACGACCTCACCGACGAGTACGGTTTCGCCCTCGTCAACCGCCTCGGCGGGCACTCGGTGAAGGTCGGGTCCGGCGCGACGCGCGCCGCCTGGCGGCTGGCCGACGCCGCCGCGGTGCGGCGCTGGCTGGGCGAGTACGTCAAGCGCTACGCGCGGCGCGGCGCCGCGCCGGGCCGCCGGTGAGCAGCCTCGATCTGGGCGCGATCGGCAACTCGAGCAGCGCGGCGCTGCTCGATGGCCACGGCGAGATCGTGTGGACCTGCCTGCCGCGCCTGGACGGCGACGCGGTGTTCTGCTCGCTGCTGCGCGAGCGGCGCGGCGCGGACGATTTCGGCTTTCTCGCCCTCGACTTGGCGGGCCTGGCGCGGGCCGAGCAGGCGTACGTGCCGAGCACGCCGGTGCTGGTGACGCGGCTCTACGACGCGAGCGGCGGCGCGGTCGAGATCACGGATTTCATGCCGCGCTTCCGCCAGTTCGGGCGCCTGTTCTGCCCCAGCCAGCTGGTGCGCACCGTGCGCCCGCTCTCCGGCAGCCCGCGGGTGCGGCTGCTGGTGCGGCCCGCGGGCGACTACGGCCGGCTGCGCCCGAGCACCACCTGGGGCTCGAACCACGTGCGCTATCTCGCGCCGGACGATGTCTTGCGCCTGACGACCGATTGCTCGATCACCTCGATCCTGGAGGAGACGCCGTTCGTGCTGCGCGACCCGTTCTCCCTGCTGCTCGGGCCGGACGAGACGCTGCAGGGCTCGGTGGCGGAGGTGGCGCGGCGCTTCCTCGAGCAGACCGTGGACTACTGGCAGGACTGGGTGCGCGACCTGTCGATCCCCTTCGAATGGCAGGACGAGATCATCCGCGGCGCGATCACGCTCAAGCTCGCGGCGTACGACGACACCGGCGCGGTGGTGGCCGCGCTCACCACCTCGATCCCGGAAGCGCCGGGCAGCGGCCGCAACTGGGACTACCGCTACTGCTGGCTGCGCGACGCCTACTTCGTGGTGAACGCGCTCAACCGCCTCAACGCGACGCGCACCATGGAGCGCTACCTCGGCTACATCATCAACGTCGCGGCGCGCGCCGACGGCGACCTGCAGCCGGTCTACCGGGTGAGCGGCCTGCCGGAGATGGCGGAGCGCGAGGTCGATTCGCTCCCTGGCTACCGCGGCATGGGCCCGGTGCGCGTCGGCAACCAGGCGCACCGCCAGGTGCAGAACGACGTCTACGGCTCGGCGGTGCTCGCCGCGACGCACGCGTTCTTCGACCGCAGGCTCTCGGCGCTCGGCAACGAGGGCCTGTTCCGCCAGCTCGAGCCGCTCGGCGAGCGCGCCGTGGCGGTCCACGCCCAGCCCGACGCCGGCCTGTGGGAGCTGCGCGGCTCGGCCCGCGTGCACACCTTCTCCGGTGTCATGTGCTGGGTCGCGTGCGACCGGTTGGCGAAGATCGCATCGCGCCTCGGACTCGCGCAGCGCGCGCAGTTCTGGCGCGCGCACGCCGAGCGCATCCACGCCGCGGTCTGCGCGCGCGCCTGGAGCGACAAGCGCATGAGCTTCGTCGCCGCGTTCGAGGGCGAGACGCTCGACGCGAGTCTGCTGCTGCTCGCCGAGCTCGGCTTCCTGCGCGCCGACGACCCGCGCTTCGCGGCCACGGTCGGCGCGATCGAGCGCGAGCTGAAGCGCGGCGACTTCGTGTTCCGCTACGCCGAGCCCGACGACTTCGGCGCGCCCGCCAACGCCTTCCTCGTCTGCACCTTCTGGTACATCGACGCGCTCGCCGCGCTCGGCCGGCGCGACGCGGCGCGCGCCCTGTTCGAGTCGACCCTGGCGCGGCGCAACCGGCTCGGCCTGTACTCCGAGCACATCGACCCGGCGAGCGGCGAGCACTGGGGCAACTTCCCCCAGACCTACAGCATGGTGGGCATGATCAACTCGGCCACCAAGCTCAGCATCCCGTGGGACCAGGCGTTCTGAGCGCGCCGCCATGCTGCGCATCGGCGTGGACATCGGCGGCACGAAGACGGAGATCGTGGCGCTCGATGACGGCGGGCGCGAGCGCCTGAGGCGGCGCAGCGAGACCCCGCGGCATCGTGATCGACGGGCGCACCGCCGCCGGAGCCAACGCCATCGCCGGCAAGTGGGGTCACAACCCGCTGCCCGGGAGGGACGCCGGCGAGCACCCCGGGCCGCGCTGCTACTGCGGCCGCCACGGCTGCAGCGCGGTGACCACGCGCAGCGGCGGCGCGCCGCCGTCCTTCGCCTGGCCCGGGTAGACCGTGAGGTGCGGGAACGGGATCTCGATGCCGCGCGCGTCGAACGCCTTCTTCAGGCGCCGCAGGTACTCGCGCCGCACGTTCCACTGCTCGATGCCGACGACCTTGAGGCGGCAGCGCAGGATGACCGCCGAGTCGGCCCAGCGCTCCACGCCCACGGTCTCGAGCTCGTCCAGGATGCGCTCCGACCATTCCGGGTCGGCGCGCATCCCGCGCCCGACGTCGCGCATGACGGCGAACGCCTCGTCGGTGTCCTCGCGGTAGGCGACGCCGATCTCGATCAGCGCCTGCGCGTAGTCGCGCGTGCGATTGGTGACGGTCTTGATCTCGCCGTTGGGCACGAAGTGCACGTGCCCCTCGAAGTCGCGCAGCCGCACGTAGCGCAGCGTCACCTCCTCCACCAGGCCCCCGATCCCGGCGACCTGCACCACGTCGCCCTGGCGGATCTGGTCCTCGAGCAGCAGGAACAGGCCGGCGAAGTAGTCCTTCACCAGGCTCTGGGCGCCGAAGCCGATGGCGATGCCGGCGACCCCCGCGGTGGCGAGGATGGGCGCGATCGAGATGCCGAGCTCGTTCAGCACCAGCATCACGGCGACGATCGAGATCACCACCGAGCCGGAATAGCGGAACACGCGGCACAGGGTGCCGACGCGCTTCGACTCCTCGGGGTTGCGAATGCGCGCTTCCATGTAGGCGCGGAAGCGGCGCACGCCGCGGTTGACCAGGGCGAGCGCGACCGCGGTCGCGACCAGGATGATGAGCACGTTCACCGCCGAGCGCAGCGTCGCGCCCCACGCGGCGAGCTCGGGCAGCAGGCCCTGCAGCGATTCGATCATCGGTTGCTCCTTTGCCGCACGCAACGCGCCCTCAAGGCGCGGCGGGCTTGAGGCTCTTCACGGAACGCCGGTACATCTGCTCGTAGCTGTCGCCGTAGCTGGTGTAGGGGGCTTTCTGCATCTGCGCTACCTGAAGCAGATGGTGAAGGACTGGTCGCTCGCCACCATCATCGCCACCGGCGGCGACAGGAACGCGGCCTGAAACCAGCCGAAGGCGAAGGCGAGGAACAGCAGCGTGAAGCGGAAGGAGCGAGCGCTCGTCGCTCATGGCTGCGGCGCACGCGATCTAGTTCCAGTGGAAGTGATGCAGGGTCCCGGGCTCGCCGCCGACCCGGACCCAGCGGGTGTGGGACTTGCCGCCGAATTCCGCGGTCACCTCGTAGCGCCCCTCGGGCAGCCGCACGAAGTAGTACGGCCCTTCGGAGTGCGCCCGCCACAGCACGCGGCCGTCCGCGCCGCGGATCGCAAGGCGCACCCCGGCGAGGAACTCGCCTTTCGCGTTGGCGAACGCGAGATGCAGGTTGTATTCGCCGTAGGATCGCATCATGCGCTCGCGATCCTCGAGCCCGACCGCGCCGGAGGCGGACTTGAACTCCGCGGCCGAGGCCGGAGCGCCGAGCGCCGCGAGCAGGACGATGCAGGCGAAGATCTTGAGCTGCGTCATGCCGTTCTCCTTTCGCTCGTTTGCGGGATGCCGTGGGTGCGCGGGCGCGCGCAAAGCTTGCGCGGTCTCCTCCTTGCGCCGCGCAAAGCGCGCCCATTCAGTAGATTGCGCGATGCGCGCGGAGTTCCCCGCTCCGGCGAAGGGATTTCCGCGCCGCCGGCACCCGGCTCACAGGTAATAGACCAGCAGATAGGCCGCGAGCAGCAGCGCCACCCAGAGCGCCATGCCGCCGGTGGTCCAGGTGCGCGCGAGCACGCCTTCCGCGCCGTGCAGCCTCTCCAGCGCCGCGGCGCCGGCGCGGCCGGCGCTGCCCGCCAGCGCGCGGCAGGTCGCCAGCAGCTCGCGCAGCGCGAGCCCTGCTCCCTCGAGCAGCCGCAGGCCGAAGCCGCGGTAGAGCCAGTCGGCATCCAGGTTGACCGAGCGCATTTCGGGCGGATAGATGCCGCTGCGCACCAGCCACGAGAACGCGAGCGCCGAGAACACCAGCAGCTGCAGCTGCGAGAGCACGTGCGAAGCGGTGTACGGGACGTAGCTGACGGGCAGCGGCAGGATCGCGTACAGCGCCGCCGGGAACGTGCCGATGCCGATGCACAGCGCGGCGGCGAGCGCCATCGCGATCAGCATGTGCGCCGGAGCCTCCTTGCAGCGGATCCCGGAATCGTGCGCGAAGAACGCGAAGAACGGGATCTTGATGCCGGCATGATGGAACACGCCCGCGGAGGCGAACAGCAGCACGAGCCAGATCCAGGTGTGCCCCTCCTGCGCGGCGGAAGCCATGATCATCGACTTCGTGACGAAGCCGCTGAACAGCGGAAACGCCGAGATCGAGGCCGCGCCGACGATGCACAGGCCCGCGGTCAGCGGCATCGACTTGTACAGCCCGCCGAGGTCGGTGCCGTTGACCGTGCCCGCGCGCAGCAGCACCGCGCCCATCGACATGAACAGCAGCGCCTTGAACAGGATGTCGGCGAAGGCATGCGCCACCGCGCCGTTCAGGCCCATCTCGGTCCCCAGCCCGATCCCCACCACCATGAAGCCGAGCTGGTTGTTGACGCTGTAGGCGAGGACGCGGCGCAGGTCGTTCTCGATCACGGCGTAGAAGATCGGGAACGCGGTCATCGCGGTGCCCACCCAGACGAGCATCTCGGTGCCCGGGAAGCCGCGCGCCAGCGCGTAGATGCCGAGCTTGGTGGTGAACGCGGAGAGCACCACCGTGCCGGTGGCGCTCGCCTCGGGATAGGCGTCCTGCAGCCAGTTGTGCAGCAGCGGGAACGCGCACTTGATGCCGAAGCCGGCGAGAATCAGCGCGCCGCCCGGCGTGCCGAGCCCGATCAGGTCGAATGCGAGCGAGCCGGTCTGCGCGTAGCGCAGCGCCGCGCCCGCGGCAAGCAGCATCCCGGAGGCGAGCTGCGCCGCCAGGTAGCGCATGCCGGCGCCGTAGGCGCGCGGCTTGCCGCCGGCCCAGATCACCAGCGCCGCGGCGACGGCCGAGAGCTCCCAGAAGACGAACAGCGTGAGCAGGTCGCCGGCGAAGACCGCGGCGAGCGCGCTGCCCGCATAGACCAGCGCCGCCGGCGGCTCGGCGCCGTCGCGCACGTGCCAGGAGTAGATCGCGTTGAGCAGGGCCGCGATCGTGAACACGTAGCCGAAGGCGAGGCTGAGCCGGTCGGTGCGCACCAGCGTGAGCGCGAAGCCGAACGCCTCGACCTCGAGGCGGTAGCCGGCGCCGATCCAGACGAGCTGGGCGAAGGCGAGCGCGGGCGCGGCGAGCGCGACCGCGCCGCGCGCCGCGCGCGGCACCAGCGGCAGCGCGAGGCCCGCCGCCATCAGGATCAGGCCCGCCGGAAGCTCAGCGATCATAGTAGTCCTCGGCGCGCATCACCGCCCGCCGCAGGAGCTTCGCGGCGAGCACCAGCGCCACGCAGGCGACGAAGCCGTACAGCGCGTAGAAGGCGAGCCAGCCGTCGAAGCCCGTCTCGGCGTGGCGGTCCGCGACCAGGTCGGCGAGCGCAAGCAGCCCGCCCGCGCCCCACAGGCCGCGATAGAGCTTGGTCACGTTGCGGGAGTGATCGAGCCAGCGGGGCTTCTCGTGCTGCGCCATGTGCGTGCCCTCAGGGAGCGATTCCCGCGACCGCGCGCGCCAGCCCGAGCGGCACCGCGACCGCGAACGGCAGCGCCAGCGTCAGCGCCGCGGTGATCGAGAGCGCCGCCACCATGGTCCACGGCGCCTCGCCGTGCGCCGGCTCTCCCGTGCGCGGCTCGCGCAGGAACGCCGCGTGCACGATCGGCAGGAAGTAGGCCGCGTTGAGCAGCGTGCTCGCGGCGAGCACCGCGAGCGCGGTCCAGTGGCCGGCGCTCGCCGCCCCCTGGAACATCAGCCACTTGCTCAGGAACCCGGCCGCCGGGGGGATGCCGACGAGCGACAGCGCGCCGATCGTGAACGCGCCCATGGTCCAGGGCATGCGCCGGCCGATGCCGTCGAGCTGGCTCACTTCGGTCTTGCCCGAGGCGGTGGCGATCGCGCCGGCGGCGAAGAACAGCGTGATCTTGCTCACCGCGTGCGCCGCGATGTGCAGCACCGCGCCCACCACCGTCAGCGGCACGAGCACCGAGGCGGCGAGCACCACGTACGACAGCTGGCTCACGGTCGAGTAGGCGAGGCGGCGCTTCAGGTTGTCGGAGCGCAGCGCCAGCACCGAGGCCGCGAGCACGGTGAAGCCCGCGACCGGCGGCAGCCAGTCCGAGGCGCGCACCCCGGCGAGCGCCTCGACTCCGAACACGTACACGATCACCTTGACCACCGCGAATACGCCCGCCTTCACCACCGCGACCGCGTGCAGCAGCGCCGAGACCGGGGTGGGCGCGACCATGGCCGCCGGCAGCCAGCGGTGAAACGGCATCAGCGCCGCCTTGCCGAGGCCGAACATGTAGAGCGCGAGCAGCGCGCCGACCGCGGCGCCCGAGAGTCCCGCCTCGCGCAGGATCCCGCCGGGCGTGAACTCGAGCGTGCCGGCGAGCGCCCAGGTGGCGACGACCGCCGGCAGCAGCAGCACGATCGAGGTGCCGAGCAGGTAGCCGAGGTAGGTCCTGCCGCCGGCGCGCGCCTCGTCGTCGCCGTGGTGCGTGACCAGCGGCCAGGTGACCAGCGTCAGCATCTCGTAGAACACGAACAGCGTCAGCAGATTGGCCGAGAACGCGATTCCCATGGTCGCGGCCAGCGCCAGCGCGAAGCAGACGTAGTAGCGCGTCTGGTGCGGCTCGTCGTTGCCGCGCATGTAGCCGATCGAGTAGAGCGAGTTGACGATCCACAGGCCGGATGCGACCAGCGCGAACAGCATCCCGAGCGGCTCGACCCGGAACCCGAGCGCGATCCCGGGCAGCATCTCGAGCGCAAAGAGCTGCGGCCGGCCGCCCGCCAGCACCGTCGGCAGCAGGCCCGCGACGCAGGCGAACAGCGCCGCCGCCGAGCCGAGCGTGACGCCCTCGCGCAGGTTCGGCCAGCGCCCGGCGAGCGCGATCCCGATGGCGCCCAGGGCCGGCGCGAGCAGCGCCGCGGCGATCAGCTGCGCGCCGCTCACGGCGCGGCCCCGAGCAGCAGCGCGGCCGCGCGGCGCGCGCCCTCGACCGTGAACGAGGTCTCGAGCCCGAACCAGACGCAGGCGGCGACCAGCAGCCAGGCCGGCACGAGCATCAGCGCGGGCGGCTCGCCCGGCTTGGGGGTCGCCGCCGCGGGCGCCGAGAGATACGCGGACTCGACGAAGCGCCAGACGTAGGCGACGGCGATGAGCGAGGTCGCGACCACGAGCGCGGCGAGCCACCAGCGGCCGGCCTCGATCGCGCCGAGCACCAGGTACCACTTGCTGATGAAGCCCGCGGTGCCCGGGACGCCGATGAGCGACAGGCCCGCGATCACGATCCCCATCGAGGTGAGCGGCATCGCGCGCGCCAGGCCCCGCACGCGATCGAAGCCGGCGCGTCCGGCGCGCAGCGCAATGCCGCCGACCAGCAGGAACAGCGCGCCCTTGGTGACGCCGTGGTTGAACAGGTGCACGATCGCCGCGGTCAGGCCGTCGCGCGAGGCCATGCTGATGCCGAGCGTGATGTAGCCGATCTGGGCCACGCTCGAGTAGGCGAACAGGCGCTTCAAGTCGGCCTGCCAGAGCGCGACCAGCGACGCCGTGACGATGGCGATGATCGAGAGCGCGAGCAGGATCTCCGGCATCGGCAGCTCCTCCACCACCAGCCGCGGGCCGAACACGCTGAAGTAGAAGCGCAGCAGCACGTACACCGAGACCTTGGTGGCCGTGGCGGCGAGGAACGCGGTCACCGCCGAAGGCGCGTAGGTGTAGGCGTTCGGCAGCCACAGGTGCAGCGGGAACAGCGCGAGCTTGAGCGATACGCCGACCGTGATGAAGGCGAGCGCCGCGAGCACCGGGCGCGCGCCGTGCACCTGCGGCAGGCGCGCGGCCATGTCGGCGAGGTTGAGCGTTCCGGTCATCAGGTACAGCAGCCCCACCCCGATGACGAAGAAGGTCGCGCCGATGGTGCCGAGGATCAGGTACTGGTAGGAGGCGAGCAGCGCGCGGCGGTCGCGGCCGAGCGCGATCAGCACGTAGCTCGAGAGCGACGCGATCTCCATGAACACGAACAGGTTGAAGGCGTCGCCCGTGATCGTCATGCCGAGCAGTCCGGCGACGCACAGGCAGTACATGGTGTAGAAGAGATACGCCTGGTCGCGCGGCAGCTCGGCCGCGACGCTCTTCCAGGCGAAGGGTGCGACCGCGGCGGCGATGCCCGAGACGAGCACCAGCACGAACGCGGAGAGCGCGTCGACGCGGTACTCGATGCCCCACGGCGGCGCCCAGCTGCCGAGCGCGTACGAGATCGGGCCGCGCGCCGCGACGTCCGCGGCCAGCAGCAGCGCGGCGACGAAGGAGAAGGCGCACGCCGCGGTGGCGATCGCCCACGCCGGGGTGGCCCGGCGCAGCAGCAGCGTCAGCGGCGCCGCGACCAGCGGCACCACGACCTCGAGCGCCGGCAGCTGCGCGAAAGTCACGCGCCGTCCCCGCCGCCGTCGCCGCGGGCGCGGTCGGACTCGAGGATCTCGTCCTCCTCGATCGAGCCGTAGGCCTCGCGGATGCGCACCACGATGGCGAGGCCGAGCGCGAGCGTCGCGACGCCGACCACGATGGCGGTGAGGATCAGCACGTGCGGCAGGGGATTGGAGTACAGCCTGAAGCCCTCGGCGATGATCGGCGCGGTGCCGCCGACGAGCTTGCCGGGCGCGATGTAGAGCAGGTACACCGAGGTCTGGAAGATCGAGAGCCCGACCATCTTCTTCACCAGGTTGCAGCGCGCGATCACGATGTAGAGCCCGGTGACCATCAGCACCACGGTGATCCAGTAGCCGTAGTGGCCGGCGGCGATCATTCGCTGTCGAGGTTGCGGCCGCGCCCGGCGAACATGTAGAAGATCTTGAGCATCACCCCCGAGACCGTGATCGCGACGCCGGCCTCGACCCAGAAGATGCCGCGGTGCTGGCCGCTCACCGGGTCGGCGCCGAGCACGAAGTAGTCGAGGTAGTTGCCGCCGAGGGCGATGCCCGCGAGCCCGACCCCGGCGTACAGCAGCGCCCCCAGGCCGACCATCGTCTCGACCGCGGCATCGGGCACCAGGCGCCGCGCCGCCGGCAGGCCGAAGATGAGGGCGTAGAACACGACCGAGGCGGCGCCGATCACCCCCGCCTGGAAGCCGCCGCCGGGGCCGAAATCGCCGTGGAACTGCACGTAGAGGGCGAACAGCAGCATGAACGGGATCAGCAGCTTCGCGACCACCCGCAGGACGAGAAACCCTCTCATCGCCCCGCCGCCTCCTCCTCGGCGTCGCCGCCGCGGCGCCGCGCGCGCCGCAGCAGCGCGATCACGCCGGCGCCGGCGGTGAACACGACCACCGTCTCGCCGAGGGTGTCGTAGCCCCGGTAGCTGGCGAGCACCGCGGTGACCACGTTCGGCACGCCGGTCTCCTTGAGCGCCTCGCTCAGGTAGCGCGGCACCACGTGCACGTGGATCGGCGCGCCGGGGTCGGAGAACGCCGGCAGCCCGAGCGTGCCGTAGACCAGCGCGCCGACGATCACCAGCGCGATGGCGAGCGGCAGCCACGGCCGCGCGACCGGCTTCGCCTCCTCGCCGCCGCACAGGTGCAGCGCGCCCAGCAGCAGCACGGTCGAGATCCCGGCGCCCACCGATGCCTCGGTCATGGCGACATCGGGCGCGTCCAGCCCGACCAGCACGGTCGCCATCAGGAAGCTGTAGATCCCCGCCAGCACCACGACCGAGAACAGATTGCGCTGCGCCGCGATCGCGCCCGCGACCGCCGCCATCAGCGTGAGGAGCGCGGCGATGATCAGCGCTTCGATGGCGGCGCCTCCGGTGCGAGCAGCGGCTTCAGGCCGCGCGCGAGCGCCGCCCTGGCGAGCGCGTGCGTCGCGGTGGGGCTGGTGAAGAAGATCAGCAGGCCGATCGCGACCAGCTTGACCGTGACCAGGCTCAGCCCGGCCTGCAGGATCAGGCCGGCGAGGATCAGCCCGGCGCCGAGCGTGTCGGTGACGCTCGCGGCGTGCATGCGGGTGAAGAAATCCGGCATGCGCAGGAGGCCCGCGGCGCCGATGATGCAGAACACCCCCCCGGCGAGCAGCAGCATCCAGGAGAGCGCGTCGAGCGCCGCGCTCACCGGCGGGTCCCCGCGTCGCCCGGGTCGCCGAGGTCGCCGTAGCGGAAGAACTTGAGCACCGCGATCGTGCCGACGATGTTGAGCAGCCCGTAGACGATCGCCAGGTCGAGGAAATCCGGCCGCCCGGTGACGAACCCGATGACCGCGACCAGCAGCACCGCGACCGTGCCGATGGTGTTCCCGGCGAGCGCGCGGTCGAACACCGTCGGGCCGGCGAGCGCCCGCCCGAGCGCGAGGCCGAGCGTCACGATCAGCGCGACCGCGGCCGCATCGAACATCAGGCGCCGCCTTCGAACCGGCGCACGCGCCGGTCCATCTCGCTGTCGACGGTGCCGGCGGCGCCCTCGCGCGTCACCGCGTGCACCAGGAACTGCTCGTGATCGGCCTCGATGGTGACCGTTCCCGGGGTGAGGGTGATCGAGTTGGCGTGCGTGACGAGGCCGACCGCGGATTCCTGGCTCGGCCGGAAGCGCGCCAGCGAAGGGCTCAACGGCAGCCGCGGGTGCAGGATGATGCGCGACACCTCGAGCCCGGACTTGAAGATCTGCGCCGCGAGCCACGCCCAGTAGAGCGGGGCGGCGCGCGTCAGGTGCGCGGGGTGGCCTTCGCGGTCGGCGATCTCCATGCGGCGCGCGAGCAGCACGACCGCGAGCGAGGCCGCGGCGCCCATCGCGAGCAGGAACGGCTCGAGGAATCCCGACATCAGGACCCAGAACGCGAACAACGCGGCGAACAGGCTGGCGAGTCGTGTCATCGCGATCCGGCCCCGTCAGTGCAGCGACTTGAGGATGTCCTCGACCACCTTCTTCGCGTCGCCGAACACCATCATGGTCTTGTCCATGTAGAAGAGCGGGTTGTCGAGCCCGGCGTAGCCCGCCGCCATGGAGCGCTTGTTGACGAGCACGGTGCGCGCCTTGTGCACGTCGATGATCGGCATGCCGTAGATGGGCGAGCCCTTCTCGTAGGCGAGCGGGTTGACGACGTCGTTCGCGCCCAGCACCAGCACCACGTCGGTGGTGCCCATCTCGCCGTTGATGTCCTCCATCTCGAACACCTGGTCATAGGGCACCTCGGCCTCCGCGAGCAGCACGTTCATGTGGCCGGGCATCCTCCCGGCGACGGGGTGGATCGCGAAGCGCGCGTTGACGCCCTTCCCGGCGAGCATGTCGATCATCTCCGCCACCGCGTGCTGGGCGCGCGCCACCGCCAGGCCGTAGCCCGGCACGATCACCACCGACTCCGCGTTCTGCATGAGGAAAGCGGCGTCTTCCGCCGAGCCCGAGCGCACGGTCTTCTCGCCGGCGTCGGCGGCGGCCGCGCCTTCGGCGGCGCCGAAGCCGCCCAGGATGACGCTCACGAACGAGCGGTTCATGGCCTTGCACATGATGTAGGAGAGGATCGCGCCCGAGGAGCCGACCAGCGACCCGGCAATGATCAGCATCGCGTTGTTGAGCGAGAAGCCGATGCCCGCGGCCGCCCAGCCCGAGTAGCTGTTGAGCATCGAGATCACCACCGGCATGTCGGCGCCGCCGATCGGGATGATGATCAGCACCCCGAGCATGAACGCGAGGCCGGTCATCATGATGAACGCCGTCCAGGCCTCGTCCGGCGAGAGGAAGAACGCGACGCCGAAGCCGATCATCACCAGGCCGATGGCGAGGTTGAGCCAGTGCTGGCCGGGAAACACGATGGGCGCGGAGGAGAAGATGCGGAAGCGCTTGCCGAGGCCCGCCAGCTTGCCGAAGGCGATCACCGAGCCCGAGAACGTGACGGCGCCGACGAACGTGCCGATGAAGAGCTCGAGCTTGTTGCCCGTCGGCAGGGGATCGGCGACGCCGAACGAGGACGGGTTGTTGACCGCGGCGATCGCGATCAGCACCGCGGCCATCCCGACCAGGGAGTGCATCGCCGCGACCAGCTCGGGCATCTGGGTCATCTGCACGCGCCGCGCGACGAAGGCGCCGATGCCGCCACCCGCCAGCATGGCGATGACGATGAAATCCACGTGCCCGCGCGCGACCAGCGCGGTGGTGAAGATCACTGCGATCGCCATGCCGATCATGCCGAAAAGGTTGCCGCGCCGCGCCATGGTCGGCGAGGACAGCCCCTTCAGCGCCAGGATGAAGAGGACGCTGGCGATGAGGTACCAGAGGGTGAGCTGGTTGGCGCTCATCGCTCAGCCTTCCTTCTTGGCCGCCCTGGGCTCTTTCTTCTTGAACATCTCGAGCATGCGCTGGGTGACGAGGAAGCCGCCGGCGATATTCACCGAGGCGAGCGCCACGGCGAGCGCGCCGAGCGCCGAGCCGAAGTCCACCTCGGCCGGTCCCGCCGCGAGGATCGCGCCGACGATGATCACCGACGAGATCGCGTTGGTGACGCTCATCAGCGGGGTGTGCAGCGCCGGGGTCACGTTCCAGATCACGTGGTAGCCGACGAAGACCGCCAGCACGAACACCACGAGGTTGATGACGGTCGGATCTACGGTGCCGCTCATGGTCAGCCTTCCCTGGTCACTTCGCCGTTCATGCACACCAGCGTCCCGGCGACGATCTCGTCCTCGCGGTCAAGCTTGAACTCCCCGGTCTTGGCATCGAGCATCAGCCCGAGGAAATTGAGCAGGTTCTTCGCGTAGAGGACCGAGGCGTCGGCCGGCACCGTCGCCGCGAGGTCGGGCAGGCCGATGATCTTGACGCCGTGCTTCTCGACGATCCTGCCTGCCTCCGAGCCCTCGACGTTGCCGCCCTGCTCCACCGCGAGGTCGACGATCACCGAGCCCGCCTTCATCCCGCGCACCGTGTCCGCCCGGATGAGCCTCGGCGCCGGGCGCCCCGGGATGAGCGCGGTGGTGATGACGATGTCGGAGGTCGCGGCGCGCTGGTGCACGGCTTCGGCCTGGCGGCGCATCCAGTCCGCGGGCATCGGCCGCGCGTATCCGCCGACCCCCTGCGCGATCTCGCGCTCCTCGTCGGTGAGGAACGGCACGTCGAGGAACTTGGCCCCCAGCGACTCGATCTGCTCCTTCACCGCGGGGCGCACGTCGGAGGCCTCGATCACCGCGCCGAGGCGCTTGGCGGTGGCGATCGCCTGCAGCCCCGCCACGCCGGCGCCCAGCACCAGCACGCGCGCCGCCTTCACGGTGCCGGCGGCGGTCATCAGCATCGGAAAGAACCGGCCGTATTCCGCGGCGGCGAGCATCACCGCCTTGTAGCCGGCGATGTTGGCCTGCGAGGAGAGCACGTCCATCGGCTGCGCGCGCGAGATGCGCGGCAGCGCCTCCATCGCGAAGGCGGTCAGGCCGCGCCGGGCGAGCGCCTCGATCCCGGCGGCGTCGAAGGGCTCGAGCAGGCCGATCAGGATCGACTTCGGCTTCGCCAGCTCGAGCTCGGCGGGCTGCGGGGCGCGCACCTTGAGCACGATGTCGGCGTCCCAGGCTTCGGCCGCGGCGCCGACCAGCTTCGCGCCCGCGGCTTCGTAGTCGCGGTCCGCGATGCTGGCGCGCTCGCCGGCGCCCGCCTGCACGCGCACTTCGCTCTTCGCCGCGAGCTTCTTCACGGTCTCCGGGGTCGCGGCGACGCGCGTCTCGCCCGCGCGGATCTCGGCGGGCACGCCGATTCTCGTCAAACGGAGGCTCCCTGGATGGTGCCCGCGGATTTTACCGCGTGCGCGGCACGAACGCGCGCTCGAGCACCTCGAAGGCGGCGTGCACCACAAGCGCGAGCAGCGCCGCGGGCAGCGCCCCGGCGAGCAGCATCGTGTGGTCGTTGAGCGCGAGGCCCTGGGAGATCCTCTCGCCGAACCCGCCCGCGCCGATGAACGCGGCGATGGTCGCGGTGCCGACGTTGATCACTGCCGAGGTCTTCACCCCGGCGAGGATCACCGGCAGCGCGAGCGGCAGCTCGACCCGCGCGAGCACCTGGCCCGGCACCAGGCCGAGCGCGGTGCCCGCCTGCACCAGGCCGCGCGGCACCTGCGAGAGCCCGGCGTGGGTGTTGCGCGTGATCGGCAGCAGCGCGTACAGGAAAAGCGCGATCAGCGCGGGCCAGGCGCCGATCGTGCCGGTGAGCGGGATGAGGAAGGCGAGCAGCGCGAGCGAAGGGATGGTCTGCAGCAGACCGGTCGCCGCGAGCACCGGCTGCGCGAGCACCGGCACGCGCGCGGCGAGCAGCCCGAGCGGCACGCCGGCGAGCACCGCCGCGGCGAGCGAGCCGAAGACGAGCCACAGGTGCTCCCACAGCAGGCGCGCGAAGTCCGGCGCGGCCATCGCCTGCCACAGGCTGCGCTGCGCTCCCGCCCCGGCCGCACCGGCGAGAAATTCCGCGCCGACCGCGGCGAAAGGCTGCTTGTCGATCTCGGCGCGCGCGTTGAGCTTGACCATGCGCGGCGCGTCGATCGCGCGCTCCAGGCGCGCAAACGCGGCCGCGGCGGCCGGGTGGCGGCGCGCGAAATCGGCGCGGTGCAGCAGCACGGCGTCGTAGGACGGGAAGAACGCGCGGTCGTCGGCGAGCACCGCGATGTCGTAGCGCGCGATCTTGGCGTCGGTCGAGTAGACGTCCATGACGTCGATCTCGCGCGCGGCGAGCGCCTCGTAGGCGAGGCCATGGTCGAGGCCGCGCGGGTTCGGCTGCGGCAGCGCGTAGCGCTCCTTCAGGCCCGGCCAGCCGTCGCGCCGCCCGAGGAATTCGTGCGAGAAGCCGAGCTTGAGGTCGGGATGGCGTGCGAGGTCCGAGACCGCGCGCACGCCGCGGCGCGTCGCCTCGTCGCGCCGCATCCCCATCGCGTAGGTGTTGTTGAAGCCGAGCGGCACGCTCACCGCGAAGCCGAGCGGCGCGAGGCGCGCGTTGAGCGCGGCGAGCTCGAGCCGGTCCTCGGTCTTCAGGATCTCGCGCGCGATCGTTCCCGTGTACTCCGGGTAGACGTCGATCGCGCCGCTCTTCAGCGCTTCATAGAGGATCGCGGTGTTGCCCAGGCCCGGCTTGTGCTCGGCGCGCGCGCCGGCGCGCTGCGCCGACTGGACCAGGATCTCGCCCAGGACGTAGGACTCGGTGAAGCGCTTCGAGCCGACGCGCAGCGTTTCCGCGTGCGCTGCAAGCGGGACGAGAAGCAGAAGCGCGGCGAGAGGGCCTACAGCGCGCCGGAGCGGGCTAGTCATGGGTTGTCGTGCGGAGGTTCGGAGCGAAAGCGTTGTCGGCGCTACAAACCCTTTCTCCGTCTCCGGAACAGATCGCGATGCGTTCCCGTCCGGTGAAATACGATTCGATCGCGTGTGACACGGTAGTCGAGAGCGTGGCGGGGAAGTTTTCGTTTCAGGCGGCGGAAGTCACGTTCGAACCGCCGGGTGAAAACGATCTCCCTCACAGGCGCTTGAGATGGGCGACCGCGTCCCTCGCGCTCTTGAAACGGCGAACCCGGCCCGTGCGCTCTTCGCGCCGCGACTGTTCGAGCGTGCGCCGAGCTGCCGCGCTCAGTTCATAGTCATGGGTGGCGATTTCCAGCGCGCGGCGCACCGCTGCTGTGGCATTGCGCCGGCCGGTGGTCGCTTGGGCGCGCCTGAGCAGCGCTTCTGGAACGCGAACGATTACTGTAGCCATTGCCCCCTCCTTTCCGCTGCGACACCTCGCAGGGGTGGTCCCGATCCGTCATGCGGCGCGCTCGAGCTGCCTCTCGCCCGCATCGAGGAACTGCAGTGCGGCGAGATTGGCGTACAGCCCGCCCTCAAGCATCAGCTCGGCGTGCGTGCCCTCGGCGGCGATCGCGCCGCGCTCCATCACCACGATGCGGTCGGCGTGCTGCACGGTGGCGAGGCGGTGCGCGATGACCAGCGTGGTGCGGCCGCGCTCGAGCGCCTGCATCGCCTGCTGCACCATGCGCTCGCTCGCCGCGTCGAGCGAGCTGGTCGCCTCGTCGAGCAGCAGCAGCGGCCGGTCGGCGAGCAGCGCGCGCGCGATCGAGACCCGCTGGCGCTGGCCGCCCGAGAGCATGACGCCGCGCTCGCCCACCTGGGTCCCAAGGCGCTGCGGCAGCCGCTCGATGAACTCGGTGGCGAAGGCGCGCTCGCAGGCGCGCTCGACCTCGGCGAGGCTCGCCTCGGGCCGGCCGTAGCGCACGTTGTCGAGCACGCTCGCGGCGAAGATCACCGGCTCCTGCGGCACCACCGCGATGAGGCGCCGCAGGGCGAGCGGATCCATGTCGCGCACGTCGAGGCCGTCGACGCGCACCGCTCCCGCCTGCGGGTCGTAGAAGCGCAGCAGCAGCGCGAGCACCGTGGTCTTGCCGGCGCCCGAGGGGCCGACCAGCGCCACTCGCTCGCCCGGGCTCACCCGCAGCGAGAGCCGGTGCAGCGCCGATGCGTCCGGCCGCCCCGGGTAGCTGAAGCTCACGCCGTCGAGCTGCACCGCGCACCCGGCGCGCGCGGCGGCCGGCGGCGCCACCGGCCGCGCCGGGGCGACGATCGCGGGGCGGGTGTCGAGCAGCTCGATCAGCCGCTCGGTGGCGCCCGCGGCGCGCTGCAGGTCGCCCCAGACCTCCGACACCGCGGCCACCGCGCCCGCTGCCACCGCGCAGTAGAAGACGAAGGCGGCGAGGTCGCCCGCGGAAAGCGCGCCGGCGAGGATGTCGCGGCCGCCGATCCAGAGCACCACCGCCACGCCGCCGTACATGACCAGGATCACCAGGCCGAGCAGCACCGCCTTGATGCCGATGCGGCGCACGCCGGCGGCGTAGGCGCCTTCGGCGCGGGCGCCGAACTCGCGCCGCGCCTGCGCTTCGTGCACGTAGGCCTGAACGGTGCGGATCTCGTGCAGCGCCTCGTCGGCGTAGACGCTCACGTCGGCGAGCCGGTCCTGGCTCTCGCGCGAGTAGCCGCGCACGCGCCTGCCGATCACGAACATCGCCAGCCACAGCAGCGGGGCGAACGCGAGCACGATGAGGGCGAGCTTGAGGTTGGTCCAGACGAGCAGCGCGAGCGCCCCGGCGAGCAGGATCGAGTTGCGGATCGCCATGGAGAAGCCGTAGCCGATCACCGCCTGCAGCACGGCCGTGTCGTTGGTGAGGCGCGAGATCACTTCGCCCGTGCGCGCGCTCTCGAAATAGCTCGGCGCGAGCCCGAGGATGTGGTCGAACACCGCGCGCCGGATGTCGGCCACCACGCGCTCGCCGGTGGTCATCATGAGGTAGAAGCGCGCGTAGGTCGCGGCCGCGAGCAGCAGCGCGAGGCCGAGCACCGCGCCGAGCGCCGTGTCGAGCACGTCGGCGTCCGCGGCGCCGAAGCCGGCGTCGATCACGTGGCGCAGCCCCTGGCCGAGGACCAGCACGCAGGCCGCCGCCGCGAGCAGCGCGGCGACCGCTGCCGCGACGCGCAGCTTGTACGGCGCGAGGAAGCGCGCGAGGCGCGCGAACTGCGTCCAGTCGCTCGAGCCCGGCCGCTCGGGGAGGTGGTCGTGGAACATGGCAGCTCTTCAACTATACAGGGCGATGCGCTGCGGCGGAGCTGCAGCGCAAGGCGAGCGTTCCGCACCACCCCAAGACACTCATTCCAGCTTGCCGATCAAGCGATAGACGGCGATCAGCACTCCGAACCCGAGATACATCCCCAGCAACGCAGCAAGCATCAGTAGCGCCACCTCGAAAGTTATTATTTTCGCTTCCGACAGAAAAATGATCGTGCCAACGAAACCGGCGAACGAAGCGGCGATGCCGGCGACAACCTTTAGCGTTCTGTTCTTCGGCACAGGTTCGTGAAACAGACTGGAAAGTTGCGGCCTATCATAGCCGCGTTCGCGGCGCGGCACAGGGGAAAGGCGTCGGTGCCGTGCGGCGGCTCCCCGCCCGAAGCCGCGGGGACGACAGCATTACTTAGCGGCCGTAGAAGCGGTAGTTCGAGCGCCCGAGCTGCTTGGCGCGGTACATCGCGGCGTCGGCGTTCCTGAGCAGCGCCTCGCCGTCGCCGGCATCCGCCGGGTAAAGCGAGATGCCGATGCTCGCGCCGATGACGAAGTCGCGCCCGTCGACGCGGAACGGCGGCTCGAGCGCGCGCAGGATCTTCTCCGCCACCACCTGGCAGTCGGCCTCGAGCTGCAGGTCGGCGAGCACCACGACGAACTCGTCGCCGCCGTGGCGCGCGAGCGTGTCGGCCTTGCGCACGCAGCCGCCCAGCCGGTGCGCGGTCTCGCGCAGCACGGCGTCGCCGGCGCGGTGGCCGAGGGCGTCGTTCACCTGCTTGAAGCGGTCGAGGTCGATCATCATCACCGCGACGCGCAGCGCGCGCCGCTGCGCGAGATAGAGCACCTGCCGCAGCCGGTCGTCGAGCAGCCGCCGGTTGGGCAGGCCCGTGAGCGCGTCGTGGTAGGCGAGGAAGCGCGCCTCCTCCTCCTGGCGCTTCGCTTCGGTGATGTCCTGCGACACCCCGATCATGCGGGTGATCCTGCCGCTCGCGTCGGAGAGCGTCTTGCCGCGCGTGGCGATCCAGGTGATGCGCCCCTCGCCCCCGACCACCCGGTACTGGGCCTCGCACGCCCCACCCTGCTCCCACGCGCTGCGCACCGTCGCCACGTAGCGGTCGCGGTCCTCGGGGTGCACCAGGTCGCGGTACTCGTTCCATTTGCGCGTGCGGCCCCCCAGCATGCCGAGCGCCGACGGGTCGCGGCCCCAGTGCAGCTGGTCCGTTTCGCGGTCCCATTCCCAGTAGACGAGGTCGGCGGCCTCGACCGCGAGACGCAGCTTCTCGACGCTCTCGTGCAGCGCCGCCGCGGCGGCCTTCTCTCGCGTCACGTCGTGCGCGGTGCCGGTCGCACCGACGATCTCGCCGGCCGCGTCGCGCAGCGGGATCGCGTTCAGCGACAAGTCGACGTGCGTGCCGTCGCGGCGCAGGTGGCGCGTCTGGTGGTCGAACACCGCCTCGCCCCGCAGAATGCGCAGCAGCACCGCCTGGTCTCGCTCACGCACCTCCTGCGCCAGCACCTCGTGGAACTCGTGCCCGAGCAGCTCGGCGGGCGCGCGTCCGTAGATCCGCTGCGACGCCGCGGGGTTGAGGTAGGTCCAGCGCCCGTTGCGGTCCATCGTCCAGATGAGGTCGCTCGAGGTCTCGACAAGGTTGCGGTACATCGCCTCGCTCGCGCGCAGCGCGCGCTCCGCGGCGTGCCGCTCGGCGATGTCGGAAAAAGCGACGATCGCCGAGTCCTGCGGCGCGTCGGGATCGATCGCGCGGCTCAGCGTGCGGCACCAGAGCGTGGAGCCGTCCTTGCGCGAGAACCTGAATTCGCCTTCCTGGACGCCCTTTCGCATCGCGTCGTAGCCCTCGCCCGCGGCGCGCCAGCCCCGTTCGGACGGATAGAGCACGCGAGTGGACTTGCCGTTCAGCTCCCCGGGCCCGTAGCCGAGCATCTGCTCGAGGCGCCGGTTGCAGCGCACGATGACGCGGTCGGCGACGAAGGCGAGGCCGACCGGCAGCGTGTCCAGCACGAGGTTCTCCTCGGCGATGACTTCGCCGTACGCATCCTGCGCGCGCTTCATCTCGGTGACGTCCGTGAACACGCTCACGACGCCGCCGCCGCGGCTGCGCACCCAGCGGCCCTGCAGCCAGCGCCCGTCGCGCACCTGGAACTGGCGCGTCGCGCCTTCGCCGCTCTTGCGGCGCGCGAGCCGCGCCTCGAGCCACTCCGCGGGCCGTTCGGCGAACTCCGCCGGCGGCGTCTCGACTTCGAGGGCGTTCTCGGCGATGACGCGATAGGGGCTGCCCGCGAGCTCCGCGGCGTTCTTGCCGCCGCCGTACAGCCGGGCGTAGGCCTCGTTGCACAGGAGCAGCCGGTCGGCGGCATCGTAGACCGCGATGCCGTCGGGAAGGCTCTCGATCCCGGAGCGCAGCTGCGCCTCGCTCCCGGCGGCGCGCCCGAGCAGCTCCTCCTTCTCGATCTGTGCGCGCAGCGTGCCGACGATGTTGCCGTGGATGTCGCGGTAGACGCGCACCATCGCGCCGCCGAAGATGAGTGCCATCAGGGCGAGCAGCTGGTAAGTGCGGCCGGGCTGCATGGCGAGCTGCAGCACGACCGCGGTGAAGGGCAGCGCGCTGAAGCCGTAGAAGGCGAGCGGGCTCGGCGAGTACACGCCGGTCGCGCCGATGATGGTGCCGCCGACCACGAACATGACCGCCATCTGCAGCAGCGGCTCGCCCTCGGGGAAGAACACCGCGGGCGGGATCGTCCAGAGGGCGCCGGCGCCGACCGCGCCGAGCGCGAAGCGCGCCTCCCAGCGGTCCGGCGCGAGCCGCCCGGGGTCGCGCCGGTAGGCGCGATGCAGCGCCAGCCGCGCCAGCGTCCAGGCCACCAGTACGCCGAACCAGGCGGCGAGCAGCACGTGCGCGGTGAACGGCCCCCACAGGATCACGAGCAGGATGCCTGCGGCGAGCGCGGTCGCCGCGTACGCGGTCTTGGCAACGTCGAACAGCGCCGCGACGCGCGCCGTATCCAGGCGCCCTTCGTCCCCCGCCCCGCCCCGCTCCCCCGCTCCCGCTGCGCGCTTCATGAGAAGGCCACGGAAGATACGTGCGGCGCCGTGCGGCGGCGGCCGATTCATGCCTTCAGCTCACGTTCTCTTGCACGGCGCCGACCGGCGGCGCTCAGCGCCCGACGAGCGCCTCGAGCACCGCGCACCAGGCCAGGCCCAGGTTCTCCAGGCTGTAGCCGCCGCCGCCGAAGGCCATGACGCGGCCGCGCGCGTGGCGCTCGGCGAGCGCCACCAGGCGGCGCGCGGCGTGCGCGTGCGCCGCGGGGGTGAGCCGCAGGTCGGCGAGCGGATCGCCCGCGAGGCAGTCGGCGCCGCATTGCAGGATGAAGAACTCGGGCGCGTGCCGGTCGAGGAAGCGCTCGGCCTCGCTCCAGGCGGCGAAGAACTCGGCGTCGCCCGCGCCGGGGCCGAGCGGCAGGTTGAGCTTGGTGCCGCGCGCCGCGCCCCTGCCGGTCTCGCGGATGGTGCCGGTGCCCGGGTACAGGAACATGCCGCTCTCGTGGATGTCGGCGACGATGAGGTCGGGATCGTCCTCGAACTCGTAGAACACGCCGTCGCCGTGGTGCACGTCGATGTCGACGTAGGCGATGCGCCGCACGCCGTGCTCGGCGCGCAGCGACTCGATCAGCACCCCCAGGTCGTTGAAGACGCAGAAGCCGGCGGCGGCGCCGCGGCGCGCGTGGTGCAGGCCGCCGCTCGGCTGGAAGGTGCGCCGCGCCTCGCCCGCCATGATGCGGCGCGCGCCCTCGAGCGCCGCGCCGACGAGGTGCGAGGCCACCTCGTAGCAGCCCGGGAAGGCGGGCGTGTCGCCGTAATCGAGGTAGCCCTCGCCCTCCTGCGAGGCACGCATCACGCGCTCGACGTACTCGGGCGAGTGGAAGCGCTCGAGCGCGGCGCGCGGCGCCTGCGACGAGTGCGCCACCTGCACCTCCCGGTCCAGGCCGCGCGAGCGCGCCGCGCTCCAGAACGCGCCCTGGCGGTCGATCGACAGCGGGTGCCCTTCGGGAAAGCCGTAGCGCCCGAGCTCTTCGCTGACGAAGACGTGGACCGCCGTGCTCAGGCGAGCCGCTCCACCTCGACCAGGCAGTCGTAGAAGGTGGCGCCGCCGCCGAGGTCGGTCACGCGCTGCGCGGTGACGTTGTTGGCGTTGCCGCCGTCGCGCGCGTACTTCTTCCACCACACCGAGGGCGCGACCACCACGCCCGGGCGCGGCTTGTCGTTGACGCGCGCGAGCAGCGTGAAGCTGCCGCGGTCGTTCCAGACCCGCACGCGGTCGCCGTCGCGGATGCCGCGCGCCGCGGCGTCCGAGGAGTGGAGTTCGAGCCGCGGCTCGCCCTCCAGGTCGCGGAAGCGCTTGAGATGGGCGAAGCTCGAGTTGAGGAAATTGCGCGCCGGCGGCGACAGGAACGCGAGCGGGTAGCGGCGCGCGCGCTCGGGGTCGTTCGCCGCGGATTCCACCGGCGGGTTGTAGAAGGGCAGCGGGTCCATTCCCTGCGCGGCGAGCGACGCGCTCTCCAGCTCGCACTTGCCCGAGGGCGTCGGGAAGCCGCCCTCGGCGAAGGGCGCATAGCGCTCCGGCACCTCGAGCCGCCGCCAGCCGCTCGCCTTCACCTCGTCCCACGAGATGCCGCGCATGCGCGGCTGGGCGGACCGCAGCGCCTGCCGGCAGAGGTCCTCGTCGGAATCGCGAAAGCACGGCTCGTCGAACCCCATGCGCGCCGCGAGCCGCCGGAAGACCTCGGAGTTCGGCAGCGACTCGCCCACGGGCGCGATGGCCGGGTTGTTGGCCGTCACGTACAAGTGCCCGTAGGCCTTGTGCACGTCGTGATGCTCGAGCTGCGTGGTCGCCGGCAGCACGATGTCGGCGTAGTCGGCGGTGTCGGTGAGGAACGAATCCATCACCACGCAGTAGAGGTCCTCGCGGCGGAAGCCGGCGATCACCCTGTCGGACTCGGGGCACACGGCGACGGGGTTATTGTTGTAGACGATCACCGCGCGCACCGGCGGCTCGGCCGCGGTGAGCGCGTCGCCGAGCTGCGAGTGGTTGATGACGCGGGGCTTGCGGCCCGCGAGCAGGTCCGGGCGCTCGAGCGCGGCGTGATCGAAGCCGAAGAAGTCGGCGGTCGTCAGCACGATCCCGCCCGCCGCGTCGCGCCAGGCGCCGGTGAGCGCCGGGAGGCAGGCGATCGTGCGCGCCGCGATGCCGCCGCCGGCGTGGCGCTGCATGCCGTAGTTCAGGCGAATCGCCGCGGGCTTGATCGTCCCGTAGTCGCGCGCGAGCTGGACCACCTCCTCCACCGTGATGCCGCAGGTGCGCGCCGTCCACTCGGGCGGGTACTGCTTCAGGCGCCCGGCGAGCGCTTCGAACCCCACCGTGTACTTGGCGAGGTAGTCGCGGTCGATGAGGCCCTCGGCGACGAGCACGTGCATCATCCCGAGCGCGAGCGCGCCGTCGGTGCCGGGCAGCAGCGCGACGTGCTGCGTGCACTTCTCGGCCGAGAGGCTGCGGTAGGGGTCGATCGCGACGACCTTCGCGCCGCGGCGTTTCGCCTCCTGCACGCGCGACCACAGGTGCAGGTTCGAGACCACCGGGTTCGCGCCCCAGAGCAGGATCAGCTTCGCCTCGTCGAACCGCTCCGGGTCCATTCCGACCGAGCCGCCAAGCGTCACCTTGATGCCCGCCTTGCCGGCGCTCGAGCAGAGCGTGCGGTCCAGCAGCGAGGCGCCGAGCTTGTGGAAGAAGCGCCGGTCCATCGAGGCCCACTGCGCCATGCCCATGGTGCCGGCGTAGCTGAGGGGGAGGATGGATTCCGGGTTCTCGGCCGCGAGCGCTTTCAGCTTCGCCGCGATCTCGCCGAGCGCCTCGTCCCACGAGATGCGCTCGAACTTGCCGCTGCCCTTCGGGCCCGAGCGGCGCATCGGGTACTGCAGGCGGTCCGGGGAGTAGGTGCGCTCGAGGTAGTAGGCGACCTTCGTGCAGAGCGTGCCCTCGGTGAAGGGCATCGAGGGGTCGCCCTGGATCTTGACCGCGACGCCGTCCTTCACCGTGACCAGCATCGCGCAGGTGTCCGGGCAGTCGTGCGGGCAGGCTGCGCGGACGACCTTGAGCGAGGGGTCGGCGGTGGTGAGCGGGGTGGCGGGGCGGGGGTCGTTCATGGCAGAGGATTCTATCCCCTGGCCTATCGCTTCACCCTAGGAGCCCGAAGCTCGGGGTTCCATAGCACCAAGTTCAGGTGCAGAGGAGAATATCTTCGTGCCTGCCGAGATCTACTGGGCTCGTCTTCGCGCTCGATCCGCTTCCACTCCGAAAAACGCTCCCAGTCGGCAGTGATCGAGCCGATGCGGCTCTGCGTGCCGTTCGAGGCGATCATGAAGGCGTTGTACGCGAAGAGCTGCGGCACGCCGTTCTGCGGGTGCTTGTAGCTCGTCAGGTTCTCCTCGAGCGCCAGGCGCGCCGGCACTCCGGGCTTCTTCAGCTCGATCACCACCCAGGGCAGGCCGTTCACGAAGCCGAAGAGGTCCGGCCGGCAGGTGTAGAGCTGACCGGTCACCGTCATCTGCCAGACGAGCAGGAGGTCGTTCTCCGCCGGGTTGTCCCAGTCCACCACCCGCACGCGCTCGTCCTTCACGCCGCCGCGCTCGCGGTCGGCCACCTGCACCTTCACGCCGTCGCGGATGAGCTGCCACGTCTCCCGGTTCGCCCCGGCGAGCGTCATCGCCGTGCGGTCGCGTGTCAGCTCCTCCACGGCGGCCGCGATCGCCTCGGCCGGGAGCTTCGAATTGAGCTTCTCGAGCGCCGCGCGCAGGCGCGGCGCGAGCACCACCTCGCCCGAAGTTTCGCGCCCGAGCGTCCCGCCCGCGCCGAACTTCTCCTCCATGCCGGAGGCGGTCTGCCAGCCTATCTCGGTGAAAAGCGCGATCGCCGGCTCTTCGACCAGCCGCTCCTCAGTGTAGGTGCCCCCGCCTGCCATCGAATCAGTGTAGCCCGGGCATTACCACCAGCTCCAGTTGGCGCGGTGGCGGTGTCGCACCTGTTGCACCGGGTCGTAGCCGGGATCGGCCATCCAGCGGCGCAGCTCGCGGTCGTTCAGGGTGCGAAGCCGGTGGTCGAACACCCGCCGATACCAGCGCGGCGCGGCGCTGCGCATGGTGAACTCGGCGTCGGAATGAAAGCGCGCAATCGCGCGCCGCGGCGGCGGTAAGTGCGTGACATGACATAGCTCCCGGTTAACGGTCACTACGTCATGCGCTTCTCCTTTCGCCTCGCGTGAAAACGATCTGGAAAACCTAGAGCGCGACCTCGAGCGGCGCGTCGCGCAGCGCGCTCACCCGCATGATCGAGAAGCCGAGCACGTTGCCCTTCTCGTCCACCTTCTCCATGACGTGCGGGTTCGCCGTCTCGCGGAACACGCCAGGACGCCGCTCGAACATCACTTCCAGGAAGTCGCCTTCCTTGTCGTACCAGATCTTCAATCTTTTCTCGGCCATAGCTGTCTGCCTCCCGCCGGTCTGGACATCAGGTATGCCGTCAGGACGAAGGCGGTGGGACGTACGCGCCCACCTGCACCCGCATCGCGCGGTAGCGCCCGGCATCCCCCTGCTCCAGTGGGTCAAGCCGGTGCTGGAGCGGTTTCGCGAGCGGCTCCTCGATGGCCATCCCGTTGCGGCGGCATTCAGTCCGGCGCGGCGGCGCTCGCCACGCGCAGTGGCAGCGGTCCCGGCCGGGCGAAGTGGTAGCCCTGGCCGTAGCGCACGCCGAGCACGCGCAGCGCCTCGGCGTCCTGCGCGGTCTCGACGCCCTCGGCCACGATGCTGACGCGCAAGCGCGAGGCGAAGTTCACCGCCGCGCTGGCGAGCGCCTGTTTCGCCGGATCGCCCTGGATGCCCCTCGTCAGCGAGACGTCAAGCTTCACCAGGTCGGGCGCGATGCGCAGGATATGGCTCAAGCCCGAGTAGCCGGCGCCGACGTCGTCCACCGCGAGCCGGATGCCCCTGTCCTTCAGCCGGGCTATTGCCTCGGTCAGGGGCGCGTATTTCTCCACGGCGGCGTGCTCCGTCACCTCGACGACGACCCGCCCGGCCGGCGCCGCGGCGAGCGATCCGAGGAACGCCGGCGCGCACAGCGTCTCCGGAGACACGTTGACCGACACGTACACCCCGCCGGCGATCTGCGGCAGCCGCGCGAGCGCCGCCGCAACCGCCGTCATCTCGAGCTCGACGCCGAGCCCGACGTCCCAGGCCTCGGCGAACCAGCGATCCGGCGAGCGCCGCGGCTCGTGCTCGAAGCGCGCCAGCGCCTCCGCGCCGACGATCTCCCGGCTCGCCAGGTCCACGATCGGCTGGAAGACCATGTTCGGGCCGCCGTCCGCGATCACGGCGCGGATCCGGTCGAGCGCCTCCTGCCTGCGCGCCTCCGCCTGCTCGTGGCGATCGAGCTGCCGCGCGACGAGGTCGGCGAGCACGCGCATGAACTTGACGTCGCGCCGCTGGATCGTGGGATCCGGCTCGTGGTTGATGCAGCAAAGCGTTCCGAACACGCGCCCTCCCGGAAGCGTCACGGGAACGCCGATGTACGCCCCGATCTTCAGCTGCCGCGTGATCCCGAGGTCCTTGACGCGGGCGTCGCTGCGCGCGTCGCCGACGACGTTGGGCAGCTCGCCGCGGACGACCCGGTGGCAGTAGGTCTCCTGGAGCGGCAGGCTGGTTCCTTCCTGGAGGCCCACCGTGGCCCCGTCGCCGGCGGCTCGACGGATGACCTTCGACTCGCCGCGGAACTCGGCCAGAAAGCCGATGTCGGCCTCGAGATGATCCTTCGCCGCCTCCACGATCGAGCCGATCAGATCGGCGGTCTCGTCGCCGGCCGCCCGGAGGATGCGGTCGATTCCCTGCGTGTGGCCGTCGCCCATGGGATGATTTTACGATCTCGCCCAATGCCCGGCCGGCTTTGCCGGGAACTCCTCGAGCGCGATGCCGTCGCCGCCGACCAGCCGCCGCCGCACGCCCTTGAACGCGGCGGCGAACGCATCCGTGCCCGCAGGTGTCTCACGTCTCCTTGGAGCCTCGGGATCGAGCCGCAGCTCCGCGCCGCGCCGACCCGCCTCCACCGCGCGCACCTGCTCGAGCGTCAGCGGATTCCCCTCGATCGCCGTCGACGAATGCGCGTTGCGCGCCCTCGTGTCCTTCTGCAGCGCCGGGATCCACGCCACCTGCACCGCCGCCGCCTGGATCCTCTCCCTCAGCGCCGCCACCGCTTCCACGCGCGTGAGCAGCGCGGGCGAGATCGCGAACCGGGGGCGGTAGCTCATGGCCCGCGGATGCTACTC
>Ga0187892_10001008_pt1 | contig 68851 bp, 56 predicted proteins | sample MA1701073metaG_FD_139345 | JGI IMG/M metagenome (GOLD analysis project Ga0187892, IMG submission 139345) | Bio-ooze microbial communities from a basaltic lava cave in the Kipuka Kanohina Cave System on the Island of Hawaii, USA - MA170107-3 metaG ...
AATGGGGGCAATGGGGGCAATGGGGCAGTGGGCGCAATGGGGCAGTGGGCGCAATGGGGCAATGCCGGTCATGCGCGCAATGAGGGCATGAGCGCCAGGGCAGTGAGCGAATGAAGATCGCCGTCTGCGTGAAGCAGGTCGTGACGCGCGAGTGGCAGGTGCGGATCAACGACGCCAAAACCTGGGTGCGCGATCAGGACGCGACGTGGGAGCTGAACGAGCCCGACGCCTTTGCCCTCGAAGAGGGGCTGCGTCTGCGGGAGCAGCATGGCGGGGACGTCGTGGTGGTATCGGCCGGGCCCGCTCGGGTGACGCAGGTGCTGCGCGAGGCCCTGGCGCGGGGCGCCGACCGCGCCATTCACGCGGCCGGCGACCACCTGGCGTCGGCGGACGGATTCGCCACAGCCGACGCGCTGGCGACCGCCCTGGCCGACGAGAAGCCGGACCTCGTCCTCACCGGCCTCCAGTCCGACGACCAGGGATTGGCCCAGGTCGGCGTGGTCCTGGCCGAGAAGCTCGGCATTCCGCACTCGACGATCATCATGGAGATCACGGTCCAGTCCGGGAGCGCGCCCGGGCTGCGCGTCAAGCGCGAGCTCGAGGGCGGCTGGTTCCAGTGGATGGCCATGCCGCTGCCGGCGCTCCTCACGATTCAAAGCGGTATCAACCAGCTGCGCTACGCGACCCTCAAGGGCATCATGGCCGCCAAGAAGAAGGAAATCCGCTCCGTGGCCGTGACTCCGCCCGAGAAGCCCAGGCAGACCATCCGATCCGTGTACGTGCCCGAGAAGGCCAAAGCGACGCGCCGGATCTCCGGATCCCCCGCCGAGGCGGCCAAGACGCTCGTCGCGGCGCTCCGGGATGAAGCCCGGGTGATTTCATGACCTTCGTCGTGGCCGAACAGAAGGACGGTGCGCTCAACCGCGCATCCTGGGAGGCCGTGGCGGCCGCCGCAACGCTGGGATCGCCCGTGACGGTCGTCGTCGTCGGGTCGGGGCCGTCGCCGGCCACGAAGGAGCTGTCGGCGGCGGACGTCACCGAGGTGATCTCGCTCGAGCACGAGGCGCTCGGCGTGTACACGCCGGACGCGTACGTGCAGGCGCTGGCCGGCCTCATCGCCGCGGAGTCACCGGCCCTTGTCGTGTTCACCCACACCTACCAGGCGCGCGACTTCGTGCCCAGACTCGCCGCGCGGCTCGACCGCGCGCTCGTCACGGACTGCACGGGCGTCAAGGCCGGCGCTCCGCACGTGTTCACGCGCCAGATGTTCCAGGGCAAGGTCGCCGCGGACGTCACGCTCGAGGGGCCGGCGCCGCACCTGGCAACGTTTCAGATTGGCGCGTTTCGGGCCGACGCCGCCAAGAAGGCCAGCCAGCTGGCCAACGTGCGGAGCGTGGCGGCCGCGGTCGATCCCGATGCCGTCCGCCAGCGTCCGGAGGCGCCGTTCCGCGAGGCGAAACAGGCCGTCGATCTGTCGCAGGCCGAGCGCATCGTCGCGGTGGGGCGGGGCATCAAGAGCCAGGAGCACATCGCGCTCGCACGACAGCTGGCAGAGGCGCTCGGCGCGGAACTTGCCGCGTCGCGGCCGATCTGCGATTCCGGCTGGCTGCCCATGGAGCGCCAGATTGGCAGCTCCGGCCAGACCGTGGCGCCCAAGCTCTACCTCGCGCTCGGCATCTCCGGCGCGATTCAGCACGTGGTCGGCATGAAGGGCGCGCGGACGATCGTGGCCATCAACAAGGATCCCGACGCGCCGATCTTCGAGATCGCCGACTACGGCATCACCGCCGATCTGTTCGAGGTCGTTCCCGCCCTGATTGCCGCGCTCAAGGAATAGCCCTCGCCTTTTGCCTGGCCCCGGCGTCTAACTCTGTAGACCGCGCTGCCAGCCGCCGAGACGTGGGGTACGGGTCATGTTCAACCGCGAATGGCTGGCCGTCGGCGGCAGTCAGGCGCTGCGCTTCTTCTTCGAGCGCCTGAGGGATGTGAGCGAGGACAGCGGCGCGCCGCAGGGCGAGCTGCTCTACAACGCGAGCCTTCTGGCCCACTACGCCTCGAGTTCGACGACGTCAACCGAGCATTTCCCCAGGAGCCCATCCGGTCTCACGACCGTCTTCGATGTGTTCGTCATGGATCGGAGCGGCCAGATGGACCCGGATCTCATGGAGGCGGCGGCCTCGCAGTGCCTGCTCCTCACGGGATTCTTCAGCCGGCAGCTGCGCCGGCGCCACAACCTTGCGTGGTACGCGGCGCTCGGGGCCGGGTACTTTCGGCTGGCCGCCGAACGCGCGGCCGATCGCGAGCGCGCGCGCATGATGCGCGTGATGTCCGGCCGGTTCGACTTCTGGCGCTACCAGCAGGACCGCCTCGCGCGCGAGCTTCAGGACCAGCCGTTCCTGCTCTTTTACAAGAGCGTTCACGTGAAAGGCCATGAAGGTTCGGAGGGCTCGACCGACGGCTGAGGATATGATGTCGGTCTGTGCCAGACCGCGACACGCTCGACCTGGACATTCTCATCGTCGGCGGCGGTCCAGCGGGAATGTCGGCGGCCCTCCGACTGGCCGAGCTGCAGCGCGCGAAAGGCGGCGCGCCCCTGGCGGTTGCAGTCCTCGACAAGGCGCGTGAGCCCGGCGCGCACGAACTGTCCGGCGCCGTCCTCGATCCCTCTGCCCTTCGCGAGCTGATACCGGATTTCGAGACGAAGGGCGCGCCGCTGGCCGCGCCCGTCCGTCACGACGCGGTCTACTTCCTCACCCGTCGCCGCAAGTTCCGGTTTCCGATCATCCCGCCGCCCTTGCGGAACCACGGCAACTACGTCGTCTCGATCAACCACTTCGTCAAGTGGCTGGGCCGTGAGGTCGAGGCCGCCGGCATCGACCTCTTCAGCGGGTTTGCCGCCTCCGAGGTGCTCTTCGAGGGCTCGACCGTCGTGGGCGTCCGGACCGGTGACCGCGGCGTCGACAAGCAAGGCGCCCGGAAGGCCACGTACGAGCCGGGTGTCGACATCCGCGCCAAGGTCACCATTTTCTGTGACGGCGTGCGGGGCAACCTGACCAAGACGCTCGTCCGCCGGCTGAACCTCGACGTCGGCCGGCTGCCGCAGGTGTACGCGCTCGGCATCAAGGAGCTGTGGGAAGTCCCGAAGGATCGGCTGGCGCCGGGGTCGGTCATCCACACGATGGGCTATCCGCTCCGGCATGAAGAATTCGGTGGCGCCTTCATCTACGCGATGCCGGAAGGCCGGCTGTCTGTCGGCTTCGTGAGCGGCCTCGACTATCGGGACCCGATGTTCGATCCCCACCTCGTGTTCCAGCGCTTCAAGCGGCATCCGTTCGTGTCGGGGCTCCTCTCGGGCGGCACGATGGTGCGCTACGGGGCGAAGGCGCTGCCTGAGGGCGGCTGGCACACCGTGCCACGGGTGCACATGGCGGGCGCGCTGATCGCCGGCGACGCCGGCGGATTCATGAACTCGATGCGGCTGAAGGGCATCCACCTGGCCATGCGGACCGGGATGCTCGCCGCCCAGGCCGCGTTCGAGGCCGTGAGGGCCGGCGATGTCGGTGCGGCCAGTCTGGCGCGCTACACACGTCTCATCGACGAAAGCGCCGTGCGCCGCGAGCTCTATCCCGTGCGCAACGTGCACCAGGCGTTTGGTCACGGACTCGTGCCGGGCCTCTTGTACTCGGGACTGGCCCTGGCGACCGGCGGGTGGTGGTTCAAGGACCCCATGCCGTCCCACGCCGGTCACCAGCGCATCCGCACGCTGACCGACTACTACGATCGCCCCACGCCCTCACCGGACGAACCGGTCGCGCCGGTGAAAATCGACCGCCGGTTGACCTTCGACCGGCTGACCAACGTGCACCACTCCGGCACCCGCCACCTCGAGGACCAGCCGTCGCATCTCCTCGTCCACGACACGGACATCTGCCGCACCCGGTGTCGGGAGGAGTACGGCAATCCGTGCACGCGGTTCTGTCCAGCCGCCGTGTACGAGATGGTGGATGCCGGCGACGGCACGAAGGCGCTGCACATCAACGCGTCCAACTGCGTCCACTGCAAGACGTGCGACATCATGGACCCGTACCAGATCATCGACTGGGTGCCTCCCGAGGGCGGGGAAGGCCCCCAGTACGAAGGCCTGTGACGCTCTCGCCGGGCCGGCGCTTTCAGGCGGCCGCCATTGCCGCGCTTGGCGTGCCGCTCGTCGAGGCGCTCGGCGGCACCTATCGCTGGGCCTACGCCGGCACGCACCACGTTGACGACGTGGTGGCGGGCAGGCGGCAGCCGATCCTCGCGCTCTGGCACGGCCGGATTCTGGCGGCCACGCTGTTCTTTCGCGATCGCGGGATCGTGGCCATGACGAGCGAGAACTTCGATGGCGAGTGGGTCGCCCGCTTGATGGCCCGATTCGGGTACCGCGCCGCCAGGGGATCGACATCACGCGGCGGTGCCCGGGCGCTGGCCCAGCTCCGCCGCGAGATGGCGGCCGGCTATCCGGCGGCCTTCACGGTCGACGGCCCGCGCGGGCCTGCGCGCCGGGCGCAGCCAGGCGCCGTCTGGCTCGCCAGCCTCACCGGCAACCCGATCGTGCCGTTCCACATCGAGGCCGCACGGTTCTGGACCGTCAGGAGCTGGGACGGGCACCAGGTGCCGAAGCCGGGCTCGACCGTAGGCGTTGCCGTCGGGCCGCCGATTGACGTGCCGCCGGACGCAGACGAAGGGACGATCGAGACGTATCGCGCGGAGCTGGAGCGGGCCCTGATGGCCCTCGAGTCCACCGCTCGACACCTTACCAAGCGTCTGGAGCACGAAGAATCATGAAAACCCATGGGTAGCCTCATGCCCTTCATGTTCTTCATGGTGGAAGCTCGTTGGATCTGAAATGCTGCTGATCTCCTCGCCGCGCTTCGCCGAACACACGACGCCCCCCGGCCACCCCGAGCGGCCGGAGCGTGCGGAGCTCTTCGACCGCGTCGCGGCCGCCTACCGGACTCGAGAGGGCCAGCTGCGCGAGCCCGAACCGGCGACAGACGCCGAGCTGGCGCGCGTACACTCGGCCGGGTATCTCGACCGCATCGCGCGAACCGCAGGCCGCGCGGCGATGCTCGATCCGGACACCTACACGAGCCCGGAGTCATACGACATCGCACGGCTCGCCGCCGGCGCCGCGATCGATGCGGCCCGGCACGCGTGGCGGACCGGGGAGCCCGCCCTGGCGCTCGTCAGGCCGCCGGGCCACCACGCCGAGCCGGATCGGGCCATGGGCTTCTGCCTGTTCAGCAACGTCGCCGTCGCCGCGTCGGCGCTTCGGGCGGAGGGGGCGGCCCGCGTCGCCATTGTCGACTTCGACGTGCACCATGGCAACGGCACGCAGGCGGCCTTTTACGCCGATCCGAACGTGCTCTTCGTGTCGAGCCACCAGTACCCCTATTACCCGGGTTCGGGTGCGGCCGACGAAACCGGAACAGGTCCCGGTGTCGGGTACACGCTCAACATGCCACTCGAAGCCGGCGCCCGGGACGCCGACGTCCTCGAGGCCTACGAACGGCTGGCGCTGCCGGCGCTCGTCCGCTTCCAGCCGGACGTCATGCTGGTGTCAGCGGGCTTCGACGGCCACGCCCTCGACCCGCTCGGCGGCCTCCGGATGACGACCGACGGCTACGCCCGGCTCGTCGGCCTCCTTGATGCCACGGCCCGCTCGGTCTGCCGGCGCCGGCTGGCCGCCGTGACGGAAGGCGGGTATCACCTCGAGGCGCTTGGTGAGTGCCTGGAGGCGGCAATGGCCGTGCTAGCGTAAGAGGGCCGTGGCCGACTACCGTCCGCAAGACATCGAAAAAAAGTGGCAGGCTCGCTGGGCCGAGCGGCGCGCGTTCGAAGTCGCCGAGCACGCCAACCGGCCGAAGTTCTACTGCCTCGAGATGTTCGCCTACCCGTCCGGCTACGCGCACGTCGGCCACGTCCGCAACTACATGATCGGCGACGTCATGGCGCGGACGAAGCGCATGTTCGGGTTCAACGTCCTGCATCCGTTCGGGTGGGACGCCTTCGGCCTGCCCGCCGAGAATGCGGCCATCAAGAACAACGTGCACCCGGAGACGTGGACGCTCGACAACATCGCCCATATGAAGGGCCAGCTTCAGCGGCTCGGCATCAGCTACGCCTGGGACCGAGAGATCGCCACGTGCCTGCCAGACTACTACCGCTGGAACCAGTGGCTGTTCACACGCATGTTCGAGCGGGGCCTGGCCTATCGGCGGCGGTCGAACGTCAACTGGTGCGAAAGCTGTCAGACCGTCCTGGCCAACGAACAGGTCGTTGACGGCGGGTGTTGGCGCTGCGGGACACCGGTGACCGAGCGCGAGCTGGAGCAGTGGTTCCTCCGCATCACCGCCTACGCCGACGAGCTGCTCGGGGCGCTCGACGGGCTGGAGGCCTGGCCCGACAAGGTCCTGACGATGCAACGCAACTGGATCGGACGGTCGGAGGGCGCCCGCGTGCGGTTTGGCGATCCGGCCGATGGCGTGGCCGGTGGCATCGACGTGTTTACGACGCGCATCGACACAATCTACGGCGCCACGTTCGTACTGCTCGCCCCCGAGCATCCGCTGGTCGAGCGCTTCGCCGCCGAGGCGGAGGACCCGGCAGCGTTTCGGGCGGAGGTCGAACGCTTTCGCACGCAGGACCGGCGGGCACGCCTCGTCGGCGAGGTGCCCAAAGAAGGGTTCGACACCGGTCGCACCGTCGTCAACCCCTTCACGGGCCGGCCCGTCCCGATCTGGGTGGCCAACTTCGTCCTCCTCGAGTACGGCACGGGCGCCGTGATGGGCGTCCCAGCACACGACCAGCGCGATTTCGAGTTCGCGACCAAGTACGGCCTGGCCGTTGCCGTGGTCGTGCAGCCGGACGGGGAGCATCTCACTGGACCGGCGCTCCGCGTTGCCTTCGAGGGCGAAGGCACGCTGGTCGACTCCGGTCCCTACACGGGCCTGCCCTCGGCCGAGGCCAACCGCAAGATGACGGCGGACGCGGCGGCGCGCGGCATCGGCGAAGGCACGGTCCAGTACCGGCTGAAGGACTGGGGCATCTCGCGCCAGCGCTACTGGGGCACGCCCATTCCGATCGTCCACTGCCCCTCGTGCGGCATGGTGCCGGTGCCTGACGAGGATCTGCCGGTCGTGCTGCCGAAGGTCGTGGAGTTTACGGGGCGGGGCAGCTCGCCACTGGCCGACGTGCCCGAGTTCGTCAACACGCCGTGTCCCACATGCAAGCGTCCTGCACGCCGCGAGACCGACACGATGGACACGTTCGTCGACTCCTCGTGGTACTTCTACCGGTTCTGCGACGCGCACAACGAACGCGCGCCCTTCGACCCGGCCAGGGTGGCCTACTGGGGGCCGGTCGACTTCTACAGCGGAGGCGTGGAGCACGCCATCCTGCATCTCATCTACTCGAGGTTCTTCAGCCGCGTGTTTCGCGACATCGGCCTTGTCACGATCGACGAGCCATTCTCGCGTCTGCTGACCCAGGGCATGGTGCTCAAGGACGGCGCGGTCATGTCGAAGTCCAGGGGCAACGTGGTCGATCCCGACGACATGATCGGGAAGGTGGGCGCCGACGCGCTGCGGCTGTACATCACGTTCGTGGCGCCCCCGGAGAAGGAAGTCGAGTGGATTGACACCGGCCTCGAGGGGGCAGCGCGCTTTCTGGCCCGCGTCTGGCGCATGGTCGACCATCTGCGGCCGGTCGCTGCCGTGGCGCCGCCACCCGATGGACTGGCGTTCGATGCCGACGAGCGCGCCATGCGGCGCCGCACGCACGCGACGATCCGGCGCGTCGCCCAGGACATCGATCCGCGCATGCATCTGAACACGGCCGTGTCCGCGCTGATGGAGATGGTGAACGACCTCTACGCGTTCGCGGACCTCCGCGGGATCAGGCCGCCGGCCCGGTCGGACGAGTCGGACGGTCCCTCGGCGCCTCCCGAGGTCGCCCGGAGAGAGACGGCCGCTGTCCTCGGCGAAGCCGTCCGGGCGCTCGTGCGCCTCCTCTCGCCGTTCACGCCGCACCTCGCCGAGGAGCTCTGGGAGCGGCTCGGCCACGCTGACGGGATCGTGGCCGCCGGCTGGCCGGCCTTCGACGAGGCGGCGGCGCGGGAGGAGGCCGTCGAGATTCCGGTCCAGGTCAACGGCAAGGTGCGAGGGCGTATTATCGTGACGGCCGGCGCGGGCGATGGCGAGATTGAGGCCGCGGCGCTGAAGGCGCCGGAGCTCCAGCCGCACCTCGAGGGGCGGCGCGTCGTCAAGGTCATCGTCGCCCGCGGCCGGCTGGTGAGTGTGGTGGTGGCATGACGTCAACCGTGAAGCGCCTGGGGCGCAGTGCTGTCGTGGCCCTTGCCGCGTGGTGCGTGACCGGCTGCGGATATGCGCTGGCAGGCCGCGGCAACGCGCTGCCGTCGAGCATCAAGCGGATCGGCGTGCCGACGTTTACGAACCAGTCGCACACGCCGGACCTTGAGCAGATCATTACCGAGGCCGTCCGCCAGGAGCTGCGATCGCGCGGCCGCTACGTCGTGGTCCCTGATGCGACGGGCGTCGACGCCGTTTTGTCGGGGGTGGTCACGGCGCTGAGGACGGACGTGGCCAGCTTCACCGAGGCGCGCCAGGCCTCGCGGTATCTCGTGACCCTGGCGGCAAGCGTCGAGTTCCGGGAGCAGCCCGCGAATACCGTGTTCTGGTCGAACCCGTCGTTCCGCTTGAGCGAGGAATACGACGTGCCGAGCGGGTCGGGAGCGACGGATCCGACGCAGCTCTTCCAGGCCGATCGGCAGGCGCTCGAGCGCCTGGCCCGGACCTTCGCCCGCAGTCTCATCACGTCCATCCTTGAGGCGATGTGAGGCGCGTGTGCCCGCGCTGACGGCCGAGGCGCTGCGGAAGCAGCTCGCCGCCGGGCGCTTGGCGCCGGTCTACCTTCTGACTGGCGGCGACGTCCGGCAGATCGAGGACCTGGCAGGCGCCATCGAGGCCACCGTCGATCCTGCCGACCAGCCCTTTGCGGTCGACCGCCTGTACGCCGGCGAACCAGGTGGGTCCGCGGTCGATATCGTGGCGTCGGCGAGGAGCCTGCCGATGCTCGGCAATCGGCGAATCGTGGTCGTGCTGCGCGCAGAGAAGTTTCTCAAGCCGAAGCGCGCGACCCGGACGGCCGACGGTCCCGACGACGCCGCGGGTGCAGAGAGCGAGTCGGCAAGCGTCGATCTCGCGCCGATCGAAGCCTACGTCAAGGCCCCGGTGCCATCGACGACGCTCGTGTTCGTCGCGGCTGACGTCGATCGATCCCGGCGGCTGACGAAGCTCCTGGCTGAGCGCGGACAGGTCGTGACGCTCGCAGGCCTCGAAGGCGACAGCGCGGCCGATCGCGGCGCCGCCAGGGACGCTGCGGCCCGCCAGGTGAGGGACGATCTCGTCGAGCGAGGCCGGGTCATCGACCCCCGGGCCCTGCGCCTGCTCGTGGAGCGGGCCGGCGGCGACATCTCGAAGCTGCGCGATGACGTCGATCGCCTGGTGCTCTACACCGAGGGCCAGGAGCGCATCTCGCTGTCGGACGTCGAGGAAGTGGCGGCCGTTGCCACCTCCGTCGAGGACGAGTGGGCGGTGGTCAATGCGATCGCGGATGGCGACACGGCGCGTGCGCTGCGCGAAGCGGCGGCCCGGCTCGATCGCGGCGACTCGGTGCACGCGCTCGTGGGCCAGATCCGATGGTGGGTGTCCGCGCGGATGCCCGGCGGCGCGCCCGAGCGCGTCCGGCCGGCGCTCGACGCGCTCCTGCGCACGGATCTCGCCCTCAAGACCTCTGCCGGCGACGAGCGTGTCCTGGTGGAACGGCTCGTCGTCGAACTCACGGGCGCGCCCGTGCCCCGGCAGGCGGGGTGGGGCGGCCGCCGCTAGCGCCCGGCGAGTCGAGGCGACGAGCTACTTGAGCCGGCGAGCGAGTCTGGACTTGTAGCGGCTGGCGGCGTTGTCGTGAATGATGCCCTTGCCGGCCATCTTGTCCACGAGCGAGAAGGTGTCTCGAAGCGCCGCGCGCGCGGCGGTCGTGTTGCCGGCGGCGATGGCGGCGCGGACGGACTTGAGCGCCGTGCGCAGCTTCGCGCGGAGTTCGCGGTTGCGGGCGGTGCGCGTGATCGTCTGGCGATGCGCCTTCACCGCGGATCGGTGTCGAGTGGCCACGTCGGAATCCTCGTCCGTCTAGATTCGCCCCGTCCCGGGGCGACAAACACCTGAGTATAGCACCCGGGTTACGCCGGCCCGCGGCCCTCCTTGAGACGCCGCAACCGCCGCCGTTCGTCGCGGTCTGGCGCGCCAGCCGGTGCGCCCGGGCGCCGGCGCGGACCGGCCAGCCTCAAGAGGTCTCGCAGCGCCTGTTCCTCGGCCGACGGCGGCGGCGTCGTGTCTTCGTAGAGGAGGCGCGCTTCGGCCTTGGGCAGATGGCGGTGGGCCGTCCGGCGCACGACGACGCGCTGGCGCCGGCCCAGCGGTCGCGTGATTTCGATGACGTCGCCGGGCCGGACGTCGCGGTGCGGCTTGGCGCGCTGGCCGTTCACGTCGATCTTGCCGCCCTTGCACGCGCGCTGGGCCTCCGACCGCGTCCGGAAGAGGCACGCGACGTCGAGAAACACATCCAGACGGGCCGGCTTTACACTACCCGCATGCACCGCCGCCTCCTCCTCGCCGGACTCTCTGCCGTGCTGCTGGCCGCCCCGGTCGCGTCGAGGCCGCAGGCCCAGACGGCCGTCACCTCGCCGCAAGCCGAATTCGGCCACAGCTTCGGCGACGACTATTTCCTGGCCACGTACCGCCAGCTCGCGGCGTACTGGCAGAAGCTCGATCGCGAGTCCGACCGCATGACCCTGCAGTCCATCGGCAAGACGGCCGAGGGCCGCGACCACCTCATGGCGATCGTGACGTCGCCGGAGAACCACCGCCGGCTGGCGCGGTATCAGGATATCGCGCGTCAGCTGGCTCTGGCCGAGGGGCTGAGCGACGACCAGGCCCGGGCCCTCGCCCGTGAAGGCAAGGCCGTTGTCTGGATCGACGGGGGCCTCCATGCCACCGAGACGCTGGGCGCCCAGCAGCTCGGCGAGATGATCTACCAGATGGTCAGCCGCACGGACGACGAGACGATGCGGATCCTGAACGATGTGATCATCCTCTTCGTCCACGCCAATCCCGACGGCAACGATTTGGTCGCCGACTGGTACATGCGCCGGGCCGAGCCCACGGAGCGGTCGGTCGCCCAGCTGCCTCGGCTGTACCAGAAGTACATCGGCCACGACAACAACCGCGACTTCTTCGCCTCGACCCAGCCCGAGACCGAGAACATGAATCGCGTGCTGTACCGGGAGTGGTTTCCGCAGGTGCTCTACAACCATCATCAGAGCGGGCCGGCCGGGACGGTGCTCTGGTCGCCGCCGTTGCGCGATCCGTTCAACTACAACCAGGACCCGCTGCTGGTCCTCGGGATTCAGACGATTGGCCTGGCCATCCACACGCGCCTCGCCGCCGAGAACAAGCCGGGCGCCACGATGCGATCCGGCGGGCCGTACGACGGCTGGTGGAACGGCGGCATCCGCAACACAGCCGCGTTCCACAACACGATCGCCATCCTCACCGAAATGATCGGCAGCCCGACGCCGATGCGCGTGCCGCTGGCGATGGAGCGGCAGCTCCCCACGAGCGATCTCACGTTTCCGGTGCCGCCGCAGCCGTGGCACTTCCGGCAGTCGGTGGACTACTCGGTCGCGTGCAACCGCGCCGTGCTCGACGTCGCGTCGCGGTTGAAGGAAAACTTTCTGTACAACCGCTACGTGATGGGACGGAACTCGATCGAGCGGGGCAGCCGCGACACGTGGACCCCGAAGCCGCACCGCTACGCCGCCGCTGCAGCCGGGCTCGGCGCCCCGGCTCCGAGCGCAGGCGGACGCGGCGGGCGCGGCGGAGGCGCTGCCGTCGACCAGGAGGCGCTCTGGGCGGCGCTCCACCGGCCGGAGGATCGAGATCCGCGCGCGTTCATCATCCCGTCCGACCAGCGAGACTTCGTGACGGCGACGCGCTTCGTCAACGCGTTGCTCGAAACGGGCATTCGCGTCCACCGCGCCACGGCCGCCTTCACGGTCCATGGCACGACGTACCCGAGCGGGTCGTACGTCGTCTTTGCGGCCCAGGCGTTTCGGCCGCACGTGATGGACATGTTCGAGCCGCAGGACCACCCCGACAACTTCGCCTATGCGGGTGCGCCGCCGACGCGGCCGTACGACAACGCGGGCTGGACGCTGGCCTTCCAGATGGGCGTCGAGTTCGATCGGATTCTCGAGCCGTTTACCCCCGCGGGTGGCGCGTTTGAGGAGATCCGGGACTGGAACCTCCCGCTGCCGCCGGGCAGCGTGGCCACGCCGGCGGCGCCCCCGGCCGCCTACCGCGCGAGTCCGGTGCAGCTCGATGCGTTCGTGGCCGTCAACCGCCTGTTGGCCTCGTCCAGCCAGGAAGAGGTGTACCGCGGGCTCGACGGCAGCTTTGTCATCGCCAACAGGCCGTCCACGCTGGCCATCCTGCGGCGGGCCGCCGCCGAGCGCGGTGTCACCTTTCAGGCCATGACCGCGCGGCCGGGCGTCGGGGCCAGGCTGGCGCGGCCCCGCATCGGCCTGTGGGATCAGTACGGCGGATCGATGGACGCGGGCTGGGCGCGCTGGATCCTCGAGCAGTTCGAGTTCCCCTTCGACCGAGTGTTTGCGCCCGAGCTCGATGCGGGCAACCTCAACGCGAAGTACGACGTGCTGATCTTCGTCGACGGTGCGATTCCGGGCGCCCCGGGTGTCGGTCGCGGGGGCGGTGCCGGTCGTGGGGGCGGCGCCGCCGGTCCGCCGGTCGATCTGCCTGCCGAGTACCGCACGCACTTCGGCAGCATGACCGTCGATCGGACCGTACCGGAGATTCGGCGGTTTATCGAGCAGGGCGGAACCGTGATCGCCATCGGCACGTCAGCCACGAATCTCGCGCGGCACGCCGGCCTGCCACTCGAGAACCACTTGGTCGAGAACGGCGCGCCGCTGCCTCAGACGAAGTTCTACGCGCCAGGCTCGGTCGTGCGCGCTCGCGTGGACACGACGAGCCTCGTTGCGGCAGGCGTCAAGGCCGATACCGACTTCTTCTTCGATAACAGCCCCGTCTGGAAGATCGCAAGCGGCGCGCCGGGCGCGCCCGCCGTCAGGCCCATTGCGTGGTTCGACTCGAAGACGCCGCTCCGGAGCGGCTGGGCCTGGGGCCAGGAGTATCTCGAGGGTGGCGTGATTGCCGCTGAGGCGACGGTAGGGAAGGGTCGGCTGCTGCTCTTCGGCGCGGAAATCCTCCAGCGGGCGCAGCCTCACGCGACGTTCAAGTTCCTGTTCAACGGCATCTGCGCCCGGTAGCGCCCCGGAACGGGTCGGGCGCGGGGGAGTGAGTCATGAAAGCGTTTGCGGTCACGGCGGCAACAGTCGGGTTGGTGGCAAGCGGCATGCTGCCGGCGGGCCAGTCGTCCGAGCGCGTGGACGCGGCCGCGGTCGCGACGATCCGGGACGAAGGTCTGAACCGGTCGCAGGCGGGCGCCCTGTTTTCGATGCTCACGGACGGGATCGGCCCGAGGTTGACCGGATCGTCCGCCCACCGGCGTGCCGCCGACTGGGCGCGCGACACGTTGGCCCGGTGGGGCTTGTCGGGCGCGCGGCTCGAGCCGTTCGAATTCGGGCGCGGGTGGGAGCTGGACCACTTCGTGCTGGAGATGGTGGAGCCTCGCTACATGCCGCTCCTCGGCTATCCGGAGGCGTGGAGTCCCTCGACGCCGGGCGAGGTGCTGGTGCCTGCGGTGTTCGTGGCCGGGAAGTCGGCCGAGGAGCTTGCCGCCATGAAAGAGCTGAGGGGCGCGGCCGTGCTGCAGGCGGCGATGGTGACCAACTTCATCACGACCGACAGGATTCAGCCGACGGCGCAGCCGACCGATCCGCCTCCGCCAGCGCCCGGCGGCGGCCGACCGGGAGGCGCCCGGCAGGGCGGGGCCGGCCGCGGCGGCGCGGCCGCGGCAGGCGGCCTGACCGTCAATCAGGCCCTCCAGCAGGCGGGCGCGGCCGTCCTGATTCGGCCGAGCCGCGGCATGCACGGGACGGTGTTCGTGCAAGCCGGCCGCGACAACCCGGCCGACCCTCTGCCCAGGGTCGTCCTGGCCGGCGAGCACTACAACCTCATCGCGCGGATGACGAGCCGCGGTATTCCGGTCAAGCTGCGCGTGTCCGTGCGCGCGAGGTTCCTTGACCAGGACCGGATGAGCTACAACGTGCTCGCCGAGATCCCGGGAACAGACCCCGTGCTGGGCCGGCAGGTCGTCATGCTCGGCGCGCATCTCGACTCGTGGCACACGGGCACCGGCGCCACCGACAACGCCGACGGCTCGGCCGCGGCGATGGAAGCCTTTCGGATCCTGACAGCAACCAGGCTCGGGCCGCGCCGCACGCTGCGCCTGGCCCTCTGGAGCGGCGAAGAGCAGGGGCTGCTGGGGTCCCGCGCCTACGTGCGGGCGCATCTCGAGGGCGACGCCAACAAGGCCGCGCGCGACGCGCTGACCGTGTACTTCAACATCGACCCCGGCAAGGGCCCCATCTACGGCTGGTTCCTGGAGCACAATCCCGCCGTGGCGCCCATCTTCGACGCGTGGCTGGCGCCGTTTCGGGACATGGGCGCCGTGCGCAACGTGGCCCAGGGCATCGGCAGTACCGATCACCTGAGCTTCATCGCGGCGGGCGTGCCGGGATTCAACCCCGTGCAGGACTACGTCGACTACGACGTCCGCGAGCATCACACCAACGCCGACACGTCGGAACGGGTGAAGGAACAGGACCTGCGCCAGAACGCGGTGATCCTGGCATCGTTCCTCTATCACGCGGCCATGCGGGCCGAACCCTTGCCGTCGCCGATCCGCCGATGACAGCCGGGCGAATCGGCATGGCCCTCGCCGCGGCCGGCGCGCTCTTGGCGATCGCGCTGACCGTCCGATGGACGCCTCCCGGCGACGGGGTGCCGGAGCAGGTCGACCTGGAGGCGACGTTTCCGGACGTGGATGGGCGGGAGGTCCGGCTCGCCGACTTTGCGGGTAAACCCATGGTCATCAACCTCTGGGCCACCTGGTGCGGCCCGTGCCGGCTCGAGACCCCGCAGCTCGTCGATCTCCATGCCAAGTACCGGGAGCGCGGGCTCGTGATCCTCGGGATTTCCATCGACGACCGGCCCGAAGCGATCCGGGCCTTTGCCGACGAGTTCAAGGTGACGTACCCGATGCTCGTCGGCCGCGATCGCCATGAGGAACTGGCCGCGCTCGGCTATTCGGGGCCGGTGCCGATGACAGTTTTCGTCCGACCTGACGGTACGATCGCGACACGGGTCGTGGGTATCGCGACGACCGCGTCCATGGAGCGAAGGATCCTCGCACTATTCGAGTAGACTGGGCTCATCATGCTCAGACGAATCATCATCACGGTGGTCGGTTTCGGTCTGTTCGTAGCTGGCGCGATCGACGCAAGCGCGCAGGAATACGGCATCAAAGGTGGGGTGAACCTCACCGACGTCAAGTGGGGCGTTGAGGTCGACACCAAACTCGCAGCAGCCGTGGTCGCCGGGGCGTTCGTCCGCGTGCGCCCCCTGAAACCCGTGGAGCTGCAGATCGAAGCCCTGGCCGTGCAGCAGGTCATCGACTTCTCGGAGGAAGGTTTCGTCGTCAAGGACACCGTGACGGCGCTTCAGGTGCCCGTGCTGGCACGGTACTCCGTGTATTCAGGCCGGACGATTGGCGTCCGCGCGCTCGGGGGCGGGGCGTTTGACCTGGTGCTCATCGCTCGCGAGAAGGTGAACGACGTGACCGAGGACATCAAGCAGACGGTGGCGCCCTGGGGCGCCGCGCTCGTTGCCGCGGCCGAGGTGGGATGGACGGACCGATGGGCGTTCGATGTCCGCTACGTGTTCGGGCTGACCGAGATCTACCGTGCCGAGGTGGCCGTGGCCCTTCCGGCCAAGCAGCGGTCCGTGCAGGTCACGGCGGCGTACAAGTTCTGACAGGACAAAACGACCTCGGAGGTCGTTTTCCCAGGATCGGGAAAACGACCTCCGAGGTCGTTTTGTCGGGCTCAACCCAGGGCGGCGCCGACGAGATCCCGGGCGCGGCGGAGCAGTTCATCAATCCTCGACGCGTCCTTGCCGCCGGCTTCGGCAAAATCCGGCCGGCCGCCGCCGCCTCCACCGACGATGGGCGCCAGCTCCTTGACGAGCTGCCCGGCTTTCACGCGGTCGGTCAGGTCCTTCGTCACCGAAACCAGCAGGTGCACCTTACCCTCGTCCCCATCGGCGGCGAGGACGACGACGCCGCGGGCGATCCGATCGCGGAGCGAGTCGGACAGGGCCCGCAGGGCGCCCTTGTCCAGCCCGCTGACACGACGGGCGACGAGCTTCGCGTCGCCGATCGCGGTGACGTCGGAATCCCCGCCAGGACTCGATCCGCCTCCCAGCGCGACCTTCACCTTGAGCTGTTCGTTTTCGCGCGCCAGGCGCTTCACCTCGGCCTGCAGCCGGCCGACGGCCTCGACGGCGGATTCCGGGGTCGTGCCAAGCGTGGCCAGCACGCGCGTCAGGGTCGCCTGCTGCGTCTGGAGGCGGGCAACGGCCCCGTCGCCCGTGACCGCCTCGATGCGACGCACCCCCGCCGCGATGCCCGTGTCCTCGGTGATGAAGAAGGGCCCGATGTCCCCTGTCGCGCTGACGTGCGTGCCCCCGCAGAGCTCCACGCTGAAGCCAGGAATCGAGACGACCCGGACCCGGTCGCCGTACTTCTCGCCGAACAGCGCCATGGCGCCGCTCCGGATTGCCTCCGCCGTGTCGCGCACGGCGGTTTCCACGGGCGCGTTCCGGAAGATCTGCGCGTTGACCGTCCGCTCGATCGCGCGCCGCTCGTCGTCGGTCGGCGCCGAACCGTGCGAGAAGTCGAACCGCAGGCGGTCCGGCGCCACGAGTGAACCGGCCTGCCGGACGTGGCTGCCGAGATGGTGTCGCAGCGCGGCGTGGAGGAGGTGCGTGGCGGTGTGATTGCGACGCGTGGCGTCGCGAGCCGCCCGATCGACGCGCGCCCGTACGACGTCGCCCGCGCCGACCGATCCGGACCGAACCCGGACCACGTGCGCCCGGGCCCGGCCGTCCACCGGCCGCTCGACGCGCACGATGTCGGCTGAGAACCCGCCGGGCCCCTCGATCGTGCCCGTATCAGAGACCTGGCCTCCGGCCTCGGCATAAAAGGGCGTGCGATTGAGAAAGACGACGGCAAGTCCCTCTGAAGGCATCGGCGACGTCGCCAGGACGGTCGCCTCGACCTCGAGCGCGTCATACCCCACGAAGACGTCCGGCGCGTCCACGGCCGTGGCCGCACCAGCCTGGACGCCCTCGGCCGCGCCCGCGCCGAACTTGCTCGCGGCCCGCGCGCGCTCGCGCTGGGCTGTCATCGCGGCCTCGTAGCCGGCCCGATCCACCGTCAGGCCGCGCTGACCGGCCAGATCCTCCGTGAAGTCGAACGGCACGCCGCGCGAGTCGTACAGACGAAAGACATCGGCCCCGGGCACGACCCGCGACCCCGACCGGGCGACGCGGTCGAGAAGGTCCTCGAGCTTGGGCAGCCCTGACGACAGCACGGCGTCGAACCGGTCTTCCTCCTCCTTCACGGCGTGGGCGATCGCGTCGCGCTCCCGCACGAGCTCCGGGTACACGGATCCCATCTCGCCGGCCAGCACGCCGACGAGCTCGTGCAGGAACGGCGAGGCCAGGCCGAGCCGCCGGCCGTGCCGCATGGCCCGGCGCATGATCTTCCGGAGCACGTAGCCCCGCCACTCGTTCGACGGCCGCACGCCGTCGCCGATGAGGAACGTCATCGCCCGCAGGTGGTCGGCGATGACGCGCATCGACACGTCCGGGTGATCGTCCGACCCCACGTGACCCGTGTAGCCCCGGCCGGCCCGCCGGGCGATCGCGTCGAGGATTGGCGTAAAGAGATCCGTGTCGTAGTTCGACAGCCGGCCCTGTATGACGGCCGTCACGCGTTCGAGGCCCATCCCCGTGTCGATGGACGGCGCCGGCAGCGGCGTGAGCGTGCCGGCGGGGTCGCGCTCGAACTCCATGAAGACGTTGTTCCAGACTTCCACGTAGCGCTCGCAGCTGCATTCGAGGCCGCGGCACACCGGCTCCGGGCAGGGCACGTCGGGCCCGCGGTCGTAGTGGATTTCCGAGCATCGCCCGCACGGTCCCGTGTCGCCCATCTGCCAGAAGTTCTCCGACAGCCCGAGCGCCGCGATGCGCGAGGGCGGCACGAGCGTCATCCACACGGCAAACGCCTCGTCGTCGCGCGGGACGCCGGCCTCGCCGCCGAAGACCGTCGGATACAGGCGATCGGGCGACAGCCCCCAGACGCGGGTCAGCAGCTCCCAGGCGAAGGGAATCGCTTCCCGCTTGAAGTAGTCGCCAAACGAAAAGTTCCCCAGCATCTCGAAGAACGTATGGTGCCGGAGCGACGGACCGACGCTGTCCAGGTCGTTGTGCTTGCCGCTCACCCGCATGCACTTCTGCACGGTCACCGCGCGGCGGTACGAGCGCACGTCGCGGCCGAGAAACACGTCCTTGAACTGGTTCATGCCGGCGTTGGTGAAGAGCAGCGTCGGGTCGTCGGCCGGCACGAGCGACGACGATGGCACAACGGCGTGGCCGTGGCCGGCGAAGTAATCCAGGAAGCTCTGCCGGATGGAAGACGCGGTCATGGACGGAGAATTGTACAACTGGTGAACTGGAGAACTGGAGAACTGGAGAACTGGAGAACTGGAGACGGGAGAACGGGCGAACGGGTGAACGGCCCGTCGTCTCAGTCGTCGTCGGCGTTCGGACGGAGGGCCTTGGCGATGGCGTCGGCGGGAAAGCCTCGGCGGAGGAGGTGCCGGAACATCCGGCGCCGGTCGGCGAGGGTCGGGCGTGATGGCCAGCGGCGGCGGGTAAGGATCCGCCGAATGGCTTCGGTCTCGTCCTCGGCCGACAGGCGGGCGAGGAGTTCGTCCGCGAGGGCGCCGCTGACTCCGCGCGATGCCAGTTCGTGCGCGATGCGCACCCGGCCCCGGCCCTTGACCTTGCTGGCGGTTCGGACGTGCGCGGCGGCGGCCCGGCGGTCGTCGAGCAGGCCGTCGGCGGTCAGACTGCGGACGACCGACTCGATGTCGGCGTGCGCGTAGCCGCGATCCCGCAGCTTGTCCGTCAGCTCGCGAGTGGTGTAGTCGCGCCGGCCGAGCCAGGCGAGCGCCGCCGTGCGAGGTGACCCCGCCGGCCGGGACCGCGAGGGCACGGTCAGGACCCGAAGCGTTCGATGTCCGATCGGGCGCCGAGGCTGACCGCGGCCGCGCTGCCGGGCGTGATGCCGCGCAGGCGCATGCGGAACTCCTCGACGTTGGTGACCCACTTGATCGCCTCGTCCACCGTGACGAGGTCCTGCTGGCAGAGCCGCAGAATCGCCTGGTCGAAGCTCTGCATGCCGTACTGCGCCGCGCCCTGCACGATCGCGTCCGGAATGAGGACGGTCTTTTCAGGCTCCATGATGCAGTCGCGGATGAAAGCCGTGGCGATCAGCACTTCGGAGGCCAGGACGCGGCCGCGCCCGTCGGCCCGCGGCATGAGGCGCTGCGAAATCGACGCCCGCAGCACGCGCGAGAGCTGGTGCCGGATCTGGCCCTGCTGGTGGGGTGGGAACACCGACACGATGCGGTTGACGGTTTCCGGCGCGTCGAGCGTGTGCAGCGTCGACAGCACGAGGTGGCCGGTCTCGGCGGCGACGAGCGCCGTCTCGACCGTTTCCATGTCGCGCATTTCGCCGATGAGGATGACGTCGGGGTCCTGACGCAGCGCGCTGCGGAGCCCCGGCGCGTAGGCCGGCGTATCGATGCCCACTTCGCGCTGCGTCACCACCGCGCGGCGGTCCTCGTGGATGAACTCGATCGGATCTTCAATCGTCAGGATGTGGAGCGCCCGCGTCCGGTTGACGAGGTCGACGAGCGCGGCGAGGGTCGTGCTCTTGCCGCTGCCCGTGGCGCCCGTGACGAGCACGAGACCGCGCGATTCTTCGGCGAGCGCCACGACCGAAGGCGGCAGGCCGAGCGCCTCGAGCGACGGCACCGTCTCTGGAATGAGGCGCATCGAGATGGCGACCGTGCCGCGCTGCCGGAACACGCTGGCGCGGACGCGGCCCACGCCGGGCGCCTGCCAGGCCACATCCACTTCGAGCTTCGTTCGCAGCCGCTCCTGGTGGACCGGTGACAGCAGCCGGGCGGCAAAGGCGTCCAGGTCCGAGGCACTGACGGGGGCCACCGACGTCCAGCGTTCCAGAAGCCCGTCGATGCGGACGAGTGGCACGTGGCCGGCCCGCAGGTGAATGTCCGAGGCGCCGCGCGCGCCGGCCGTCGTGATGAGCTGGTCAAAGGTCATTGCCGCCAGTCCTGAGAAGCTCGATGGCTACTGCAAATCCCTTGCCGTCGGCCGGCCCCGCCCCCGTGGCCTGGCCGGGCTACGACGAACGGACGGCCACGCCGGATGTGCTTTCAGCTTTCGCCGCCGGGATCTCGACCGGGGTGAGCCAGCCGTGCCGGTCGGGCACGGCGCCGTTGACGTAGTCGAAAAAGGCCTGCTGGATCGCCGTCGTCACCGGACCCCGGCGGCCGCCCGCGACGGGCACCTTGTCGACGGATCGGATGGGCGTGACCTCCACGGCCGTCCCGGCGAAGAAGACCTCGTCGGCGATATAGAGCATCTCGCGGGGCAGGTCCTGCTCGCGGACCTGGAAGCCGAGGTCCTGTGCCAGGGTCACGACGGTATCCCGAGTGATACCGGGCAGCACGGAGGCGGAGAGCGGCGGCGTGTACACGACTTCGTCGCGGACGAGGAAGATATTCTGGCCGCTGCCTTCGCTCAGACGGCCATCGATGTCGAGCGCGATGCCCTCGCTGTAGCCGTCGAGCACGGCCTCCATCTTGATGAGGCCCGAATTGGCGTAGTTGGCCACGGTCTTGGCCATGGCCGGCAAGGTGTTGGGGGCCAGCCGCGCCCACGAGCTGACGCGGACGTCCACGCCCTTCCTGAGCGCCTCCGGACCGAGGTAGGCGCCCCACTCCCAGACGAGGATCGTCGCTTCCACGGGACAGGGCAGCGGGTTGACGCCGAGCGTGTGATAGCCGCGGTAGATCAGCGGGCGGATGTAACAGGCCGGCAGGCCGTTGGCCTGAACCGTCTCGACAACGGCCTGCGTCAGGCCGGCGCGGTCGAGCGCGTACTCCATCCGATAGATCCGCGCCGAGTCGTAGAGCCGGCGCATGTGCGCATCGAGGCGGAAGAACGCGGAGCCAGACGGCGTCCGGTAGCAGCGCATGCCCTCGAACACGGCCGAGCCATAGTGGATGACATGCGACGCGACGTGAATCGTGGCGTCGGCCCAATCGACCAGCTTGCCATTCATCCACACCTTGCCGGTGCCGCTGAAGGCCATGGCGCCCCCTGGAGAATTATCGGCGCGATCTTACCAGTACGTTCTACTGACTTTCACCACAAAAGGGGCACTTGCCTGCGCGTGCGGGCAGGGGCTTGCGGCAGTTCCAGCAGAAGCGGCTCGCCGCGATCTCGCGCGTGCGCACGCGTGCGGGCGCGGCGGCCGGTCGCGCGAGCGCGCGCGGACGCGACGCAGCCGCCGCCGGGGCCGGTGCCGCGCCGGTGCTTGCGCCGCTGGCGCCCGATCCCACCGCCGACGGCTCGACGGGAGGCTTGCGCAGAACGACGTCACCACGCGCGCGGAGCAGGTCGGCCAGGAGATCCTCCGCACGCTGATAGCGCTGGGAGACCTCTCCGGCCACCGCTCGCATCACGATGTCGTCGATCGCGGCCGGGATCTGGGGGTTGCGCAGCCGGGGCGGCGTCACCAGCTCGCCGCGCCGCAGGCGGTCGAGATCGGCCGGCGCGGGCGTCTCGTACGGCAGGACGCCCGTCAGCATCTGGTACATCGTGATGCCGAGCGAGTAGAGGTCGGACGCAAACACCGCACGGCCCTCGAACTGTTCCGGCGCCATGTAGGGCGGGCTGCCGATGACCGTCGTGCCGTGCGCGGCGATCTCGAGAAACCGCGACGTGCCGAAGTCGCCGACCTTCAGGAGGCCGGCCGACGTGACGAACACGTTGGCCGGCCGGAGATCCCGATGGATCACGCCCTGCCGGTGGGCGTGATCCACGGCGTTGGCGATCTGGCAGGTGTAGTCGAGCGCGTGCGCCAGTTCGAGCGCGCCGCGCGCGGCGATGATCGTCTCGAGCGTGTCGCCGGGCACGTACTCCATGACGATAAAGAAGACATTGTCCTGCTTTTCGGCCGTGATCACGGTCACGATATTGGGGTGGTTGAGCGAGGCCAGAAGCCGCGGCTCGCGCAGGAGCTCGCCGAAGTCCAGATTCTGACGGTGCGGCACCTTGAGGGCGACGCGCTTGTCGATCCAGGTGTCCTCGGCCAGGTAGACCGTGCCGAAGCCGCCGCTGCCGAGCGGCTCGATGATGCGGTACTTGCCGAGGGTCTGTCCGCGAAACACCACTCGGGGCGAAGTATATAGTCACGGTCGATGCCTGTCCGCTTCTTCGCGCCGTCGGCGGATCCCGTCGAAGGACGCGTGCGCCTGCCCGCCGACGAAGCGCACCATCTGACGAAGGTGCTGCGCCTCCGGGCCGGCGCCGCCGTGGCTCTGTTCGATGGCCGAGGACACGAATGGGACGGCGTTGTCGAGACCGCGGGTCGATCGGGCGTGATCGTCGCCATGGGCGCGCCGCGCGCGCCGGCCGGCGAGCCGCCCGTGCGGGTGACGCTCGGCGTCAGCCTCCAGACCGGCGACCGGATGGAGACCGTCGTGAGAGAGGCGACCGCCCTCGGCGCGGCGGCGATCGTGCCTCTGTCGACGGGACATGTCGCCGTGCCGGCACGGGCGCGACGGTCGACAGAGGCGCTGGCGCGCTGGCACCGCGTAGCCGTCGCGTCGGCCAAGCAGTGCGGCCGCGCGGTCGTGCCGGCCGTCCAGCCGGTGTCGACGCCGACCGCTGTGCTCGCTGCCGCCGAGGCGGCCGCCGAGCGGATCCTCATGTGCGTCGAGCCGTCACGGTCGGCGGCAGAGGCCGCCAGCCGTCTCGGTCCGCGGCCGGCGGCGGCCTTGGTGCTCGTGGGGCCGGAGGGGGGCTGGACGGAGGCGGAAGTGGCCCTGGCCTTGGACCGGGGTGCCCGGCTCTTTCATCTCGGTCCGCGGACGCTCCGTGCCGATCTGGCCCCAGCCGTGGCGCTCGCCGTCCTCTGGGCTTCCTGGGGCTGGTAGGGAAAAACGACCTCGGAGGTCGTTTTACGTTTTGCGTAAAACGACCTCCGAGGTCGTTTTTTCCGCCGTCAGGGCAGCCCAACCGTCGGTCGTGGCGCGGCCGGCCACTACCCACCCGGCAGACCTCAGGGCACCAACGACTGTCGTTGCCTCTTCCTCCAACACACCGGACGCGATCAGTCGTCCCCGAGTGACGGCCAGGCGCGCAAGGTCATCGGCATGACGAGCAATGACGGCCCCGGTCAGGTTCGCCAGCACGAGATCGAACCGGCGGCCAAGCCGCTCCGACGCGCCGGCCAGGTCCGCCTCCGCCAGGACGACCTCGCCTTCGGCGTCATTCCATGCCAGGTTCCGGCGGGCCGAGTCGAGCGCGTCCACGTCGGTATCGATCGCAACCACGTGCGCCGCGCCAAGAGCCCGGGCCGCAATGGCCAGGATCCCGGACCCCGTTCCAACATCCACGACCGCGGCGCCGGCACACGGGTGCTCTTGAAGCAGGCGCAGCATGAGCTGCGTCGAGGCGTGGTGGCCGGTTCCGAAGCCCATCGACGGCTGGATTCGAATGACGATGCCCGCGGCGTCGCCGTCCGGCGGGACGACGGTGAGCGCGCCCGCCGTAACCGGCGGCAGCCGGGCCTGGCTCCGCTCGGCCCAGCCTTCGTCGGCCACGCCCACGGCGGCGATCGTGACGCCAAGGTTCGATGCAGCCAAGGCGGCGGCTGCGCGGTCCCTGGCCGCCTCGGTTGCGAAGAACACGCGGACGCCTGATGGGACAGGTTCGACCGCCAGCGGGGCTTCGTGGTCTATCGCCGCCAACAGGAGACCCACCAACTCGTCGGTCGGCCCGCCGGGCGTCGTGACCTCCAGAGCCGGGGCGGTGCGCATGCGGACGTGGACCGTGTGGCGGCCTAACCGAACAGGTCCTTGACCTTCTCGAAAAACGGGCGGTCGGCCGGATCGTCGGTCGACCGCGCCTCAATCCGGTCGACCGGCATCGTCTTGCCAAGCTGTTCGACGAGCTTTTTCTGCTCTTTGGTGAGCTTCTTCGGCACATCCACGGTGACGCGGACGTAGAGCGCGCCGCGGCCCCGCCCGGAGACGCTGGCCATGCCTTTCCCGCGGAACGGGATCAAGGCGCCGCCGGCGGTGCCGGCGGGGACCGAGACGGTCAGCTCGCCGGCCGGCCCGTCGACCGTGAACTCGCCGCCCATGGCCATCACCGGAAACGGCACCAGGACGTCCAGGTAGAGGTCGTCGCCGTCTCGATGGAACCGCGGGTGCGGCTTCACGTGGATGACCACGTAGAGGTCGCCGGGCGGCCCGCCCCGGGCACCGTGCTCGCCTTCGCCCTGGATGCGGAGCCGCTGTCCGTCGGCGATGCCCGCCGGCACGCGCACGGTGACCCGCCGTTCGCGCGCCATGCGGCCCGTTCCCCGGCAGGCCTGACACGGATGGCGCGTCACCTGGCCGGTGCCGCCGCACTGTCCGCACGTGCGAGCCACGACGAGGAAGCCGTTCTGAAAACGGATCTGACCGGTCCCCCGGCACTGGCCGCATGTCTCTCGCGAGGTGCCGGGGGCGGCGCCGCTGCCGGCGCACGTGTCGCACTGCTCCTCGCGCGGGATCTGGATGGTGGTCTCGGTTCCGGCGTACGACTCGTCGAAGCCGATCTCGAGATCGAACCGCAGATCAGCGCCGCGCACCGGACCGCCGCGGCGGCCGCCCGAGAAGCCGCCGAACCCGAAGAAGTCGCCGAGGATGTCGGAGAAGTCGGCGAAGATGTCCGCGTTGAAGCCCGGGGCGCCCGGAGCGCCCGAGGCGCCCGCGACGCCCGCATGACCGAAGCGGTCGTACCGCGCGCGCTTCTCGGCGTCGGCGAGCACGGCGTAGGCCTCGGCGGCTTCCTTGAATCGCTCCTCCGCCGCTTTGTCGCCGGGATTGCGGTCGGGATGGTACTTGAGCGCCAGCTTGCGATACGCGCTCTTGATGTCCTGCTCGGACGCCTGGCGCGCCACGCCGAGCACCTCGTAGTAGTCGCGCCGGCTCACGCCTTGGCCACCTGCACCTGCGCCGGGCGGAGCAGCCGGCTGCCGATTCGATAGCCGCGCCGAATCTCGACGGTGATCTCGCCGTCCGCCCGTCCGGCCGCCGGCTCGCTGGACAGGGCTTCGTGCCAGCTCGGATCGAAGCTCTGGCCGAGCGAGTCGAACGGAACGATGCCACGACGCCGCAGCGCCTCGAGGAGCTTCCGGTGGATCAGCTCCACTCCGGCGCGCAGAGCCTCGTCCTCGGCCGGGACGGCCAGGGCCCGTTCGAGGTCGTCGATGGCCGGCAGGAGGTCCCGCGCGAAGTCCGCGGCCACGGCGTCCGACAGCTCCCGGCGCTCGCGGTCGGTGCGCTTCCGGTAGTTGTCGAACTCCGCGGTCACGCGCAGGAGCCGCTCCTGCAGGTCGTCGCGCTCGGCGCGAAGCGCCTCGGGCGACTGCGCCGTCTCATCCGGCGCCTTCTCAATCACGTCGTCGGTCATATCGTCTGAGCCGTCCGGGATCCGCCCTGGCGGCTATTGTCCGTCCAGCACGCGTGTCATGGTTTGCGACACGCGGTCCACGACGGAGATGGCGCGTCGGTAGCGCATGCGCGTCGGACCGAGCACGCCGACGGTGCCACTCCGCTCGCCGTCGCGGTAGGTCGAGGCGACCACGCTGAACGGGTGCAGATCGGGCAGCGCGTGCTCCGACCCGATGATCACGGTCAGCCCCTGCGCGTCGATGTACTTGGTCAAGATCTCCACGAGCCGGTGTTTGTCTTCCACCATGCGAAGCAGCGCGCGTAAGGTGCCGAGCGTGCGGTCGGCGTCGGCCGGCTCGCCCGTCAGTTCTTCGGCCAGGAACGCCGTGCCCTGCACGTGGAGCGTCTGGGCGGGCGCGACGTCGGCCAGCCCGGTGCGGGCGAGCCTGAGCGCCCGGGCTGCCAGCCGGTCGTAGAGCGACCGCTCCTGGCGCAACCGTTCGACAATCGCCGCGCGCGCCTCGTAAAGCGTCAACCCCGTGAACTGCGCGTTGACGTAATTGGCCGCCTGCGCGAGAAACGCTCCGTCGCACCGCTCGTCAGGCTCCACCACCTTGTGCGTGATCTGGCCGCCCGTCGCGACGACGATGACGAGGACCCGCCCGCCATCCAGATCGACGAAGTCGATGTGCTGCAGCCGGGTGGTGGGGCTCGCCAGACCGAGCGCGAACCCGACTTGGTGGGAGGCCCGGGACAGCTCCTGGCAGGCCTGCTCCAGCAGATCGCCGACCGTGCCCGGCTGGCGCAGGCGTGCTTCGACATCGGGCAGCGGGCGGGGCCGCGCGCGCGTGCCGAGCAATTGGTCCACGTACACGCGATAGCCCGAATCCGTCGGCACGCGGCCGGCCGAGGTGTGAGGCTGCCGGACGAGACCGTGTTCCTCCAGCCGCGCCAGGATGGTGCGGACGGTGGCCGACGACAGGCCGAGCGCCGTGCGCTCGGCCAGCCACGTGGACGACACCGGCTCGCCCTGCTCGATGTATTCGGCCACGAGCTCGGCCAGAATCCGCCGTTGACGGTCGTTCAGGTCGTTCGGCATCGGTCATGCTTGGCAGTCTCGGCCTGAGAGTGCCAGGCCAGTATAACAAACCCCCTGTTACAGCCCGGCGCGCGACGCGAGCGCGCGTGCGGCGAGTTCCGCGTCCGCCCGGAGACGCGCCGCATCATCCCAGACAATCTGCCCGTCGCGCGCGACGACCGCGCCATCCACGATCGTGGCCCGCACGTCGGCGGCGCGCGTCGCGTAGACCAGCTGACCGTAGGGCTCGCCGCCGGGCGCTTGATGCAGGCCGTCGCGCCCGACGATGATCGCGTCGGCCTTCTTGCCGACCTCAATCGACCCGACCTCGGCGGCAAGGCCGAGCGCCCGAGCGCCCTCGCGCGTGGCCATCCACACGACGTCGGAGGCCGGGAGCGCACCGGGTCCGAGCCGGAACGCCTGCAGGGTGGCGGCCAGGCGCATTTCCTGGAACATGTCGAGCGTGTTGTTGCACGCCGCGCCGTCGGCGCCGAGCGAGACCGAGATCCCCCGCGAGCGCATCTCCGGCACGGGTGCGATGCCCGATCCGAGCTTCAGGTTGGATCCCGGGCAGTGCAGTACCTTCACGCCGCGCCTGGCGAGCATCGCCTGTTCGGCGTCGGTCGCCCACACGCAGTGGGCCGCGCACAGCCGCTCGGTGGCCAGCCCAACCGACTCCAGGTAGAGCAGGTTGTCGAGCCCGGTGCGATCGCGCACGAGCGCGATCTCGTCCCGCTGCTCGGATGCATGCGTGTGCACGAGCAGCTCGTGCGCCGCCGACTCGGCGGCGGCGGCTTCGAGCAGCTCCCGCGTGCAGGACACGGCAAAGCGGGGCGCAAGCGCTGCGCGCAGACGACCGTGGGCTGCGCCGGTCCACCGCCGGTGCAGCGCGAGACTCTCGTCCAGGGCCGAACGGGCATCTTCGCGCAACCGGGCCGGCACGCCGTCGCCCAGGTCCATGAGGCATTTGCCCACGGTCGCGCGCAGGCCGGTCCGGCTGAGCGCGTCGAAGACCGCGTCCGTGCCGCGCACGGTCTCCATCGTCAGCACCGACGTCGTGCCGCCCAGTTGCAGCTCGGCCGCCGCGAGCCTGGCGGCGGTCGCGAGGGTGCGTTCGTCGTGTGCGGCTTCGAGCGGCCAGACGCGCGACCGCAGCCATGCGAGGAGCGGCAGATCGTCGGCCAGACCTCGAAACAGCGTCTGACAGAGGTGGACGTGGGTCTGCACGAACCCGGGCAGCACGATGGCGCCGGCGGCGTCGATGACGGATCCCCGCGCGGCCTCAGGCGGCACGACGCCCACGGCCGCGATTCGATCCTCCCGAATCCAGACGTCGCCCTTCACGACGTCCCGGGCGTCGTTCATCGTCAGAACGGTCGCGCCGCGGATGAGCAGGGAAGCGCCGCGTTCGGAAGCCGCCACGGGCTCACCGGATAATGCGTCTGAACAGCCGTCCGATCCGAGAGAAGGCGCCGCCGAACGTCCCACGACCATGCACGTCGCAATGCTCGCGGGGTTCGGTGCCGACGAGGAAGGCCTCGGTCATGGTCCGCGGGCAGGCGGGCGTGGCCAGCAGGCCCGTGTCACGGTCGATCGTGGTGTACACGATGCCGGCCGGAGTGTCGAAGGGCGCGTTCGGCCTGCCGACCAGCGCCTGCCGCATGAACATGGCCCAGATTGGAAGGGCGGCCTGCGCGCCGCTCAGGCCGATGGGCTGGTTGTCGTCGAGGCCCACCCAGACGACCGTGAGCAGTTCCGGCGTGAAGCCCGCGAACCACGCGTCGCGCAGGTCGTTGGTCGTGCCGGTCTTGCCGGCGGCGTCGAGGTAGAACTGGTAGGCCGACCGCGCGCCGGCGCCCGTGCCTTCGTTGATGGCGCCCCGCAGCAGGTTTGTCACGAGGTAGGTCGTGTCCGGACGTGCGACCTGCCGCAGCCGGCCCGGCGGCGCTGGCAGCGCGCGCCCTCCGTCCATGATGCGTGAGATGGCCTGGAGCGGGCGGACGGCGCCGCCATTGGCGAAGAGCGTGAAGGCGGTCGCCATCTCCAGCGGCGATGCCTCGAAGACGCCCAGCGCGATCGATGGGTACGGTCTGGCCGGCGTGCCCACGCCGACGCGCTTCCAGAGATCCGCCACGCGGTCGAGGCCCGCCGCTTCCGCCACCTTGATGGCCACGATGTTGCGCGACTGCGCCAGGGCCCGTCGCACCGTTGTTGGCCCGTCGTATTCGTTCGTGTAGTTGCCGGGTGCGTAGTCGTTGCCTTCGCCGTCCTTGAACACCGTCGGCTCGTCCACGAAAACCGACGCCGGTGTGATCACGGGCTGCCCCTCGACAGCCGTGCGCTCAAAGGCGGCCAGATAGACGAACGGCTTGAAGATCGACCCCGGCTGCCGCCGTGTCGTGACGGCGCGGTTGTACTGCGTCTGCGAGTAGGCCCGTCCGCCCACGAGCGCCAGGACCTCGCCGGTGCGGGGATCGACGGCGACCAGCGCCACCTGCGCCAGCCCCTGCTTCCGCCGCGGCAGCTGTTTGTCGACGAGTCCCAGGCCGGCCGCCACCGCCTCCTGCGCGAACCGCTGGTACTGGAGGTCGAGCGTCGTGTAGACGTCCACCGCCGTGTCCTTGTTCAGCAGGCCGGCGTACTTCTCGTCGATGACGGCACTCACGTAGTCGACAAAATACGGCGCCTCGTTCTCGAGCGCGCGGGCCTGCACGCGCAAGGGTTCCTCGGCGGCCTTGGCCGCCGCCTCCCGGGGGAGGTATCCCACGGCGGCCATCTCGCGCAGGACCACGTTGCGGCGCTCCTTGGCGCGCTCCGGATTGCGGAAGGGCGAGAGCCGGGACGGCGACTGGATGATGCCGGCAATCGTCGCCGCTTCGGCCGCGCTGACGTTGCTCACGTCCTTGCCGAAGAAAATGCGGGCCGCCTCGGCGACGCCGTGGATCTCGAACGGGCCTCGCTGGCCGACGATGACTTCGTTCAGGTACAGCTCGAGAATCTGGTCCTTCGTGAAGCGGGATTCCAGCACGAGGGCCATGAACTGTTCCTGGATCTTGCGCGGCAGCGTCTGCTCGGCCGTGAGAAACGTGTTCTTGACGATCTGCTGCGTGACGGTGCTCGCCCCCTCGAGATAGGGACGGTTGCCGAACAGGTTGGTCCACAGGGCGCCGACCATCCGGATCGGATCGACACCCGGGTGCTCGTAGAACCGTCGATCTTCGATGGCCAGCACCGCCTGCACCATGACTTGGGGAATGGCCGCCAGGGGCACGTACCGCCGGCGCTGGCCGGGCGCGAGCGTGGCCAGGAGGGGCGGCTCGAGTGTGAGGCGGTCGACGTCCCGCCCGCCCACTTCCGACAGGCGGGCGACGACGGGTGACTGGCCGCGCGACAGGTCCACCCGCACGAGCCGCACGCGGTCGGCCTCGCCGGTCCGCGGCGCGACGATGACCGCGGTGCCGCCGACCGAAAACTCGCCCGGCCTGGTGGCCTTCTCGCGCTCGGCATAGCCGACTTCGTTCAGCCGCTGCCGGAGCTGCTCCAGGGTCAGGGCGCGGCCAGGCCGGATGTCGAACGGCCGGCCGAAGATGCGCGGAATCGAACGCTGCTCGCCCCCCAATCGGGCATCAATGAGACGACCGTAGCTGATCCAGAAATACACGGCCGTCACGAACACGAGGAGCGCGGGCACGCCGAAACCGACGAGCATCAGGCGGGCCCAGCGCCGGCGCGGCAGCCAGCGCGTGGCGCGGAACCGCCGGAGCGCGGGCGACCGCGGGGCCGCGGCAGGTGGCGGAGGCGCCGACGGTCGGCGGGGCGGACGCGTCGCCATCAGGGTCAGGTCAGTGTACCGCACCAAGGTCTTGTGCTACCTTCGGCCCGCATGTCGTTCTCGCCGGACTTCGTCCGCACGATCCTCCGCGAGCAGTTCGAGGACGCCAAGACGCTGGCGCTGGCGCCGCTCCTGGCGATCCATTACGCGCACCTCGTGATGCTCGTCGAGTGCGGCCTCCTGGCGCGACCGCACGCGCAGGACATCCGGCGGGCGCTCGACGCGCTCGACGTCGCCGACCTCGGCCGCGCCGAGTACGACGGATCGGCTGAGGATCTGTTCTTCTACGTCAACCGCCTGATCGCCGAGCGCTGTGGCGCCGACGCCGCGGGCCGGCTCCACCTGGCCCGCAGCCGCAATGACATCGATATGACCGTGTATCGCATGCGCCTGCGCGAGTGGCTCCTCGACGTGGCCGACGCCACCCTCGGGCTTCGCCGGACGCTCGTCGACCTGGCCGGCCGCCACCGCGAGACCGTATTCCCCGCTCACACGCATACACAGCCGGCGCAGCCGACGACGCTGGCCCACTATCTGCTCGGCGTCATCGAACAGCTCGAACGTGACTCGGATCGCCTCGCCGCCTCGTACGAACGGACGAACCGCTGCCCGCTGGGAGCCTGTGCGCTGGCGGGGACCGGCTTTCGGATCGATCGCGCCCGGACGGCGGCCCTGCTCGGCTTTGCCGGTCCGACCGGCAACACGTACGGCAGCATCGCCAGCGCCGACTACCTGCTCGAAGCCGCGGCGGCGACGGGCGTGCTGGTCGTGGGCGCGGGTCGATTCGCGCAGGACCTGCTGCTCTGGGCCACAGCCGAGGTGGGGTACCTGCGGCTGCCGGACGGTCTGGTCCAGACCAGCAGCATCATGCCGCAGAAGCGCAATCCGGCGGCCCTCGAACACGCCCGCGCGCTCGGCTCGAAGGCGTTCGGCCAGGCGGGAGCCGTGGCCACGGTGCTCCACAACACGCCGTTCGGCGACATCGTGGACGGCGAAGACGACCTGCAGCCGCTCGTCGCCTCCCTGTTCCGAGACGCGACGCGCAGCCTGACGCTTCTCGCCGCAGTCGTCGCCGCCGCCGAGTGGGACGTCGCCCGCATGCGCACGCGCGCCAGCGAAGGTGGCGTGACGCTGACCGAGCTGGCCGACAGCCTGGTTCGCGTCCACGACGTGTCGTTCGCGGCCGGCCATGCCATCGCCGCGCGGGTGGCCGCGACGTGGCATCGTCGGCCCGAGACGTCTGCCGCGGCCGCGCTGCGAGCCGCGGCGCTGGCCGTGGTCGGCCGCGAGCTGGCCGTGACCGACGATGAACTGGCCCGATGGCTCAGCCCGACGCACTTTGTGACCGTGCGCACCACGCCGGGTGGACCTGCGCCGGAGGTGACGGGGGCGGCCCTCGACCGGTCGCGCGGACTGCTGTTGGCCGAGGTCGAGACGTGGACGGAACGGCGACGCCGCCTGGCCGCGGCCGATGACGAGCGGCGCGTCGCCACCGGGTCGATCTGAACGTGTACAGCTAGAGCTGCAGGACGTAGTGCTGGCTCGTGTCGATGGGCAGCACCTCGAGCAGCCGATCCGCCACGCCCACGCCGTAGCGATTGAGGAAGAATGGCAGGGAGATGACCCGTTCCTGCGGATGGCCGTCCGGGAACAGAAGCGCGCGCGTCCTCGTGAACTGGCGGCGCAACGTGTCGTCCCGGCGTTTCGCGGCTTGAATGAGCTTGCCGTGAAGGCTGGCCAGCGTCTCGCGCATCCGCTCCCTTGTGGTGTCCGCCGCGCCCGCGAGCGTGGGGTCCACGGCGGTCACCGCTGCGGCCAGCACCGCGGCGCGCTCGTCGATCAGCCGCCCCGTGTCCTCGAAGGCCCGTTCGAGACCCGGCGGCAGTTGCGCTTCGAGCAGCCGATTGAGCACGGAATCGTCGCGTGCGTGGAGCGCCTCGAATGGCACCTGCGATCGGTCGAGGAACTTGACCGCCGCCGAGTCGGCCAGCGTGACCGATGCGCGCGAGTAGAGCAGCGGCGCCTCGACCCCGAACGCCTCGTACACAGGGAGGAGCTGCGCCTGGTAGGCCAGTTCGCTCGGGCCAGCCACATAGCAGATCGTGGGGAACAGTCGATCCTGCACGATCGGCCGCAGGAGGACGTTCGGGCTGAAGCGCTCCGGATGGTCCCGGGCCTCCGCACGAAGCGATCCGGCGGGCCGCGTGTCGTCGCCGACGGCAAAGTCTGCGCCGAGTCGCCGGATCGCTCGTCGCCCGGCGCCGTCGAGGTAGAAGAGGGCGACGGTGTCCTCGGCTGGCTCGACCTGGGGCGCGTGGCCCAGCCGCGCCATCCGATCGCCGGCCTGGCGGGCGAGCCGGGCCGCCTCGCCCGGCCGATCGAGCGCGCCGACGAACAGGTCTCTGACAAGAGGCTTCGCCTGCGGATCCGCGCCATCGAACACGACGAGGCCATGGGGTCCGAGAAGCTCGTCCAGGAGACGGGCAAAAGCCGCGGCGACACCGGCGCCGGCCTGATAGTGGCGTGCAAGGACGGCCGCGACCTCGGGCGTGAATTCGCTGGCGGCCAGCGCGTCGGCCAGCTCCCGGAGGCCGGTGTGGATGCTCTCGTCGAACGTGATCGCGGCCACGGGCCGGTGGCCCGCGCCGGGCAGGTCGCCGACCGACACCGAAACCGGCGCGAGCTGTCCGTCGAGGACAGTGGCCGTCCGCACTTCGTCCCAGTCGTGGTCCTCGGAGTCTACCCAGAAGACGGCGACCGCGGGCGCCTGATGTTCGCGCTCGACGCGCCGGGCGAGCTGGATGGCCGTGATCGCCTTCAGCAGGCTGTACAGGGGCCCGCCGAACAGGCCCGCCTGCTGGCCCGTGACGACGGCGACGGCCGCCGGCTCTTTGAGGCGAGCGGCCGCCGCGCGCGCTTCCGCGGGCGCGCCGCGCCGGTCGAGCTGCGCGGACACCAGCCGGACGAGGGCCGCGCGGTCACGCGGCGCGGCGGCGACACGACCGATCGTCCGGCTCCAGTCGGCGGGCGACGCGGGGTCGCCGGCAAAGAGCTCGGCGACGGTGGAAAAGTCCGTCGCATGGGCGGCGACGAGCGGCCGAATCCACGACAGACGCCGCATGTCGACGGCCACGTGGACGGCGGACGCGGGCGGCGCGCCGGATTCTGCCGACACGCCACACAATCTACTACACGCAATATGGTAGAGTGCAGCGAACGCACGGGGAGATCGCGCGCTGCTGTTTGACGAGTCATCCGGGTCGTCCGCACCACAGAGCTTCGGGGCCTACCGCGTCCTGCATCAGATCGGGAGCGGCGTTCTCGGCCCGGTGTTTCGTTCCTACGATCCGCAGCGCGATCGCCTGATCGCCGTCAAGGCCTTCAAGATCGACATCGTGCCCGAGGACGCCAGGCGCTTCGCCGAGGCGTTGCGGCCTCTCTGCGACGGACCGGCGCCGGACCGCGCGATCGTGCGCCTCTTCGAAACCGGTCTCTCCGGCTCCACGGCCTTTGTCGCGATGGAGTTTGCCACGGGCGAGTCGCTCGACGTCGCGCTTCGGCACCTCGCGCCGGCGCCCATCGACCAGGTCCTGCCGATGCTCAGCGCGATCGCCGAAGCGATCGACGCCGCCTGGCGAGCCGGCCTCGGCCACGGCGCGCTGCATCCTCGGGACGTCATCGTCGCGCCAGGCACGCTCGATCTGCGCATCACCGGCTTCGGCATCGTGCCGGCCCTGGAGTCGATTGGCGTCACGCCGCCGGTACGCCGGCCGTACAGCGCGCCGGAACGCGCCGCCGGCGCGCCGTGGGACGTCAGAGCCGACGTGTACTCGCTCGGCGTCATCGCCCACGAACTTCTGACCGGTCGTCGACCTCTGGGGTCGGGCGAGCCCGATCGGGCGACGCCGATGCACCAGATTCTGGCCGGCGCCCTCGCGGCCAGTCCTGACGATCGGTACGAGTCGGCCGCGGCGTTCGTTGACGCGCTCGCCGACGCCGCCGCCCGAGGTGAAGCCCAGGCCGGGCCGCCAGCCGACGGCGACGGGCTGAGGGAACCGCGTGATACCGAGCTGCCCGAGGCCGATGAACCGGGCTCGTGGGAGATCCGGATTCCGGCGTCCGCGGCGCCGGTGGGCGACCTCGAGTTCGCGCGGGAGCGTGAGGAGCCCGCGATGGCGGGCCCGCGCGTGGCGAACGCCCGTGCCGAGGCGGCACCCGAGGTCGCACCCTCGCCCGAGCGGCCGCGATACCCGCTGGGCGTGCTCGCGGCGGTTGCTCTGGCCGGCGTCGCCGTCGGCACCGTCCTGGGCTACGCCCTGGCCGGCCGGTCGAGCGCCGAGGCGGCGCTCGCCGGGCTTCCGCCGCCGGAATCGGCGGTGGCGCGGGCCGAGACCGAGGTCGACGTCGCGCCGCCTCCGACACCGCCGCCAGCCGAGGTCACGCCACCGGCCGCGCCGCCGCCGGCGCTCACCGCGGCTGCGCCACCGGACCCCGTCGAGAGGCCGGTCCGAGCCGCTGCCGTGTCCGGCCGCCTCGTCATTCGTTCGGTCCCGGCCGGCGCGCTCGTCACGATCGACGGGCGTCGCCTGGGCGAGACGCCGGTGACGGCGCGCGACCTCACGCTGGGCGCGCACGCCGTCCAGATCGCGCGGCCCGGGTTTGTGCCGGAAACGCGGCGCGTCACGCTGACCACCCGCGAGCCGGCGCAGACGCTGACCGTGGCGCTCACACCGGGCGCCGAGGCCAGGACCGCGACCACGGGCGCCATCTACGCCGAGACGCGGCCTCGCGGCGCCCGCGTCTTCGTCGACGGCCGCGAAGTCGGCACGACGCCGCTCGTCGTGCCGGAGCTTCGGCCCGGTCCGCACCTCGTCCGGTTCGAGCTGGCCGGCCACGCGCCCTCGTCGTCGTCCGTGGTCGTCAAAGCGGGCGAGCGGGCACGGATTGCCGTGTCGCTCGTGCGGCGCTGACCGGGCTCGCGGATACGAACGTCAAGCTGGTCATGGACGCCATCATCGCCCTCGAAGACGGGACCTGGTTCGCCGGCCGCGCCATCGGCGCCGACGGCGAAGCGGCCGGCGAGGTCGTGTTCAACACCAGCATGACCGGCTACCAGGAGGTCCTGACGGATCCATCGTACGCCGGGCAAATCGTGGCCATGACGAGCGCCGAGATTGGCAACTACGGCGTCACCGAGGAGGACCAGGAATCTCGCGGCGTGCAGGTGCGCGGCTTCATCGTGCGGGCCGTGTCGCCGGTCGCGAGCAACTGGCGCGCGGACGGCACGCTGCGCGAGTACTTCGTGCGCCACGGCGTCGTGGCTGTTGCCGGCATCGATACGCGCGCGCTGACACGACTCCTGCGGTCGGCCGGCGTGATGCGCGGCGTGATGGCCACCGGGCATCCGGATCCGGAGGCGCTCGTGGCCCGGGCACGCGCGATCCCCCGGATGGAAGGTGCGGATCTCGTCCGCGAGGTCACCTGCGCTGAGCCGTTCGACTGGCGCGACCCGGCCGAGCCGTCGTTTCTCGTGCCGCCCCGGCGCCGGGCCAGGCGGCGGCTTCGCGTCGCGGCCTACGACTACGGCATGAAGTGGAACATCCTCCGCCGGTTTGCGGCGTACAACTGCGACGTGCGCGTCTATCCGGCGACGGCGCCGGCCGACGAGCTGCTGGCGACCGACCCCGACGGCGTGTTTCTGAGCAACGGGCCGGGCGATCCGGCGGTTCTCGCCTACGCCATCGAGAACGCCCGCACGCTCGTCGCCCGCGACGTGCCCGTCTTCGGCATCTGCCTGGGCCACCAGATCCTGGGCCTGGCGCTCGGCGGACAGACTTTCAAGCTGAAGTTCGGCCACCGCGGCGCCAATCACCCGGTCAAGGACCTGGACACGGGCAAGGTCGAGATCACGTCCCAGAACCACGGCTTTGCGGTCGACCCCGCGTCGCTGCCGGCCGGCGTCGCCGTCACGCACGTCAATCTGTACGACGGCACCGTGGAGGGCCTGCGTCACGTGTCGAAGCCGGTCTCGAGCGTGCAGTACCACCCGGAAGCGGCGCCCGGGCCGCACGATGCGGACTATCTCTTCAGCCGGTTCATGGAAGAGATGGAGTCGCGGCGGTGAGCCGGCGCACCGACCTCCGTCGCATCCTCGTCCTCGGCTCCGGCCCGATCGTCATCGGCCAGGCCTGCGAGTTCGACTACTCGGGCACCCAGGCGTGCAAGGCGCTCAAGGCGGAGGGCCTGGACGTCGTCCTGATCAACAGCAATCCGGCCACCATCATGACGGATCCGGAGATCGCGGATCGGACCTACGTCGAGCCTCTGACGCTCGAGGTGGCCGAGCAGGTCATCGCGCGGGAACGTCCCGATGCCGTGCTGCCGACGGTCGGCGGGCAGACGGCGCTCAACCTGGCCGTCGAGCTGGCCGAGCGGGGCGTGCTCGCGCGTCACCGGGTCGCGCTCATCGGCGCCTCGGTGGACGCGATTCGGGTTGCCGAGGACCGGCTGAAATTCAAGGAGGCGATGCGCTCGATCGGCATCGACGTGCCGGCCAGCGTCTACGCGCGCTCGCTCGAGCAGGCGCTTGAAGCCACCGACACGCTGGGCTTTCCGATCATCATCCGGCCGTCGTTTACGCTCGGCGGCGTCGGCGGCGGCATCGCCTACAACATCGAGGAATTCCGGACGCTCGCCGAGCGGGGCCTGGCGCTCAGCCCCGTCCACGAAGTGCTCGTCGAGCAGTCCGTGATCGGCTGGAAGGAGTTCGAGCTCGAGGTGATGCGCGACGGCGCCGACAACTTCGTCGTGATCTGCTCGATCGAGAACATCGATCCAATGGGGGTGCACACGGGCGACAGCATCACCGTGGCGCCGGCGCTCACCCTGACCGACCGCGAGTACCAGCGCATGCGAGACGCGGCGCGCCGGATCATCCGCCGCGTGGGCGTCGAGACGGGCGGATCGAACATCCAGTTTGCCGTCAACCCCGAGGACGGCCGCATGGTCGCGATCGAGATGAACCCGCGCGTGTCGCGATCCTCGGCGCTGGCCTCCAAGGCGACCGGCTTTCCCATCGCGAAGATCGCGGCCAAGCTGGCGCTGGGCTACCGGCTGGACGAGATTCCGAACGACATCACGCGCGTGACGCCGGCGTCGTTCGAGCCGACCATCGACTACGTGGTGGTCAAAGTGCCACGGTGGGCGTTCGAGAAGTTCCCCGATGCCGACCGGTCGCTGACCACGCAGATGAAGTCGGTCGGGGAGGCCATGGCGATCGGCCGCACCTTCAAGGAGGCGTTCCTGAAGGCGTTCCGATCGCTCGAGCTGGGGCGGAGCGGGCATCTCTTCGGCCAGAGCGGCCCGGGCGGGCCGTTCGAGGAGGAGGACGACCAGGCGCTCCAGCAGGCGCTCGGGATTGCGACCGACCGTCGGATGTGGGCCGTCTTTCGCGCGCTCGAGCGCGGCTGGCACCCGGACGAAATCCGGCGGCTGACGCATATCGATCCCTGGTTTCTGGCCCAGTTTCAGGAGATCGTCGACCTCGGGCGCGCGGCCCAGGCCGTCGGGTGGCGCGACCTGTCGACGGAGCTCCTCACCGACCTCAAGCGCGCCGGCTTCAGCGACCTGGATCTCGAGGGCGTGTGTGGCGTCGCCGCGGATCTCGTCGCCGCCAGGCGCCTGGAGGCCGGCCTCCGGCCGGCCTACAAGCGGATCGACACCTGCGCCGCCGAGTTCGAGTCCTTTACCCCGTACCTCTACGGCACGTTCGAGCGCGCCTGCGAAGCCGATCCGACCGCCCGGCGAAAAGTCGTCATTCTGGGCAGCGGCCCGAACCGGATCGGCCAGGGCCTCGAATTCGACTACTGCTGCTGCCATGCCGCCATGGCCCTGCGCGACGAGGAGTACGAGACGGTCATGGTCAACTGCAATCCGGAGACCGTGTCGACCGACTACGACACGGTCGATCGGCTGTACTTCGAGCCGCTCACGTTCGAGGACGTCCACGCGGTCATCGAACGGGAACGCAGCCAGGGCGGCGACGTGTCCTGCGTCGTCCAGTTCGGCGGCCAGACGCCGCTGAAACTGGCGCTCGCGCTCCAGGCCGCCGGCGTGCGCATCATCGGCACCTCGCCCGACTCGATCGACCTCGCGGAGGATCGCGATCGGTTCGCGAAACTGCTCTGGGATCTCGGCATCCCGCAGGCGCCGAGCGGGACCGCGACGTCCGCGGCCGAAGCGCGGGAGGTGGCGGCCGGCATCGGCTTCCCGGTCGTCGTGCGCCCGTCCTACGTGCTCGGCGGCCGCGCGATGGCGATCGTCTACGACACGGCGTCGCTCGAGCGGTACATGCGGCACGCGGTGCAGGCTTCACCGGAGCATCCGATCCTCATCGACAAGTTCCTGGAGGACGCGACCGAGATCGACGTGGATGCCCTGGCCGACACGACCGGCGCCGTCGTCATTGGCGGCATCATGGAGCACATCGAGCAGGCGGGCATCCACTCCGGCGACAGCTCGTGCGTCGTGCCGCCGTTTCAGCTCGACGCGCGCCACGTCGCGACCGTTCGGGAGGCCACGCGGCGCATCGCGCGCGCCCTCGGCGTCGTCGGCCTCATGAACGCGCAATTCGCGGTGAAAGACGACGTGGTCTACGTGCTCGAAGTGAATCCGCGGGCGTCCCGCACCGTGCCCTACCTCTCGAAGGCGACCGGCGTGCCGCTGGCCAAGGTCGCCGCGCGGCTCATGATCGGCCGGACGCTCGCCGACCTCGGGCTGGCGGAGGACCTGGGTGTGTCGGGGGTCTTCGTGAAGACGCCGGTCTTTCCGTTCGTGCGGTTTGCCGGGGTTGACACGTTACTCGGACCCGAGATGAAGTCCACGGGCGAGGTCATGGGCGGCGCCGAGACGTTCGGGTCCGCGTTCGCCAAGGCCCAGATCGGCGCCGGCCACCGTCTGCCGCGCGAGGGCCGCGCCTTCATCAGCGTGAACAACCACGACAAGGCGCGCGTCGTGCCGATTGCCCGCGAGCTCGTGTCGCTGGGGTTCAGCCTCGTCGCCACGCGTGGCACGGCGGCCTACCTCCGCGCCCACGGCCTCGAGACGGACATCGTGTTCAAGGTCAACGAAGGGCGCCCGCACGTCGGCGACGAGCTCTTGAACCGCCGCATCGCCCTCGTGATCAACACGCCGCTCGGTCGCGAGTCGTTCTTCGACGACAAGGCGGTCCGGAGCGTGGCGATGCAGCAGGGCGTGCCCGCGATCACCACGCTCACCGGCGCCGCCGCCGCCGTGAGCGCCATCGCGGCCATGCGATCGGAAGGCGTGTCAGTCAAGGCGCTGCAGGAGTACTACGGACGATCCTGACCCCTGGCGGGGCGGAGACCGCCGATGACCGACGATCGATCGCGTCTGGATCGCCTCGCGATTGAGGAGCGCTTTGTCCGAGGCTCCGGTCCGGGCGGGCAGAACGTCAACAAGGTGGCGACGGCCGTCGAGTTGCGCGCGAACGTCGCCGCATCCCGGCTGCCCGACGAGGTGAAGGCCCGGCTGATCCGGCTGGCGGGGCAGCGGATGACGTCGGACGGCTGGCTGCGGATCGAGGCGCGCGAGCACCGCACGCAGGGCCAGAATCGAGAGGCTGCGCGTGCACGCCTCGCCGCCCTGCTCGCGCGGGCCTGGAAGCGGCCGCGGCCGCGCACGCGGACCAGGCCGACCGCCGCGTCGCGCGAGCGGCGCCTGGCCTCCAAGCGCCGCCGGAGCGAGCTCAAGCGCGCCCGGAAGCCGACCGACGACGGGTAGCCTCAGTTGATCCGGATCTTGCCGACGAACTGCAGCGTGAAGTTGCGGGCCTTCTCGCCGCCCTCGCCGGGATCGAAGATGCTCCTCAGGCCCCAGTTGCCGCGCACCTCGAACCCGAGGCGACGCGCCTCGACGCCCGCACCGGCGAGGACGCCAACGTCGAACGGCTCGTAGTCGTCGGTGAAATCGACGCCGTCCAACGTGGCTTTGAGCCGAACGTCGAACACGGGCCCGGCGATCACGTAGAAGCTCGTGCCTTCCTGCGTCCGGGAGCCCATGTTGACGCGGAAGACCGCCGGGATTTCGAGGTAGCGGATCTCGAATTCGCCGGTGCCGCCCGCTTCGTTGGCGCCTTTGACGACGTAGTCGATCTCGCCCATGAAGCCGACACGGCCGTTGCGGTTGCCGCCAAACCAGACGCCCGCCATGAAGCCGTTGCGCATCTCGACGCTCTCACTGATGCCGGCATCGCCCTTGATCGTCGATCGCGTGATGCCGCCGAGCACGCCGATGCCCACGCCCTGGTCCGTTCGGGGTGGGCTGGGCTGAGCGGGACGCAATTGGGCGGCGGCAGGCGCCGCGACAGCCAGGGACGTCGCCGCCGCAATCAGAGACAGCACGGATCGGGATACTCGCATGAGGACTCCTTGGAGAGACGGGACCCGAGGGGCACGCGCACCGAAGGATACTCGGTTGCCCGCTCCCGTACAAGCGAAACGGCGGGGCAGTGGCGCCCCGCCGTTCTGGTCGCAATCGCGAACGTTCCTAGTTGAAGCGGAACTTGCCGAGAATCTGCAGCGTGAACTTCTTGAGATCCGAGACGACCTCGTCGCCCGCGGCAATGTTCCGCATGCCCCAGTTGCCGCGTACCTCGACGCCGATGCGGTTGACCTCGACGCCGATGCCGGCGAGGAGGCCGATGTCCACGCCCTTGAAGTCCTCCGTGTCGATGCCGCCAAACTGCTCACCGACCTTGAAATCGAAAACCGGCCCGACCACGGCGTAGACCCGGGCGCCTTCGCGGCTGCGGTCGCCGAAGTTGATGGTGAACACGGCGGGAATCTCGAGGAACGATACCGTGGCGTCCACGCTGCCCACCGTCTCCTTCAGGCGCATCCAGCTCAGCTCGCCCATGAACCCGACGCGGCCGTTCCGGTTGCCGCCAAACCAGATGCCCAGCATGGGTCCGCTGGCCGAGCCGTCGCCGTCCGAGCCCCTTTCAGTCGCACGCGCCAGGCCGAACAACGCCCCGACGCCCACGCCCGAATCCGAATTCCCGCTGCCCTGCGCCAGCGCCGGCGCGGCCATGAAGAGTCGGATCGCTACGACCAGAATCGCGAGGATCAAGCCTCGAAACGTTCGCATAACCGCTCCTTTGCTGGGACGAGCCGATACTGCCAAGCGCCGAGAAGGATACCGCGTTTCTCGGCCGTTTGTTCGGCCGATTTGAGCCCCCCTAGCGGAATCGCAGCCGGCCTTTCCACCAATCGTCTTCGGCGACGCTCGCCGGACCCATCCGGCCGCGGGCCTGGGCGAGAAGCGCCGCGGCGTCGTACAGCACGCCGCGGACCATCACCTGGCGGACGCGCCGCGTTGCGGTGATGTCGGCCAGCGGATTGCCCTGAATGACGAAGAAATCAGCGAGCTTGCCCGCTTCGAGCGTACCGAGCCGGTCGCCGAGACCGAGCGCGCGCGCCCCATTTATGGTGGCCATCTTCAGGGCCGCGGCGGGCGGAATCCCGGCGAGGACCAGCGCATGCACTTCGCGATGTGACCCGAAACCGGACAGGTACTCGCCCCAGCTCGGATGATCGGTGCCCACCGTGATCAGCCGGCCGCCTCCGGCGTCATAGAAGCGCTTGATCTCCCGGAGCTTCACCTCGTAGATGCGGCGGAACTGATCGTTCGACCGGCGCGGCAGGCGCGCGTTGGCGACCGCCCGCGCGTGCGGCGTCAGGAAAGTCTGCTCGTCGACCCATTGCGCGAAGACGCGCGCGTCTTTGGGGTCGTACCAGTAGCCGTAGGCCGTGACCGTCGCGTCGTAGTAGACGTTCCGCGCGAGATAGAGCTTGAAGACAGCGTCTACTTCCGGACGGGTGACGTCGAGTTGTTCGAGCGAGGCGTAGGCGCCCCGGCTGGCCACGATCGCGTCGCCGCCCATGAAGTGCTCCACGCGGTCGATGCCCATGTGGATGGCGTCCCGCGGGTTGACGGATGTGCCCGCGCCCGAATCGAGGTGCCCGGTGATGGTGAGACCGTGCCGGTGGGCGCGCTCGATGAGGACCGGCAGATGGTCGCGGTGAATGCCCTTGGCCTTGAAGCCGCGCACGCCCCGCGCCGCCCACTCGTCGACTTCGAGACGGATGCGGTCCGCGGTCCAGTCGGCGTTGCGCCAGCCAGGCCGGGCGGTGCCGAAATACGGGCCCGAGCTGTGGATGCGCGGGCCGATCTGCTCGCCGCGCTCGATGCGGCGCCGCGCGGCCATCATCCCCTCGGGGTCGACCTCGCCGCCCGGGAAGGTCGACGTCACACCGTTGGCGAGAAAGACCAACGGGTTGACCGTGTATTCGTCGACCCGCTCCTCGCCAAACAGGTCGATCGCGTAGTGCGCGTGCAGGTCGAACAGGCCCGGGAGCACGGTCTCATCGGCGCCGAGCCGGACCACGCGGGTCGCGCTGAGGTCGAGGCCGGAGAGATCCGCACCAACCTCGAGCAGCGTGCCGTGACGCACGAGGATGCCGGAGTTCGGCATGAGCGTGTCCCGCACGCCATCGAACAGGCGCCCGCCGGTAATGACGATGTCGCCCACCTGCGGGGTGGGACGCTGTTCGGCCGACATCGATGCTGCTACGACCAGAAGCGCCGTCAGCCCACGTCGCATCGATCACCTCTCAGCCTGGCGAGGATAGCAGAAACTGCCATTCCACCTCGGAGGTCGTTTCGAAAGAAATGCCAAACGACCTCCGAGGTGGAATGGCAGTTTCTGCGTACATGACCGGTGAAGTGTCGCTGACACCGGCGCTCAATCTGAGCCTGGTTCTTGCAACGAGTCGGGCGTGCTTCACGGTCCGGTTCTGGGCGCGGCGATCGTGCTGGCCGTGGCGATCGGCGTCTCGTCCGGCCTCCGGCCGGACGAGACGCTGGCGGCCGCCCTGGTGGCCGGATCCGTGGCCGTGCTGATGACCGGGGCGCGGGCCCGGCGGGCGTGTCTGCTCGTCGCCGTGCTGACCGGCGCTGCCGCCTCGGGCGCGCTCGCGCGCGAGCGCGCCCTCGCCTCACCGCTTGCGGCGGTCGTCGAGGCGCTCGGTGAGGACACCGAGCGCCTCGACGCCGTGGTCCTACTCGACGGTCGACTCGTCCGGGATGCCGCCCTCGTCGAGGGCGGCATCCGGACGGTGGTGGCTGTCCGCCGCCTGCGCGTGCGGGGCGACTGGATCGAGGCGGCCGGCCGCGCCCAGCTCCACATCATCGGCGCCGTCGCCGCGGCCGGCGTGGGGGAGTGGCGGGCGGGTCGCCGCGTGCGCGTGCCGGTGACGCTTCGCCGCCCGCGGGTGCTCGTCAATCCCGGCGCGCCGAGTCCGCGGCGGCAGGCGCTCAGGCGGCCGTTCCACGTCCTGGCGACGGCCAAGAGCGCCGCCCTCGCCGACATCGAACGCGGGGCCTGGTGGCACGAGGCGGCGGCCGCGCTCCGCGCCCGCGTGCGCGCGATGCTCGCCCGTTACGTCGCATCCCCGGGCGCGCGCGAAGGAGACGATGCGGCGGCGACGGCAGGGGCCGTCGCCGCCGCCATCCTGATCGGCGACCGCGCCGGGCTGACGGAGAGCGTCACGCGCCGGTTGCAGGAAGCCGGGACCTATCACGTCATCGCGATCTCCGGCGGCAACATCGCGCTGGTCGCGGCGCTGGCCTTGTTCGCCACACGCCTGGTCAGCCGATCGGCGCGGCCCAGATGGGTTCTTACGATCGCCGCCGTCGTCGCCTATGGCTGGGTCGTCGGCCCGGAGCCTTCGGTCACCCGGGCCGTCGCTGCCGCCGCCGTGTATATGGCGCTACGAGTGGCCGGCCTGGTGCCCTCGCCGCTGCACGTCGTCGCCGCCGTGGCGGCAGGCGTCGCCCTGGTGGATCCGTTGACGGTCGTCGACGTCGGCGCCTGGCTCTCGTTCGGCGCCACGTTCGGCATCATCCTGGGCGCCGGTCGTCTGGCGTCCCGGGTTCGCCCCGGCCGACTCGCCCGCCCGGCGGTGTGGCTGCTGTCGGCCTCGGTCGCCGCGGAGCTGGCCCTGTTTCCCATCACCGCGGGCGTCTTTGCCCGCGTCAGCGTTGCCGGCGTCCTGCTCAACTTCGTGGCCATTCCGGCCATGGCGGCGCTCCAACTGGCGGCCCTTGCGGTGGCCGTCCTGGGCGACTGGTGGCCCGGCCTCGCGGCGATCAGCGCGTCCGTCGTGCGATTGACTGCCGACCTCCTCCTGGGCTCCGCACGCTTGATCGACGTCGCCCCGTGGCTGTCCTGGCGTGTCCCACCGGCGAACGTCCTCTGGACGGCCGCGTATTACGGGGCGGTGGTCGTGGGCCTGGCGTGCGCGCGGCCGCCGGTGCGGCGCGCCGCCACCGCGGCAGCTGCTGCCGCCGCGCTCGTGATCGTGACATCGCCCGGTCTCCAGTCGGCACGGCCTGCGGTCGGCCAGGTGCGATTGACGGTTCTCGACGTGGGGCAGGGCGACGCGCTGCTCGTCCAGGCCCCGACGGGACACGCGCTGCTCGTCGATGCGGGCGGGGGACCGGGATCGTTCGATGTCGGCGCCCGGATTGTGGCGCCGGCCGTCTGGGCGCTCGGCACGCGGCGCCTGGACTGGCTGGCCGTCACGCACGCCGACCTCGATCACATCGGGGGCGCGACGTCGGTCGTGGCCGACCTCCGGCCGCGGGAGATCTGGGAGGGCATCCCGGTCCCGCGCGAGCGCCGCCTTCAGGGCGTGCGCGACGCGGGCCGGGCCCACGCCGCCGCCTGGCGGACGGTCGCGACCGGCCACCGCCTCGATCTCGGCGACCTCACGATCGAGGTACTGCACCCGCCGCCGCCGGCCTGGGAGCGCCAGAAAGTGCGGAACGACGACTCCGTCGTCCTGCGCGTGCGCTACGGCGAGGTGGAGATCCTCCTCACGGGCGATGCCGGCGCCGAATTCGAGCGCGCGTGGCCCGGCACGGCCGATCGGGCGGCCGTCCGGATTCTCAAGGCCGCCCACCACGGCAGCCGGACGTCCAGTTCGGCCGCGTTCGTCGAGGCGTACCGCCCGCAGATTGTGTTGATCAGCGTCGGCCGCGGGAATCCCTTCGGACATCCGGCGCCGGCCGTCCTCGCGCGGTTCGCGGCGATTGGCGCCGAAGTCTTTCGCACCGATCAGGACGGCGCGCTCATCGTCGAAACCGACGGCGTCCTTGCGCGGGTCCGCGCGCTCGGCGGGCGCGCGTGGACGGTCGGCGCGCTGCGGCTGTCGTCTTGACCTCCTGCCACACGGCGTCGAGTTCCGCCGGTGACGCGTCGTGGACGGATCGGCCGCCGCGCTCGAGTGCCGCCTCGAGCGCCTCGAACCGGGCGGCGAACTTGTCGCTGGCGTGCGCCAGCGCCGCTTCCGGCTCGACACCCAGCTTGCGCGCGAGGTTCGCCAGGGTAAACAGCAGGTCGCCCATTTCCTCGGCTGCGCGGGCCGGACCTTCGGCAAGGGCCGCCCGCAGCTCGCCGATTTCCTCGTCGATCTTGGCGACGATGTCGCCGGCCTGCGGCCAGTCGAAGCCGACAGTGGCCGCGCGCGTGCCGATCTCGTGCGCCCGCTGGAGGGCCGGCATCGCGCGGGGGATGCCCGACAGGAGCCGGCGGTCCTCGCCGGCCGCGGCCTGTTCGCCGGCCTTGAGCCGCTCCCACTGTTCGAGCACCGCCTCCGGTTTCGTGAGGCCCAGGCGGCGGCGGGCGGCCGGCGAGAGCGGCGCGCCGGTGCGGGCGAACACGTGCGGGTGCCGGCGGACGAGTTTGGCGTTGATGGCATCGAGCGCGTCCGCGATCTCGAACGCGTCGGCCTCGGCGGCGAGCTGCGCCTGGAACACGCACTGGAACATCACGTCGCCGAGCTCCTCGGCGAGCGTGGCCGGGTCGTCGCGGTCCAGGGCGTCGAGCGCCTCGTAGGTTTCTTCGAGCAGGAAGGCGCGGAGCGACTCGGGCGTCTGCCGGCGATCCCACGGACAGCCCCGCTCGGATCGCAGCGTGTCCATCAGGCGCACGAGGCGGGCGAAGGCCGCCGCGCCGCGCCGGGCGCGCGCGCCGACGCCGCGCGCGCGTCGCGCGTGCCGCAAACCTCCAGCCATGGACCCCGCCCCCGCGTGGTTTCCCGGGCATGCTAGCATCTCTCGTTTGTGCGCGTGCTGTTTCTCGGCACGGGAACCTCGCACGGCGTGCCGATGATCGGCTGCGACTGCGAGGTCTGCCGATCGGCCGATCCCCGCGACGCCAGAACGCGGCCGTCGATCTTCCTGGAACTCGGCGACGGCACGACCGTGCTCGTCGACACGACGCCGGATCTCCGGGCCCAGGCCCTGCGGCACGACATCCGCCGCGTGGACGCCATTCTCTTCACCCACGCGCATGCCGATCACGTGATGGGCCTCGATGACGTGCGACGCTACAACATGCTGACGCGCCGTCCGGTGCCCGTGTACGCTGACGCCGGCACACTCGCAGACTTGCGGCGCACCTTCGCCTACATCTTCGACCCCGACGCCCCCGCCGGCGGCGGCGTGCCGGACCTGCGGCTGTGGACGATCGGCGGCGCGTTCTCGATCGGCCGGCAGGAAGTGGAGCCCATCGCGCTGCGGCACGGGCCCTGGCAGGTGCTGGGCTTCCGGTTCGGCCGCTTCGCGTACCTCACGGACTGCAACGACGTGCCCGCGTCGTCGATGGCCCGGCTCGGGGGCCTCGACTGCCTCGTCCTCGACGCCCTCCGGCGCCGGCCCCATCCGACGCATTTCACCGTGGACGAAGCTGTCGCCGTGGCCCGCCGCATCGGCGCGGCCCGCACGTTTTTCACGCACATTTCCCACGACCTCGGGCACCACGCGACGTGCGCGACCCTGCCCCGAGGCATGGCGCTTGCGCACGACGGGCTCAGGCTTGATTTGGGTTAGTGGGGCAATGGGGCAATGGGGCAATGAGGCAATGGGGAATGGGGCAATGAGGCAATGAGGCAATGGGGCAATGAGGCAATGGGGCAATGAGGCAATGGGGCAATGAGGCAATGGGGCAATGAGGCAATGAGGCAATGGGGCAATGAGGCAATGGGGAATGGGGCAATGAGGCAATGGGGCAATGAGGCAATGGGGCAATGAGGCAATGGGGAATGGGGCAATGAGGCAATGAGGCAATGAGGCAATGAGGCAATGAGGCAATGAGGCAATGAGGCAATGACAGTCCTGTACTACCCGGATGCGCCGGCGCCGAGCTGGCCGCATCCGGTCGTGGCCCTCGGCAACTTCGATGGCCTCCACCGGGGCCATCTGAAGCTCATCGACCAGGTGCGGCGTCACGCCGCCGAGCGGGCCGGCACGTCCGTGGTGCTGACGTTCGATCCCTACCCGCCGAGCGTAATCCGGCCGGAGAGGGCGCAGCCGCTCCTGATGCCGCTTGCCCAGAAACTCCGGGCGCTCGAGCGCGTGGGCGTCGCGGCCGTGGCGATCGTGCGTTTTACGGCCGACGTTGCGCGGTGGGAGCCCGAGACGTTCGTCGAGCGCGCGCTCATCGACTGGCTCCGTGTCGCCGAGGTCTGGGTGGGAGAGAATTTTCTCTTCGGCCGGGACCGCACGGGCACCTTCACGCTGCTCCGCGCGCTCGGCGAGGACCGGGGCTTCACCGTCGAGAAGATCGAGCCGGTCCGGTTCCGGGAGTTCGTGGTGTCGAGCACGCGGATCCGCCACCTGCTCCGCGAAGGCCGCGTCGACGAAGCGGCGGCGCTCCTGGGTCATCACTACGCGATCGAAGGCGTGATCGTCCGGGGCGATGGTAGAGGCCGCACGCTCGGCTATCCCACGGCCAACCTGGACCCCGAGAACGAGCTGGTGCCCCCGCACGGCATCTACGCCACGGTCGCGGTCGTCGATGAGGTGGCGCACCCGGCGGTGACGAGCATTGGCGTGCGGCCGACGTTCGGCGGCGGCCGGATGGTCATTGAGACGTACCTGCTCGACGGGGACCGGGATCTCTACGGCCGGCACATGCGGCTCGCGTTCGTCACGCGCCTGCGCGAGGAGCGCGCGTACGAGACCGTGGAGGCCCTTCAGGCGCAGATGGCGCGAGACTGCGAGGCGGCGCGGGCGGTCTTCGCCCGGCTGACGATCTGACTTGATAGAATCGTCTGCCGCCGCATGATCGGGCCCTTCACGCTCGTGATTCCCACTGACGCGCGCTTTCGGACGATCGGGGCCGACGTGGCCGGCCGGTTCGCGGAGATCGCGGGCGGTCGCGCGGCGGCCGTCGCGGCCGAGGTGTCGCGCGCGGTTGAGACGATCGCGGCCCGCCCGGACGCGGCGCCCGAGGTGCATCTGACCTTCCGTGCGGAGGCGAACCGGGTCGACGTGGACCTCCGATGCGGCGCGCGCACGGCCTCTATCAGCTGCCCGTTGTGATGCGGCTGTACAACACGCTGTCACGCACGGAGGAGGCGTTCGTCCCGGTCGACGGCCGCACCGTGCGCATGTACACCTGCGGCCTGACGGTCTACGCCCGCGGGCACATCGGCAACTTCCGGACGTTCGTCAGCCTGGACGTCCTCCGGCGCACGTTGAAGTACGTCAGCGGCTACGGCATGCGCCAGGTCATGAACTTCACCGACGTCGATGACAAGACGATCGCGGCCGCGCGGGAGGCGGGCGTGTCGCTGCGCGAGTACACCGACCGGTACATCGCCGCGTTCCATGAGGACGCCGCGGCCCTGGGACTCGAGCCCGTGGAGGAGTCGCCGCGGGCGACCGACGAGGCGAATCTGCGCGCGATGGCCGACATGGTGCGGGCGCTTGCGGCGCGCGGCCATACGTACACCACGGACGGGTCCGTCTACTTTCGCATCGCGTCCTTTCCGGCCTACGGACGGCTGGCGCGCCTGGATCACGACGGCATGCAGCCCGGCGCCCGCGTCGACGCCGACAGCTACGCCAAGCACGACGCGCGCGACTTCGTGCTGTGGAAAGCGACGAAGCCCGGCGAGCCGACCTGGGACTACGGCTGCGGTCCGGGCCGGCCCGGCTGGCACATCGAGTGCTCGGCCATGGCGCTTCGGCTCCTCGGCGAGCCGCCCGTCGACATCCACGGCGGCGGCGTGGACCTCGTGTTCCCGCACCACGAGAACGAGATCGCGCAGGCCGAGGGCGCGACGGGCCGTCCGTTCGTCCGGTTCTGGGTGCACGTCGAGTTCCTCAACCTCGACAACGAGAAGATGTCGAAGTCGCTCGGCAATGTCTTCACCGTGCGCGACATCCTCGACCGCGGCTACCGCACGTCGGCGCTCCGGTACCTGCTGCTGTCGGTCCATTACCGCAAGCAGCTCACGTTCAACTGGGACGTCCTCGCCCAGGCGGATGCGGCCGTGACGCGGCTCGCCGACTTCGTGGGCCGCGTCGAGACGCTTCGGGGCGGCGAGGCGCACGAGGCCGTAACGGCTCGGCTGGCCGCCGCCACCGAGGCCTTTCGCGACATGCTCGAGAGCGACCTGAACGTGCCGGGCGCCCAGGGTGCGATCTTCGATCTCGTGCGCGATCTCAACGCCGCCATGGACCAGGGCGAGGTGGGGGAGCCGGACGCGCCCGCGATTCGCCAGGCCTTCGACGCCTTCGACCGGGTGCTCGGCGTGCTGTCGCTGCGCGCCGCGGAAGACCGTCAGCCGCCCGTGCCGGTCGAGGAGATCGAACGCCTGATCGCCGAGCGGCGCGAGGCCCGCCAGGCGCGCGACTTTGCCCGCGCCGACCGCATTCGCGCCGACCTCGAGTCGCGGGGGATAATCCTGGAGGACTCGCCGTCGGGCACCAGGTGGAAGCGCAAGTAGCCCGCCCGGGCCCGACCCGGCCGACCGCCCATGAGAGACGCCCCCGACATCAAGACGCCACTGCCCGGCCCGAAGGCCGCCGCGATCATCGCGCGCGATCGCGCGCGCGTGTCGCCGTCCTACACGCGCGACTACCCGTTCGTCATGGCCCGCGGCGAGGGCGCCGTCGTCGAGGACGTCGACGGCAACCGCTTCATCGACTGCGCGGCCGGCATTGCCGTCACCGGCACCGGACACTCGCACCCGGACGTGGTCAAGGCCATCGTCGAGCAGGCGCAGAAGTACCTGCACATGTCGGGCACGGATTTCTACTACGAGCCGCAGGTCCAGCTCGCCGAGGAGATGGCGGCCATCGTGCCCGTGGCGAAGGGCACGGGCGACGTCCGGTCGTTTTTCGGCAACTCGGGCACCGAGGCCGTAGAGGCCGCGCTGAAGCTGGCCCGGTACGCCACGAAGCGCTTCAACGTCATCGCCTTTCTCGGCTCGTTCCACGGCCGCACGCTGGGATCGCTCGCGGCCACGTCGAGCAAGGTCGTGCAGCGCAAGGGCTTCGGCCCGATGATGCCGGGCGTGTACCACGCGCCGTACGCCACCTGCTACCGCTGCCCGGTCGGACTCAGGCCCGAGACCTGCCAGGCCGAGTGTCTCGGCTTCGTCGAGGACCAGCTCCTCATTCACCTCGTCTCGCCCGACGAGGTGGCCGCCGTGCTGGTGGAGCCGATCCAGGGCGAAGGCGGCTACGTCGTGCCGGCGCCGCAGTTCCACCAGCGCCTGCGGGCCCTCACCGAGAAACACGGCATCCTCCTGATTGCCGACGAGGTGCAGACCGGCATGGGGCGTACCGGCCGCATGTTCGCCTTCGAGCACTTCGGCATCGACGCGGACATCGTCGCCGTGGCCAAGGGCATCGCCTCGGGCCTGCCGCTCGGCGTGACGAGCGCGCGATCCGAGCTGATGACGTGGCCGCCCGGGGCGCACGCCTCCACGTTCGGCGGCAACCCGGTCAGCGCCGCCGCCGCGCTGGCGACGATCCGGATCCTGAAGGACGGCATCATCCGCAACGCCGAGGTCGTCGGCGAGTACCTCATGAGCCGGCTGCGCGCCCTGATGGACAAGCACCCAATCGTCGGCGACGTGCGCGGCAAGGGCCTGATGATTGGCGTCGAGCTCGTGCGCGACCGGACGACCAAGGAGCGCGCCACGACGGAGCGCGACCGCGTCGTGCAGGGCATGTTCAAGAAGGGCGTGCTGATCCTGGGCGCGGGACGCAACGCCATCCGCTTCGCGCCGCCCATGGTCCTGACGAAGGATCAGGCCGACACCGTCGCGACGATCGTCGACCAGGTGCTGACCGAAGTTCGCACCCCCGCCTGAGGGCCCGACGCGCTACAATCCTCCCCACCGGAGGAACAACATGAGGCGCGCACTCACGTGTTTGAGCGTGGTCGGGCTGGTCGTGTGGTCGACCGGCCTGTCGGCCCAGTCGCGGGCCATCAAGAAGCTGCAGCTCGAGCAGTACTTCGACGTCGAGACCGTGTCGAACCCGAGGATTTCCCCGGACGGCATGCAGATCGTCTACACGCGCGGATGGGTCGACAAGGTCAACGATCGGCGCAGCTCGAGCCTGTGGATCATGAACGCCGACGGATCGCGCAACCGGTCGCTAACCGAGGGGTCCGGAGCGATCTGGTCGCCCGACGGGACGCGCATTGCGTTCCTCCGGGACGGGCAGCCGAGCGGCACGCAGATCTGGGTGCGCTGGATGGACGCCGAAGGCGCGACGACGCAGATCACGCGGCTGGAACAGACGCCGTCGAATCTCGCCTGGACGCCGGACGGCCGTTCGATCGCCTTCACGATGCTCGTCCCGCGGCGCGACACCTGGCCGATTCGCCTGCCGGCGCGCCCCGAGGGCGCGCGGTGGGTCGACGCGCCGCGCATCGTGGAGAGCCTCACCTATCGGGCGGACCGACAGGGCTTCATCGACCAGGGTCTGGACCAGATCTTCATCGTGCCGGCCGAAGGCGGCACGGAGCGGCGGCTGACCGACGGCCAGTACGACTACGGCGGGCCGTTTTCGTTCACGCCGGACGGCAGGGAGATCGTGTTCTCGGCCGGGCGCGGGCCCAACTGGGAGCGTGAGTACCGCCAATCGGAGCTCTATGCGTTGTCGATCGCCTCTGGCGCGCTCCGCCCCCTGACGCAGCGCAGCGGGCCCGACACGCGCCCGACCATTTCCCCTGACGGCCGGTGGATCGCCTACCTCGGCTACGACTACACGACGGACACCTACATCGACCAGGAATTGTACGTCGTGGGCGTGAACGGCGCCGGGCGGCGCCACATGACGCCGACGTTCGACCGATCACCCGACAACCTGACGTGGGCGCCGGATTCGAGCGGCATCTACTTCACGGCTGACGACAGCGGATCGCGCAACCTCCACTTCGCGCCGCTCGACGGCCCCATCGCGCCGGTGACGAAGGGCATCCACCTGGTCACGCTCAGTGATGTGAACCGATCGGGTCAGGCCGTGGGCACGCTCACCAGCTTCCACAAGCCCGGAGACATCATTTCCTTCTCGCTCGCGAACCCCGGCGTGCTGCGGCAGCTCACGCACGTGAACGACGACGTCCTGGACCAGGTCACGCTGGGCAGCGTCGAGGAGATCTGGTACACGTCGCTCGACAACTTCCGCATCCAGGGCTGGCTCATCAAACCGCCCGATTTCGATCCCGCCCGGAAGTACCCGCTCATGCTCTCGATTCACGGCGGGCCGCACGCCATGTACGGCGTCGGGTTCAACTTCGCCTGGCAGGAGCATGCCGCCAACGGCTACCTGGTGCTCTACACCAATCCGCGGGGATCGAGCGGGTATGGCAGCGCGTTCGGGAACGCCATCAAGTACGCCTACCCCTCGAAGGACTTCGACGATCTGATGAAGGGCGTTGACACGGTGATCGCGAAGGGCTTTGTCGACGAACGGAACCTGTTCGTGTACGGCTGCTCCGGCGGCGGCGTGCTGACCGCCTGGACCGTGGGCCATACGAACCGCTTTGCGGCCGCCGCGTCGCAGTGCCCGGTGATCAACTGGATCTCCTTCGTCGGCACGGTCGACGGCAACCCGCTGCGGTGGTACGACGACTTCGAGAAGTACCCGTGGGAGGACCCGAGCGAACACCTGCGGCGGTCGCCGCTCATGTACGTCGGCAACGTCAAGACGCCCACCATGCTGATGACCGGCGTGCTCGACATGCGCACGCCGATCAGCCAGACGGAGGAGTTCTATCAGGCGCTGAAGGCCGTCGGCGTGCCCACGGCCATGCTCCGGTTCAACGGCGAATATCACGGGACATCGTCCCGTCCGTCGAACTTTCTGCGCACGCAGCTCTACCTGCGCTACTGGTTCGAGAAGTACACGACCAGGTGACCGGCCCTTACTTCTCCTGCAGGAGCTGGCTCGCGCCCTTCAGGACGTCCTCGAACCGCAGGTTGACGAAGCGGATGACGCCCTTCTTGTCGATCAGGTAGATCGTCGGCCAGCCCGTCACGTCCCAGGCCGAGGCGATGGGGCCGCTCGTCTTCTTCTCGAGATACCCGTCCCACCACGTCCGGTACTCGAGCCGATTGTCGGCCTTCGCCTGGCGCGCGACGTCGAGTGTGTCGTCGCTGTTCACGCCGAGGATGGCGAACGGCTTGTCCTTGTGCAGCTCGAGCATCAACCGCTGGTACGGATACTCGCCGCGGCACGGGCCGCACCACTGGCCGGTGAAGTACAGCACCACGACCTTGCCGCGATACTCGCTGAGCTTGAACTCGACGTTGTCGAGGTCCTTGCCGGCGATCTCGGGTGCGACCTTCCCGATGAGGCGCGTCCGTACGAGCTCGCGCTGCTTGTCGAGGAAGGCCTTCGCCGTCGGATGTGCCTTCTCGAGCGCGTCGAAGCGCGCGAGGACCATGGCCTCCTGCGCGGGAGACACCAAGCCCGTCTGCAGGCGGTTCATGAGCCGCCAGAAGTGAATGTTGGCCTCGTCGACCCACTTGGCTTCGTTCTTGATGGCTCCGACCAGCCGGGTGAGCGTCGCTAGAAGATCCTCGACCTGGTTGTCGGCAAACGGCTCGACCGTAATGCGATGGGGCTTGATCGGCGCAAAGCCGATGTCGTTCTGCGCGGCGGCCGGCGTGGCAAGCGTGATGACGGACAACGTCAGAATGGCGAGTCGGGTGGCAGGCATCGGGTTTCCCCCCGGAGGCCACCATCATGGCACAGGTCGCGCGGTCGTGGTGAAATCGGCGTCGTGCGGTTCGGCCTGACCAAGTGGTACCTCGACTGCGTGACGCCCGCAGGAGACGCGGCCGTCGCGTACGCCGGGCGCGTGGATCTCGGCCGCCTGTCCGTACCGTATGTTGAGGTGCTGGTCAGCCACGCGACGGGATCCAACACCCGGTGGCGGTGCGTCACCAGGCGAGTGGAGGTCGGCGAGCGAAGCGGCGCTATTGTGCTGGCCGCGGCCGCCCCGCCGATCGACGGGCGCTGGATGCCGGAGTCCGCCGGCCTCGTCGCCACGCTCCTCGACGATGGAAAGGGCCGGATCGACTGGCGATGCGTGCAGCCCGGCGGTGGCGCCGTCCTGCGCCTGCCCGATGGCATGACGGTGGAGGGCTTGGGGTACGCGGAACGGCTGGACATGACGCTTGCGCCCTGGACGTTGCCCTTCGACGAGCTCCGCTGGGGCCGCTTCGTCGGCCACACGCGGAACGCCGTGTGGATTGACTGGCGCGGCGGGGGCCTCGAGGGCCGCTGGATGTTCGTTGACGCCGCTCCGGTGGAGGCTCGTGAAGTCGGCCGGGACCGCGTGGCGTGGACATCGGGTGCGGTGGAGATCGCGCCCGGTCGCGTGCTCCGTGACGGCCTGGTCGGCCGATCGCTCCTTGGCCCCGCGGCTTGGTGCCTGCCGAAGCGGATCGCGCGGGCCCGCGAAACGAAGTGGGTCGCGCCCGCCACGCTTCGCGACGATCGCCACGGCCACGAGCCCGAGTCCGGATGGGTCGTGCACGAGCTGGTGCGATGGGGTTGAGAGCGGCGTACGCGTCTGTGTTTCTCGTGGCGCTGCCCCTCGCGCTCGTGGCGTGGGCGCGCGCGCTCGAGGGACAGGTCGCCCTGCCGGCCTCTCGGTCGCCCGCGGGCGGCCTGGCGCTCGCCGTCCTCGGCCTGTCCCTGTGGCTCGCCGGCGTCATTCAGATCGTGCGACGCGGCGAAGGGCTGCCGATGAACGCGTTTCCGCCAGAGCGCTTTGTGTCGTCAGGCATCTACGCGCTCGTCGCGCATCCCATCTATCTCGGCTGGGTCGTGGCGTGCGCGGGCGTCGCGTGGGCCGCCGGCTCGGCCGCCGGTCTCTGGATCGTCACACCGGCGGTCGCACTCGGGTGCGCCGCGCTCGTGTTTGGGTACGAGCGGCCGGATCTCAATCGTCGCTTTGGCGCCGGGGCCGACTTCAAACCGTGGCTCAGCCTGCCGCCGGACCTCGCGCGGCCGCCGACGCTCGCCGAAGGCCTCGCGTTTTGGGGCGTGTTGCTCGTGCCCTGGCTTCTGGCCTACGAGGCGGTTACGGCGCTCGGCGTGCCGCCCGATGCGATCGACATCCGGCTGCCGGCCGAGCGGTCGTGGCCGGTCTGGCTCTGGACGGTGCCTATCTACGCCAGCGCCTACGTCGTGGTGCCGCTGGCCCCGCTTCTCGTGCCAACGGCCACGGCGCTTCGGCGCCTGTCGGTGCAGGGGCTTGTGGCCACGGGCGTCGTCACCGTCGTCTATCTCGCCCTGCCGATCATCGCGCCGTTCCGGCCCTTCGAGCCGGCGGGCGTGCTCGGCTGGATCCTGGCCGTCGACCAGCAGTACGCCTCGGCGCCGGTGGCGGCGTTTCCGGCGTTTCATGCCATCTGGGCCGCGTTCGTGGCGGAGGCGATCGCGGCCGCGCCCGCGCCGGGCCGCCCGCGGTCGCGCGCCCGGGCGGTCGCCGCGTGGGCCTGGGCGGCCGGCATCGCGGTGACGTGTGTCACGACCGGCATGCATGCGGTCGCGGACCTGCCGGCCGCGGCGGCCTTTTATCTACTTCTCCGGCGGCCGGATCGGCTCTGGCGCCGCGTGCTCGATGGCGCCGAGCGGCTCGCGAACTCCTGGCGCGCGTGGCAGATCGGTCCGGTGCGGATCATCAATCATGGTGCGTACGCGGGCGCGGCCGCCGAAGCCGGCCTGCTGGGGATGAGCCTGCTGGGGGGCGCGGATCGGCTGACCGGCTACCTCGCCGTGGCGGTTGGCGTCCTTGTCGGCGCGGCGGCATGGGCCCAGTGGGTGGAGGGATCGCCCGCCTTGCAGCGGCCGTTCGGGTACTACGGCGCCATCCTCGGCGGGGCGGCGGGCACGGTCGCCGCCGCCTGGATGGGCCAGCCGCCCGCGCTCGTTCTCGCGGCAACCGCCGCCATGGCGCCGTGGATCCATGCCGTCGGACGCCTGCGCTGCCTGGCGCAAGGCTGCTGTCACGGCCGACCCGTCGACGAGCGGTTCGGCATCCGCGTGCGCAACCCGCACTCGAGGGTCGTCACGATCGCCGCACTCGAAGGTCGGCCCATTCACCCGACGCAGGTCTACTCGATCGTCGCCAATGTCGTGACGGGGGCGCTCCTCCTGCGGCTGTGGCTGCTGGCGGCGCCGCTCTGGTTCGTGACCGGCACCTACCTCCTGCTCTCCGGCCTCGCGCGGTTCATGGAGGAAGGGCATCGCGGCGAGCCGCAGACCCGCCGCTGGCTCGGCCTTCCGATGTACCAGCCGCTCGCCGTGGCCAGCGTGATCGCCGGCGCGGTCCTCATGTCGCGGGGCGGTCCGCCCGCCCCTGCTCCGGCCGCGGCGCTGGACGCTGCCGTGTGGCTGTCTGCCGGTGCCGCCGCCATCGTCTACGGATTCGCCATGGGCGTGGACTTCCCGGAATGGAACCGGAGGTTCGCGAGGCTGTCGGGCTGAGGACGTCGCAGATTCTGCGGCCGTCGGCGGGCGGCGGAGTGGCCGTTTCTGCAACGGTCGGTGCGCGGGACACGACGATCCGCGGGCCGTGTGCGGCGCCCTGCTGGCACCGAACGTGCGTGGACGACGCGCGTGAGCCCGGTCGTCGCCCGCTCAACGGCATCCCTTGGCTGCCTTGGCGAGACGCTCGCGGCACGCGAGCTCGAGCGGCAGGGCTACGCCATCCGCGCCCGCCGGTACCGGTCCCGTTTCGGCGAGCTGGACCTGGTCGCGGAGGAGGGGGGCGTCCTCGTGTTCGTGGAGGTCAAGGCGCGCCGGACCGCTCGGTTCGGCGGGGCGGCCGAATCGATCTCCGCCTGGAAGCGCCGGCGCATCGGCGCCATGGCGCTGGACTATCTCGCCTGGATCGGCCGACTCGACGCCCGCTGCCGCTTCGACGTCGTCGCCATCGATGGCCTGGGGGGCCCGCGGCCGGCCGTGCGCGTGATCCGTGATGCCTTCGCCCTCGATGGCCGCTGAGGGGGTGTTCAGACGCGAAGAGGGGGTGGCCGCGAGTTGGGTGACCGGTCCGCGTAGAATCACGGTCGCGAGGTGTCCCGATGCGACGCTGCCTCCTCCTCCTGACCGTCAGCCTCGTCGTTGCGAGCGCCATGCGGCGTGCCGGCGGACCCGACGAACGGCGGGTGCCAACGATTGACGACCTTCTGATGGTGAAGTCGGTCGGCGCGGCCCAGATCTCGCCCGACGGCCAGTGGGTGGCCTACACGGTCAACGAGACCGACTTCAAGCAGGACGCGTTCGTCACGCAGATCTGGCTCGCCGACGTTACGACGGGCCGGACGCTCCAGCTCACGCGCGGTGACAAGTCGTCGACCGGACCGCAGTGGTCGCCCGACAGCCGCTGGCTTGCGTTCACCAGCACCCGGGTCGGCGATCGCAGCCAGATCTTCGTCATCCGGCCCGACGGTGGGGAGGCGCAGCAGCTCTCGCGAGCCGAGACGGGCGTGGGGAGCTTTCAGTGGTCGCCCGACGGCCGCCAGATCGCGTTCAGCGCGGCCGAGGCCCAGACGGATGCGGCCAAGGCCCGCCGCGACGCGTTCGGCGACTTCGAGGTCGTGCGTCGCGACTACACGCACACCCACCTCTGGACGTTCGAGGTCGACGAGGCGCTCAAGACGCCGGCCGCCGGCGTCCAGCGCACCCGGGGCCGCGACTTCAACGTCGGCGCCTTCGCGTGGTCGCCCGACGCCGCGCGGATCGCCTTCAGCGCGACGGTCAATCCGGACCTCGTCCAGGGCGCGACCGCGGACGTGTTCGTCCTGACCATCGCGTCCAGCGACGTGCGGAAGATCGTCGACCAGCCCGGCCCCGATACGGGTCCGCGCTGGTCGCCCGACGGCCGGGAGATCCTGTTCACGAGCTACATGGGCCGGCGCGAGTACTTTGCGAGCAACGCCCGGCTGGCCGTCGTGGCGGCCGCGGGCGGCGCGCCGCGCTCGCTCACGGACGCCTTCGACGAGCAGCCGGGGTTTGTCGCGTGGCGGGCGGACGGGGTGTACTTCGCGGGCAGCCAGAAGACGGCGTCGCACCTCTTCCGCGTGGATCCGGCGACGCTTCGCATCACCCGCGTGTCCGGTCCGGATGCGTTGATGGCCGGGTCCTTTTCGATCGCCCGGGACGGCCGCCGGTTGGCGTTTACGGCGAGCTCGCCGACGTCGCTCGGCGAAGTCTACGTGACCGACCTGCAGCCCTTCGCGCCCCGGGCGCTGACCTCGATGACGGACCAGACGAAGCCGTTCATCCTCGGCACTCGGGAGGTCATGTCGTGGCCGAGCCAGGACGGGACGCTCATCGAGGGCGTGTTGATCAAGCCGGCCGACTTCAATCCGGCCCGGCGCTACCCGCTCCTCTGCATCATCCACGGCGGGCCGACGGGCATCGACCGGCCGGCGCTCCTCGCGCCCGACACCCGGTACTACCCGTCGGACATCTGGGCGGCGCGGGGCGCGCTCATCCTCAAGGTGAACTACCGGGGCAGCGCCGGCTACGGCGAGCGCTTTCGCAAGCTGAACGTCCGCAACCTCGGCGTCGGCGACGCCTGGGACGTGATTTCAGGCGTGGACTTCCTCATCGGCAAAGGCTGGGTGGATCCCAAGCGCGTCGCCAGCATGGGGTGGAGTCAGGGCGGCTACATCTCCGCGTTCCTCACGACATCGTCCGATCGATTCGCCGCGATTTCGGTCGGCGCCGGCATTTCGAACTGGGCGACGTACTACTACAACACGGACATCACGCCCTTCACGATCAATTACCTCGGCGACGACCCGGCCGACGACCCGGACATCTACGCGAAGACCTCGCCGATGACCTACATCAAGCAGGCACGCACGCCGACGCTCATCCAGCACGGGGAGTTCGATCGACGCGTGCCCATTCCGAACGCCTACGAGCTGCGGCAGGGGCTCGAGGATCGCGGCGTGCCCGTCGAGATGATCGTCTACAAGGGCTTCGGCCACGGCATCACCAAACCCAAATCCATGCGTGCCGTCATGCAGCACAACCTCGCCTGGTTCAATCACTACCTCTGGGGCGACCCGAGGGAGAACGGGGTATCCGGTCATTGAGGAATCGGGATTTCGGGTGATTGAGAGGACCGTCGGACTCCGGACCCAGCACCGAGGACCGTCCGACCCGGGACCGAGGACCTCTACAATCCGTTCAGAAACGCGAGGAGCGCCTGCCGGGCTGCCGGCGTGAGCGCGAGCACGCGCTGGCGCGCGCCCGCGGCCTCGCCGCCGTGCGCCAGGATGGCGTCCTCGATCGTCGCGGCGCGGCCGTCGTGGAGGAGCGGCCGGCGGAGCCGCAGCCCCCAGAGTGCCGGCGTGCGAATCTCGTGCGGGCCGGCCGCCGCCTGGGCGATGCCGTCTCCCGTGCCCACGTCGTGCAGCAGGAAATCCGAGAAGGCCGCGACCGGCCGGTCGTGGAAGAGCGCATTGGGATGCGGGCCCGTCCGGTGGAGCGGCACGTGACAGGTCGCGCACCCCACGGCCGCAAATGTCAGCGCGCCGGCTTCCACCTCTGCGGTCACCGGTCCGCGCGCGATCGGCGCGAGCAGGCGCATGAACGACGCGAAGTTGTCGATGCCGCGCCGGCCCGTCCGCCGGTCGCGGACGTCTTCGGGGTCGCGCACGCGATCGCACCGGCGCATCGCGTCGGCCGTGATGCCGAACGCGAACTCGCGCGGGAAGATGTCGTTCGTGATGCCCATCTCGTTGCGGTAGGCGTCGGCGCCGAAGGTGAGCAGGGACGTGTGCTGTGCCTTCCACCCGAACCGTCCGACACGGATCGCGCCCGTGGCCGGATCGAGGAACCGGGCGGCGCGGCCGCGCACGCCGTCCCCGTCCGCGTCCAGGGGATCCTCGCGGGCGAGCAGATCCGCGTCGGGAATGAGTTCCACCAGTCCCGCGCCGAAGAGCGGAATCGGCGCCCGGCGGGCGATGACCGTGGCCTCGGGCGGCATCGCCGGCTGGCAGCCGTGCGTCGGAATGGAGAACAGGTGCAGGAGGGTTTCGCCCGTGTCGTCAACCGTGTGGAACGCACCGTCGGCATCGCGCCGCCCGATGCGCGTCTCGAGGATGGCGCTCGTCCCGCCGACCGCCGGCACGTTGTGGCACACCGCGCAGCTCGTGCCGTTGAAGGCGGGCCCGAGCCCCTCGGCCGCCGTCTCGACCTCGAGGAAGTCGTCCACGCCGAGCCGGAACTCCGTGAACTCGCGCGGCGTCAGGCCCGGCAGCGGGTCGCCGGGCCGCGGCTCGCGGGTGCCGTCGCTGAAGATCGACGAGCGCGGAATCGCGATGCCAAACCGCTGCGCAGACAGCACAGCCGCGATCCCGCCGACCGCCGAGAGGACCGCCACGACAAGCACGGCCCGCTTCATGGCCGGCGGTCTCTCACGACGATGACGCCGCGCATGAATGAATGCCCCGCGCCGCAGAGGTGGCTGCACTCGAATGCGAACCGGCCCACCCGATCGCCCTTGAAACGAACGCTGGCCTCGCCCTGCCCGCGCTTCGGGATCCGGATGTCCACATCGCCGCCGACGATCCGGAACCCGTGCGCCGTATCGTCGCTCTTCAGCCGGATTTCGATCTCCTCGCCGACGGCTATCGTGATCTCCGATGGCGTGAACGCGAATCGCTCCGCCTTCATCGACACGACCCGGCGGCCGGTCTGCGCCTGGACGGCGACGGCGACGGCCAGCCCGAGCGCGGCGGCGACGCCCACCCAGACGCGCACGCGGGCCATCAGAACCACCATCCCAGTCCGACGTTGAACGATGACGGCGCGCGGATGATGCCGCTCCGGTTGCGGAGCCAGACGTAGTCGGCCTTGATCGCGACGTCAGGGTCGGGAAAGTACGTGAGCCCGAACGTCAGGGCCTTCCGCTGGAACTCCTCGAGCGGCAGCCAGCCGGCCGGCATCCTGTGCTGCGTGTCGGCGTGCTCGTAGCGCGCGAAGACGACGAGATCCCGGGGCGAACCCCTGGCCCAGACCCGATAGGCGGCCTCGGCGTAGAAGCCAAGCAGGCCCCTGGCGATGTTCGGGTCGATGCCGGATTGGAACGTCTGAGCGTCGTTGATCTCGCCGGCGTCGGGAATGGCCACGTGGGCGACTTGCCCGCGCAGCTCGAGCCGATCGCGCGAGTACCGCGCGTCGGCTTCCGTCACGCGCACGCCCGTCTCGAGCGGCGTGCCGAACGCGTGGCCGCGGCCGAGCCAGACCGAACCGCCGAGCGTCAGGTCGCGCAGCCCGAGGTACTCCACCCGGCCGGTCAGCGCGGCGCTCGGCACAGCGGCCGCCGATCCCTTCTGGCGGCCGCCGCGGATGCCCTCGTCGGCGGAGAAGCCCTCGGCGTCGAGCGGCGCCAGGACGTACGCGCGGTACCGCCAGCCGCCGCCAAGCTCGCCGTGCACGCCCGCGCCGACCTCGAACCACGTCGACGGGACGATCACCGTGTCGACGAGCGGGCGCTCGACGCCGTGGAACACGGGCGGCTCGTGCCGCTCGTTGAGGATCCCGACCGGTACGAGCACCATGCCCGCCCGCACGTTGAAGCGCCGCGCGATCAGGAAATCGATGTAGGCCTGTTCGAGCTCGAGTTCGCCGGCCTCCTCCTGGCCCTCGACGAAGGCGTGTTCCAGCTCGAGCTCGCCGACGAAGCGGATTCTCGGCGTGAAGGCGTGCGAGAAGAGCAGCACGAAGCGGTGGAAGTCGATGACGCCGTCCTCGCGCGTCACCTTGTTGAAATGGAAGTCCATGTAGCCCGAGAGCGAGCCCGTCTGGGCGGCAGCCGGCGCCGCGATGGCCAGGCTCAGGGCGATGCCAGCCGGAAGTCGGGCGCCGGTCACGGGATACGACGACTCCACATCATGATTTTGAGGCCTCAAAATCTACAGACTCGGGCTCCTTTCTGTCAAGGACCGTCGGACTCGGGACCCAGGACCGAGGACGTCCCGACCCGGGACCTTGACCGGAGGACCCGGGACCGAGGACCGAGGACCGAGGACCGACTATTGACCCCACCCCGCCTCAGTCCTAGCCTTGCCCGAACGAGGTCGCCATGATTCGACGCGGAATCCACGTGCTTGTCGGTCTGGGAGTCGCAATCGCGGGGGTTGGCGCTTCAAGAAGCGAAGTACCTGCCGTTTCGGCCGCCCAGACGGGCGCGCTCACGATCGACGCGCTCATCGCCATCCGGATGCCGACCGGTCCCGTGTGGTCGCGCGACAGCCAGCGCATCGCGTTTCTCTGGGAGCGCGCCGGCGTCGCCAACCTCTACGTCGTGCCTGCCGACGCCTCGAGCCGGCCCGTTGCCGTGACGACCGACGGCGGGGCCGTGCAGGGCGTGTTCTGGAGCGCTGACAGCCGGACGATCTACTTCTCGCGCGGCGGCGTGCTCATGAGCGTCGCTGCCGAAACCGGACAAACACCGCGGCCGGTGTGGTCCGCACTGCCTGGCCGAAGTCTCGTCGTCTCGCCCGACGGCCGCACGGTGGCCTACGTGCGCGGCGGCCCCGCGGCGGCTCAGACAGGTCGCGGCGGTGCGAGAGGCCGCGGCGCGGGCGGTGGGGGAGCGGCGGACGCGCCGGCGGCGTCCGGCAGCCCGGCCGAGATCCGCGTGCGATCGCTCGTGGATGACAGCGACCGGCTGGTCACGTCGTTCGACGGCCCGGCCGTTGGCACGATCGCGTGGTCGCCCGACGGCCGCCGCCTGACCTTCACGAGCGGCGGCGGCGGGCAGACGATTCGCCACGAACAGTCGCCCGAGTACTCGGGCGCGAAGATCGTGTATCTCACGACGCAGAACGTCACCGGGCCGGCCGCCGACGTGTACGTCGTGCCGGTCGCAGGAGGCGCGCCGACGCGCCTCGCCACTGGCGCCACAGGCGGCGGCGGTCGGGGCGGCGGCCCGCGCTGGCTCGACGACCGGCACGTCGTGTTCGATCGCCAGGGCGGCGGCGACTTCAAGCGCCGCGCGATCTTCGTGGCCGATGTGACCGGTGGCGAGCCCCGGCTCGTCCACGAAGACGTCAAGGCGACCTTCTGGAGCATTCCGGGCGGAGCGGGCGCCGGCTCGCAGCCGTCTCCGGCGGGGCAGTGGTTCGCGTTCCTCTCGGATCGCGACGGCTGGGATCACCTGTACGTCGCGTCGGCCGCGACGCCGCCCGTCCAGATCACGAAAGGCGAGTTCGAAGTGTGGCGTCCCGTGTGGTCGCCCGACGGCACGCGCATCGCCTACGACTTCAACGAGGGGCCGAATCCCGGCGTGCGACACATCGGACTGGCCGAGATCGACGGCCCCCCGCGCGCCCCGCGGCTTCGCCTGCTCACCGGCGGCCGCAGCGTGGACGTGAACCCCGTCTGGTCGCCGGACGGCCGCAAGATCGTGTTCCAGCGATCGGACGCCCACAACCCGGCGGACCTCTACGTCGTCGACACCGTGACGGAAGGCGCGCGGTCCATCCGGCTCACCGACTCGCTGCCGGCCGGCGTCGATCGCGCACGGTTCGTCGAGCCCCAATTGGTGCATTACCCCGGCCCGGACGGCAAGCGCGTGCCCGCGTACCTCTTCGTGCCGAAGACGCTCAACCGCGCCGTCCGCCACCCGGCCATCGTCTGGGTGCACGGCGACGGCATCAACCAGAACTACGACGGCTGGCACATCCAGCGGAATTACGCTGTCTACTACAGCTTTCACCAGTACCTGCTCCAGCGCGGCTACGTCGTTATCGCGCCTGACTATCGCGGCAGCATCGGCTATGGATCGGCGTGGCGCGACGACGTCTACATGGACGTCGGCGGCAAGGACTTTCGTGACGCGGGGCTTGCGGCCGAGTATCTCAAGACGCTGCCCTACGTCGATCGAGACCGGCTGGGCATCTGGGGCCTGTCGTACGGCGGGTTCTTCACGCTGCTCGCGCTCACCGACATGCCGACCGCCTACCGCGCCGCCGTCGACGTCGCGGGCGTCGTCGACTACGCGATGTATTACGAGGACCCCTATCACGGGTCGTGGACGGAGAGCCGCATCGGCCGGCCGGAGGAGAACCCGGCCGTCTACGCGCAGGCGTCGCCCCTCTCACGCATCGGCCGACTCACGCGGCCGCTTCTCGTCCTGCACGGCACGGCGGATGTCAACGTGCCGTACCTCCATTCGGTCCGGCTCGTCGACGAGCTGATGAAGCAAGGGAAGGGCGATCTGGTCGAGTTCATGATGTATCCGGGCGAATTCCACTACTTCACGCGCGAGCACGTCCTGCGCGACGCATGGACGCGCGTGTCGGCGTTTTTCGACAAGCACCTGAAGCGATAGCGGATCCGCGAGACCGGCCTCAGCGCGCGATCGCCTTCCGAATGGCCGCCTCGAGTTCCTGGGGCAGGAATCCGGCCGGTCCAGGCCGGCTCTTGTAGGCCACGCGTCCGTCCTGGCCGATGAGGTACAGCCGGTCGGGCCAGCCCGCGTAGGCCAGCTCGACCTTGTTGTCCATCCTGTCGACGACGGTCGGGAAACGGATGTCGAGCTTGCGGATGCAGACGTCGGCGTGCTCTTCCTTCTGGTCGAGCGTGCGGGCCGTCGGCAGGAGCGCGCCCTGGCGGACGTTCTGGGCGACCTGGCGGCCGTCGATCGGGTGCGCTTCGCGGATGTAGACGAGCAGAAACGCGACGTCCTTCTCGTATCGTTTGGCCATCGCGTTCAGGGTCCCGACCTGGGACCGGAACGGCGGTCAGGTGTAGGAGCCGAAGACGAGCGCGACGGGCTTCGCGCCGCGGAACGCCGACAGCGTGATGGCCGCTCCGCCGTCGCGCGGCTCGAGCGTGAAGTCGACGGCCAGGTCGCCGGGCCGGAGCGAGCCCTCGCGTCGATCCTGCGCCGTGGGCGCCGCGGCCAGGACGGCGACGAGGACGGTGACCGGCAAGACGGCAGGAGAGCGGCGCATCATGAGCTACCAGCTTGGACCGGGCCTAGGGGCGCGCGGTTACGTCCGCGCTGGAACCGCATGTCGCGAACGCCTACGGTTCCCAGAGCATGCACCATGAAGGGCATGAAGAACATGAAGGCCTCATGGTCTTCATGTTCCTCATGGTGAGGGCTTGGAGCGATCGAAAGCCCAGCGCGCTACGCCCCCTTCCCGCCCTTCAGGTACGGCGCAAACAGATCCATCGGGATCGGCAGGAACGTTGTCGTGCTGTGCTCGCTGGCGATCTCGCGCATCGTCTGCAGGAACCGGAGCTGGAGGGCCATGGGCTGGGTGCTCATCATCTCGGCGGCCTGCACCATCTTCTCGGCCGCCTGATACTCGCCCTCGGCGTTCACGATCTTCGCCCGGCGCTCGCGCTCGGCCTCCGCCTGCTTGGCCATCGCGCGCTTCATGCCCTCGGGCAGCACGACGTCCTTCACCTCGACGGCCGTGACCTTGATCCCCCACGGGTCCGTCTGGCGGTCGATGATGCTCTGCAGCGTCATGTTGATCTTCTCGCGGTGCGAGAGGAGCTCGTCGAGTTCGGCCTGGCCCAGGACGCTCCTGAGCGTCGTCTGCGCGATGAGGCCGGTGGCGCGGAGGAAGTTCTCCACCTTGATCACCGCCGCCTCCGGATCGACGACGCGGAAGTAGACGACGGCGTCGACGGTGACGGGCACGTTGTCGCGCGTCATCACTTCCTGCTTGGAGACGTCGATCGTCACGACGCGCAGGTCCATCTTCACGATGCGATCGACGATGGGGATGAGGAGGACCAGGCCGGGGCCCTTCGCGCGGAGCAGCTTGCCCAGCCGGAACACCACGCCGCGCTCGTACTCGCGCAGGACGCGGACCGCCGAGGGCAGGACCAGCCCGCCGAGGATGATGATCGGCACCACCCATGACAGCCAGGGGAACAGTTCGTCCATGTCAGGTCTCCTGTGACGGCGGCCGGACGGTCAGCGTCAGGCCTGTGATGCCGGTGATCTCCACGACGGTGCCGGTTTCGATGGGCGAGTCGCTCCGCGCCTCCCAGTATTCGCCCTCGACGAACACGTGGCCGCCCTCCCGGTCGATCCGCGTCAAGGCCGGTGCCGTGCGGCCCACCATGGTTTGCACGCCGACGCGGCCGGGCAGGAACTGCGCGCGCAGGCCCGCGCCGACGACGAAGGCAAAGAAGAGGGCGGTGATGAGCGTGCCGGGCAGCGCCACCGTCCACGGCACCTGGAACTCGGGCACGGACTCGACGAGCATAAGCGATCCGATGAAGAACGAGATGATGCCGCCCACCGTCAGCGCCCCGTGCGTCGGGGCGAAGATGTCCGCCACGAAGAGCGCGAGGGCGAGGACGATCAGGGCGACGCCGGCGACGTTGATGGGCAGGCCGGCCCCGAGGTATAGCGCCAGGATCAGGGCCACCAGCCCGATGGTGCCCGGGAAGATGGCGCCGGGGTTACTCAGCTCGCCGATGATGCCGTAGATCGCGATGAGCATCAGGATGAACAGGACTTCCGGGCGCCAGAGCATCTGGAACACGCGCTCGCGCGCCGACATCGGGATGGCGACGACCTCGGCGCCGGCCGTCTTGAGCGTCCGATCGCCGAACGTCCTGCCGTCCACGTGCTTGAGGAGCGCGGGGAGGTCGCTGGCGATGAGGTCGATCACCTTGAGCTCGAGCGCCTTTTCGGCCGTGATGCTGGCGCTCTTGATCACGGCCTCCTTGGCCCACTGGACGTTGCGCTTGCGCTTGGCGGCGATGGTCTCGATGTAGCTCGCGGCGAAGTTGGCGAGCTTTTCCTTCATCGTGTCGTCCACCTGCTCGGCGCCCCCGCCGCCGGCCAGCACGGGGTGGGCGGCGCCGATGCTCGTGTGGGGCGCCATGGCGGCCACGTCGGCGGCGAGCGTGATGAAGACGCCGGCGCTCGTGGCCGTCGCGCCCGTCGGCGCGACGTAGACGATCGTGGCAATCGGCGCGGCGTACAGGCTCTGCACGATGTCCTTGGTGGACTCGAGGAGGCCGCCGGGCGTGTCGAGTTCGATGACGAGCGCGGCCGACGAGGCGGCCGCGGCCGTGCGGATGGCGCGCTCGATGTAGCCGGCGGTGGCCGGGCCGATCGCGCCTTTGATTTGGATATGCGATACCCGGACTGTGGGCTGGTCTGCCTGGGCGAGCGCATCCCCGGCGACCGACGTCGCCAGCAGGGCGGCCGTCGCCGTCGCCACGGCGAGCTGGGTCAGCCGGCGGGCCATGCGCTAACGCTACTCTCGGGAGGCGGGGCGAGTCCAGATGGCAGCGATTCGTGCTGAGAAACTGGTGAACTGGTGAACTGGTGAACCGGTGAACTCGGGTCCCCGCGAGTGAGCCGCCTTCGTCCGCCGCTGGCGGACTTCGGCGGCCCGCCGCAGCCTTGGCGAAGGCGGGAGCGGGGTCGCGGCCGGAACGGCGCGAGCGGCGGCGCGCGAGCGAAGTGGAGGCCGCCAGGCGGGGTGCCGGGGGCCCCGCCGATTGATCGAGGTCGGTCCCCGCGCGTGCGCGTGTCAGG
>Ga0187892_10001009_pt1 | contig 68840 bp, 61 predicted proteins | sample MA1701073metaG_FD_139345 | JGI IMG/M metagenome (GOLD analysis project Ga0187892, IMG submission 139345) | Bio-ooze microbial communities from a basaltic lava cave in the Kipuka Kanohina Cave System on the Island of Hawaii, USA - MA170107-3 metaG ...
TCCAGGACCTCAGGATCCGGCGGTCCCCCGCCGTTCGTCGTCGTCATCACGTCAAGCATACTCCTCCGCCCTGGTCAGTAATTTCCAGGTCAGAGATGTCTCACCCGACGTTGGCACACAGGGTCACGCCGGGCCGACGCGGATGCGCTGTACTGAGCGGAGGAGCGGGAGGGGATGGCGACTCTGCTGATCATAGAGGACTCGGAGGGCCAACGGGCCGAGATCCGTGCTGCCGTGGAGGAGTCGAGGGTTTTCGACCGCGTGCTGGAGGCTGATGACGGCCTGCGGGGCTTGAAGCTCCTCGTCTCCGAGAGCGTGGATTTGGTGCTCTGCGACCTCGAGGTGCCGGGGATCGATGGCGAGAAGCTCCTCCGCATGCGGAGCTCCGGGCGGCGCGGGCTCGAGGTGCCCTTTCTCTTCCTCTCGGGGGTAGAGGACCACGAACGGCGTGCCCGACTCCTGCGCGGCGGGGCCTCCGACTCGATCATGAAGCCATTCCACCCGGCGGATCTGGTGGCCCGCCTCGAGCTCCACCTCAAGATCGGGCGCCTTCAGCGCGAGCTCATCCAGAAGAACGAGATGCTCGAGCAGCTTTCGATCACCGATCCCCTCACGGGCCTCCACAACCGGCGCTACCTGGCTGAGGTGCTTCCGGTCGAGTTCCTTCGTGCGAAGCGCCAGAAGAGCGGCCTCTCCCTGGTAATGGCCGACGTTGACCGCTTCAAGGAGGTCAACGACCAACATGGTCACGCTGTGGGAGACTCGGTGCTCTCTGGCATTGCCGCACTGTTGAAGCGCAATATCCGCGGGAGCGACCACGGCGGGCGCTACGGTGGCGAAGAGTTCCTCATGGTGCTTGCGAATGCAGGCCGGGAGGGTGCGCTCGCGTTCGCCAACCGCCTTCGGCGAGAGGTGGAGGAGGCCCGATTCGCCAGCGCGGGCGATTCGCCGATCTGCGTGACGGTGAGTTTCGGGATCTCGACGATCCGGAGTGACCACGAGACGCTGGAGCAGCTCCTCGCCGAGGCAGACGCGGCGCTCTACCGCGCCAAGAGGTCCGGGCGCAATCGCGTGGTGGCGACCGGGGACTGAGCTTGGCGGGCGGAGGCGCCCCGCGTCACCGGCGCAGGGGCAGGTCGGTCACCTCTTGTCTATCGACTACCTCGACTGCCAGAGCGACGATCAGGAGCGAGCAGAACTCGAGCGTAATGGGCTGGAGCGACGGCGGTTTCGCCGTTGAACCTGGGAGTTGGGACTGCGTTCGATGCCCCCCTTCGCCGTTCCAGGCGTTTCCCGAATCTCCCCACGGGCCGACCTCAACTTCGCCGGGGCTCCTGCCGATCCCCAGGCTGTTGCGCCGCGCGCGCCGCCGGCCGGGGAAGGGGACCGTGAAGGGCATCGTCTTCAACCTGCTCGAGGTGGTCGTCTCCAAGGAGCATGGCGAGGACGCCTGGGAAGGCCTGCTGGAAGAGGCCGGATCGCAGGGCGCCTACACCTCGCTCGGCAGCTACCCGGACGAGGAGCTGCTGCGGCTGGTGGCGGCGGCCGCCAGGGTCTCGGGCCGGTCCCAGGACGAGGTGCTGCGCGGTTTCGGCAAGAGCGCGATGCCGCTCCTGGCGGAGCGCTACCCCCAGTTCTTCGAGACCCAGTCCTCGGCGTACGCCTTCCTGCTCACCCTGAACGACATCATCCATCCGGAGGTCCGCAAGATCTATCCAGGGGCCGACGTGCCGGTCTTCGACTTCGACACGCCCTCCCCGAACGTGCTCCTGATGGGCTACCGCTCGCAGCGCAGGCTCTGCGCCCTGGCGCAGGGCTTCGTACAGGGAGTGGCGGCGCACTACCGGGAGACGCTGAGCTTCGAGCACCTGCAGTGCATGCACGACGGCGACGAGAAGTGCTCGTTCCAGATCACGTTGTACCGAGCGGATGGCGGTGACGCAGCCGCGCGGTGAGAGCGGAACCACTGCCGAGCTCGCACGGCTTCGCCGCCGCCTGGACCGGGAGCGCAGGGCGCGGACCGAGGCAGAGCAGATCGCCGAGCAGGGCCTGCGGCAGCTGTACGAGAAGCAGCAGGAGATGCTGCTGCTCGAGGCCATCGCCGTGGCCGCCAACCAGGCGGCCTCCCTGCCCGACGCCCTCCAGCTCGCCGTCGACCGCGTCTGCCAGTACACGGGCTGGCCGGTCGGGCACGTCTATTTCTGTAGCGGCGACCCGGGCCAGCTCGAGTACCTGACCCCCAGCACGATCTGGCACCTGGCCCACCCGCAGCAGTTCCATCCATTTCGCCTCATGACCGAAGCCACTCGCTTCCCCCCCGGCAAGGGCCTGCCGGGGCGCGTCGCCGCGAGCGGGCAGCCTGCCTGGATCCGCGAGATCGGGGCCGACTCGAACTTCCCGCGCCGGGAGGCGGCGATGCAGGTCGGTCTGCGGGCCGGCTTCGCCTTTCCGGTGCTGGCGGGGTCGCACGTGGCGGCCGTCCTGGAGTTCTTCTCCGAGGCGCCCTCGGATCCCGATGAGGGCCTCCTGCGCGTGATGGCCCACATCGGGACGCAGCTCGGGCGGGTCTTCGAGCGCACGCGGGCCGAGGATCGGCTGCGCCACGAGGCGTTCCACGATTCCCTGACCCGGCTCCCCAATCGCGCCCTCTTCATGGATCGCCTGAGGCGCGCCGTAAGCCGGGCTCGCCGCTACCCGGGCTACGACTTCGCGGTCCTCTTCATCGATCTCGATCGCTTCAAGACCATCAACGACAGCCTGGGGCACGCGGCTGGCGACGCGTTGCTGGTCGAGATCGCGCGCCGGCTGGACGCATCGCTGCGCCAGGACGACACCGTCGCGCGCCCCGGGCTCGAGGAGGACGAGAGCGCCGAGGACAATACCCTGGCCCGGCTGGGCGGCGACGAGTTCACCGTGCTGATCGAGGACATCCGGGATGCGAGCGATGCCGTGCGCGTGGCCGAGCGGCTCCAGAAGGCGATCTCGGCGCCCGTGAATTTCCAGGGCGTAGAACTCTTCGCGACTGCGAGCGTCGGGATCACCCTGGGTTCATCCGGCTACGCAGCGGGCGAGGACCTGCTGCGGGACTCCGACATCGCGATGTACCGCGCCAAGGCGCTCGGCAAGGCGCGCTGCGCCGTCTTCGACCGCAGTATGCACGAGCGCGCCGTCGAGCGCCTGCGGCTCGAGTCCGACCTGCGGCGCGCCCTCGAGCGCCAGGAGTTCCGCCTCTTCTACCAGCCGATCGTCAAGCTGCAGAGCAGCCGCGTGGTGGGGTTCGAGGCCCTCTTGCGCTGGCAGCACCCGCAGCACGGGATCCTCGCCCCGGCGGCCTTCCTCAAGGTCGCCGAGGAGATGGGCCTCATGCCCCCGATCGACCGCTGGGTGCTGCACGAGGCGTGCCGCGAGGCGCAGAGCTGGCAGGCTCCGTTCCCCAGCGACCCGCCGCCCAGCATCAGCGTGAACCTGTCCTCGCAGATGTTCGGGCAGCCCGAGCTGGTCGAGCAGGTGGGGGCGGTGCTGGCGGAGACGGGCCTGGACCCGGGTCGCCTGCGCCTCGAGATCACCGAGAGCGTCGCCATGGCCGATGCGGAGCGCACCGACGGGATCCTGAGGCAGCTGAAGGTGCTGGGCGTCCGGCTCAGCCTCGACGACTTCGGAACCGGCTACTCGTCGCTCAGCTACCTGCGTCGCTTCCCGGTCGACACGCTCAAGATCGACAAGTCCTTCGTGTCACAGATGGAGGAGGACGGCGAGAGCCGCGAGATCGTCCGCACGATCGTGAATCTCGCGCGGACCCTGAGCCTCGAGGTGATCGCCGAGGGCACGGAGACGAAGGACGAGGTGCGCCGGCTGGAGGAGCTCGAGTGCCGCTTCGGCCAGGGCTACCTGTTCGGCCGGCCACAACCGCTCGACAGCGAGGGGCTGCGCGCACTCCTCCGGCCGCCCGGAAAGCATTAGTCCTCGGGAGGATTCGACCTCCCTTCCATGCCGGTGAACGGCCGGGAGGCAGGCCGGGCACGCCCGCAGGGCGCCGGTCCGTTGGCGCGCGCGGCATCCCCGGGTATCCTGCCTCCCAGAGAGAGAATCCTCCGGGTCGAGCCACGCGGCGTCCTCCTCCGCCTGCCCGATCTTCGTCCCCCACTGGATACGCCTCCGCAGCCGGGCCCAGGCCGGGCCAGGGGATCGACCATGCTCGCGCGCTCACGAGCCCCTGCCGGGCCCGATCCCCCTCCGCCGGGTCCGCCTCTCCGCGATCCCGCCCTCCCCGCGGGCGCCGCTCCGCTCGACGCGAGGCGCTGGGTGCGGATCCTCGCCCGCTACGGCGACGCCGACCCGAAGCGGAGCGTCTTCGAGCTGCTGGTCACGGCCGTGCCCTTCGTTGTCCTGTGGGCGGGACTTCTGCTCTGTCTGCAGCGGGGCCTGTGGTGGGGCCTGGCCCTCAGCGTACCCGCGGCCGGCTTCCTGGTCCGGCTCTTCATGATCCAGCACGACTGCGGGCACGGCTCGTTCTTCCGCCGCCGGCGCGCCAACGACGCCCTCGGCCGCACTCTGGGCGTGCTGACGCTCACGCCCTACGCGTACTGGCGCCGCACGCACGCCGAGCACCACGCCACCACGGGCAACCTCGACCGCCGCGGCATCGGAGACGTCACCCTGCTCACCGTGGTGGAGTACCGCGCGCGGACCCGCTGGCAGCGCGTGGCCTATCGACTGGCGCGGCACCCGGTGGTGCTGCTCGGCCTGGGCCCCTTCTACCTCTTCGTGCTCAAGTACCGCCTGCCCGTGGGGCTGATGAGACGCGGCAAGGGACCCTGGATCAGCACCATGGCCACCAACCTGGCCATCGCCAGCCTCGTCGTGGGCGTGGGGGCCGCGGTGGGCTTCGGCACCTTCGCGCTGGTCCAGCTCCCGATCACGCTGCTCTCCGGCGCGATCGGTGTCTGGCTCTTCTATGTCCAGCACCAGTTCGAGGGCGCCTACTGGGCCCGCGAGGGCGAGTGGAGCTTCCACGCGGGCGCCCTGCTCGGCAGCACCCACTACGAGCTGCCGGCGGTGTTGCGCTGGTTCACGGCCAACATCGGCATCCACCAGGTCCACCACCTGGCGAGCCGGATCCCCAGCTACCGCCTGGGCCAGGCCCTCGCCGACCACCCCGAGCTCCGCGTCGTGGGCCGCCTCACCCTGCGCGAGAGCCTCCGCTGCTTCCGCTTCGCGCTCTGGGACGAGGACGCGAGAAGGCTCGTGGCCTTCCGCGACCTGGGGTCGCTGCCCGCCTGAGCCCGCGGGCGAGCGCCCGCGCTCAGCGGGGCGCGAGCGCGACGTAGATCGGGTTCGTGATCGCGAGGGGGGCTCCGCCGGCGGCGAAGAGGTGGACCCGCAGGTAGCCATCGGCGTTCGCCCAGCGCTGGAAGCGCACCGGCAAGGTCCCCGCGAGCGGGGCCGTCGCCACCCGCTCGCCGCGCCAGAGGAGGTCGACCCGGCCGCCGGCGTAGGCGGGCCCGGCGGCGGCCACCTCGACCTCGAGGGGCCCGCCGGACCGCACCGCCAGCAGATCGCCGACCCCGGCCTCGCGCCCGGCGGCGCGCACCGCGAAGCGCGGCGGCGGCGTCCCGGCGTCGGCCATCACGACCACGCGGCCCTCCCGGAGGCCTTGGAGCACCGCCCGCGTCGAGAGCTCCTCGGCCCAGACCCGCACGCAGGGCGCGCCGACCGGGCCCTCGCCGGGGCGGTGGAAGTCGCTGGCGCCGACGGCGGTGATGCGCCGCCCCTGCCGCAGGAGCACGTCCCAGAGCGCGAGCGACGGCGCGAGGCCGCGGGCGTCGCGATTCATGACCTCGATCCCGGCGATCCCCTCCGGGACGGCGTGCGTCCACGCGCAGGCGCTGCACTCGCCGGTCGGGTGGTTGATCGAGGCGAGCGCGCCCCGGGCCCGCACCGCGTCGACGAGCCCCTGGAGCGCCGGGTCTCCGGGCAGAACGCGGAAGTCCACGAAGTCGCGGAATCCCGCGAGCCCCCAGACGTTCAGATGGCCGCCCGGAGTGGTGACCTCCTCGCCCGGGATCACGAGCAGGCCGGGGACCTCGATCGCGTCGCGCTGGTGGGCGGTGTTGTTGTGGTCGGTGATCGCGAGGAAGTCGAGGCCGTCGGCGCGGGCCGCGAGAGCCAGCTCTCCGGGCGTGAGCGCGCCGTCGCTGTGGACCGTGTGGGCGTGGAGGCCGCCGGCGTACCAGGCTGCGCCCCGCCGGATCGGCTCGGCGGGCCGCCGCCCGGGGCCCGGGGTCGGCCCCCCCGGGCCGCGCGAGGTCCTCACCTGGACCTCCACGTCGACCCCGGCGGGCCCCACCCGGTAGAGACCGAGCGCCACGTGCCAGCGGCCGGCGGGGATCGGTCCGGGCCAGTAGCCGGGCGTGGCATCGTCCACGGCCACGAAGATCTCGCTGCGCTCTCCCCCGCTCCAGCCGCGGAAGGCGCTCGTCGCGAGCTCTTGCGAGCCGGGCTCGAGCAGGCCCAGGTCGACGACGTTCGCGCCGCCGGCCTCGTCGTAGCGCAGGGCCACGTCGACGCGGGTCGCACCCTCGGGTGCATCGAAGGGCAGGACCGGGTAGCGCCCGACCAGGGCGTCGCGCGGGCCGTAGTGGGCGCGCAGGTCGTGCGCTTCTCCCCGCCCTTCGCGCGGCGCGGCTCCCAGAGCCAGCGCCACGGCGAGGAGCACGCCCGGCAGTCGCGACGGGGCCCGAGGTTTCATGGACGCGAGCGGAGGATAGGGCCTGGCGTGGGATAATCCCGCTCGGATGCCCCATCCGCTGCGGAGGGCCGGCTCGGGCTGGGGGCCCCCCCTGGGCGCCGCCGCCCTGGCCCTCGCGCTCTACGCGGGGACGCTCGGGCACGGCTTCGCGGGCGACGACCTCTGGCTCATCGAGCAGAACCCCTTCCTCCGGCGCGTGAATCTCGCGCGCTTCTTCGCCTCCGATTACTGGGAGCCGAAGCAGCGCGCCGGTCTCTACCGCCCACTCGTGACGACCTCCTTCGCGCTCGACTTCGCCGTCGCGGGGGCGAAGCCCGCCGTCTACCACGGCGTGAACGTGCTGCTCCACGCCGTCAACAGCGGGCTGGTGGCGGTCCTGGCGCTGCGCATCGCGCGCCGCCGCCGCGCCGCCTGGCTCGCGGGGCTGCTCTTCGCGGCCCACGCGATCCACGTGGAGCCGGTGGCGAACGCGGCGGGCGGCCGGCCCGAGCTGCTGGCCGCGCTCTTCGGGCTCGGCGCGCTCTGGCTCCACGCGGGCGGCGCCGGGGGCGAGGGCGCGCACCGCTTCGGGCGCGCGGCGGGCGCGGCGGCCGCCTTCGGCGCCGCCCTGCTCTGCAAGGAGAGCGCCGCCGCCTTCGCGCCGATCGCGTTCCTCTACGACCTGCTGGTGCGCCTCCCCGCGCTGCGCGCGCCGGCCCGGCTGCGGGACCTGCGCGGCTCCTGGGTCCTCTACGGGCTCGTGGCGCTCGCCTACCTCGGTGCGCGCAGGCTCGCGCTGGCGGGAGATCCCCTCGTTCCCCCGACGAACCCGGTGGACAACCCGCTCGTGGCGTTCCACGGCGCCTGGCGGGCGGCGAATGCGGCCTGGGTGGCGCTGCGCGCCGCGGGTCTCCTGCTGCTTCCGGCCCGGCTCTCGAGCGACTACTCCTTCGACGCCCTGCCCCTGATCGCGTCGCCAGCGGACCCCCGCCTGGCCGCGCTGGTCGCGGCGGGGATCGGCCTGGGCGCCGGGGCGATCCTCGCGGCGCGCCGCGCCCCGCGGCTCGCCTTCGGCCTCGCTGCCGCGCTGGCCGCCTACCTGCCCGCGGCGAACCTGCTCCTCCCCATCGGCACCATCTTCGGGGAGCGGCTGCTCTACCTCCCCTCCTTCGGCTTCTGCCTGGCGCTGGGGATCGGCCTCGACCGGAGCTGGCAGCGCGCGCGAGGGCGCTGGGGGCTCCCCGGGGCGGCCGCCGTGGCGCTCCTGGCGGCACTCCTCGTCGCCGGGCACGGACTGCGCGCCATCGACCGCAACCGCGACTGGCGCTCCAACGCCGAGATCCTGCTCCACGACGTGCAGGTCTTCCCGCGCAGCGCCAAGCTCCAATCGAACGCCGGGGCCATCCTGCTCGAGCAGGGCCGGCCCGAGCCCGCCCTGGCGGCCTTCGAGCGCGCGATCGCGCTCGGGGTGCCCGCGAGCGTCTACGTCGCTCCCTTCCAGGGCCGCGTCCTGGCGCTCGTGGCCCTCGAGCGCTTCGCGGAGGCCGAGCCCCTCTACCGGGCCGTGCTCGAGCACGCACCGCCGCACCCGGAGGTGGAGCGCGCGTTGGCCCGCTGGCGCGCCAACCGGCGCCCGGCGGCGCTGCCCGGCCCGGGCTAGAGGTCGAGGCCGGCCGCCTCGATCTCGTCCTGGAAGGGAGCCTCCTGGCTGGAGAGAAGCCCGGCGAGCTCCCCGGCCGGGACGGGCTTCCCGAACAGGTAGCCCTGCATGCGGTGACAGCCCTTGGCGTAGAGCGACTGGAGCTGCTCGCGGGTCTCGACGCCCTCTGCGACGGTCGCGATCCCGAGGCCCCGCGCCATCTTGATGAGCCCCGCCACGATCACCTCCTGGGGCCCCGGCATCTCGCTCCCGCGCACGAAGGACTGGTCGATCTTGAGAATGTCCAACGGCAGCTCCTTCAGCAGGGTGAGCGAGGAGTAGCCCGTTCCGAAGTCGTCGATGGCCACGGTCACGCCGAGCTTGCGCAGGCTCTTCAGGGTGGAGCGGGTGGCCTCGCTGGCCCCGAGTGCGCTCGTCTCGGTGATCTCGATCTCGAGCCGGCCTGGGTCGAGACCGGTCTCGGCGAGGATGCAGGCCACCTCCTGGGAGAAGCCGTGCTGGTGGAGCTGACGACTCGACACGTTCACCGCCACGCGGAACGGCGCCTGCCGCGGCAGGTTCCAGCGCACCGCATCGGTGCAGGCCGCGCGCAGGACCCACTCGCCGATCGGCATGATCATGCCCGTCTCCTCGGCGATCTCGATGAAGTCGCCCGGGGAGACCAGGCCGCGCGTCGGGTGGCGCCAGCGCACCAGGGCCTCGGCGCCCACGATCGCGCGCAGACCCACGTCCACCTGGGGCTGGTAGTGGATCACGAGCTCGCCGCGCTCGATCGCCTGGTGGAGGTTGTTCACCAGCTGGAAGCGCTCTTTCGAGCGCGAGACCATCTCCTCGTCGAAGAAGTTGAACTGGTTGGGACCCAGGGACTTCGCGTGGTACATGGCGGTGTCGGCGCTGCTGATCAGGGGCTCGGGATCGGTGCCGTCGCGCGGGAAGAGGGCGATCCCGATGCTGGCGGTGACCCAGCATTCGCGCCCGGCGACGCGGAAGGGCTTGGCGAGCTCGGCGCGGATGCCCTCGGTGACCGAGGCCAGCGCGTAGACGTCCTCGACATCCTCCACGGCCACCACGAACTCGTCGCCCCCGAGGCGGGCCACGAGGCCGCTCGCCCCCACCACCTCCGACATGCGCTCGGCGAACTGGCGCAGGAGCTCGTCGCCGGCGCCGTGGCCGAGCGTGTCGTTGATCGACTTGAAGCCGTCCAGATCGACGAAGAGGACCGCGAGCTTGGTGCCGCGCCGCTCCGCCTCGACCAGCGCCGCGCGCAGGTGCTCCTGCAGGGACCAGCGGTTGGGCAGGCCCGTGAGGCTGTCGTGGCGGGCGAAGAAGCGCTCGCGCCGGCGCTCCAGGGTGAGCTCGCCCTGGCCCCGGTGGCGCTCGACGGCGTGGAGCAGACTGCGCTTGAGGAGCGCGGGCGTGATCTCGCGGCGCAGCAGCTGGTCCTGGGCGCCGATCTGGAGGGGCCGCGCGTCGAAGGTCTCGGGCTCCTCGGTCACCACGACGACCGGGCCGGCCAGGGCGGCCTCGCTGGCGTCGAGGACGCGCCGCAGCTGGGACCAGCCGGCGCGCGGGAGGCGGGGCAGGGAGAGGAGCACCGCGTCGGGGGGGCGCTCGCGCAGGGCGCGCAGGCCGGCCTCGAGCCCCGGGGCGGAGACGGCCTCGAAGGGGGGCCCGGGTCCCTCCCCGAGCATGGCGGCCAGCTCCAGGCCCGGGGAGGCCTCGAAGCCGACGAGCAGAACCCGCAGACGGGCGGCCTCGCGTTCCTTGGGTGACCCGGCTGATTGCATCGCGGGCGCGCCCGGCGGGCGCGTTCCAGGGGGTTCCTGGATGGATCGGCAGGCTCCGCGCAGCGCGTGAGGCCTTCGCCTCCAGGGCCCGCCGGCGGGTCGCACCGGGGCGGATCGGGACACCCCAAGGGGCCCGCGAGCCGGGCCCGCTCGTCTACCGCTCGCGCGCCAGCACGTGGGGATCGGTCCGCTCCCCGGCGCTGTCGGCGACGTCGAAGGCGCCGCGCTGCGCGTCGTAGCCGCGCACGCGCAGGGAGGGAGTCAGGATGAAGAGGGGGCGGCGGCGGGGATCCATCTTCTCGACGTTGGCCCGATCGGTGGGGGAGTGGACCTCGTTCAGGCGATCTTCGAGGGGCGAGCCCGCCGGGTAGGTATGGAAGTAGGCGACGTCGCTCGGGCGCAGCGCCAGCGTGAGGTGGTCGGGGTCGGAGGGGCGGGCCACCTGGAGAGGGCCGTAGGAGAAGCCGTCCCCCGCGGCGAAGATGGTGGCGCCGTGCATGGCCCGCTCCCGGTCGGTGCGCCGGGCCTCGAGGTGGGCGAAGGCGAGCCCGTCCACGGCGGCAGCCTCGACGCTGGGAAAGACGCTCCCGGGGCCCAGCGGGGTGACCAGGCGATTCGGCAGCGCGAGCCGGACGGCGCCCGGCGCGGTCGCTGCGCAGGCGAGGGCGGCGCCCGCGAGGGCCGCGCCCAGGGCTCCTGTGAGCCATCTCTTCATGGTTCGCTCCTCTCGAACCCTCCCCGGCAGGGCGAACCCACGCTTGGGGGGGTGTAGCGTTCGCCACCCATCGGAAGAGGGGTCGCTGGGCTTGAGCGGGGCCCGCGCCGCGCGCTGGCCTACCGTTCGGACAGGAGGAGGGATGGGGCGCGCCCGGCCGGGACTCGGACTCCTCCTGGCCTGCGCTGCGGCCTTCGCGGTCCGGGCCGCGGGCTTCGAGCTGGTCTTCCTCGAAGACGGCAGCGTGATCTTCGCCCTGGGGGACGCCCAGTACCACGCTCGCCTCGCCCTCTACAGCTTCGCCCGCTTCCCCGATCCCCTGACCTTCGACCGCTACCTGAACCACCCCGACGGGGCCTTCGTGCCCTATCCCCCCCTCCACGACTGGATCCCCGCGGCGCTGGTGCGCCTGTTCGGGGGAGGCCTCCGGGAGCTCGAGCGGACGGTGGCCTGGCTGCCGGTGGCCTGGGGGGTCGCGACCCTCCTCCCCCTCTGGGCGCTGGGCCGCCGGCTCGCGGGCAGCGGCATCGGGCTCGGCGCGGCCCTCCTCTTCGCCCTCTTTCCCCTGGCGACGCTCTCCTCCCTGGTCGGGAATGCCGACCACCACGCCGCGGTCGCCTTCCTGGCGGCGCTCCTGCTCTGGCTCGTGGTGCGCGCCCTGGACCCGCGCCTCGCGCCCGGCGCGCTCCGCGCGACCTTCGCGGTCCTGGTCCTCGTGCGCGCGGCGCTCCTCCTGGTCTGGCAGGGGAGCCTCCTCCACCTGGGGCCCGCGGAGCTCGCCCTCGTGGCGGCGGGGGCCCTCGGCGGGCGGCGCGCGCTCCTGCGCGGGGAGCTCTGGAGCGCCCTCGCCTCCGCCGCGCTCGTGGCCCCGGCGGTCGTCGCGGGTGGGCGACAGCTCGGGGGGCCGCTCTCGGCGATCGAGCTCTCCTACCTGCACCTGCTGGCGCTCGGCGCCGCCGCGGGCGCCTCGGCCCTGCTCCTGGGCGCCGAGCGGCTCCGGCCGGCCCGCTCGACGGCGGTCCGCGCGGCGCGCCTGCTCGCCGCCCTGGCCCTGCCCGCGGCGCTCCTCCTGGCGCTCCCCGGCGCGCGCGCGGGGCTGGCCCGGGCGCTCGCCTTCCTGGGCCAGGCCGATGCCTACCCGGTTTTCGAGCAGCTCCCGCTCCTCCCCTTCGGCGGGCCCGCCTCCCGGCGCGGCGCCGAGTCCGCCCTCGGCTTCTTCGTCTACCTGATCCCCCTCGTGCCGCCGGTCCTGCTGGCGCGCGCGCGCGAGCCCGCCCTCGGCGCCGCGGCGCTCTACCTGGCGGGCTGGTCGGCGGTGGCCGGGCTCCTGGCCCTGCTCCAGACGCGCTACGCGAACGATTTCCTGCCGGTCGGCTGCCTGGGCTTCGCGCTCCTGGTCGGCGCGGCGGCGGGCGCTCTCGCGCGCTTCGCACCGAGGCCGCGCCGGGCGGCCGCCGTCCTCGCCCCGGCCCTCGGGGCGGCGCTCCTCGCCCCCGCGCTGGCCCATCCGATCCGCGGCGTCGCCGCGAGCCTGGCCCACCTGCGCGGCGCCGGCGCAGACCGCGATCGCGCCCTCGACACGCTCGACGGCAGCGCGGCGCGCTTCGCGCAGGCGGTGCGCGAGGCCACGCCCGAGACGCGGGGCTACTTCGACGGCGAGCCGCCCGAGTACGCGATCCTCGCGAGCGCCGGGCTCGGCCATGCGCTCCAGTACTACGCCCGCCGGCCCACGCCGGCCGACAGCTTCGGGCCCTACATCGGGCCCGAGCGCTACCGCGAGGCGCGCGACTTCTTCCAGCTGCGCGGCGAGGCCCGCGCGCTCGAGGTCGCGCGGCGCCTCGGCGCCCGCTACGTCGCGACCCACGACTACGGCGGCGAGCTGCGGCCCACCCTCGTCTACCGCCTGCACCGCGCCGACGGCGGCGAGATCCCGGGCGGGGCGCGCCTCGAGCACTTCCGCCTCGTGACCGAGGGGCCGGCGGGCGGACGCGGGCTCGGGCTCCTCACGGCGGGCTCGCACCCGGTCCGCGACGTGCCCTACAAGCTCTTCGAGATCGTCGAGGGAGCCGTCCTCGCCGTGCGCGGCGCACCCGGCGAAGCCGTCGAGGCGCGGGTCCTGGTGGCGACGCCCACGGGCCGGCGCTTCCCCTACCGGGCGCGCGGCCGGATCGGGCCCGGCGGCGAGCTCCTGCTGCGGGTCCCCTATGCGACGGGCGGCGACCTCCCCGCGCGGCCCACGGGGCCCTGGTGGCTCAAGGCCGGCGAGCGCGCCTACCGCATCCAGGTCCCGGAGCGCGCGGTGCGGGAGGGGCGGCGCATCGAGGTGCCGTCGGCGCCGCCGGGCTGACCGGCGCCGCGGGGGCCGCCCGCGCTTGCCGCCGCAGCCCGGTCTCGTACCCTGGAGCGGCGGGGGCTTGCGATGGGGCTTCGGGGTTCTGCGCGCGCCGCCCGGCGGCGCGGCTTCAGCCTGCTCGAGGTGATGGGCGTCCTGCTGCTCCTCGGCCTCGTGGTGGGCGTCGCCGTGAACTTCTACCTCGACCTCTCGCGGGCCACGATCCGAGCGGCGGACACCACCCGCGGCGTTCGCCGTGCCACGGCGATCCTGGACCGGGTGGTGCACGACCTCGAGGCCACCGTGCTGGTCAAGAACCCGGCGGGCCAGGACCCGCTCTCCCATCCGTGGATCTTCCTCGGGGAGGGCCGCTACGCCGAGGACGGCTCGGATCACCTGAAGTTCGTGATCCGCGGCCACCAGCCCCGGAGCCCCGACTCGCGCGAGTCGGATCTCGCGGTCGTGGCCTACAGCGTGCGCCGCCAGGAGGACGACGAGGAGAAGCTCGAGCTCCGGCGCTGGACCTCGCCGCAGCTGCCCGATCGCCTGGACCGGGACTTCCCGCCGGAGGAGGAGACGCAGCTCCTGGCCGAGGGCCTGGCCGCCTTCTCGGTGCGCTTCCTCGACGAGAGGGGCGACTGGAAGCCCGACTGGGACTCCTCGCAGATCGCCGAGTCGGGGGCGCTGCCGCTGGCGGTGGAGGTGGCGCTCGCGCTGGCGCCCGAGGGGGCGGCGGCGCCGGGGGCCGGCGCCACCGCCCTGGAGGAGCTCCCGCGCCAGCGCCGGATCGCGGTGCTGCCGCTGCGCCCGATCGACCTGGCGGCGCTCCTCGACCCGGAGGCCGCCCAGGCGGGCGATGGGGCGGAAGGCGCCGAGGAGGCCCGGGCCGGAGAGGACCTGGGCCCGGGCGGGGACGAGGGCGAAGAGGCCGGCGCCCTCGCCGCGGCCAACGTGAAGCCGGGCTCCACGGTGGGCGAATGCGTCATCCGCGTCCCCACGAGCGCCGAGGCCCCCTTCGTCGAGCCCGCCTGGTGGGCCTTCGTCGAGCAGAACGCGGGTCGGCCCCTCGCGGACGTGATCCACCTCTTCCCGCCCGAGGCGATCCGCCCCGACTGCCTGCTCTGAGGCTCGGGCCCGGCGAGCTCAGCTGCGCGGCGGACGGCTCCGCAGCCGCTCGGCGATGGCGCGCTCGGCGCCCTCGTCGACGGGCTCGTAGAAGCGCACCGTTCCCAGCTCCTCGGGCAGGTTGCGGGTCGCGACGAAGCGGCCCGGCGCGTCGTGGGGGGTCTCGTAGCCGCGCCCGTAGCCCTGCTGCTCGAGGAGCGGAGTCGGGGCGTTGCGCAGGTGCAGGGGCACCGGCAGCGAGCCGTGGGCCTGGGCCGCCTCGAGGGCGCGGCCGATGGCCCGATAGCTCGCGTTGCTCTTCGGGGCGCTGGCCAGGAAGGTGACCGCCTGGGCCAGGGGGATCCTTCCCTCGGGCATGCCGATCCGCTCCAGCGCCTGCCAGGCGGCCACGGCGAGGGGCAGGCCGGCGGGCTCGGCGTTGCCCACGTCCTCGGAGGCGAAGATCACGAGGCGGCGCGCCAGGAAGAGCGGGTCCTCGCCGGCCGCGAGCATGCGCGCCGCGTAGTAGAGGGCGGCGTCGGGATCGCTGGCGCGCAGGCTCTTGATGAAGGCGGAGGCGACGTTGTAGTGCTCCTCGCGGTCGTGGTCGTAGACGAGCAGGCGCTGGCCGCTGGCCTCGCGCAGCTCCTCGAGGGAGAGCGGCCCGCGCCCGCCCCGCGCGCGGTGCAGGGCGACCGACGACTCCAGGATCCCGAGGGCCCGGCGCGCGTCGCCGTCGGCGGCGTGGGCGAGCGCCTCCACCACCTCGGCGGGGATCTCGAGCCCCTCCTCGCCGAGCCCCCGCTCGGCGTCGCCGGCCGCGCGCCGCACGATCTCGGCCAGGGCCTCCGGCGGGAGCCTCCGCAGGACGAAGACGCGACAGCGCGAGAGCAGCGGCGCGATCACCTCGAAGGAGGGGTTCTCGGTGGTGGCGCCGACGAGCGTGACCACACCCGACTCCACGTGGGGCAGGAGCCCGTCCTGCTGGGCGCGGTTCAGGCGGTGGAGCTCGTCGAGGAAGAGCAGCGTCGCGCGCCCGGCCGCGCGCCCGCGCCGCGCCGACTCCACCACGGCGCGGATCTCCTTCACCCCGGCCATCACCGCCGAGAGCGGCTCGAAGCGGAGCCCCGCGCGCTCGGCCAGCAGGCGCGCCAGCGTGGTCTTGCCGCAGCCCGGCGGGCCCCACAGGATCAGGGAGGGGAGCGTTCCGGACTCCACCAGCGCCCGCAGGGGGGCGCCCGGGGCGAGCAGGGGCTCCTGGCCCCGCACCTCCTCCAGCGAGCGCGGCCGCATGCGGTCGGCCAGCGGCGCCCGCGGATCCGCACGCCGCGCAGGCTCGGGCCCGAAGAGCTCCAGGGAGTCCTCGGGGGGCATGCGCGGATGCTAGCAACGTGGGATATTCCCCGGCGGCCATGGCGTTCCGCTCGGTGGGCATCTGCCTCAAGCCCGGCCAGCCCCAGCTCGCAGAGGTCGTCCGCGGCCTCGAGAAGTGGCTGGCGGAGCGCGGGCTCGAGGTGCTCCTCGCCCGGGAGGCGGCGGCCGCCGCGGGGGGCAGCGGGCTCGAGCGCCACGTGCTCGCCGGCCGCGTGGAGCTGGTGCTGGCGCTGGGCGGCGACGGGACGCTCCTGGCGGTGGCCCGGGCCGTGGGCAGCCAGCCGGTCCCGATCCTGGGGGTCAACCTCGGCACGCTGGGCTTCCTGGCCGAGATCTCCCTGGACGAGCTCTATCCCACCCTGGAGCAGGTGCTGGCGGGCCGCTTCCTGTGCGAGCCGCGCATGCGCCTCTCGGTCTCGGTGCAGCGGGACGGCCGCGAGGTGTCGGGCTTCCTGGCGCTCAACGACGCCGTCATCTCCAACACCGTCCTCTCGCGCATGCTCGACCTCGAGGCCCACGCCGACGCGGCGCTGGTCGCCACCTACCACGCGGACGGCCTGATCGCCGCCACGCCCACCGGCTCCTCCGGGTACTCGCTCTCCGCCGGGGGGCCCCTGGTGCTGCCGGGCCTCGAGGCGATCCTGCTCACGCCGATCTGCCCGCACGCGCTCACCCAGCGACCCCTGGTGCTGCCCGAGACCTGCGAGATCCGGGTCCGCGTCCTCGACAGCCGCGGGGGCCAGGCGCACCTCACGGTCGATGGCCAGGTGGGCTGCCCCCTCGACTCCGACGCGCGCGTGGTCGTGCGGCGCTCGCCGCACCCGGCGCAGCTGCTGGTCCCCCCCGGCCGCAACCGCTTCGACGTCATGCGCAAGAAGCTGCGCTGGGGGGAGCGTTGATCGAGACCCTGCGCATCCAGAACGTGGCGATCGTCGAGGAGGCGGAGCTCGAGTTCGGCCCGGGCCTCAACGTGCTCACCGGCGAGACCGGCGCCGGGAAGTCGATCGTGCTGGGCGCGCTGGTGCTCCTGGCCGGGGCGCGCGCCGCCTCCGGCAGCGTGCGCGAGGGGAGCGACGCCGCCGTGGTGGAGGCGATCTTCCGCACCGGGGCGCTGCCGGAGCTCGAGGCGGAGCTCGCGGCGCGCGGCTTCGAGACGCCGGACCACGAGCTCGTGGTGCGGCGGAGCCTCGCGCCGGCCGGCCGCAGCCGCGCGCAGCTCGCCGGTCAGCTCGTCTCCGTGGCCCAGCTGGCAGACCTCTTTGCCGGGCGCATCGAGATCTCGAGCCAGCACGACTCCCAGGCGCTGCGCCGCGCCGAGGTGCACGGCCAGCTCCTGGACCGGGTGGGGGGCCTGCTTGCCGAGCGGCGCGCCGTGGCGGAGGGCTTCGCGGCCCTGCGCGCGCTGGAGGAGGAGCTCGCGCAGCTGCGCGGCGAGGCCGCCCTGCGCGCGCGCCGCCAGGACTTCCTCGCCTTCCAGGTGGGCGAGATCGAGGCCGCGCGGCTGGACCCCCGGGAGGGCGAGTCGCTGCGCGCGGAGCGCTCGCGGCTGGCCCACGCCGGGCGCCTGCGCGAGGAGGGCGGCGCGGCCCTGGCCCTCCTGGCCGGGGACCCGCTCGGGGCGGAGCAGGCCAACGCCGGGGATCTGCTGGGAGAGGCGGCGCGGCGCCTCGCGTCCCTGGCGCGCCTCGACCCGGCGCTGGCGGGGCTCGCCACACGGCTCGAGGCCGCGGGGGCCGAGCTCCGCGATGCGGCCCAGGAGCTCGAGCGCTACCTCGACGCCTGCGAGGCGGACCCGGCGCGCCTGGCGCAGCTCGAGGAGCGCCTGCACCAGGTCGAGGCGCTCCAGCGCAAGTACGGAGCCAGCGTGGAGGAGGTGCTGCGCTTCCGCGACACGGCGGCGGCGGAGCTGGCCCGGATCGGGGGCGCGGAGGAGCGCGAGGCGGCGGTCCTGCGCGATCGCGAGCGCCGCCGCGCGAAGCTCGAGAAGGACGCGGCGGCGCTCTCGACCGGGCGGGGCCGGGCCGCCCGGGCGCTCGCGCGGCGCGTGGAGAGCGCGCTGCGCGAGCTGGCCATGCCCCAGGCGCGCTTCGCGGTCGACCTCGAGCCCGCCGATGCTCCCGAGGGCTTCCCCTGCGGCCCGCTGGGCCGCGAGGCCCCCGAGTTCCTCTTCTCCGCGAACGCCGGGGAAAGCCCGCGCGCGCTGCGCAAGGTGGCCTCCGGGGGCGAGCTCTCGCGCGTCTTCCTGGCCCTCAAGAACGCGGCCCGGGAGGCGGAGGGCGGCATGGTGCTCGTCTTCGACGAGGTCGACGCCGGGGTGAGCGGGCGGGCCGCGGAGCGGGTCGGCCGTGCCCTCGCCGAGCTGGCCGCCCACCACCAGGTGCTCTGCATCACCCACCTGCCCCAGGTCGCGGCCTGCGCCGACACCCACTTCCGGGTCGAGAAGCACGAGCAGGGCGGCCGGACCCGGGCGCGCCTGGCCCGCGTGGAGGGCGCCGAGCGGGTGGAGGAGATCGCCCGCATGGCGGGGGGCGAGTCGGTGGGCGAGGCCACGCGCCGCCACGCCCGGGAGCTCCTGGCGGCCGGCGCGCGGCGGAGCTAGGCCGCCGGAGCCGCGCTCGCCTCGCCAGCCCGGCGCTGCCAGGTTCGCCCCTCGGGGTGCCGCACCGGGCCGACCCCGGGCGGCTCCCGCCCGCTGCGCCATCCCGCGCCGGCGCGCCGTCCTACAACCCCAGGAATGATGGGGTTTTTCGCGCAATGGGCAGCGTCTTGGGGGCGCCCGCCGGCGCCCGGCCGGGATCAAGGGCGGTCCGGCGCGCTCCGATGCAGCACCCGGGACCGGCGCTGCAAGCGTGGGGTCGGTCACACAGGAGGGGTCGGAGCCAGGCGATGAGCGGGGACGAGAGTCGCGAGGCCGGGCGGCGCGAGCCGGACGGCAGCGCCCCCCCGGGCGCTTCGATCCGGGTGCTGGGCGGCTTCTACGAGGGCCTCGAGGTCCCCGTGGATCGCGACTGGCTGGTGATCGGCCGCGGGCGCAGCGCGGATCTGGTGATCGCGGAGCCCACGATCTCGCGTTCGCACGCGGCCGTCGGCTGGGATGGAGTGAGCTTCTTCGTGCAGGACCTCGGGAGCACCAACGGGACGCGGGTCAACGGAAGCCGCGAGTCGCTCAAGGCGCTCGGCGACGGGGACGACCTGCAGCTCGGAAAGCTCCAGCTGCGGTTCTGCCGGGTCGCTTGAACTCCAGCCCGATCGACGGAGGCGATGGATGGAGCGCTACTCCCTGATCGTGGTCTCGGACGAGACGGCGCCGATCCGCCGGTTCGAGATCCTGAAGAAGGCCGTGCACCGCGGGCTCGCCGCGGCGGGCGTCGGGGCGGTGCTGCTCTGCCTGGGCCTCGTCGACTACGTGAGCCTGCGCTTCGAGTATCCGAGGCTCTCGTCGCTCAACGCGGAGGCCGAGGCGCAGCGCGCCCGGATCGCCGCCTTCGAGGCGGAGCTGGACGAGGTGGGCAAGCAGCTCGAGCGCGTGCGCGAGCTCGAGCGCAAGGTCCGCATCATCGCCAACCTGCCCGGAGCCGCGGGCTCGGGGGGGGAGGAGATCACCGAGGTGGGCGCGGGGCAGGGCGGCGACGCCGAGGCCGAGCTGGCCGGCCAGGATCCGCTCGACCTCGGCGCGGGCGCCGGGGGGACGGTCTCGGCCCCGGGTCCCGGCGCGGCCGCCGGGCCGGGCGAGGGCGGGGCGCATCCCGGGCACGCGGTGAGCGCCCTGCGGGAGGAGGCCCTGCGCCTGGGGCTCGCGGCCGACGCCCGGACCCTCTCCCTCGAGGACCTCCTCGATCGCCTGGAGAAGAAGCAGGACCAGCTCGCCTCCTCGCCCGCCGTCTGGCCCGCGCGGGGCTGGCTCACCTCGCGCTTCGGCTACCGCATCTCGCCCTTCACCGGCCATCGGCAGTTCCACGGCGGAATCGACATCGCCGGCCGCCTCGGCACCGACGTGGTCGCGCCGGCCCGCGGCCGCGTGGTCGAGCTGGGCAGCGCGGGCCCCCTGGGCCGGAGCGTGGCGCTCGACCACGGCTACGGGATCCGCACCGTCTACGGCCACCTCCAGAAGCTGAACGTGAAGAAGGGGCAGGAGGTGGAGCGCGGCCAGGTGATCGCCGCCCTGGGCAACTCCGGGCGCAGCACGGGACCCCACCTGCACTACAGCGTCGAAGTGCGCGGGAAGCCCGTGAACCCGATCGACTACATCTTCGACTGAGCGCGAGCCCGAGGGGCGCGCCCGGAAGCCGAGCCCCGAGCGAGCCCGGGCCCCCCGGCTGCGCGGTCCCGGCGCATCCCGAGGTGCCGGCCGCGCGCTCCCGCGCTCCTCCCGGTTGGCCGCACCCGCGCCCCTTCCGTACACTTGCGCGGACCCGAGCGCCGAGGGGGCTGCGCCCGCGATGCCGAGCGTCCTGCAAAGAGTCTTCGGGAGTCACAACGAGCGCGTGATCAAGGGGATCACGCCGCTCGTGGAACGGGCGAACCAGCTCGAGCCGGGCTACGCCCGCGAGTCCGATGCGCAGCTGCGCGCCCATACCGGGGCCTTCCGGGAGCGGCTGGAGCGCGGCGAGCCGCTGGACGACCTCCTCCCCGAGGCCTTCGCCCTGGTGCGCGAGGCGGCCAAGCGCACCCTCGGCCAGCGCCACTACGACGTGCAGCTCATCGGGGGCGTGGTGCTCCACCGCGGCTGCATCACCGAGATGAAGACGGGCGAGGGCAAGACCCTCGTCGCCACGCTGCCCTCCTACCTGAACGCCCTGACCGGACGCGGCGTCCACATCGTGACCGTGAACGACTACCTGGCGCGGCGGGATGCCGAGTGGATGGGCCAGGTGCACCGTTTCCTGGGCCTCGAGCTCGGCGTCATCACCCACGACCAGAGCGAGTTCGAGCGCCGGCAGGCCTACCGCGCGGACATCAGCTACGTCACCAACAACGAGCTCGGCTTCGACTACCTGCGCGACAACATGAAATACAGCCTCGAGCAGTGCGTCCAGCGCGAGCTCTGCTACGCCATCGTCGACGAGGTCGACTCGATCCTGATCGACGAGGCGAGAACCCCGCTCATCATCTCCGGACCCTCGGAGCAGAACACCCAGCTCTACGCGGTCGTGAACCGCGTGATCCCGCAGCTCAAGGCCGGCACCCAGGGCGACCACAAGGAGGGGATCGAGGAGACCGGAGACTACTGGGTCGACGAGAAGCACCACGCCGCCACGCTGACCGAGGAGGGCGTTCACCGGGTCGAGCAGATCCTGCGCGTGGAGAACATCTACGCGCCGGAGATGATGCCGGTGCTCCACGCCGTGAACCAGGCGCTGGCGGCCCACACGCTCAAGAAGCTCGACGTGGACTACGTGGTCAAGCAGGGGGAGAGCGGGCAGAAGGAGGTCATCATCGTCGACGAGTTCACGGGGCGGCTCATGCCCGGGCGGCGCTGGTCCGACGGGCTCCACCAGGCGGTCGAGGCGAAGGAGGGCATCCAGGTCCGCAGCGAGAACCAGACCCTCGCTTCGGTGACCTTCCAGAACTTCTTCCGCATGTACGAGAAGCTGGCCGGGATGACCGGGACCGCCGACACCGAGGCTCCCGAGTTCGCGAAGATCTACGACCTGGACGTGGTCGTGATCCCCACCAACCGGCCGATGATCCGCCGCGACCTGGCGGACGTGGTCTTCAAGACCAGGCGCGAGAAGTTCAACGCGGTGGTGGACGAGATCCGCGAACGCCACGAGAGCGGGCAGCCGGTCCTGGTGGGCACCATCTCCATCGAGACCTCGGAGATGCTCTCGGGCAAGCTCGGCAAGCAGGGCGTCCCCCACGACGTGCTGAACGCCAAGCACCACGAGCGCGAGGCGGAGATCGTGGCCCAGGCCGGGCGCAAGGGCGCGGTGACGATCTCCACCAACATGGCGGGCCGCGGCACCGACATCGTGCTGGGGGGCAACCCCGAGTTCCTGGCCCTGGCGCGCTGCGGACACGACAAGACCCACCCCGACTACGCCGCCACCCTGGCGCGCTTCGAGGCCGAGTGCGCCGTCGGGCGGGGGGATGTGCTGAAGGCCGGAGGGCTCCACATCCTCGGCACCGAACGCCACGAGAGCCGGCGCATCGACAACCAGCTGCGCGGCCGCTCCGGGCGCCAGGGGGACCCCGGCTCGAGCCAGTTCTTCCTCTCGCTCGAGGACGACCTGCTGCGCATCTTCGAGTCGGACCGCGTGAAGCAGTGGTGGGAGCGGGTGGGCGTGGAAGAGGGCGAGGCCATCGAGAACCGCCTGCTCACCCGGGTGATCGAGAACGCGCAGACCAAGGTGGAGGCGCGCAACTTCGACATCCGCAAGCACCTGCTCGAGTACGACGACGTGATGAACCGGCAGCGGCGCGCCTTCTACGAGCGGCGGCGCGACGTCATGAGCCGCAGCGAGGCGCACCCGGAGATCCTGGCGATCGCCGAGGGGCAGATCGTGGCGCTGCTCGCCTCCCACTGGCCCGAGCGGGGCGACCCGGAGCCGGAGGTCCTGGCGGACCTGGCCCGCGCCTTCGAGGCGCAGTTCGGCGTTCCCTTCGACCCGGCGGCGCCGCCCTTCCAGGCGGAGGGGAGGCCGGTCGCGGAGCGCGACGCCCTCGGGCGCGCCGTCCTCGACGCGGTGGTGGCCAGCCTGGAGGAGAAGCGCCGGCGCTGCGACGAGCTGGCGCAGCAGCACGCGTCGATCGGCTACCCGCGCTTCGAGGACTTCGAGCGCGACATCCTGCTCAAGATCCTCGACGCCCAGTGGAAGGACCACCTCCACAGCATGGACGGGCTGCGCGAGGGGGTCAGCCTGCGCGGCTACGCCGCCAAGGATCCGAAGCTCGAGTACCAGCGCGAGGGCTATGCGCTCTTCGAGGAGATGAACGCGCGCATCGACGAGCAGGTCATCGACATCGTCTGGAAGTTCGCGCTGCCGCAGCCGGTGCTGGAGCGGGCCGCCGCGCCGCCCCCTCCGCCCCTGGCGGGTCCGCGCGCCTCCGGGCGCCTGGCCGGAGCGGCCCCCGCCCTGGCGCTGGGCGCCGCGCGGGGCCCCGGCCCGGCGGGCCGCCCGGGGACCGCCCCGGCGGGGCGCGGCGAGAGGGCCGTCAAGGTGGGTCGCAACGACCCGTGCCCGTGCGGGAGCGGCAAGAAGTACAAGAAGTGCTGCGGGTCCGCCTGAGCGGACCCGGGCCCATGTCCTCCCGCTCCGTCCTCCGCGTACCTGGCTTCCGCGCCGCCGGCGTGCGCTGCGGCATCAAGGAGGCGGGTCGCGACCTCGCCCTCGTGGTGAGCGACGTCCCGGCCGCGGTGGCCGGCGTCTTCACCCGCTCGAGCGTGGTGGGCGCCCCCGTGGAGGTCTCGCGCCAGCGCGTCCGCAGCGGCCGGAGCCGCGGCCTCGTGGCGAACAGCGGCGTCTCCAACGTGGCGCTCGGCGCCCGGGGGCTCCGGGCCGCGGAGGCCATGGCGGAGGCCGCGGCGCGCGCGCTGGGCGCCGATCCCCGCGAGATGCTCGTGGCCTCGACCGGGGTGATCGGACGCCCGCTCCCCCTGCCGCGGATCCGGCGCGGGATCCTCGCCGCGGCGCGCGAGCTCCGGGGGGACGGCCTGCGCAGCGCGGCCGAGGCCATCATGACCACCGATCGGAGCCCGAAGCTGGCCCTGGCCCTCGCCCGGGTCGGCGGCCGGGAGATCCGCGTGGCCGGCATCGCGAAGGGCGCCGGCATGATCGAGCCCCGCATGGCCACGATGCTGGCCTTCCTCTTCACCGACGCGGCGGTGGCGCCGCCCTTCCTGCGCCAGGTGCTGCGCCGGGTGGCCGACGCGAGCTTCAACCGCGTGAGCGTGGACGGGGAGACCTCCACCAGCGACATGGCGCTGCTCTTCGCGAACGGCGTGGCGGGAAACCCCGCGCTGCGCGGGCCCCGCAGCCCCGGCGCCGCCCGCTTCGAGGCGGCGGTGGCGGAGGTCAGCCTGGCGCTGGCGCGCGAGCTGGCGCGGGACGGGGAGGGCGCCACGAAGCTCGTGACCGTGCGCGTGACCGGCGCCGCGAGCGCGGCGGAGGCCGAGCGCGCCGCCCGCCGGATCGCCAACTCGCTGCTCGTGAAGACGGCGCTCTTCGGGGGCGACCCCAACTGGGGCCGGATCCTGCAGACCGTGGGCGCCGCCCGCGTGCGCCTGGATCTGTCCCGGGCGCGGGTGGCCCTGGCGGGGGTGACGCTGTTCCGCGGCGGCGCCGCCGCCGGTCCCGCCGCGCGCGCCCGCTGCGCCGCCCGCCTGGGCGCCCGCGAGATCGGAATCGACGTCCACCTGGCCGCCGGGCGCGCCGGGACCCGCGTCTTCACCTGCGACCTGGGCTACGACTACGTCCGCATCAACGCCGAGTACACGACCTAGCGCGCCGGGGGGGCCGGAGTCGGCGCGAGACGGCGCGCTGCTCCTCGGCGTGCTGGGCGTCGCCCTCGGCGTCCGGCTCCTGGCCCTCGCGCCCTTCGCCGCCGCCACCCCGGTCTTCGACGAGTCCTACTACCTGAACGTCGCCGAGGGGATCGCCCGGGGGCACGGCCACACCCTGGGCATGCGCCCCGAATGGGCGCCGGGGGCCCTGCGGCCGCCGCTCTTCTCCTTCCTCCTGGCGGGAGTGCTGCGGGTCTTCGGACCGAGCCAGCCCGTGCTGCGCGCCTTTCAGATCCCCCTGTCGCTCCTCACGGTCTGGCTCGTGTTCCGGATCGCGGCGCGCCGCTACGGGACGCGCGGCGCCGGCGCCGCGGGGCTCCTCTGCGCGCTCTCCCCCTCCCTGGTCCACTACAGCCACTTCCTGTGGGCGGAGCACCTGGCCGCGCTGCTGCTCACGCTCTTCTTCTTCTTCGTCGACCGCTTCGACCGGGGCGGGCGGCGCCGGGATCTCGCCGCGGCCGGCGCAGCCCTCGGGCTCGCCGCCCTCACCAAGGAGGTCTGGGTCTACTTCGGGGCCGTCGCGGCCGCCTGGCTCCTCTGGGGCGCCCGCCCGCGCTGGCGCGCGGCGCTCCCCGGCGCGGCGATCCTGCTGCTGGCGCTGGCCCTGACCATCCTGCCCTGGACCCTGCGCAATCAACGCGCGCTGGGCCGCTTCGTCCTCGTCTCCACCAACCAGTGGTTCCCGATCGCCATGGGAAACCTCTACGACCCGCAGCGCTGGCTCGACCCCACCCCCGAAGACGTGCGCAAGGCCGTGATCTGGCGCGGCCAGCGGCTGCCGCGCGACAAGCGCGCGGCCTTCTTCAAGCGCGTGGCTCTGGACCTGATCCGCGAGCAGCAGCCCTGGTGGATCGGGAAGAAGCTCGTTCGCACGACGATCACGATGTACCACCTCGGCAGCGAGCAGCTGCGCTTCCTGGCGAAGGGCTGGATCCAGCCCGGCCGGCTCACGGCTCGCCTGCTCGTGGTGACCGACGTGCTGGGCCACTACGCCCTGCTGGTCCCGGGCCTCCTGGCGCTCTGGCTCGTGCCGGGCGACCGGCTGAAGGTCCTGGCTGTGCTGGCCGTGCTGTTCCTGCAAGGCGTCCACACCCTCGCGAATGCGGTCCCGCGCTTCACCGTCCCGCTGCTCCCGCTCTACGCCCTCTACGCCGGGGCGCTGCTCGCGGGGCACGCGGTGCGCGGCCCCGGCAGGCGCTGGCGCCTCCTGGCCGGCGCCGCCTGCGTCGCCGCCGCGGTGCTCCTGCCCCTGCCGCGCTCCCTCGCCTTCCTGGCGAAGCTCTGGGATCGGGTCGCGACCCTTCCGTGAGGGTGCGAGAATCGGACCCGGTGCCGAGCGAAAGGTGCGAGATCCCGCCCCAGGAGCCGGAGGCTGCGGCCCCGGAGCTCTCGGTCGTGATGCCCTGCCTCAACGAGGCGGACACGCTCGAGTCCTGCGTGCGCAAGGCGCGGCGCGCCATGGCCGAGCACGGCATCCGCGGCGAGGTGATCGTCGCCGACAACGGGAGCTCCGACGGGTCGCCGGAGCTCGCCCGCCGCCTCGGCGCGCAGGTGGTCCTCGTGGACCGGCGCGGCTATGGGAGCGCGCTCATGGGCGGGATCGCGGCCGCCCGCGGGCGCTTCGTCCTGATGGCGGACGCCGATGACAGCTACGACTTCCTCGAGCTCCCGCGCTTCGTGGCGGAGCTGCGCAAGGGCTTCGAGCTTGTGCAGGGCTGTCGGCTCCCGGCCGGCGGCGGGCAGGTGCGGCCCGGTGCCATGCCCTTCCTCCACCGCTGGATCGGCAATCCCCTGGTCACGGCGCTCATGCGGCGCATGTTCCACGCCCCGGTCCACGACGCCTACTGCGGGATGCGCGCGCTCTCCCAGGACCTCTACGCGCGCCTGGACCAGCGCTGCGTCGGCATGGAGTTCGCGACGGAGATGATCCTCAAGTCGGCCCTGCTGGGCGCGCGCATTGCCGAGGTGCCGGTCACGCTCCATCCCGATGGCCGCCGCTCCCACGGCCCGCACCTGCGCACCATCCGAGACGGCTGGCGCACGATCCGCTTCCTCCTGATGTGCAGCCCGCGCTGGCTCTTCCTGTACCCGGGGCTCCTCCTCGTGGGCGCCGGGCTCATGGGCTACGCCCTGGCGCTGCCGGGCCTGCGCCTGCTGGGCGCCGAGCTCGACGCCCACACGCTGCTCTTCGCGAGCCTCTTCCTGCTGATGGGCTACCAGTCGATCCTGTTCGCGCTCCTCACCAAGACCTTCGCGATCAGCGAGGGGCTGATGCCCCCGGATCCGCGCCTGGACCGCTTCTTCGCCTGGGCGAAGCTCGAGGCGGGGCTCGCCGCCGGGACCCTCTCCCTGGGGCTGGGCGCGCTGCTCCTGTTCCTCGCCCTCGCGCAGTGGCGGGAGGTGGACTTCGGCGACCTCGACTACGCCCGGACCATGCGCTTCGTGATCCCCGGCGTCACGCTGGCCGCCCTGGGCTTCCAGACCGTGCTGTGGAGCTTCTTCGTGAGCATCCTCGGGATGCGCCGCACGTGAACCCCCTGGAGAGGCTCCACGACCGCCATCACCACCGGCGCCGCCTGCGGGTGCTGGGCGGCTCCCTGGGCGCCCTGATCCCCCGCGGCGCGCGCGTCCTGGACGTGGGCTGCGGGGATGGGCTCCTCACGGGCTCCCTGGCCCGCTCCCGCCCGGACCTCAGCGTCACCGGCGTGGACGTCCTGGTGCGCGAGGGCACCCACGTGCCCGTGGACCGCTTCGACGGGCGCACGCTGCCCTACGCGGACCGCGCCTTCGACGCGGTGCTCTGTGTCGACGTGGTGCATCACGCCGAGGACCCGGAGGGCCTGCTGGCCGAGGCGGCCCGGGTGGCGCACCGCTGGGTCGTGCTCAAGGATCACCTGCTCGCGGGCCCGCTGGCGGGCGCCACCCTGCGCTTCATGGACCGGGTCTCGAACCGCCGACATGGGATCGCCATTCCCTCCCATTACTGGGAGGTCCAGCGCTGGCACGAGTCCTTCGCGCGCCTGGACCTCGCGGTGGAGGCCTGGAACGGGCGGCTCGGGCTCTACCCCTTCTGGGCGCGCCCGCTCTTCGAGCGCGGGCTCCACTTCGCCGCGCGCCTCGGCAAGCGGGCGCCCGCGTGATCCGCGGGGGGCCGCTGCCGCGCTTCCGCCTCTACACGCGGCCCGCGCTCTACGCCGAGGTGGCCCGCGAGCTCGCGTCGCCGGGCCGCGGCGAGGAGGCCTGGCGCCAGCTCGAGGCGGCGATCGCGGCCCGGACGGGGCTGCCCCACGCCCTCTGCGTCCCCCGGGCCCGGGCCGGGATCTACCTGGCGCTCTCTTCCCTGATCGAGCCCGGGCAGAAGGTGATCCTGTCGCCCTATACGATCCACGAGGTCGTGAACATGGTGGTCTGCGCCGGCGGCGTGCCGGTCTTCGCCGACGTGGAGCGCCACACCTGCAACCTCGACCCCCGGGCCGCCCGGGATCTCCTGGACGGCGAGACCGGGGCCGTGCTCGTGACCCACCTGCACGGGCTCGCCGCCGATCTCGAGGGCCTGGCGGCGACCTGCCGCGAGCGCGGCGTGGCCCTCGTCGAGGACTGCGCCCAGGCCCTGGGCACGCGCCTGCACGGGCGCCCGGTCGGGAGCTTCGGCGACGCGGGGATCCTGAGCTTCGGCACCTACAAGAACGCGACGAGCTTCCTGGGCGGGATGCTCGTCACCCCCCACGCGCGGGTGCGCGAGCGCGCCGAAGCCCGGCTCGCCGAATGGCCGCTCCAGCCCCTCGGCCCCTGGCTGCGCGAGGCCGGCCTCGCCCTCGCGACCGACCTCGTCACCTGGCCGCCCCTCTTCCGGCACCTGACCTTCCCATTGTTCCGCTACGGCTACCTCCACGACGTGGAGCTCCTCAACAAGCGCGTGCGCGTGGAGGACGACCCGCGGCTGCGGCGCGAGTACCCGGAGGCCTGGAGCGTGCGCATGCGCCCGGCCCAGGCGCGCATGGCCCTGGGACAGCTCGCTGGCGTCGAGCGCGACGGCTCCACCCGCGCGGCCTTCGCGCGCCGCTACCACGAGGGTCTCGCCGACCTGCCGGACCTCCTGCTCCCGCCGCTGCGGGAGGACGGCTCCCACACCTACAGCTACTACCCGATCCAATTCGCCGATCGCCACGCGCTGGTGCGCTTCCTGATGCAGCGCGGCTGCGACCTGGCGGTGCAGCACCTGCGCAACTGCGCCGACCTGCCCTGCTTCGCGGACTTCCGGCGCGACTGCCCGAACGCGCGGGCCACGGCCTCCGCCACGGTGCTGCTGCCGACCTACCCGCGCTACGGGCAGCGGGACGTGGCGCGCAACGTGGCGGCGATCCGCGCCTTCTTCGGACGCGGGAGCGGCGGCGCGTGAGGGTCGCCGTGGTCGGGTCGGGTCCCGCCGGCGTGGCGGCGGCCGAAGCGCTCCTGGACGGCGGGCTCGAGGTCGAGATGCTGGACGTGGGGCACGAGATCGAGCCGGAGGGGATCGCCCTGGCGGAGCGCCTGCGCGAGGGGCGGGAAAGCGCCGCCGACCGCGCGCGGCTGGCGCCGCCCCGCGCCCGGGCGGGCGGCCTGACCCGCGCGCTCCACCTCCTCGCCGGGATCGCGGGCCGCGAGGCGCTCCTCGACCTCACCGGGAAGGCGCGCCTCGGCTCGCTCTTCACCTTCCGCGACGTGGACTGGGGCATTCCCGTGCGCGTGGAGGGGCGCGCGGCGCCCCTCTCGCGCTCGCTCGCCCGCGGCGGGCTCTCGAACGTGTGGGGGGCCGCCTGCTATCCCCTGGCCTCCGAGGACTACGCGGGCTGGCCCCTCGCGGAGGCGGACCTCGCGCCCCACTACGAGGCGGTGGCGCGCCTGCTCTCGCTGATCCAGCCCCGCGACGAGCTCGCGCGCGTCTATCCGCTCTACGGCCCCGCCTCCCCCGGGCTCCCGCTCAATCCGACCGCGGCGCTCGTGGCGGAGCACTGGCGCCGCCACCAGGGCGAGCTCGCCCACCGCGGGCTGTGCTGTGGCCGGGCCCGCCTGGCGGTGCGGGCCCGGGACGGCGCGGGGGGCCACGGCTGCCAGCTCTGCGGCCTGTGCCTGGCCGGCTGTCCGTGGGACGCGATCTACCGGGCCGACTGGACGCTGGCCGAGCTCTCCCGGAGGGCCGGCTTCCGCTACCGACCGGGCCTGCTGGTGCGGCGCTTCCGCCAGGAGCCGGGGCGCGTCGTCGCCGAGGTCCTCGAGGGCCGCGACGCCCCGCGCGAGCTCGAGTACCAGGCGCTCTTCCTGGCGGCGGGGACCCTCTCCTCGCTGCGCATCGCCGCCGAGTCCCTGGGGGCCTGGGGGCGCCGCGCGGGGCTCCTCGACAACGACGTCTACCTGCTGCCCATGCTCCGCACCGCCGGGGGCGGGGTCCCCGCGGCGCCGCTCCACTTCAGCCTGAACGAGCTCGCGCTGCGCGTGCCGGTGGAGGGGCGCGCCCTGCACGTGCAGATCTACTGCCTGAGCCCCCAGGTGATCGACCGCATGGCGGCCTGGCTCCCGCCGCGCGCGCGGCGCCGCCTCGACTCCCTCCAGGCGCGCCTGCTCCTGGCCTTCGTCTACCTCCCCGCGGCCGACTCGGCGCGGCTCTCGGCGCGCGTCGAGGCGGGCGAGCCGGTGGGCACGCTGGTGCTCGAGCAGGGCCGCGGGGCCGAGAGCCGGCGCCTGGCGCGCGCGCTCGGGCGGGCGCTGCGCGAGGGCGCCGGCGCGCTCGGGCTGCGGCCCCTGGGCCCGGCGCTGCGCTCGACGCCCGCGGGCCACAGCGGCGGCCACCTGGCCGGCGCGCTCCCCATGGCCGCGCAGCCCGGTCCCCTCGAGACCGCTCCCGACGGGAGGCTCGGCGGCGCGGGCCGCGTCTACGTGGTCGACGGCGCGGCCCTGCCCCGGCTCCCGGCCCAGAACTCCACCTTCACGCTGATGGCCAATGCGCATCGCATCGCGGCGGGCTTCGCGTCGCGGGCCGGCGCGGGGCCGGCGTGACGGCCGCCGCCGAGGGGCGCGACCCCGCGCGGCGGGCGCTCCTCCTCGCGGTCCTGGCCGTGGCCCTGGCGGCGCGCGTGCTGGCCCTGCTGCCCTTCCGCGACGTGGCCCCGCAGTTCGACGAGGCCTACTACGTCGGGGTGGCGATCAACCTCGCGGCGGGCCGCGGCCACTCCTCCACCCTCGAGAACCCGAAGCCCACGGCCCTGCGCGGCCCGCTGCTTCCCGCCGCCCTGGCAATCCCGGTCCGCGTCGCCCTCGCGGTCTCGGACCGGATCGCGCTCTGGGTCCTGCGCGCCAGCCAGATCCCGGCCTCCCTCCTCACGGTCTGGCTCGTCTTCGAGCTGTGCGCCGCCCGCTTCGGGACGCGCGCCGCCGTCGGGTCGGGGCTGGCCTGCGCCCTCTCGCCGGCGCTCGCGCACTACGCCCACTTCCTGTGGGCCGAGAGCCTGGGGGCCCTGGGGCTCGTCGCGTTCGTCTTCTGGATGGACCGCACCGAGCGGAGCGGGCGGCTCGCCGCCCCGCTCGCCGCGGGGATCTGCCTGGGGCTCACGGCCCTCGCGAAGCCGATCTGGGTCTACTTCGCCGCGCCGGCGGCGGGCTGGCTCTTCTACCGGGAGGGATTCCGCGCGCGCCGCGCCGCACCGGCCGTGGCGGCGCTCCTCCTCGGCGTCGCCGCCACGGTGCTCCCCTGGACGCTGCGCAACGCGCTCGTGCTGGGCGAGCCGGTGCTGATCTCCGACATGGGCTGGTGGCCGATCGCGGTGGGAAACCTCGAGGACGAGAGCCTGGCGAGCAAGCGCGCCCTGATGCAGCGCGCGCGCGAGCTCCCGGCCGGCGAGCGGGATGCCTTCTACCGCGACGAGACCCTGCGCGCCATCGCCGCCCAGCAACCCGGCTGGATCTTCGAGAAGACGAGGCGCATGCTCGCGGGCCTCTTCAGCGCCCGCTCGCAGGAGCTGCGCTTCCTGGACGAGGGCTGGATCGAGCCGGGCCCCGCGGTGGCGCGGCTGCTGATCGCCACGGATGCCCTGGGCCACTACGGGCTCCTGGGCCTCGGGCTCGTGGCGCTCTGGCTGGTGCCGGGGGGCCGCACCAAGCCGCTCCTGGTCCTGGCCCTCCTCTTCCTCGGCGGGGTGCACGTGCTCGCCAACGCCATCCAGCGCTACCACGTGGTGCTGGTGCCCCTGCTCCTGCTCTACGTCGGGCCCCTGCTGGCGGGCGCGGCGGGGCGCCGGATCCCCCCCTGGCGCTGGGCCGGGGCGGTCGCCAGCCTGGCGCTGGTCCTGGGGATTCCGCTCCCGGCCTCGCTCGCCTGGCTGGCGGCGCTCTGGTCCCGGGTGGGCGGCGGGTGAGGGGCCGGTCCCCGGGCGCGCTCCGCCCCGGCGGCGCGGCCCCCCTGCGCGGCCCGGCGGGTTCTGCTAACCCTCTGCCAATCCACACGTTCCGGGGCCGCCCCCGCGGTCCCGTGCGAGGCCACGCCGCTCCGGCGGCGGGGCAGCAGCGCGGGTATGGGGGCAAGGGCCGGGGAGCCGGTCCAGAGCCAGGCCCGGAACGGAAGCACAACCGCGAAGGAGAGCCAGCATGTCCGATCCCACGGCGGAGGCGTCGAGCGCCCCCGCCCCCGCGCCCGGCAGTCCGAGCCAGACCGCCGAGGCGCTGCGCGGCGCCGAGCTCACCGTCCGCGATCTCATGGAGGCCGGCGTCCACTTCGGGCACCAGACCCGGCGCTGGAACCCCCGCATGAGCCGCTACCTCTTCGGGGAGCGCAACGGCGTCCACATCATCGATCTCGACCAGACGCTCCCGCTCTTCCAGGAGGCCCTCGAGTTCCTGCGCGAGACCACGGCGAACGGCGGCAAGGTGCTCTTCGTCGGGACCAAGCGGCAGGCCCAGGCGCCCATCCAGCTCGAGGCGCAGCGCTCCGGGCAGTTCTACGTGAACAACCGCTGGCTCGGGGGGATGCTCACGAACTTCAAGACCGTGAAGAAGTCGATCGAGCGCTACAAGGAGCTCCTCGAGCTGGCCGGCGACGAGGGGAAGTTCGCGGAGCTCTCGAAGAAGGAGCGCTCCCGGGTGACCCGCCAGACCGAGAAGTACCGCAAGTCCCTGGAGGGGATCCGGGAGATGACGCGGCTTCCCGACCTCGTCTTCGTGGTCGACGTGATCCGGGAGGCCATCGCGGTCGCGGAGGCGCGCCGGCTCGGCATCCCCCTCGTGGCCGTCGTCGACTCGAACTGCGACCCGCTGGGCATCGACTACGCGATTCCCGGCAACGACGACGCGACGCGCGCGGTCCAGCTCTACTGCTCGCGGGTGGCGGACGCCGCCCTCGAGGGCGCCGCGCTCCACAACGAGCGTCTGCAGTCCCAGGGGACCCGGGAGGAGAAGCCCGAGGAGCTCGTCCCCACCACGGGGACCGGCCGCGTGGTCGTCGAGATCAAGCAGCCGCCGCGACGCGGCCGCGGCGCCGCGAGCTTCGCGGGCCGGCGCCGGAGCGAGGAGGAGGCGGAGCGGGCCCCGGCCGCGGTGGAGCCCGCCCCGGAGCCCGAGGGCCCCGGGCCCTCCTAGGGCGGGGCCAGGGCTCGCCCTGCGCCCGCGCGCCGGCGACGGCGCGCGTCTCGGCGCAGCGGGGTGGATCCCCGCAGAGCAGCGAGGAGAGGAGATCCGACGCGTGGCCGAAATCTCCGCAGGTGCCGTGAAGGAGCTTCGCGACCAGACGGGCGCGGGCATGATGGACTGCAAGCGCGCGCTGGCCGACGCCCGGGGCGACGTGAAGAAGGCGCTCGAGCTGCTGCGCGAGCGCGGCCTCGCGAAGGCCGGCAAGCGCGAGGGGCGCGCGACCAGCGAGGGCGTGATCGCCCTCGAGGTCGAGGGGCGGGCGGGGGGGCTCGTGGAGCTCGGCTGCGAGACGGACTTCGTGGCCCGCACGGACCTCTTCACCGGCCTGGCCCGGTCGCTGGCGGCGGCGGTGGCCCGCGACCCGGGGCTGGACTCGCCGGAGGCCCTGCTCGGGGCGAGGCTCGGCGGCGAGGAGGTCTCCGAGAGGATTCGCGCCGCCATCGCCACGCTGGGCGAGAACGTCCAGGTCAAGCGCGTGGCCCGGCTGGCCGTCGACGCCGGCCTGGTGCGCGGCTACCTCCACGCCGGCGGGAAGCTCGGCGTGCTGGTGGCCCTCGCGACCACCGCCGCGGGGCCCGAGATCGAGGAGCTGGCCCGGGACGTGGCCATGCACGTGGCCGCCCACGACCCCTCGCCGGTGGCCGTGGACCAGGGCGGTGTGCCGGCGGCTCTTCTCGAGAGCGAGCGGGCCATCTACCGGAAGCAGGCGGAGCAGACCGGCAAGCCGGCGGCGGTGCAGGCGCGCATGGTCGAGGGGAAGCTCGCGAAGTTCGTGGCGGAGGTCTGCCTCCTGGAGCAGGCCTTCGTGAAGGACTCCGACAAGTCCGTGGGAGACCTGCTCAAGGAGGCGGGCCAGCGGGCGGGCGCCCCGCTGCGGGTGGTGGCCTTCCAGCGCTTCAAGCTGGGAGGGGCCAGCGCGTCGTGAAGGCGGCGTTCGGGAGGCTCGTGATCAAGCTCTCGGGCGAGCGCCTGGCCGGGGAGAGCGGCTTCGGCATCAGCCCTGCGGTCATCGGCCAGGTCGCCCGGGAGGTGGGGGAGGTCCACGCGCTCGGGACCGAGCTCGCCATCGTGATCGGCGGCGGGAACGTGATCCGGGGCATCACCGCCTCCGCCGAGGGGATGGACCGCGCCAGCGCCGACTACATGGGGATGCTGGCGGCCGTGATCAACGCGTTGGCGCTCCAGGACGCGTTGGAGAAGGCGGGGCTCCAGACCCGGGTGCTCTCCGCGCTCCAGATCCAGTCGGTGGCCGAGCCCTACATCCGGCGCCGCGCCGTTCGCCACCTGGAGAAGGGGCGCGTGATCGTCTTCGCCGCCGGCACCGGGAACCCCTATTTCTCCACGGACACCGCCGCGGCGCTGCGCGCCGCCGAGATCCACGCCGAGGCCATCCTGATGGCGAAGAGCGGGGTGGATGGCGTCTACACCGCCGACCCCAAGCTCGATCCTCGCGCCAAGCGCTACGACGTCTTGAGCTACGACGAGGCGATCCAGAAGAACCTGCGGGTGATGGATCAGACGGCGCTCTCGCTGTGCCGGGACAACCGGCTCCCGATCGTGGTCTTCGACTCCGGCGTACCCGGAAACATCCGACGCGTTGCGGCCGGAGAGCCCGTGGGCACCTGGGTGGGGGAGGGGCCGCGCGGCTCGGTCGCGCGCAGATAGGGGGCTTGCCATGGCCGGAGGCGACGCGGAACTGGTCCACGACGAGGCCAAGGGGTCGATGGAGAAGGCGCTGAAGAGCCTCCGGGAGAACCTGGCCAAGGTGAGGACCGGTCGCGCCAACACGGCGCTCCTGGACGGGATCCAGGTCGACTACTATGGCACGCCCACGGCGCTCAACCAGCTCGCGAACCTCACGGTGCCCGACCCGCGGCTGATCGTGATCAATCCGTACGACAAGGGCTCGATCCAGGCCATCGAGAAGGCGATCCAGACCTCGGACCTGGGCCTCACCCCCTCGACGGATGGCAAGGTCGTGCGCATCCCGATCCCGGCGCTCACCGAGGAGCGGCGCAAGGAGCTCGTCAAGCACGTGCACCGGCTGGCCGAGGACCACAAGGTCGGGATCCGCGAGGCGCGCCGGGACGCCCTCTCCATGCTCAAGGATCTGGAGGGGGAGGGGACGGTGCCCACGGACGACCGCCACCGCGAAGAGAAGCGGATCCAGAAGCTGACCGACGACTTCGTCAAGAAGGTGGACGATCTCACCTCCCAGAAGGAGGCGGAGATCCTCCAGGTCTAGGAATGAGCGAACGCCGCCTGCAACCCGATCGCATCCCGCGCCACGTCGCGATCATCATGGACGGCAACGGCCGCTGGGCAGAGCGGCGCGGCACCTCGCGCCTGGCGGGGCACCGCGCCGGCATCGAGTCGGTGCGGGCCGTGGTGCGCGCCGCCCATGAGCTCGGCATCGAGTGGCTGACGCTCTACGCCTTCTCCCTCGAGAACTGGAACCGCCCCCGGTCCGAGGTGGATGGCCTGATGGGGATCCTGGACGAGTACCTGGAGGCCGAGCTCCAGGAGCTGCTGCGCAACGGGATCCAGCTGCGGGCCATCGGGCGTCTGGACCGCCTGCCCGCCTCGGTGCGGGCCCGGGTGGAGGACGCCATCCAGCGCAGCCGGGACCACAGCCAGATGCGCCTGGTCTTCGCCCTCTCCTACGGAGGTCGCGCGGAGATCGTGGATGCGGCGCGGCGGATGCTCGCGGACGCCGAGCACGGCAAGCTCGACCCGGAGTCCCTCGACGAGAAGACCTTCGGCGCCTACCTCTACGACCCGGATCTCCCGGACCCGGATCTCCTGATCCGGACCGGCAACGAGTACCGCGTGTCGAACTTCCTGCTCTGGCAGATCGCCTATGCCGAGATCCACACCACGAGCGTCATGTGGCCCGACTTCCGCAAGGGAGACCTGGTGGAGGCGCTGCTCGACTTCCAGTCGCGGGAGCGCCGCTTCGGGATGACGAGCTCCCAGCTCCAGGGGAGCTCCGGGTGAGGCGGCTCGCGATCCTCGGCAGCACCGGGAGCGTGGGTGAGCAGACGCTCTCGGTGGTGGAGGAGTTCCCGGACCGCTATCGCGCCGTAGCCCTGGCGGCCGGGCGGAACGTCGAGAAGCTGGCCTCCCAGGTGCGCCGCTTCCGGCCCGAGCTCGTCTCGGTGGCGGATGCCGCGGGGGCCGAGGAGCTGCGGCGCCGGCTCCCGGGCGAGGGCCTCGCGATCGCGACGGGCGCCGAAGGCCTCGACGCCGTCGCCGTCCACGAGGCGGACCTGGTGGTGGCGGGGCTCGTGGGAGCCGTGGGGCTGCGCCCCACGCTCGCCGCGATCCGCGCGGGTCGCAGCGTCGCCCTCGCCAACAAGGAGGTGATGGTGATGGCCGGGGCCCTGGTGCTGCGCGAGGTTCGCGCCAGCGGCGTGGGGCTCCTGCCCGTGGACAGCGAGCACAGCGCCATCTTCCAGTGCCTCTCCGGCCAGCGCCCCGAGGATCTGGCCCGCATCGTGCTGACCTGCTCCGGCGGGCCCTTCCGCACCTGGCCGGCGGAGGAGATCGAGCGCGCCACGGTCAAGGACGCGCTGGCCCACCCGAACTGGGAGATGGGGCCCAAGATCAGCGTCGACTCGGCGACCCTCATGAACAAGGGTCTCGAGGTGATCGAGGCGCGCTGGCTCTTCGACGTGCCCGCGGACCGGGTCGAGGTCGTGGTGCATCCGCAGTCCATCGTGCACTCGCTGGTCGAGTTCCGCGACGGGTCGGTGCTGGCGCAGCTCGGGCTCCCCGACATGCGCGTGCCGATCGCCGTGGCCCTGGCCCACCCGGAGCGGCTGGCGCTCCAGATGCCGCGCCTCGAGCTCGCCCGGGTGGGACAGCTCGACTTCGAGGCGCCGGACCGCAAGCGCTTCCCCTGCCTCGACCTGGCCTACGCCGCCCTGGCGGCCGACGAGGCGGCGCCCGCCGTCCTGAACGCGGCCAACGAGGTCTCGGTGGCGGCCTTCCTGGGCGGCGCCCTGGGCTTCCCCTGGATCGCGCGCACCAACGCCGCCGTGCTGAACGCCCACCTGGCGCGCGCGAGCACCCCGCGCCTGCGGGACCTGCGCGACGTGGACGAGGCCGACGCCTGGGGGCGCGCCTGTGCGCGCGAGTGGCTCGACGCGAGCGGGGCCCGCGCGTGAGCTCCACCCTCTTCGCCTTCGTCGTCCTGCTGGGCGTGCTCATCTTCGTGCACGAGCTCGGCCACTTCCTGGTGGCGAAGGCCTGCGGCGTTCGCGTGCTGAAGTTCAGCCTGGGATTCGGCCCGCCGGTGGGCTTCGGGCGCTTCCGCCTGCGCTTCGTGCGCGGCGGCACCGAGTACGTGGTCGCCTGGTTCCCGCTGGGCGGCTTCGTGAAGATGCTCGGCGAGAATCCCGACGAGGCCGACGACCAGGAGGTGCACGCGCACCCAGGGGAGACGCTGGGTGCCAAGCCCGTCTGGCAGAAGCTCGCCATCGTCTTCGCCGGCCCGGCCATGAATCTCCTGCTCCCGGTCGCGATCTTCGCGGCCATGCTGACCATCGGGATGGACCGGCCGGCGCCCGTGATCGGCATGGTGGAGGCGGGCTCTCCGGCCGAGCGCGCGGGCCTGCGGGCCGGGGACCGGATCGTGAGCCTCGACGGAGCTCCGGCGCGCTGGTGGGACGAGGTGGCCGAGGAGCTGCGCGGAAGCCCCGGCCGCGCGCTGCGCGTCGGAGTCGAGCGCGAGGGGTGGAGCGCCGAGGTGCGCCTCGAGCTCGCCCCGCACGCGGAGCTCGACGAGTTCGGCAACGTCGAGCACGTGGGCTGGGTCGGGATCGGACACGGGCGCCTCCGGGCGCTGCTCGGGATCCCGGACGCCGGCGGGCCGGCCTACGCCGCGGGGCTGCGCTCCGGAGATCTGGTGCGCGCCGTCGCGGGGGAGCCCGTCGAGGACTGGGAGGCCTTCGCCCGCGCGCTCGCGGCGGCGGGGGAGCAGGGCGGGGAGCTCGCCGTCCGGGTCGATCGTTCCCGCGGCGAGGGGACCGAGACCCTCGAGCTCGCCATCCCGCGGCTCGGGAGCGCCGCGGCCCTCGGCGTGATGCCCGCCAGCGTGCTCGTCTCGGCGGTCACCAAGGACGCCCCCGCCGACCGCGCCGGCCTCCAGCCCGGCGACCTGATCCTCACCGTGGATGGCGCCCCGGTGGGGAGCTTCACGAGCTTCCAGGACACCGTGCAGACGAGCGGGGGGCGGGAGCTCGTCATGCGCATCGCCCGGGAGGGCCAGGTGCGCGAGCTCCGCATCGCGCCGAAGCTCGAGACCGTCGAGGTGGGGCTCGGGATCGAGGAGCCGCGCTACCTGGTCGGGATCCGTTCGCCGCCCACCACGCTGGTGGGGGCCCTCGCGGTCGACCGCGAGTGGAACCCCGTGGTGTCGATCCCGCGGGCCGTCTCGCGCACCGTCGAGACCACCTTCGCGATCGTGGGAGGGATCGGGAAGTTCTTCACCGGCGAGGTCTCGCCGCGCCAGATCGCCGGCCCGATCGGGATCGCGCAGATCGCCGGGCAGGCCCTCGAGATCGGCTGGGAGGCCTACATCCAGGTGATGGTCTTCATCAGCATCAACCTGGGCGTGCTGAACCTGCTCCCGATCCCCATCCTGGACGGCGGCCAGGCGGTGCTCTTCTCGCTGGAGGCCATCAAGCGCAGTCCGCTCTCCCTGCGCACGCGCGAGATCTTCCAGCAGATCGGCTTCATGGTCCTGATCCTGCTGATGGGCCTCGCCTTCTGGAACGACCTCTCGCGCCACTGGTCGAAGATGGTGGATTGGCTGCGCCAGGGGGCGGGGCTCTAGCCCGGGCGCCGGCGCCTTGGGCTCCCCCGCGGCCCCCCTGCTCCTGGCCCTCGAGACGGCGACGCCGTCCACGAGTGCGGCGCTCCTGCGCGGGGAGGAGCTGCTGGCCGAGGCCCACGGGGAGGACGGGCGCCCGACCGCGGAGGTGCTGCTGCCGCTCGTCGACGCGCTGCTCGCGCGCGCGGGCGTCGGGATCGAGGCGGTCGGGGCCTTCGCGGTCTCGATCGGGCCCGGGTCCTTCACGAGTCTGCGGGTGGGGCTCGCCACGCTCAAGGGGCTGGCCTTCGGCTCCGCGGCCCCCGCGCTCGCGGTCTCGACCCTGGCGGCGCTGGCGCGCTGCGCGCCGGAGGGCCGGCTTCCCGTGGTTCCCGTCCTCGACGCGCGCCGCGGCGAGGTCTACGCCGGCGCCTGGCAGCCGGCTCCGGGCGAGTGGGAGGCGCTGCTCGAGGAGGGCGTCTACGGGCCCCGGGAGCTGGCGGCGCGCCTGCCCCCGCGCTGCCTCCTGGTGGGGGAGGGGGTCTCGGTCTGCGGCGCGCCGCTGCGGGAGCTCCTGGGCCCGGGCGTCGAGCTGCTTCCGCCGCCGGAGGGCTCACCCCGCGCCCGGCACGTGGGGCGCCTCGCAGCGCGCGCCCTGGCCCGGGGAGAGGGCGGCGACGCCGCGGCCCTCGTGCCCCGCTACCTTCGCCGCGCCGAGGCGGAGGCCCTTCGCACCGGCCTGCGCTTCGAATAGGAGAACGCGCGAAGGGGGCGCAGCGAGAGGAGGTCGAGCGAATCTCGGGGAGGAGCCCCGCATGCTGCGGCTCTACGACCACCTGGAATCCGGGAATGGCTACAAGGTGCGGCTGCTGCTCGCGCAGCTCGGCCTCCCCTACGAGCGCGTGGAGCTCGACATCCTGCGCGGCGAGACCCGCACGCCGGCCTTCCTGGCGCGGAACCCCAACGGGCGCATCCCGCTCCTCGTCCTCGAGGACGGGAGCTCCCTGGCCGAGTCGAACGCGATCCAGTTCTACCTGGCCGACGGGACGCCCTTCCTCCCCGACGACCGCCTGGAGCGCGCCCGCGTCCTCCAGTGGATGTTCTTCGAGCAGTACAGCCACGAGCCCTACATCGCCGTGCTGCGCTTCTGGCAGCACGCGGGGCTCCTGGCCGAGCGGGCCCAGGAGGTCCCGGAGAAGCGCCGGCGCGGGGAGGCGGCGCTCGCCGTGATGGAGGGCCACCTGGCGCAGCGCTCCTTCTTCGTCGGCGAGCGCTACACGATCGCCGACATCGCGCTCTTCGCCTACACCCACGTGGCCCACGAGGGAGGCTTCGATCTCGCGCCCTACCCGGCGGTGCGCGCCTGGATCGAGCGGGTCCGAGCGCAGCCCGGGCACGTGCCGATCACGCGGGGGTAGGGCTGCGAGCGACCTCGGCCCTGCGCGTCAGCGGCCCGCGCCGAAGCGGCCGCCACCCCGCTCTGAAGTCGGTGTGCTCCCTGCGCCGAGTCGGAGGTGCCGAGGGCGCCGACCGCCGTCAGAGCCGGCCGCCCTTGCCGAGGCCTCTGGGCACCCAGGCCGGCGCCCGCTTCTCCGCGAAGGCGCGCATCCCCTCCCGGGCCTCCGGCCCCCGGAAGAGCGACCAGTCCATGCTCATGCGGTCCACGTGGCCGTAGCCGTCGTGGAGCATGCGCTTCACCATCATGCGCGCCTCCGGCGCCGTGCGCAGGATGCTCTCGGCCACCTGCTGCGCTGCGCTGCGCAGCTCTTCGTGGGGCACGACGCGCGCCACGAGTCCCATGCGCAGCGCCTCCCCGGCGTCGAGGGTGCGGCCCGTGAGCAGGAGGTCGCGGGCGTTGGCCATCCCCACGTGGGCCGGCAGGTAGGCGGCGTAGCCGGCGTCCGCGATCCCGCGCAGGAGCTCCGGCGCCCGGAAGGTGGCGCGCTCGCTCACCACCGCCACGTCCGCGAGCATGGCGATGAGCAGCCCCCCGCCCTGGCAGATCCCGTTCACCGCGGCCACCACGGGAGCGAAGCTGTGGCGGATGGCCTCGAAGGGGGTGACGTCCGCGGGCGCGAGCTGGTCCACCACGGGATTCGGGTCCTCGACGATGCCGCGCAGCTCGCCGCCGGGCGCGAAGACGTCGCCCACGCCGGTGATCAGCAGGGCGACGGGATCGGCGAGCTCGTTCGCGATCTGCACCGCCTTCTTGATCCCGTAGTACATGGAGCCGCTCAGCGCGTTGCGGGACCGGGGCCGGTCGATGGTGCACCAGAGCAGGTGCCCCTCGCGCTCGAGGCGCAGGAACGGGGTGCCGAGATCGAAGCGCTCCACCGGACCCTCCGCGGCTCGCGGCCGCAGCCCTGCTCGGGCTGCGCAGCCGCAGCGCCGCATGATACCCCGGGGGCCCCGGGCAGCCGCTAGCGGGCTGGAGCAGGTCAGCGGGGGCGCGGCGCGAGGAGCGGGCGCACGGCGGCGGTGCTGCCGCCGTCGACGAGGAGGTCGGTGCCGGTCACGAAGGAGGCGGCGTCGGAGCACAGGAACCCGACCACCGCGGCGATCTCGCCGGCGCTGCCCATGCGCCCGAGGGGCGTGCGCTCGACGATGGTCGCCATGAAGGGCTGCTGGGCGAACTCCTGGCGCCCCATGCCCGTGCCGATGATGCCGGGCGAGAGCGAGACGATGCGCGCGCCGCGCGCCCCCCAGGCTGGGGCCGCCCGCAGGGCGAGTCGGATGACTCCGCGCTTGGACCAGGCGTAGGCCCCGCCGGGCCCGAGGGCCTGCGGGTCGAGATCGGCGAGGCGCTCCCAGAGGTCCGGGCGCAGCGGATCGTCGAGGAGCGCGTCGAGCTCCGGGGTGGCGCGGTCGGCGGCGAAGTGGGCGGCCTGGGACGCGATCAGGACGGCCGCCGTTCCCTCCCGCGCCAGGGGCCGGAAGGCCCGTTCCAGGAGGGCGCTTCCGATCAGGTTGACGCGCAGGATGCGCTCACCGCCGGCCATGGTGGGCGAGAGGCCCGCCGTGTGGACGAGGGCCGCCAGGGGTCCGAGCGCGGCGCAGGCCTCGGCGAGCGCGCGCACGGACACGGGATCCGAGACGTCGCAGGCGACCTCGCGGACTTCGAACCCCTCGCGGCCCAGCGCCGCCGCCGCGGCGAGCCGCCGCTCGCCATCGAGCTCCGCCAGGAGCAGCGCGTACCCGCGCTGCCCCAGGCGCCGCGCGCAGGCGAGCCCCATCTCGCCGCCGCCCCCGGTCACGACCACGATGCCCCGTGCCACGCCCGCGCCTCCCGGCCCCGGCCCCCGTCCGGATCTTGATAGACTGGACCCGTCCTGGGAAGGGAGCCGCGCGGGCGGCCGCAAGGAGATCCCCATGGCCGACGAGGGCCGCTACGCCGAGCGCATGTTCCCGGCGCCCGTGGACCCCGGGATCGCCCGGCCGGACCGGGCCGTCTGCACGGTCTTCTCGGGCGTCGACAGCGCCGAATCCGGCGCCTGGCAGGATCCGGAGCGCTGGTACCACGGCAGCGGGCGGGTGGGCGAGCGCGCGCGGGAGAGCATCGTCATCTACCCGCCTACGCGCGGCGTGCGGAGCCAGGGCGACCCCTTCGAGCCGGCCCGGATCGGGGTCCTGATCGACATGGAGCTCGGCAAGCTCCTGGCCGACACGATCGACCCCTACATCCTCGCCATCGAGGATGCCATGAACGAGGGGGTCTACGACCGCGGGCCCGTGGAGCTCACCACCGTGGACGCGCGAGGGCTCCCGCGCGAGAACCACCTGAAGGTCGTGAAGGGCTACCAGCGGCTCGTCGACCACGGCTGCTGTCTCGTGCTCGGCCCCATGATCGCCGACAACTCGGAGCTCCTGGCGCCGGTCATCGACGCGGCGCGCGTGCCGGCCATCACCTGGACGGGCTCCGTCCGCTACTCCGGCGAGTACTGCTTCAACATCGCCAACGGCGGGATCCCCGAGGAGTCGGTGATCTGCGCCAACTGGGTGCGCCAGCAGGGCCACCGCCGGGTGGGCTTCGTGTGGGAGCGCGGCTCCTCGGGCCCCGACTACGCCGACTATTTCCGCCGGACGGCCCTGCGGCTCGGGCTCTCCGTCACCAAGGAGGTGTGCGTGAGCCCGAACCCGCGCTTCCTCGAGGAGGCGCTGGGCGAGATGAAGGAGCTCGGCACCGAGGCGCTCGTCTACGTGGGCTACGGCTATGCCGCCTTCCACTTCGGGCCGATCCTGCGGGAGCTTGCCTGGGATCCGCCTCGCATCATGGGGACGGCCTTCATGTTCTACTCGAATCGCGACGAGTGGGCGGCGGGCATCGAGGGTTGGCACGGGATCGACCAGCTGGGCGAGGACGGGGCCAATCCGAACTACGAGGCGATGGTCCGGCGCTTCGAGGCGCGCTTCCGGCGCAAGGCCGGGAACGTGGTGGTGGCCCTGGCCTACGACACGGCCCGCGCGGCGATGGAAGCCCTGGGAAACGCGCGCATCCCGACCCCTCGGCACGTGAAGGAGGGGCTCGAGATGATCAAGTGGATGCCCGCTGCCAACGGCGGCCCCGCCACCAACATCACCTTCGGCCCCTTCGACCACCGCGGCTACAAGGGCGACTACCTCACGATCCGCGAGCTGCGGAACGGGAAGCTCGCCTTCCGCGGCTACTACCGGCCCGAGTGGCCCGCGAACCTCGAGGCGCCCCGCACCCGCGAGCCCTGAGGGCCGGGCCGGGACGCCGGCCGCGCGGGCGCCGGGGCCCCGCGCGCTCCCGGCCTGCTCCGCTCCCCCGGGGCGCCATTTTTGACATGCCCGGAATTCTTAAGTAATTTCAGACCTTGGCGTGGACCATCCGCGGGTCGGGGGGGCGGGGAGGCTTCAGGGGCAGGCCGTGAGCACCACCGGGGCGGACATCCTGATCCGGGCCCTCCGCGAGGAGGGCGTCGAGGTCCTGTTCGGGCACCCGGGCGGGGCGGTCCTCTTCCTCTACGACGCCATCGCGCGCCACGGCTTCCGCCACGTGCTCGCCCGCCACGAGCAGGGCGCCGTGCACATGGCCGATGGCTACGCCCGCGCCAGCGGTCGGCCCGGCGTGGCGCTCGTGACCTCCGGGCCCGCCCTCACCAACGCCATCACCGGCATCGCCACGGCCTACTCCGACTCGATCCCCGTGGTGGTCTTCTCGGGGCAGGTCCCGCTCGCCGCCATCGGAAGCGACGCCTTCCAGGAGGCCGACAACGTGGGCCTCACCCGGCCGGTCACCAAGCACAACTACCTGGTGAAGGACGTGCGGGACCTGGCCGGCACCATCAAGGAGGCCTTCTACATCGCCACCTCCGGCCGCCCGGGGCCGGTGCTGGTGGACATCCCGAAGGACGTGAGCAACACGGCCTGCGAGTTCCGTTATCCGCAGGAGGTGCGCCTCGAGCACTACCAGCCCCGCTACGAGGGTCACTGGGGCCAGATCAAGAAGGCCCTGGCCCTGCTCCTCCAGGCCCGGCGTCCGTTGGTCTACTTCGGCGGCGGCGTGATCCTCTCGGGGGCCTCGAGCGAGCTGCGCGCCTTCTGCGAGAAGCTCCGCGCTCCCGTCACCTACACGCTCATGGGGATCGGCGGCATCCCCGGCGACCACCCCCTCTCGCTGGGGATGCTGGGCATGCACGGGCACTACCGCGCCAACCTGGCCATGGACCAGTGCGACGTGCTGCTGGCCATCGGCGCGCGCTTCGACGACCGCGTGACGGGCAAGCTGGACGAGTTCAGCCCCCACTCGCGCAAGATCCACATCGACATCGATCCCACCACGATCCGCAAGACCGTGCACGTGGACATCCCGATCGTGGGCGACGTCCGGAACTGCCTGCAGAAGTTCCTGAAGCTCCTGGAGGGCGAGGAGCTCGCGGGCTTCCACGAGCGCATCGCGCCCTGGTGGCGCCAGGCGGAGGAGTGGGGCCAGGCGCATCCCGTCTCCTACACCCAGCACCCGGAGGGGCCGATCCGGCCCCAGTTCGTGATCGACAAGCTCTTCCAGATGACCCGCGGCGAGGCCGTGATCACCACCGACGTGGGCCAGCACCAGATGTGGGCCGCCCAGTACTACCACTGCCAGCGGGCCAACAACTGGGTCACCTCCGGGGGCCTCGGGACCATGGGGTTCGGCCTGCCGTCCGCGATCGGCGCCCAGGTGGCACGCCCGGGCGAGCTCGTGGTCTGCGTGGCGGGGGACGGCTCCCTCCTCATGACCATCCAGGAGCTGGTGACCGCCGTGGAGGAGAGCCTCCCGGTGAAGGTCGCGATCATCAACAACCAGTACCTCGGCATGGTGCGTCAGTGGCAGCAGATCATCTACGACGACCGCCAGTGCGGCGTCGACCTGCGCGTGGCGCCCGACTGGGTCAAGCTGGCGGACGCCTGCGGGGCCCTGGGCCTGCGCGCGGACCGCGCCGACGAGGTGGAGGCGGTGCTCGAGAAGGCCTTCGCCCACCCGGGCCCGGTGCTGATCGACTTCCGCGTCGTCCGCACCGAGAACTGCTACCCGATGGTCCCGGCGGGCGCGCCGTCGAGGAAGATGCTGCTCCACGACCCGGAGTAGTCCCGCGCCGTGCGTCACACGATCTCCGTCTGGGTGCGAAACGAGTTCGGCGTGCTGTCCCGCGTGGTCGGCATGTTCAGCGGTCGCGGCTACAACATCGACAGCCTGAACGTCGCCCCCACGCTCGACGAGAAGGTCTCCCACATGACCATCGTCACCCACGGTGACGACGACACGATCGAGCAGATCACCAAGCAGCTCCACAAGCTGATCGACGTGGTCACGGTGAAGGACCACACGGGGGGCGAGTTCGTGGGGCGCGAGCTCGCGCTGCTCACGGTGGCGCCGGCGCCCGAGGCGCGCGCCGAGGTCATGCGCATCACCGAGATCTTCCGCGGGAAGATCGTGGACGTGGGACAGAAGTCCTTCGTGATCGAGGTGACCGGGAGCCCGGACAAGATCGACGCGATCTCGCGCCTGCTCTCGCCCCTGGGCCTCCAGCATCGCGTGCGGACCGGCCCCCTGGCCGCCGCCCGCGGCTCGGACAAATGAAGCCACCCCCATCGGACGGAGGGTCGAACACCCCCATGGCACTCAACATCTACTACGACAAGGACGCGGACCTCGGTCGCCTCGAGGGCAAGACCGTGGCCGTGATCGGCTACGGCAGCCAGGGCCACTCCCACTCCCAGAACCTCCACCGCTCCGGTATCCCGGTGCTGGTGGGCCTGCGCAAGGACTCGCCCTCGGTGGCGAAGGCCGAGGCGGCGGGCCTGCGCGTGCTGGGCGTCGCCGAGGCGACGCGGGCGGCCGACATCGTGATGCTGACGCTGCCCGACGAGACGGCCGCCGTGATCTACGCGGAGCACATCGGCCCGAACCTCGAGCCCGGGAACTACCTCGCCGTCGCCCACGGCTTCAACATCCACTTCGGGACGATCAAGGCCCCGCCGGGCGTCAACGTCTTCATGGTGGCGCCCAAGGGCCCCGGCCACACGGTGCGGCAGCACTACGAAGAGGGGCGCGGCGTCCCGGCGCTGGTGGCGGTGGCCGCGGATCCCTCCGGCGACACGCTCCAGGTGGCGTTGGCCTACGCCAAGGCGATCGGCGCGGGTCGCGCCGGGATCATCGAGACCAACTTCCGCGAGGAGACCGAGACGGACCTCTTCGGCGAGCAGACCGTGCTCTGCGGAGGCCTCACGGCCCTGATGGAGGCCGCCTACGAGACGCTGGTGGAGGCGGGCTACGCCCCGGAGATGGCCTATTTCGAGACGATCCACGAGGTGAAGCTGATCGTGGACCTGATCTACGAGGGCGGCATCGCCAACATGCGCTACTCGGTCTCCAATACCGCGGAGTACGGGGACCTGACCCGCGGGCCCCGCGTGATCGACGCGGGCGTGAAGCAGCGCATGCGCGAGATCCTGGACGAGATCCAGACCGGGCGCTTCGCCCGGGAGTGGATCCTGGAGAACCGCTCGGGAGCCGTCTCCTTCGAGGCGCTGCGCGCGCGGGCGCGCCGGCACCCGGCCGAGGAGACGGGCGCGCGCCTGCGGGGGCTCATGCCCTGGCTGAAGGAGAAGCGCCTCGTGGATCGCGCGAAGAATTGAGGCCGGAGCAGAGGGAGTGATGGCCGAGGTCGCCGCGAGCCCTGCCGAGCCCGTCTTCGACGAGCGCCCGACCGAGCTCGTCGTGCGCGACGCCCTCGCCCTGGGGGCGCTGCCGCTGGCGCTGGCGGGCCTCGCGGGCCTGCTGGGCTTCCCGCTCCTGGGCGCCGCCCTGCTCGCCACCACGGTCTTCGTGGCCTGCTTCTTCCGCAACCCGGGCCGCCAGATTGCCGGCGGCGAGCGCAGCGCCGTCGCGCCCGCCGACGGGCGCGTGATCGAGGTGGGCGACCTCGAGCGCGCCGACGGCTCGAAGGCTCCGCGCGTGGGCATCTTCCTCTCGGTCTTCAACGTGCACGTGAACCGGAGCCCGGTGGCGGGGCGGGTCGTCTCGGTCGAGCGCGCGGGGCGGCGCTTCCTTGCGGCCTTCGACCGGCGCGCCGAGGCGGAGAACGCGCGCTGCACGGTGGCCCTCGAGACGGCCGCCGGCGAGCGGGTCGAGGTGGTGCAGATCGCGGGCCTCGTGGCGCGGCGCATCGTCTGCCACCCGGTGCCCGGCGAGTGGGTGCGGCGCGGCGCGCGCTACGGCCTGATCCGGTTCGGTTCGCGCACCGACGTGATTCTCCCCGCCGGGAGCGAGCTTCTGGTGCAGCGCGGCGAGCGCGTGCGCGGTGGGGAGAGCGTGATCGCGAGGCTCCCCGAGCCGGCGGGGGCGGGGAGGCCTGCATGAGCGACTTCGAGCCCGTGGCCCCGGGCGCGCCGCAGGGACCCGCCTTCGACGGGCAGCCGCCCTTCCGGCGCCGCCGGCGCCGCCGGCGCGGCGAGGGACCCGGACCTCCGCGGGGCCTCTACCTGCTGCCCCACCTCGTCACGACGGCGGGCCTCTTCTTCGGCTTCTTCGCCATCATCAAGGCCTTCGCGGGCCAGGCGGATCTCGCCGCCCTGGGGATCGTGCTGGCGGGCGTCTGCGACGGGATCGATGGCCGCGTGGCGCGGCTCGCGCGCTCCTCGAGCCGCTTCGGCATGGAGTACGACTCCCTCGCTGACATCGTCTCCTTCGGCGTCGCCCCCGCCATGCTGGCCTTCAGCGCCGGCGAGCTCCACGTGCTGGGCCGGCCGGGCTGGATGATGGCGTTCCTCTTCACCGCCTGCGCGGCCCTCCGGCTGGCGCGTTTCAACGTTTCGCCCTCTCGCTACCGCGGGCGCTTCGAGGGGCTGCCGAGCCCGGCCGGGGCCGGCATGGTGGCCGCCAGCCAGTGGTTCGCCTCCTTCCTGCGCGAGAACGGCGTGCCCCTCGATGTTCCCGCGTGGCTGGTGGCGGGCGGGGTCGCGTTGCTCGGTCTCCTGATGGCGAGCTCCATCCCCTACCGCAGCTTCAAGGAGCTCGACCTGCGCCACTCCTACGGCACTCTCGTGCTCACCGTCCTGGCCGTCGCCCTCGTGGTGCAGGAGCCGAGCGTCACGCTCTTCTTCATCGGCGTGGCCTACACGGCCTCGGGGCCCCTGGAGTGGCTCTGGCGCCGCGGGGCCGGCCGGCCCCTCGAGCAGCTGGTGGAGAACGCCTCCAGCGAACCCTCGCAAGGATGATCCCATGAGCGCCGAATCCATCCGCATCTTCGATACCACGCTGCGCGACGGGGAGCAGTCCCCGGGCTGCAGCATGAACCTGGCCGAGAAGCTCACGCTGGCCCGCCAGCTCGAGCGCCTGGGCGTCGACGTGATCGAGGCCGGCTTCCCCATCGCCAGCGAGGGCGACTTCGAGTCCGTGCGCGCCGTGGCCCGCGAGGTGAAGGGCAGCGTCATCTGCGGGCTCGCCCGCACCGCCGACGCCGACGTCGAACGCGCCGGGCGCGCGCTGGAGGGTGCTGCCCGGCCGCGCATCCACACCTTCATCGCCACGAGCGACATCCACCTCGAACACAAGCTGCGCATGAGCCGCGCGCAGGTCCTGGGCGAGGTGGATCGCGCCGTGCGGCGCGCCCGCGGCCTGGTGGGCGACGTGGAGTTCTCGGCGGAGGATGCCACGCGCTCGGACCGCGAGTTCCTGGTGCAGGTCTTCCGCACCGCCCTCGAGGCCGGGGCCACCACGCTGAACGTGCCCGACACGGTGGGCTACGCGCAGCCCGACGAGTACGCGGACCTCATCCGCTTCCTCCTGGCGCGGGTGCCGGGGATCGGCGCCGCCGTCGTCTCGGTTCACTGCCACGACGACCTGGGCCTCGCGGTGGCCAACAGCCTGGCCGCGGTGCGCGCGGGCGCGCGCCAGATCGAGTGCACCGTGAACGGGATCGGCGAGCGGGCCGGCAACACCTCACTCGAGGAGTGCGTGATGGCCGTGAAGACCCGGCCGGACATCTACGCCGGGCTCGACACCAGGATCCGCACCCAGGAGATCTACCCGGCCAGCCGGCTGCTCTCCTCCATCACCGGGGTCGCCGTCCAGCCCAACAAGGCCATCGTCGGCGCCAACGCCTTCGCCCACGAGGCGGGGATCCACCAGGATGGCGTGCTCAAGGCGGCCATCACCTACGAGATCATGACGCCCCAGTCGATCGGGCGCGCCACCAACGAGCTCGTCCTGGGCAAGCACTCCGGGCGGCACGCCTTCCGCGATCGCCTCCAGGAGCTCGGCTTCGAGATCGTGGGCGAGGAGCTCGAGCGCGCCTTCAAGCAGTTCAAGGACCTCGCGGACAAGAAGAAGACGATCTTCAACGAGGACCTGGAGGCGCTGGTGGCGGACTCGCTGGTCCGCAGCGACGAGCGCTTCGAGCTGTCCCAGATGACCATCCTGAGCGGCACCTTCGCCAAGCCCACGGCGACGGTGGAGCTCCTGGTGGACGGCCAGCCCCGCAAGGCCACCGGTCTCGGTGTGGGCCCGGTGGACGCCGTCTTCAAGGCCATCGCCGAGCTCACGGAGACCAAGAGCGACCTCCTGCGCTACCAGGTGAACGCCGTGACCGGCGGACTCGACGCCCTGGGCGAGGTCTCGGTGACGGTGAGCGAGGGCGGGCGCCGCGTGATCGGGAGCGGTGCCCACTCGGACGTGCTGGTCGCGAGCGCCAAGGCCTACGTCCAGGCGCTCAACAAGCTCGAGTGGCACAAGCGCCGCCGCGAGGTCCACGAGCCCAAGGGGATCTGAGGGCAGCCGGCGCAGCCGAGCGGAGGTCGAGGGTGGACCGGATCCTGCTCCTCCCGGGCGACGGGATCGGCCCGGAGGTCACGGCCGAGGCCCGGCGCGTGCTCGAGGCGCTGGCGCCGCGCTTCGGCCTCAAGCTCTCCTTCGAGCAGGAGCTGATCGGCGGGGCCTCCCTGGACGCGCGGGGGACGCCGCTCTCGGACGAGGCCCTCGAGCGGGCGCGGGCCAGCCGCGCCGTGCTGCTGGGCGCCGTGGGTGGCCCGCGCTGGGACGCGCTGCCGGTGGACCGGCGGCCCGAGCGGGGGCTCCTGCGCATCCGCAAGGAGCTCGGGCTCTTCGCCAACCTGCGCCCGGCGAGCGTCTTCCCGGCGCTGATCGACGCCTCTCCCCTGCGGCGGGAGGTGGTGGAGGGAATCGACCTCCTGGTGGTGCGCGAGCTCACGGGGGGGCTCTACTTCGGGGAGCCCCGCGGCCAGGCGCTGGTGGGGGGGCGCCGCGAGGCCCGCAATACGCTGGTCTACGACGAGGTGGAGATCGCGCGCATCGCGCGGGTGGCGTTCGAGGCGGCGCGCCGCCGGCGCCGCAAGCTCACCCACGTCCACAAGGCCAACGTGCTCGAGGTCTCGCAGCTGTGGGTCGCGGTGGTGGAGGAGGTGGCGCGCGATTTCGCCGACGTGGCGCTCGATCACCAGCTCGTCGACTCCATGGCGATGTGGCTCGTTCGCGAGCCGCGCCGCTACGACGTGATCGTGACCGAGAACCTCTTCGGCGACATCCTCTCCGACGAGGCGGCCATGATCACGGGCTCCCTCGGCATGCTGCCCTCGGCGAGCCTGGGAGAGGGGGGCGTGGGCCTGTACGAGCCGGTGCACGGCTCGGCTCCGGACCTGGCGGGGCGCGACGTGGCCAACCCGCTGGCGGCGATCCTCTCGGGGGCGCTGCTGCTCGAGCACTCGCTGGGCGCGGCGGAGGCCGCCGCCGCCGTGCGCGCGGCGGTGGCCGCCGTGCTCGAGGCCGGGCACCGCACCGCCGACCTCCTGGGCACGGGCCCGGCGGGCCGCGTCGTCGGCTGCCGCGCCATGGGCGAGCTGGTGCGCGAGCAGCTCGAGGCGCCGGCCGCCGCCTGATGGCGCGGGCGGGCGTGCGCATCGGCGTCGCGGGCGCCAGCGGGGCCCTCGGCAGCGAGGTGCTCCTCGCCCTCGACGCCGCGAGGCTCCCGGTGGCTCTACTCCGGCCGCTGGCGCGAGGGGATTCCGAGGACCTCGAGGTGGAGTTCCAGGGCGAGGTCTACCCGGTGGAGGACGCGCGGGGCGCGAGCCTGCGCGGGCTCGACCTGCTCTTCCTGTGCGCGCCGGAGCCGGCCTCCCTGGCGCTCGGCCGCGAGGCGCTGCGCGCCGGGGTGCCCGCCATCGACCTCTCGGGCGCCTTCGCCGGGATTGCGGAGGTGCCGCTGCGGGTGGCCGCCTTCGAGGAGGGAGCGGCCGCTGTCGAGCCGGCGCCCCTCGTCGCGGCCGCCGCCGGACCGGTCCTGGCCCTGGCCCTCGTCCTGCGGCCCCTCGCGGCAAGGGCGGGGCTGCGGCGCGTGGTGGCGACGCTCTTCGACTCGGCGGCGGCCGGCGGCCGCCACGGCATTGCGACGCTCCACGCCGAGTCCGTGGCGCTCTTCAACCAGCAGGAGGTCCCCGCGCCGGAGGTCTTCGCCCGGCCGATCGCCTTCGATTGTCTGCCCGCGACGGCCGCCGAGGAGGCGGAGGGGCAGTCGACACGGGAGCGCGACCTCGCGCGGGCGCTCCGGCGCCTGCTCGGCCCGGAGCTCCGCGTGGCGGCCAGCGCCGTGCAGGTTCCCGCCTTCGTGGGGAGCGCCGCCGTGCTCGGGGTCGAGACCGAGCGCCCGCTGGATCCCCAGGAGGCGGCCGACGCGCTCTCCCGCGCGCCCGGCGTCGAGCTCTGCACCGGGCCCGAGGGCCCGACGCTGCGCGCCGCGGCCGGCCGCGAGGACGTGCTGGTGGGGCGCCTGCGCGCGGACCCCTCCCTCCCGGGGGGCCTCCTCCTGTGGCTCGTCTGCGATCCCCTGCGGCTCAGCGCGGCGAACGCCGTGGCGCTCGCCGCCGCGCACCTGCGCCGCGGCTGAGCGCGGCGCGCCGCTCCGGCGAGGGCGTGCCGACCTTCCGCCTCATGCTCGAGTACGACGGGCGCGACTTCGCGGGATGGCAGGTCCAGCCCGGCGGCCGCACCGTGCAGGGGACCCTCGAGGCGGCGCTCCTGCGCCTCACGGGCCAGCGGGCGCGGGTGGTCGGGGCGGGTCGCACCGACGCGGGTGTCCATGCCGAGGGACAGGTGGCGAGCGTGTGCCTCGCCACGCGCTTCGCCGCCCCGGCGCTCGAGCGCGCGCTGAACGCCGTCCTGCCCGAGGACGTGGCGGCGCGGGCGGTGGAGGAGGCGCCCGATGGCTTCGACGCGCGACGCGAGGCCCGCGCGAAGCTCTACCGCTACGGGCTCTGGAACGGCCCGAGCCCCTCGCCGCTCCGCCGCCGCGAGAGCCACTGGGTGCCCCGTCCCCTCGACCTCCCCGCCATGCGCGAGGCCGCCGGCGCCTTCGCCGGCCGCCACGACTTCACCTCGCTCAAGGCCGCGGGATCGCAGGTCGCGTCCAACGTGCGCACGCTCTCGAGCGTCGACGTGCTGGGCAGCGCGGGCGGAGAGATCCGCATCCTGGTGGAGGGCGACGGCTTCCTGCGCCACATGGTGCGGAATCTCGTCGGCACCCTCCTCGAGGTGGGCGCCGGCCGCCGCGCACCCGACTCGATTCCCGCCCTCCTCGCCGCCCGCGACCGGGCGCGCGCCGGGCCCACCGCGCCGGCCGGCGGCCTCACCCTGGTGCGGGTCCACTACCAGATCCGCGGCCCGCGTCTGGCCTAGCGCTCGCTCTCGAGCTGGCATCGCCGCCACAGACCCGGCGAAAACGCCAGAAGCAGCGTTCGCTCCTGCTCCATCCGTGACGCGAACCGGTAGAACATGAGCACCCCGGAAGCCGTGATCTCCACCTCGTCGGCCTCGACGTGTTCCTCGCGCCCGTCGGTTCGAACCAGCCACTGCCTCTTCATCGCAGCTCTGCCCGGCGCCCGCTGGTGACCGGGGCGGATCGGCTCCGGGTCGCCGCTCATTGGCCGAATCTTCCCTTGACGAGTTGCTCTCCGCAGTTCACGCAGTAGGTGCTCCGCGCGCGGCGCCTTCTCGCATGTTCCTCTTCGGGGCAGGTCCTGGCGAGGATTCTCTCGTTCACGACGACGCCACAGCTAGAACAGAAGCGTACGGTCACGACGCCGCGTCCGTGATTGTCGTTGCCACAGTGCATCTGCTGCATTCCTTCGTTCTCCTCGGCCTTCGCGGCGCTGGCTTCCGCCTCACGCCGCCCCTCGCGACGAGCTGAAGCTCCGGTGGGCCAGGCGCTCCTCCAACGGCGGCGTCGGCACCGGGGGGGCCTCGTTGTCGAGCCCGTCGCTGCCCCCGAAGTCATCGTAGTTGCGGCATTCCTTCTCGAACGCCGCCTCGGCGGAAGCTGCGTAGCTGTAGGCGAAGCGCGTGTAGCTGCTGTCCCCGCCAGCTCCCACGCGACCGAGCGCCGGAATGCCCAGGGGCATGGGCCCGCTGCGGCGAGAGCCCCAGGCCGCCTGGCGGGAAGGGGCGTACCGCTCGTACCTGCTCGGCGCGCCCACCCAGTCGTGCAGGCGGTGTCTCACGTCGGAGTCGGAACGTCCCACGTAGTAGACGACGAACGTCGCACCGTCCAGGTACCCGAGGGCATAGTTGCCCGGCGACGTCCGGGTCAACGCCTCATCGATCGCCTCGTCGCTGAGCGGATAGGACCCGCTCATCTCCAGCAACCGCAGCGTCGAAACCCTCGCCGCGCAGGCGGCGCAGACGGAGAGCGGATGCTCTGCGGGATGGAGCCGCTCGCACCAGAAGCAGCTCGCGAGCGGCGGCGATTCCTGCGCGATCTCCGCCATCGGTGGGTCCCCCTGGGCGGCGGGCGGTTCCGCGTGCGCCGGGCTTGCCCCAGGTGTTAAGAGTAGAATACAAAAAAAGTATGTCAAGCAGACCTGCAGGACGCTTGCTCTGTCAAGCGTTCTGGCCCATGCTGGGGTCCGTGCGCAATGGCGGCAAACGACCCCGGCGCAGGGGCTCCGAGTTCGTGGGGCGACCCAACGAGCTCGGCGCTCTCCTGGCCGATCTGCGCACGGCCAAGGGGCTCTCCCTCCGAGAGGTCCAGGAGGCCACGGACAAGGGCGTCTCGAACGCCTACCTGAGCCAGCTCGAGAACGGGAGGATCCAGAAGCCCTCGCCCAACGTGCTGCACAGCCTGGCGCAGGTCTACGCCGTGCCTTACGAGACCCTGATGGAGAGGGCCGGGTACCTGCTGCCCAGCGAGGGCAGGGAGGGGGGCCGCCGCCGACGGTTGGCGGCCTTCGCGATCGATGATCTGACCGCCGAGGAGGAGGAGGAGCTCCTCAAGTATCTGGCGTTCCTTCGCTTCCGCAGTCCGTCCTGAGCCGGCACTCCGCCGGGTCCCGCCCCGAGCCTCATTCCGCTGCAAGTTCGCGAGCTTGGCGGCGGCGGGGCCTTGACGGGGCCCGGCCGCTGGGGTACCTCTCCCCGACTCCTCGAGCCCGGGGAGGGGGATCCTCGCATGGCCGGCCAGGGAGCCAGGAAGCACCGCGCCACCCGCAGCGCCCAGCCGGGCGAGGTGGAGCAGCACTGGTACGTGGTGGACGCCGCCGACCAGGTGCTCGGGCGCCTCGCCACGCGGGTCGCGAGCGTGCTGCGCGGCAAGCACCGCCCCCTCTACACGCCCCACGTGGACCTCGGCGACTACGTGATCGTGGTGAACGCGGAGAAGGTGAAGCTCACCGGGCGCAAGCGGGAGCAGAAGACCTACTACCGCCACACGGGCTACACCGGGCACCTGCGCTCCACCACCGCGGGCAAGATCCTCGAGGGTCCCCACCCGGACCGGGTGGTGCGCCGCGCCGTGCGGGGCATGCTGCCCACCAACGCGCTCGGGCGGAAGCTCTTGCGCAAGCTCAAGGTGTACGCGGGGCCCGCCCATCCCCACGCCGCGCAACAGCCGGAGGAGCTTCGGATTGCCTGAACTGCCCTTCATCGCAACGACCGGGAGGCGCAAGACGGCGATCGCGCGCGTGCGGATGAAGCCGGGGACCGGGAACATCCGCGTGAACGGGCGCCCCCTGAACGAGTACTTCCCCCGCGAGGTGCTCTGCATGCGCGTGTACCAGGCCTTCGAGGCCGCCGGCGTCGACGGCCAGTACGACGTCCTGGCCCAGTGCCACGGGGGCGGGATCGCCGGGCAGGCGGATGCGCTGCGCCACGGCATCTCGCGCGCCCTCGCCAAGGTCGATGCGAAGTTCCGGCCCCCGCTCAAGCGAGGGGGCTTCCTCACGCGGGATGCCCGCAAGAAGGAGCGCAAGAAGTACGGGCAGCGCGGTGCCCGTGCGCGCTTCCAGTTCTCCAAGCGCTAGGTTCGAGACGCCAGGCTCACGCGACCCGGAACGCCGGGGGCGAGGGCCCCGGCGGGAGGCGAGATGAGGGTCGCGGTCGTCGGCGCGAGCGGCTACACCGGGCTCGAGCTGCTGCGCATCCTGCTCCGCCATCCGCAGTTCGAGATCGCCGCGGCGACCTCGGAGCAGCGCGCCGGAGTGCCCGTGGGCGAGGCCTTCCCCTCCCTGCGCGGGCGCCTCGACCTCGAGCTGCAGCCGAACGACCCGGCGGGCCTGGCGGGCGAGGTGGAGCTCGCCTTCACGGCGCTGCCCCATTCGGCCTCGGCGCCCAGCGTGGCGGCCCTGCGCCGGGCCGGGGTCCCGGTCGCGGACCTCTCCGCCGATTTCCGGCTCCACGACCTCGCCACCTACGAGGCCTGGTACGGGCACCACGGCGCCCCGGAGCTGCTGGGGAAGGCCGTCTACGGGCTTCCGGAGCTCCACCGCGAGGACCTGCGCGGCGCCGAGCTGGTGGCGGTGCCGGGCTGCTACCCCACCTCGGTGCTGCTGCCGCTCGTGCCCTTCCTGCGGGCCGGGCTCGTGGACCTGGACGCCGGGATCGCGATCGACTCGAAGTCCGGGGTCTCCGGCGCCGGGCGCAAGGTCGAGGCCGGCTACCTCTTCGCGGAGCTCGACGAGAACTGCCAGGCCTACAAGGTCGGGAGCGAGCACCGGCACGTGCCGGAGATCGAGCAGGAGGCGACCGCCGCCGCCGGCGAGGCGGTGCGCGTGAGCTTCGTCCCCCACCTCCTCCCGGTGATCCGCGGCATCGTCACCTCCATCTACCTGCGGCCGCGCCGAGCGCTCGGGGCTGCCGACGCCCGCGCCATCCTCGAGCGGGCCTGGGCCCGGGAGCGCTTCGTGCGGGTTCTGCCCGCGGGCGAGACACCGAGCCTCGCCTCCGTGCGCGGCAGCAACTTCTGCGACGTGGCGGCCTTCGCGGACGAGCGCAGCGGAACGCTGATCCTGCTCTCGGCCCTCGACAACCTGGTGAAGGGCGCTGCGGGGCAGGCGGTCCAGTGCGCCAACCTGATGTGCGGCTTCCCGGAGGAGAGCGGGCTCCTGGAGGCTCCTCTCTTTCCCTGAGGGCGGCGCCCGCTCGCGCGGCACGCCTCGCTCCGACGTTCGCGCATAACGGCGGTTCACGGCGCCGGCGATTGACGCTGCGCGGCAAGCGCGATATAAAGCGCAAAACCTGTTCCGTTCGGATGGTGCTCCAGACAACTCGCCGCCCCGCTTCGGTTCCCGGCGTTTCCGCGCAGAGGGAGACGCGCCGCCCGTGACGCGGTACTTCGCCCGGGATCCGCAGGTCGTACGCCTCTCGGTCTCGGCGGTCGTGTGGCGCGAGTCCGGATCCCGCGAGGTGCTGCTGATGCAGCGCAGCGACAACGGGCACTGGGGGCTGCCGGGCGGCTACGTCGACCCGGGGGAGAGCGTCTTGCAGGCGGCGGTCCGCGAGGTGCGCGAGGAGACGGGCTATCGCGTCGCGATCGGCCGCCTGATCGGCGTCTACTCCGATCCCACCCGCCAGGTCGTGGCCTACCCGGACGGCGAGGTGGTGCAGGCCGTGAACCTCTGCTTCGAGGGCCTGGTCCTCGAGGCGGGCGCGCCCACCACCCCCGACGAGACACTCGCCACGGGCTTCTTCGCGCTGGATGCGCTCCCGCAGCCCTTCGTCCCGATCCAGGAGATCCGGATCGCCGACGCCGTGGCCCGGGAGCCGGGCGCGCGGGTTCGCTAGCGGGGGAGGGGGGCGAGCGATGGCACCGAGGTCGACCAAGTACATCTTCGTGACGGGGGGCGTGCTCTCCTCGCTGGGCAAGGGGCTCGCCTCCGCCTCGATCGGCGCGCTCCTCGAGGCGCGCGGGCTGCGCATCACCTTCCTCAAGCTCGACCCCTACCTGAACGTCGACCCGGGCACCATGAATCCCTTCCAGCACGGGGAGGTCTACGTGACGAGGGACGGGGCCGAGACCGACCTCGACCTCGGCCACTACGAGCGCTTCACGCGCGCCCGCATGGGCAAGATCAACAACGTCACCTCCGGCAAGATCTACGACGCGGTGCTCGGAAAGGAGCGGCGCGGAGACTACCTGGGCGGCACGGTGCAGGTGATCCCGCACGTGACCGACGAGATCAAGGCCAGCATCCACCGCGCCGCCGACGGCGTCGACGTGCTCATCTGCGAGGTGGGCGGCACGGTGGGCGACATCGAGTCGCTGCCCTTCCTCGAGGCGATCCGCCAGATGCGGACCGAGGTGGGCCGCGAGAACGTCTGCTACATCCACATCGCGCTCGTCCCCTACGTGGCGGCGGCGGGGGAGCTCAAGACCAAGCCGGTGCAGCACTCCGTGAAGGAGCTCCGCACCGTCGGCATCGCCCCCGACATCATCCTCTGCCGCACGGACCGCTTCCTGCCCAAGCCCGTGAAGGCCAAGGTCGCCCTCTTCTGCAACGTGGACGAGGACGCGGTGATCACCGCCAAGGACGTGGCTTCGATCTACGAGGTGCCGTTGATCCTGCACCAGGAGGGCCTCGACGAGAAGATCACCCAGGTGCTCAACATCTGGACCGGCCGCCCGGACCTGCGCCCCTGGGAGGACATCCTTCAGCGCGCCCGCAGCCCGGAGCAGGACGTTCTGATCGCCATGGTGGGGAAGTACGTGGACCTCACCGAGTCCTACAAGAGCCTGAACGAGGCCCTCTACCACGGCGGCTTCGCGAACCGGGCGCGCGTGCGGATCGAGTACTTCGACTCCGAGAAGCTCGACGACGCCGCGGTGCTCTCCGCCGTGCACGGCGTGCTGGTGCCCCACGGCTTCGGCTCCCGCGGGGCCGAGGGGAAGATCGCAGCGGTGCGCTTCGCCCGCGAACGGCGCATCCCGTTCCTCGGCATCTGCTTCGGCATGCAGTTCGCCGTGATCGAGTTCGCGCGCAACGTGGCCGGCTGCGCCGGCGCGAACTCGAGCGAGGTGGACCCCGCGACGCCGCACCCGGTGATCGACCTCCTCCCGGAGCAGCGCGCGATCGAGGAGAAGGGCGCCACCATGCGGCTCGGCGACTGGCCCTGCGTGCTCGTGCCCGGGACGCGCGCCCACAAGGCCTACGGCCAGGAGCGCATCGCCGAGCGGCACCGCCACCGCTACGAGTTCAACCCCGAGTACCGCGAGCGCCTGACCGCGGCCGGGCTCGTCGTCGCGGGCACCTCGCCGGACGGCCGCCTCGTCGAGATCGTGGAGGTCGAGGACCACCCCTGGTTCGTGGGCTGCCAGTTCCACCCGGAGTTCGCTTCGACGCCCTTCAAGCCGGCGCCGCTCTTCGTGGAGTTCATCCGGGCGGCGGCGCGCCACGGGAGCAACGGGGCCTGACGGGCCGCGCCGCCGGGGCGCCTTGCAATCGGCCCGCGCCTCGCCTAGAAACCCACTGGCATTGGGACGTTAGCTCAGTTGGCTAGAGCGCCGTGCTCACACCGCGGAGGTCACTGGTTCGAGCCCAGTACGTCCCACCAGCCCGCCTCCGGTGCGAGCCGCGAGCACGCGGCTGGCGCGCGCCGGGCGCCGGCGAGGGGTCGCCTCCGGTTGGCACGAGCTACCGATTTCCCTAGATTCCTCCGCGAGTTGGCCCGGTAGCTCAGCCTGGATAGAGCACCAGCCTCCGAAGCTGGGGGTCGCGCGTTCGAATCGCGCCCGGGTCACTTCGCGAAGTCAGCCTTCCCGGGCGAGAGCCCTCCCAGGCTGCGTTCCCGAGATGTCAGCTGCCCACCTCTGCCTCGGGGAGGGTTCCCGAGCAGCCGGCCGCTGGATTTCCTTCCGAGGCGCCCCGGGGTCAGCCGCCCATGGCCTTCGCGGCGCGGCGGGCCATCTCGTCGGGCGGCACGTCCTCGACGTGGGTGGCGACGCTCCAGCGGTGCCCGAAGGGATCCTCGAACTGGCCCGAGCGGTCGCCGTAGAACTGGTTCTCCACGGGGCGCAGACCTCGGGCGCCGGCCTTGATCGCCCGCTCGAAGACCTGATCCACGTCCTTCACGTACACGCTGATCGTCACCGGCGTTCCGCCTACGGCCTTAGGACCCCGCGCGTCCATGTTCGGGAACTCGTCGGCGAGCATGATCACCGAATCGCCGATCTGGAGTTCGGCGTGGCCGATCCTTCCGTCCGGCCCCGGCATGCGCATCCGCTCCCTGGCGCCGAGCACCTGGCTGTAGAACTCGATGGCGGCGGCCGCGCCGTCGACGCACAGGTAGGGCGTGACCTGCGGATAGCCGTCGGGGATCGGCTTCACCTTTGCCATGGGAGGTCCTCCTATTCGGTCGGGCGGCGTTGCCTCAGCCTAGACCAGGCGCCTCCCCGGAGACAAGCACCGCGGTGGGACCGGGGTCGAGAAGGCGCGGCTCCTGGGGGGCGCCTCGCTCGGCCGGGGGTCGGCGGCTGCAGGAACTGCAAGATCGCCGATCCCCTCGCCGATCGCCGCGGGCCCGGACGAGAGGAGTAAGGGGCGCTGCTCCTCCCGCACTGCGAGGGGTTCACCCCCCGCGCGACCCTGGGTCGGTCAGTACGATGCAGGGAGGGGGTGGCGATGGACACCGAACGTCGAGCGGAGTACGAGCAGTTCACGAAGATCGACGCGGCCTTCCGGGGCGGGGACCTGCGGGCGTTGCGAGCAGCCCTGGGAGATCCCGAGGACTTTCCGAACTGCCCGACGCCCGTGACGATCGGTCTCTGCCTGGAATACGCCATCTACCACAGCCCGATCCGGTTCATCTGCGAGCTGTTGGAGGCGGGCGCGAATCCGAATCCCGAGAATCACACCGGGTTTCCGCCCCTCATCGCGGCACTCTCATGCGCGACAGCAGCGCCCGGCCATCCGAGGCGGTCCGATGTTCACGAGCTGCTTGAGCTGCTCCTGTCGTTTCACGCCGACCCGAACCAGCGCGGCCTCAACGACTACACGCCGCTTCACTGGGCTGCTGGGAGCGGCGACGCGCGCGCGGTCGAGATCCTGCTGGCACACGGGGCGGACGCGATGGCTCGGACCCGGATCGATGACTACGAGACGCCCCGCGAGGTGGCCGAGAAGGCCGGGCGCTGGGATATCGTCGAAGTACTCGACCGGTCTTGATGGGCGGAAGGTGTCGTCCGGTCGGAGGGGGTGAGGAGGAAACGGTGCGCCCGGACTGGGAGCAGGCCATTCACCGCGGTGATCGGGAGGCGCTCGAGCAGCTACTGCGGGTCGACTGCGACATGGCGCGGACCTGGGGGGGCGCGAGGATCGACCCCGAAGGGGCGAACGGCGCGGATCGCCTCCCCCACGTTGGCCGGGCTCAGGCCAATGGCCGGTTCCGCCAAGCTCCCTGACCTGGCTCCTGTAGATCCTCTACCGATGCCGGTCTCGGGAGGAATTGCCCGCGCGTGGCGCGTGGGCCTATGCTGGCCCCCCACCTCCAAGGGGATCACCCCGTGGGTCTGACGTGGCGCGCGTGATCGTGGTCGGCGCGGGGCCGGCGGGCGCGAGCCTCGCCTACCTGCTCGCGGACCGCGGCATCGAGGTCGCGCTGGTCGAGCGCCAGCGCGACTTCGCCCGCGAGTTCCGCGGGGAGGTCCTGCTCCCGAGCGGCATCGAGGCGCTCGAGGCGATGGGCCTCGCGGGCGCGCTCCGCGCCGCGCCCCAGGCGCGGCCCGGCTCCCTCACCGCCTACCTCCACCGGAGGCCGGTGGTGGATCTCGCTCTCGATCCCGCCCTCTTCGGCGGCCGACCCCCGCTGGCCGTGTCGCAGCCGGGCCTGCTCGAGGCGATCGTGGCCGAGGGGGCGAGGCGGCCCGCGTTCCGCTTCCTGCGCGGCGCCGGCGTGCGCGACCTGCTGCGCGACGGCGACCGCATCCTCGGCGTGCGGCTGCATGCGGAGGAGGGGCCGCGGGAGCTTCGCGCCGACCTCGTCGTGGGCGCCGACGGCCGGGCATCGCTGGTGCGGCGGCGCGGGGGCTTCGAGGCCGTGGAGCAGGCGCCGCCCATGGACATCGTGTGGTGCAAGGTTCCCGGGCTGCCCGGCTTTCGGGGCGCCCGGGGCTACCTCGGGAATGGCCACCTCCTCGTCGCGTACCACAGCTGGGACGACCGCCTCCAGGTGGCCTGGGCGATCCTCAAGGGCGCCTTCGGCGATTTCCGCCGGCGCGGGATCGAGCAGTGGGTCGAGGAGATGGCCCACCACGTTTCGGAGGATCTCGCCCTTCACCTGCGCGCGCAGCGGGGAGCCATCAGCCACCCCTTCCTCCTCGATGTGGTCTCGGACCGGGTGACGCGCTGGAGTGCGCCGGGCGCGCTCCTGATCGGCGACGCTGCGCACACGATGTCACCGGTGGGCGGGCAGGGTCTGAACGTCGCCCTGCGCGACGCGATCGTGGCCGCGAACCACCTGGTCCCCGCGCTGCGCGGCGGGGCAGGGCCCGAGGAGCTCGCGGCGGCGACCCGGCGCGTGGAGGCGGAGCGCCTGCCCGAGATCCGGGCGGTGCAGCGCGTGCAGGGGCTCCTCCCCCGCGTGGGGCTCGGGCGGGCGTGGTGGAACGAGCCCCTGCGCCGGGCGCTGGGCCTCCTGCTCCGGACGCCCGTGGGCCTCGCGGTCGCGCGCTCGCCGGCGCGGCTCTTCGCCTTCGGAGCGACGCCGGTGCGGCTCTCGGTGTAGGGCCCTGCCGCGCTCCTGGGGACGGACGGCCGTCCCCGGGGCTATCCGCGCGCGAGGAGGTCCCGCGCGATCGCCTCGGGGACCTCCTGGGCGGCGCGCAGGCGCTGCCAGCCGGCGTAGAGGTCGGCGTAGCGGCGGGCGCGCTCCGGGTCGGGGTCGAAGCTGCGGGACTTCCCGACGAGAGCCGCGGCGCCCGCCGCGAGGTCCTCGAAGAGGCCCGCGCCCACGCCGGCGCAGAGGGCGGCGCCGAGGGCGCTGGCCTCCGGCGCCGGGGGGACCTCCACGGGAAGGCCCAGGGCATCGGCCAGGAGCTGCGCAAAGAACGCGCTGCGCGAGAGCCCGCCGCCCAGGCGCAGCGCCCCGCTCGCGCCGCCCGCCACGCCCTCGAGCTGCTCCAGGTTGGCCCGCAGTGCACAGGCCACGCCCTCGAGGACCGCGCGTGCCAGGTGGGAGCGGGCTGCGGCTCCGTCGGGCACGCGGAAGCGCGGCAGCAGGAGGGCGCCGAGCGGGTGGAAGGGGACGCGGCCGTCGTGGATCCGGGCGCCAAAGGTGGACAGGAAGCCGCGGGCGCCGGCCGGCGCCGCCTCCGCCTCGGCGAGGAGGGCGGCCACGGGCTCCTCGACACCCGGGTGGAGCAGCTGCGCCAGCCAGTCCAGGGATTCGCCCACGAGGCCGGCGTTGCTCTCCAGCGTGTAGAGGCCGGGCACCACGTGGAGGCCCGCCCACAGGCGCCCATCCGGGTCGCCGGGGAAGCGGTCGAGCACGAGCTCGACGGGCGCCGTGGTGCCGGCGATCGCGGCGGCCGCGCCCGCGTGGAGCGCCGCCACGCCCAGGAGACCGCAGGGCGTGTCGCCCCCGCCCACGGCCACGGGCGTCCCCGCGGCGAGCCCGAGGGCCTGCGCGGCCTCGGCGCGCAGGCCGCCCAGCCGCTCCCCCGCCGGGCGCACCTCCGGAAAGATCCGGCGCGGGAGCCCCAGGCGGTCGATCCACTCCCAGGCCCAGGCGCGCGCCGCCAGATCGAAGAGGAAGGTCTCGCCGGCCTGGGAGAAGTCGGTCGCGCGCTCGCCGCACAGGCGAAAGGCCACCCAGTCGTTGAGGGCCAGGAGGGCTCGCGCGCGGGCGAAGCCGGCCGGGTCGCGCGCCGCGAGCCAGCGCAGGCGCGCCGCGGCGGAGGTCTGGAGCGGCCAGCGCCCGGTCGAGGCCAGGAGCCCCGCGCCGTGCTCGGCCGCGATCTCGAGCCCGAAGGCCGCCGCGCGGGCGTCGCGGTTCGGCGCGGCGTAGAGCGGCTCTCCCCCCTCGTCGAGGACCGCGGCGCCGAGCCGCATCGCCGTGGCGGCGATGCCGGCCACCTCGCCCGGCCGCGCCCCGGCGCGGGAGAGCGCGGTCGCCGCCGCTGCCGCGAGGGCGCGCCAGATCGCCTCGAGGTCGGCGTCGACGGCGCCCGGGCCGGCACCCGGCGCAGCCGGGAAGCTCCAGGCCTGGAACGCGGTGGTGAGGGCGCCGCTCGAGCACGCGACGACGAGGCAGCGCCCCCCGCCCCCGCCCACGTCGAGGCCCAGCAGGTAGCGCTCGGCCATGGCTCGCGGCCCTGGGGGCTTGCGGTCAGCGGCCGCGCCCCTCCCGCCGCTCGGGTCGGTCCACCCGGGCGTAGCCGTCGCCGAACTGGGCGTCCCGCTCCTTGAAGCCGCCCTTGATCCCGAGCTCGCGCGCGCGCCGGAAGTACTCGGCCGTCCCCGGCGCCAGGTGGGCGCGGGCGTCGTTCTCCGCCGCGAGGCGCTGGAGCGTGCGGGTCCCCATGAGCTCGAGGCCCAGGTTCACGATGCGCTTGTTGGCGGCCAGCAAATGGTGGTCGATCAGCGCGAGCCGGTCGAGGAGCTGCTCCACCTCCTCCTCCAGGAGCTCCGCGGGCACCGCCTTCAGCGCGAGCCCGATCCTGGCCGCGTCGGCGCCGCTGATGCTGTCGCCGGTCAACAGCAGGCGCTTCGCCCATTGGGGCCCCGCGTGGGCGAGCCACATCATCGAGGGCGTGGCCCCCAGGTCTCGGGAGGGCGGGAAGGCGAAGCGGCAGTCCTCGGCGCAGATCACCAGGTCGCAGAAGAAGGCCAGCACGGTGCCCCCCGCCAGGCAGTGGCCGTGCACCTGCGCGATCACGGGCTTGTGCACGTCGAAGATCGCGAGGTCCATGCGCTGGCCCTGCTCGATGTGCCAGATGTCGTCGTCGATGGTGTCGCGCATGCTGCGCCGGTACTGGCGCACGGACTGGCCCTCCGCCTGGTAGCCCGAGAGGTCGAAGCCCGAGCAGAAGCTGGGGCCCGCCCCCTTGAGCACGATGGCGTGGATCTCCGGGTCGTCGTCGGAGCGCCAGAGGGCCTCGTGGAGCTCGTCGTGCATCAGGCCGCTGATGGCGTTGTGCTTCTCGGGGCGGTCCAGGACGATGCGCGCGCGGCCGCGCTCCTTCTCGTAGCGGATGTGCTGGTAGGACGACATGGGGGGCCTCCGGCTTCGGGGTGCCGGGACTGTAACCCTTCGCGGCGCCCGCGCGTACACTGGGGGCGCGAGCGTTCGAACCCGGCGGCCGCCGGGCAGCGCGCCCGCGCCCGCTCCCGGGAGGCCTCCGGCTGGCGGACCACCGGGCGCTGCGCGGGGGGACGCCGGGGCGCTGGGGGCCCCGCGCCGGGATATCATCCGCCCCATGGCCTTCACGCGGCGCCAGTTCCTCCTGACCTCCGGCAGCGCGGCGCTGGCGGCGATCGGCGCGGCGGCCGGCGCGCGACTCGCGTCCGCCCGCGGGCTCCTCACGGATCCCGTGCTCGACGCCCTCGTCGTCGGCGCCCTCGCGGCGGCGAAGAAGGCCGGCGCCAGCTACGCCGACATCCGGCTCGTCCGGCGGCGCTACGAATCCGTCGCCGCCCGCGAGGACCACGTCGTCGACGTGTCCTTCTCCGAGAGCTACGGCCTCGGGATCCGGGTGATCGCGAAGGGCGCCTGGGGCTTCGCCGCCTCCTCCCGCGTGGAGGAGAAGGAGGTGGAGCGCGTCGCGGCTCTCGCCGTCGAGATCGCCCGGGCGAATGCCAAGGTCGTCCAGCGCCCCATCGTTCTCGCTCCGGTCGCGGCCCACGTGGACGTCTGGCAGACCCCCCTCACCCGGGATCCCTTCAAGATCCCGCTGGAGGAGAAGGCGGAGTTCCTCCTCGCCATCAACCGCGGGGTGCTCGCGGTGCCGGGCGTGCAGTACTGCTCCTCCTCCTGCACCGCCTTCGGCGAGTGGAAGCTCTTCGCCTCCTCCGACGGGGGGTACCTGGAGCAGTCCATCACCCGGATCTCTCCGGGCTACGGCGCCACGGCGGTCGACGCGAAGACCGGCGAGTTCGTGAGCCGCGAGCACGAGCTCCCGCCCATGCAGGCCGGCTGGGAGTACGCGGAGGATTCGACCCTGCTCGCCGACGCGCGCCGGATCGGCGAGGACGCCGTCGAGAAGCTCAAGGCTCCCGGGGTGGAGCCGGGTCGCAAGGACCTGATCCTGGCCCCCTCGAATCTCTGGCTCACGATCCACGAGTCGGTGGGCCACCCGACCGAGCTCGACCGGGCCCTGGGCTACGAGGCGAACTTCGCCGGCACCTCCTTCGCCACGCCGGACCAGCTGGGAAAGCTCCGCTACGCCGCTCCCGGCGTGACCCTCTACGCCGACAAGACCACGGCCGGGGGGCTCGCCACCTGCGGCTACGACGACGACGGCGTCAGGACCCAGCGTTGGGATCTGGTGAGAGACGGCCTCTTCGTGGGCTACCAGACCACCCGCGAGCAGGCGGGCTGGATCGGCGAGAAGGCGTCCCGGGGCACGAGCTACGCCCAGGACTTCAAGTCGTTTCCCTTCCAGCGCATGCCCAACGTCTCGCTCGCCCCGGCCGCGGAGGGCGGGAGCCTGGAGGACCTGATCGCCGAGACCGACGACGGCATCTACGTCACCGGGGACGGATCCTGGTCGATCGACCACCAGCGCTACAACTTCCAGTTCGGCGGCCAGATGTTCTACGAGGTCAAGAAAGGGAAGCTCACCCGCGCGCTGAAGGACGTCGCCTATCAGTCGAACACGCCCGAGTTCTGGAACTCCTGCGACCGGATCGGGGGAGCGGCCGGGTGGCGCCTCTACGGCGCGATGTCCGACGGCAAGGGTGAGCCGGTGCAGACCAACGCGGTGAGCCACGGCTGCCCGCCCGCGCGTTTCCGCAGCGTCAACATCCTGAACACCGGCGAGCGGAAGGGGGCCTGAGGTGGAGGCCGGGCGCCTCGAGGCGATCGCCCGGGAGGCGCTGTCCGCCGCGGCGGAGCTGGCGGCGGGCGCCGAGGCGCAGGTCTCGGTCCGGTCGGGCCGCTCCGCCCATACCCGCTTCGCCCGGAGCGAGGTCACCTCGTCCGGGGACGTGGAGGAGACGAAGGTCGACGTCGCGCTGGCCTTCGGCTCGCGTCACGCGTCCACCTCCACGAACCAGGTGGACCCGGCCTCGTTGCGCGAGGCCGTGGCCCGGGCCGCGCGCCTGGCCCGGATCTCGCCGGAGGACCCCGAGAGCATGCCCGTGCTGGGCCCCCAGGCCTACGGCGCGGTGCCGAGCGAATGGGACGAGGCCACCGAGGCGCTGGGTGCCGAGGCGCGCGCGCGCGCCGCTGCCGAGGCGATTCGAGCCGGCAAGGCACGGAAGCTCGTGGTGGCCGGCTTCTACGAGCACTGGGCGCAGGCCAGCGCGCTGGCGACCTCCGCGGGCCTGCGGGCCCAGCACGCCTCGACCGGCGCCGAGTTCACCATCACCGCGCGCACCCGGGATGGGAGCGGCTCCGGCTGGGCGGGTGCCCACTCGGCGAGGGCCGCGGACCTCGATCCCCCCGGCCTGGTGCAGGTGGCGGTCGAGAAGGGGATCCGCTCCGCGCAGCCCCGCCGCCTCGAGCCCGGCCGCTACACGGTCGTGCTCGAGCCCGCGGCGGTGGGCGAGCTCCTCGCCTTCTACACGCGCGCCGCCGACGCCCGCGCCGCCGACGAGGGGCGCTCCTTCTTCTCGCGGCCCGGCGGGGGGACGCGCCTGGGCGAGAAGCTCTTCGGCGACGCAGTGACCCTGGTCTCGGACCCCGCCGACCCGGAGCTCCCGGTGGCGCCCTTCGACCGCGAGGGCCTGCCGCGCCGCAGGGTCCGCTGGATCGACAGGGGCGTGGTGGCGGCGCTCCACACCACGCGTTTCTGGGCCAGGAGACAGGCGACGGCGCCCACGGCGGAGCCCGGCGCGTACCACCTGCTGGGCGGCCAGGCCGCTTCGGTGGAGGAGCTCGTGGCCGGGGTGGAGCGCGGCGTGCTGATCACGCGCTTCTGGTACACGCGCTGGCTGGATCGCCAGGCGATCCTCATCACCGGGCTCACCCGCGACGGCGTCTTCCTGATCGAGAAGGGTCAGCTGGTCGCGCCGGTCAACAACTTCCGCTTCAACGAGTCGCCGGTCGCGATGCTGGGAAACGCCGACGCCATGACCCGGAGGACGGTCCGGGTGCCGGGCGGCGGGATCCGGGTGCCGGCCCTCCGCAGCCACGAGTTCCAGCTGGCGTCGATCTCCGAGGCGGTGTGACCGGGCAGACCCAGGGCGGTGCCGCCGCGGCGGGGCGCTGGCTCTACGGCCCGGCCCCGGACCTCCTGCTGGGCGCCGGGCTCGCCTACCTGCCCGTCTTCGCGCTGCTGGCGCTGGCCGGCGACTCCGTTCGGCAGGTGCTCCCGCTCGCCCTGATGCCTCTGGTGGCGCTGGGCCTGAACCTCCCCCACCTGGGCGCCACGCTCCTGCGCGTCTACGAGCGGCGCGAGGACCGCAGGCGCTACGCGCTCTTCGCGGTCCACGCGACCCTGGTCATCGCCGCCGCCTTCTTCGCCGGCCTCTTCGTGCCCCTCGTGGGCTCGCTCCTCATCACGCTCTACCTGAGCGTGGTGCCCTGGCACTTCGCCGGCCAGAACTACGGAATCGCGCTCATCTTCCTGGCGCGCCGCGGGGTGGAGGTGCCGCCCGCCGCGAAGCGCTTCCTGTACGCCTCCTTCGTGCTGAGCTTCGCCATGACCCTCGTCGGGCTCCACGGGGGGGGGATCGCGACGGTGGCCCCCGTGGATCCCACCGGCACGGTCTACGGCTTCTTGAGCCTCGGCATCCCGAGCGGCGTGGACCAGGCGGCGCTGCTGCTCGTCTCCGCCGCCTACCTCTGGACCCTCGTCGAGGCGGGCTCGCGGCTCCTGGCGCGGGCCCCGGCGCGCGACCTGCTCCCCGCGGCCGCCGTCGTCTTCACCCAGGCCCTCTGGTTCAGCGCGCCCATCCTCGTGAACCTGCTCCTCTTCCGCGAGGAGGGGATGGGGCCCCTGGCGCCCGCGCACTACGCCTACACGGCCCAGTGGGTGGCTCTCGGCCACGCGGTCCAGTACCTCTGGATCACGCGCTACTACGCCGAGCGACAGCAGCCGGGCCTGCGCGGCGGCCCCTTCTTCGGCAAGGCGCTCCTGGCCGGCGCCGCCCTCTACGGCTTCCCGATGCTCCTGCTCGCACCCGGCGCGCTGGGGAGCCTGCCCTACGAGTCGGGGCTCGTGACGATGGTGGCGGGCGCCCTGAACCTGCACCACGTGCTCCTCGACGGCGCGATCTGGAAGCTGCGCA
>Ga0187892_10001010_pt1 | contig 68836 bp, 50 predicted proteins | sample MA1701073metaG_FD_139345 | JGI IMG/M metagenome (GOLD analysis project Ga0187892, IMG submission 139345) | Bio-ooze microbial communities from a basaltic lava cave in the Kipuka Kanohina Cave System on the Island of Hawaii, USA - MA170107-3 metaG ...
GGACTCGAAGGCAGCGCGCCCAGCGGAGGGCCGTGACGCGGTTCCCGCTCCGGGAGCGGCGCGGAGCCGGCGTGACGAGGCGGATGCGCATGGGGCGGGGGCGGACCGTTCTGTGTGTTGACGGCGACGATAGACTAGCGTTGACAAGGTAGAGAATATCTATCGCAGATTCAACCGGGTCGCGGCCACGCCGCGGCGCCGACGCTCCGTCCCCTCAGTTCGGATCGTGCTCGAGGACAAGAACCGGCGGCGTCCCGCTCGATCGCCAGAGAAGGTCGAAGCCGATCGGGTCGGGGATGTTGCCCCAGGGAACGCCGGGGGATTCGAGCGCGTTTTCCCGCCACCGCCCCGTCGCTGCGCCGTCCTTCAGCGCCGTCTCGAAGAGCGGCCAGTGGAGGAAGGGGACCGCGCCGCGCGACCTCAGGACCGCGAAGCGCGGCGTTCCCGCCGAGGCGTCGCGCACGCGAAAGGCCGCGATCCCTCCGCGCACGGGATGTCCGGTGTAGAAAGCGATCGGAAGGTCCTCGTAGGCGACGAGGATCTCGTCTCCCGGACGGAGGCGCGGCTCGAGGAACTCGACGGCCGCGCGATTGGGATCGGGCGTCCCGCCGCCGAGGTGCTCGGCGAACGCCCGGAGCTCGGGCCGGACGAGCGTGCCGGGATGCGCGTTCGTGCGGAACCGCGCCGGGATGGCCGTCGTGACGGGCAGCGCGGCCCACGGCGTGACGAGGAGGACGATCGTCGCGGCCGCCGCCAATCGGGGGGCGAGAGCCGGCCGGCGGGCGCGAGCCGCGAGCCGGTTCGATCCCGCGACGACGAGGTGGGCGAGGACGAGCGCGGCGAGCGGCGTGAGGTCGACGATGTAGCGGTAGAAGGCGAACGGCCCGGCGATCGGCATCCACAGGTACTGGCCGACGAGGATCGCGGCCGCGAGGAGGAGCGGCCGCCGCGCGCCGGGCTCGGGCTCGCGCGGCTTCCGCGCGAGGACGGCGAGGGGGACGAGCGCGAGGAGCGGGAACTGGTACTGGTTGGCGTTGAAGAGCGTTCCGAGGAAGCGCTCCGCCCAGGTCGCGTCGGGAGGCTTGAGCCGGCTTCCGAGCTCGTAATAGACGACGAACGGCGCGAGCGCGAGACCGAGCGCGGCAAACGTCGCGAGCGCCCCCCGGCGTCCCTCCCTCCGAAGGAGCGCGTCGAAGAGCATCACGCCGAACACCGGCCATGGCGAGCCGAAGTCGTTCTGGAACCAGCACCAGGCGGAGATCACGAAAAGCGCCGCGCCGAACCGCCGGCCCTCCTGCCAGCGGAGGTAGGCGGCGAACGTGAGCAAAAGGAAGAGCGTCGCCGATCCGTAGTACCGGCACTGGCGCACGTGCAGGAACCAGAAGGTGTTTCCGCACAGGAGGAAGAGCGCGACCCAGGCCGTCGCCCGTCCGCCGAAGCGGCGGCGCGCGATCGCGAAGAGAACGAGCGCCGTCGCGACGCCGGCCAGCGCGAACGGAAGGCGGGCCGGCACCGTCCCGTGCCCGAGGAGCGCGAGCGACGTTCCCGCGAGCACGAACTGTCCCCAGGGCTGCCCGACCCAGGTCGTGTCCGCCTTGAAGTCGCCGTTCTCGGCGAAGTACCGCACGGCCGACGCCGCATCGCGCGTGTGGCGATCGAGCTCGGCGGCGCCGCGATCGGCTCGGAACTCGTCCATCGTGACGAGGTTCGTCCCATCCCAGGCGAACGGCTTTCCGAGCCGGATCCATCGCTCGGCGAGAAGGGCGCAGGCCGCTTCGTCCTGCCAGAGGTATTTTCCGCCGAGGTTCCACAGGCAGAGCGCGGCCGCGACGAGGCCCGCGAGGAGGAACGGGAGCGCGCGTCTCATGGGCGCGCATCAGCTCCCGGACCGCGGCGGCCCGGCGGCGGCGGCGTCGCGCGGCCTCCTCCCGGCGGAACCGCGCGGCGGCCGGCCCGGAGCGCGTGGGATGACCCTCAACGGGCCCCTCCGTCCAGCCGGCCGGCGGGAGAGCGTCCGAGACTCATGTGAGAGGGAGTCCGCGATCCTCGTGAAGGGACGAAGGGATGGCGGCGATTGTACAGCGACGGTTCCCGCGGGAAAGCGGCGGGCGCGCCTCGCGGTCCGGAACCCCGCGGGCGAAACCGGTCCTCCTCTCTATCCTCCGGCTCCGGAATCCCCCGCCGCGAATTGAGGTAGACTCTGCGGTACCGATCGTCGCCGCGCCGGCGATCCGCCTTTTTTCCTCGCGTGCGCCGCGAGGGGCCCCAGAGTGAAGCCGCGGTTCGCCGTCCGTTTCGGGGGAGGGTGCGTCGCTCGCACGCGACGCCCGGGCGCGATCGCGGTCGGCCGGCGCCGGGAGTCGCCTGAGAATGACTGAAGGAGAAGGAGCGGAGAGGAGCCCCGTTGCGCGGGACCTCGTCGTGCTTCTCGGGGTCGTCCTCGGCCTTCTCGCTCTCTTTGCGAACAAGGCGTTCACGATCGACGACACTCTCTTCCTCTGGCTCGGCCGCCAGATCCTCGACAGGCCGCTCGACTTTTTCGGGTTCGACGTGAACTGGTACGGCACGGTCATGCCGATGCACGAGGTCACGAAGAACCCGCCGCTCGCCGGCTACTTCCTCGCCGCCGCCGCGTCGCTCCTCGGATGGACCGAGCCGGCGCTCCACCTCGCCTTTCTCCTCCCCGCCGCGTTCGCCGCCTCGGGAACCTACTTCCTCGCGCGCCGCTTCTGTCGCCGGCCCCTCGTCGCGAGCATGATCGGGCTCCTCACCCCCGCGTTCCTCGTCTCGAGCACGAACGTGATGTGCGACACGATGATGCTCGCCTTCTTCTGCTGGGCGTTCGTCCTCTGGCGCCGGGGGATCGATTCGGGCTCGTGGCTCGCGCTCGCCGCCGCCGCCGTCTTGGCGGCGCTCGCTTTCCTCACGAAATACTTCGGCATCGCCGTCGTTCCGCTCATGGCCGTCCACGGAGCGATGCACCGCAGGCGGATCGGCGTCTGGGCCCTTCCGCTCCTCGTTCCGCTCGCGGCGCTCGTCGCGTACGAGCTGGCGACGCACTCGCTCTACGGCAAGGCGCTCTTCCTCGACGCGATGCACTTCGCCGGCCAGTCGGACGGCCTCGCACGGCCGGACATCGCCGGGCGCTTCGTCGTCGGCCTCGTCTTCGCGGGCGGATGCCTCGCGACCGTCCTCTTCTTTGCTCCGATCCTCTACGCGCGAACCGGCCGATTCGTCCTCGGCGCGGCGTTCGCCGGGACGCTCGTTCTCGCGCTCGTCGCGGGCGCGCTGCCGGGGATCGCGCCGCTTCCGACGGAGAACTTCGCGCTCAGCTTCTGGATGCAGGCGATTGCGATGGCCGTCGGCGGCGGCGTCGTCCTCCACCTTTGCTTCGAGGAGCTCCGCCGGAATCGCGACGCGGACGCCGCGGTTCTCTCCCTCTGGATGATCGGCACCTTTGTCTTCGCCGCGTTCCTGAACTGGGTCAACAACGGGCGCTCGAACCTGCCCATGGCGGCGGTCATCGGCATTCTCGTCGTCCGGCGGCTCGACGCGATGAAGAACGAAGCCGTCGCGCCCGGCCGCTTCGCGGCGAGGGCCGCCCTCGCGCTCGGCCTCGTCGTGGGCGCCGCGACCGCGCTCTCGGACACGCTCTGGGCGAACAGCGTCCGCGACGTCGCCCGGGGCCTCGCATCGCGCCACCGGGCGAGCGGGGCGCCCATTCGATTCCAGGGGCACTGGGGATTCCAGTGGTACATGCAGGCGGAGGGCGCCGAGGCGATCGACCTCTCAGGCGAGCGCCTGTACGAGGGCGATCTCGTGGTCGTTCCGGTCAACAACACTCAAATCGTGCCGCTCACGACGGACTTCGCGGAGATCGTCGAGATCGTCCGGCGTCCGGAGCCCGCTTTCCTGCGCACGATGTCCAACGCGTCGAACGCCGGGTTCTACTCGAGCGCGAGCGGCGTGCTCCCGTACCGCGTGGGCATCTGCGCCCCGGACGTCTACGCCGTGATGCGCGTCCTCTCGGATCGACGGCTCGTGCTCCGGAACGGATTCCGATAGCTCCCGGCCGGCGCGGCGCCTTTTGGCCGCGAAGCTCTCAGCCGCCGCCGTCCCCGCGTCCGCCCGAGCCCGTGCCGGCGCCCTTCAACCGGTAGACCTCGATCAGGTTCGTCGAGCGCGGCGCGTACCCCTTCGCGTCCCCGTCCCAGGCGAACGTCGTCGACGCGGGCGAGTGGATGTCGACGACGCCGACGAGATCGTAGTTCTCCTCCTTGAACCTCTCGAACCACTCGATGATGCCGAGGCCGGACTCCTTCCGGACGAGCCAGGACGTGGCGATCCGCACGCCGACGACGTACTTCGGCCGCGCCCGTTCGATCTCCCTCCGCATCTCGTCCTGCATGCGGGCCGCGAAAGGCTGGGGCTCCATGAGCGCGTACGTATAGATGTAGCCCGTCGCGGAGCGGCGATCGGCGAGGAAGTAGATCTCGGGCTCGGATCCGAAGACGGCGATCGGGTCCTCGGGAGAGGTCCGGTCCCGGACGTAGCGGGCGACGCTCTCCGCCTCGACGAACGGATTGGCGCCGAACACCGATCGGCTCACGTCGCGCGGAGGCAACGTGAAGAGGTATTCGCGTTCCGCGGCGACGTACGCCGCCGCGGCCGCCGCGACCAGACAGGCGGCGAGCGCCCGCGCCAGGCCGCCCCGGATCCGGCGCGCGAGGCTTGAATGAAGCGTCTCGGCAGCGATCCCCGTGCAGAGCGCCGCGGCCGGGAGAAGGAGGATGAAGTAGTGCTCCCGGAAGTGGAAGCCGGGGCTCAACGCGACGAGAGACGCCAGCACGAGCCCCGTGACGAACGCGCGCACGTCCGTTCTCCACCGCCCGAGCCAGAGAGCCGCGAAGCCGAGTCCGGCGAGGAGCCAGAGCGGCCACGAGGCCCGGGCGACAAAGGTCGACTGGGAAAGGAAGGCGGGCCACGCGTCGGCGAGCGTCACTTCCGAGACGTAGGCCAGCGCGTACCGGAACGTCCAGAAGAAGAACCTGTCGAGGACGCCCTGCGCTGCGAGGACGAGCAGCACGGCCAGGACCGGGAGGAGCGCGCCGAAAAGGAGCCACGCGATCCGGACGAGGATCTTCCGGCCGCTCGATTCCGCCGCGCTCCGCGTGTTCCACCAGACGAGCGCCGCGGCGAGGAGAAGGAACGCTCCGCCTTGCTGCTTCATGAGGACGGCGAGGCCGGCGAGCGCTCCGGCGGCCGCGACGCGGCCCGCTCCGGCGGGCGCGCGTGCCGGGAGGAGCAGTGCGAGAGAGGCGAGCGCCGGAAGAATCACGAAGTGCGTCGCGTGCGCGAAGACGCCCATGACCCAGCGGTCGAGCGACAGGAGAGCAAACGACGCGGCCGCGATCGCACCCGCCGGTCCGCCGAGAAGCCGCCGGCCGAGGGAAAAGACGAGGAGGATCGTCGCCGCGTTCACGACGAGAAGGCCGGCGCGCACTCCGCGCGCCGACTCCCCGAAAACCGCGAGCGCGAGGGCGTACGCGTAGTAGGTGCCGGGGAACTTCATGTTGTACGCCAGCTCGTAAGGCGGGACTCCCCGGAGAATGAGCTGCCCGGCGTAGGCGTACTCGCCCTCGTCGCGCTCGAGAGGGACATTCGCCACGCGCAGCCGGATCGTCGCCGCGGCCGCGATCACGAGGAGGACGGCGACGAGCGGACCGTGGCGAGCGAGCCACGACGAGGGAGCCGAGGAGGCCTTCTCCTCGAGGGCCGGGCGTCCCTCCGGGACCGACGCCGGAGCGCGTTCCGGCTTGGCGCCGGGCCGGTCGGTCCGTCGGCCGGGCGTCACCGGATGAATCGCCGGCCAGGCCGCGTCGCGCTCAAGGTTCTCGGCTCCTGCGACTCGCCGGCGGCGGCGGAACTCCTCGGAGGCGACGATAGTCGACGAACGTCGCGGAGCGCGGCCGGCGAGCGCCGGGCCATCATATCGCCCTCAAGGCGACGGGGCTCCCGCGCGCCGGAACTCGAAGCCGAGGCGCTCGCGCACGCGCTCCGAGACCTCGATCGCCGACCGCCGGTCGGCGGCGCCCGCGTTGATGACGGCGTAGCGCAGGCTCGCACCGTCCTCCGCCGACTCGAGGGCCCCGAGCGTTTCGCCGGTCCGGCACTCGGACCACGCGCGCGTGCCGAAGTGGAGCGATTCGGCGGCGCGGAGGTCCGCGGCGCCGGGCGCGCGGACGACCTCGACCGGCTCGAAGACCCGGAGCGCGAAGCTCGAGGCGACAGGGTATCGCCCGCCGCGCCTCCGGACGGCCGGCCGCCGGCCGACGGCGAGCGAGAGTGCGACGTCGTAGCCGTGCGTGCCGTCCACGAGCTCGTATAGGTCCGCGAACTGCCCGCACATGCGTGGGTTGACCTCGATCACGTCGATGCGGCCGGTCGAGGGATCGTGGAACATCTCTACATTAAATAGGGAGTTGTCGAGGCCGATCCGGCGGATGATGCGCCGGGCGACGTCCTCCATGCGCCCCGTGACCGCCTCCGGGAGCGCCGAGGGGTAGTCGAACCGCGCGAAGCTCCTCGTTCCCGGGTACATGACCGAGTCGACGACGCCGAGGATCTCGACCCCGCCCTCGAAGGAGAAGCCCTCGACCGTCACCTGGTCGCCGCGGAGGAGCCTCTCGGCGATGAAAAAGCGCCCGTCGTGCTCGAACGGCGCGTACGCGCGGACGAGCCTGTTGAACATCGCGATGTAGTACTCGAGGTACTCCTTCACGTCCGCGCGGCCGAGGAAGCGCTCGAGGTCCTCGGCCGAATCGACGCGCCGCGAGAACATCGAGAACGCGCCCCGAACCGGCTTGACGAAGCACGGGTAGCCGATGAGATTGGAGACGCTGGCGCAGGGCCGGCCGGGATCGACCAGCGCGAATTCGGGCGTCGCCTCCGGGGCAGCGTCCCGCTGCGCGATCCGCGAGTAGTACTTGTGCGCAGCCTCGAGGCACGCTTTCGGAAGCGCGCCCGGGAGGCCGAGCTTCGCCGCGATCGCCGCCGCGACCGTCGCGCCGGGGTAGTCGCTCGAGCTCGTCACGCCGTCGATGCGGCCGCCGAACTCGCGAGCTGTCCGCTCGACGTAGTCGAGCACGTCGAGATCCGACGGGCACGTGGCGTCCGTCGGCTCCGCGAGGATCGTCTCGAACCCGGCGCGCCCGGGAGGGCCTGGATCGGCTCCGAGGTGCTTCCTGTCCCAGTCGGTCGGAAACACGAACAGGACTCGTCGCATGGTGTCGCTCGGGAGAGCTTTCGCGTGAAAGTCGTCCGGTCGTTTCCGCACGCGGTCCGGGAGATCGAGAACTGCTTCATCCCGATGCCGGACGGCTGCCGGCTCGCGGCCCGCATCTGGCTTCCCGAGGATGCCATCGCGAGTCCGGTGCCGGCAATCGTCGAGTACATCCCGTACCGAAAGCGCGACGGGACGCGCGAGCGGGACGAGCCGATGCACCGCTACTTCGCGGGGCACGGCTATGCCGCCGTGCGGATCGACCTCCGCGGCTCCGGCGAGTCGGACGGGCTCCTTCGCGACGAGTACCTCGAGCAGGAGCAGGACGACGGCATCCAAGCGCTCCGCTGGATCGCGTCCCGGCCCTGGTGCTCCGGCGCGATCGGGATGATGGGAAAGTCCTGGGGCGGGTTCAACTCGCTCCAGATCGCCGCGCGCCGCCCGAAAGAACTGAAGGCGGTGATCGCGGTCTGCGCGACCGATGACCGCTACGCCGACGACGCTCACTACATGGGCGGAGCGCTCCTCAACGAGAACCTCATATGGGGGTCGGTCCTCCTCACGATCAATGCGCAGCCTCCCGATCCGCGAGTCGTGGGCGAGCGCTGGCGCGAGATGTGGATCGCGCGTCTCGAGAACACGCCGCTTTTCCCCGAGGTCTGGCTCCGCCACCAGCGGCGAGACGACTACTGGAAGCACGGCTCGGTCTGCGAGGACTACTCCGCGATCGAGTGTCCCGTGTACGCGATCAGCGGCTGGGCCGACGGCTACACGAACGCGGTGCCGCGGCTCCTCGCGGGGCTCACCGCGCCGCGCAAGGGCCTCGTCGGCCCGTGGGCGCACGTCTATCCGCACGAGGGCGTGCCGCGCCCCGCGATCGGGTTCCTCCAGGAAGCGCTGCGGTGGTGGGACCACTGGCTCCGCGGCGTCGACACCGGGATCATGGCGGAGCCGATGTATCGCGCGTGGATGCAGGAGAGCGTCCGGCCGAGCCCCGCCCGATTGCACGACGAGCGGCCCGGCCGCTGGATCGCGGAGGCGTCGTGGCCCAGTCCCCGCATCGCCGTCGCGCGCTTAGCGATGAACGCGGGCGGGCTCGCGAGAGAGGCCGGGCCCGAGACCGCGATCGAGCATCTTTCGCCGCAGACGACGGGGCTCGCGTCCGGGAGCTGGTGCGGCTTCGGGATCGACGGCGAGATGCCGGGCGACCAGCGGGATGACGACGGGAAGTCGCTCGCATTCGATTCGGAGCCGCTCGATGAGCGCCTCGAGATCCTGGGGGCTCCCGTCGCGGAGCTCGTACTCTCCGCGGACAGGCCCAAGGCGCTCGTCGCCGTGAGGCTCTGCGACGTGGCGCCCGACGGCACGTCGAGCCGCGTCACCTACGGGCTCCTGAACCTCGCGCATCGCAAGGGGCACGAGCGTCCCGAGCCACTCGCCCCGGGGAGGCGCGTGACGGTGCGGGTCGCGATGAACGACGCCGCGCACGCGTTTCCCGCGGGGCATCGCCTTCGCGTCGCTGTCTCGACGAGCTACTGGCCGGTCGCGTGGCCGCCGCCCGAACCCGCGGCGATCCGCCTCTTCGCGGGCGCGTCCGCCCTCGAGCTGCCGGTGCGGCCTCAATGCGACGCGGACGCGCGCCTCCGGCCGTTCGAGAGGCCCGAGGGCGCGGCGCCGCCCCTATCGACCGACGTCGAGCCCGGACGGACCGTGAGAACGATCGAGAAGGACGTCATCACGGGCGAGACGTCCTACCGGACGGCGCTCGACGTGACGGAGTCGGGCGACGTGGCCCTGACGCGGATCGAGGCGATCGACCTCGAGGTCGGGCACTCGATCGCGGAGCGATTCTCGATCCGCGACGACGACCCGCTCTCGGCGCGGGCCGAGATCGTCCAGAGAACCGTGATGCGCCGCGGCGGCTTTTCCGCGCGGGTCACGACGCGGACGGAGCTCGAGTCGACGCGGGACGCGTTCCACCTGCGCGCGAGCCTCGAAGCGCACGAGAACGGACGCCTGCTCGTCTCGCGGAACTGGGACGCCGCCGTGCCGCGGGACGGAACGTGATCGCCGGCGCGCGCGGACGATCCGGCCGTTCGGCCATGCGCGCGTGGATTCCCGCCCTTCTCGGCCTTCTCGCCCTCGCCGCGGGGATCGTCCTGGGAATCGCCTTCCTGGGAAGCGGCGCAGATCCCGAGGAGCCGGGGCGGGATTCCCGCGCCGGGCGGCCCGCGCGACGCGAGGCGCCGCGCGATTCGACCGCGGCTCCCGCGTCCGATCGCGCGTCCACCGGCGACGGGACGGAGCCGGCCGAAAATCCGCGAGCGTCTTCCCCCGTCGCGTCCGTCGCCGGCCTCGTCGTGAGCGCGCGCGACGGCGCGCCCGTTCCGGGTGTCGCGGTGTTCCTCGAGCCTGCGGGCCGGAGCGGCGGCGAGCCGGAGCCGCCCGCGCCGGGTCCGCTCCGCACCGATTCCGACGGAGCGGGGACGTTCCGGCTCGCGCGCGTCCCGCCCGGGAGCTACGCCGTGTACGCCTCGGGGGCCGGGTGGTCCTGCGTCGAGCCGGTGCCGGTCTCGCCCGAGGCCGGCGACGCGATCGGCTCGATCGTCGTCGAGGTCGCGCCCGGCGGCGCGGTGAGCGGAATCGTGACGGACCGCCTCGGCTCTCCCGTTCCGGGAGCCACGGTGACCGTGGCGCGCGGGCTCGACCCGCTCGTTCTCCCGGGAGAGAGCGACGCGCCGGTGGCGGCGATCGCCGCGCGCCGGAGCGCGATGACGAACGACGGCGGCCTCTTTCTCGTGGCCGGACTGCCCGAAGGGCGGTTCTACGAGATCACGGCGTCGTGCGCGGGATTCCTGCCAGCGAAGCTCGATGGGGTCGAGGTGCGCGCCCGCGAGGAGACGCGCGACCTCGTCCTCCGGCTCATTCGCGGCGGGAGCCTCCGCGGGACCGTGATCGCTCCCGACGGGCGGCCGGTCGCGGGCGCCTCGGTCTCGCTCGGCGTCGCGGCCAGGGCCGACTGGTTCGGCGCGGCCGACGACGAGCCCGCCGTCCTCTCGACGGTCACGGACGAAGCGGGGGCGTTCGCGTTCGACGCGGTGCCTCCGGGGAGAAGGCCGCTCGTCGTCGACGCGGAGGGGTTCGTCCCGTGGACGCGCGACTACGTGAAGATCGAGGAAGGCGTCGAGCACGCGCCGGTCGCGGCCGTGCTCGATCCGGGACTCGCGATCCGAGGGCGCGTCCTGGACGACGCGGGAGTCGCGCGGGAGGGCGCCGTCGTCACCGCGGCGCCGCACCGAGAGGGCGACGTCCGACGCGGCCGGGCCGATGCGGCGGGCGTCTACGTCATCTGGGGACTCGAGGCGACGACGTACGTCGTCGAGGCCGGCGCGCCGGGGCTCGACTCGGTGTCGCGCGTGCGGATTCCGGCCGGCTCAGAGGGCGTCGACTTCCGGCTCCCCCGGCGGGCGGCAGTCGCGGGCAGCGTGAGACGGCCGGACGGCTCTCCCGTGAAGTCGCCGTTCGGAGTTCGCGCGTCGCGCGGCGGCCCGGCGCGAGCTGCGGCCGAGGCGTCCTTCTCGGATCCCGACGGGCGCTTCGTGATCGAGGACGCCCCGTCCGGGAGGATCTCCGTGTCGGCGAGCTCGCCCCGATTCGTCGATTCGGATCCCGTGACGATCGAGGTGGCGCCGGCGACCATCGCCGGCGGGCTCGTCCTCCTGCTGAAGGAGGCCGGCGGAGTCCGCGGCGTCGTGCGACGGGCGGTGGACGACTCGCCGCTCGAGGGCGCCCTCGTCACGCTCGGCGTGCGCGAGTTCGATCCGCGCGAGTTCCGCCGGCGGGCGAACGCCCGGGACGCGTGCGTCAGCGGCCCCGACGGGAGATTCACGCTCGAGCCCGTTCCGCCCGGAAAGCGCGCGATCTCGGTGGCGCACCCCGATTTCGCGACCGAGTTCGTCTTCGACATCTTCGTGACGGAGGGCTCGCCCGCCGGCCCGATCGTCGTGCACGCGAAGAACGGCGGCGGCGTCTTCGGCGACGTGTTCGGTCCCGACGGCCAGCCGGAGGAGGGGGCGTTCGTGGCGCTCGTGTCCGGGCGGTTCAACGTGCGGCGCAGCACGTTCACGGACTCGCTCGGCGCCTATGCGCTGCGCGGCGCGAGACCCGGGAAGTACCGCGTCCTCGCGCTCTTGCCGCGGCGCGGGAGCCGGAGCCCGTTCGAGAACGCGCGGAGCGCCCCCGTCGAGATCGCCGCCGATTCGATGGTCCAGGTCGACTTCCGCGAGAGTCGGGGCGGCACGCGCGTCGACGGCACGGTCACGGACGAAGGCGGGCCGGTCGAGGGCGCTATCGTCGTGGCGACGGCCGGATTCCGGGACGAGCCCGACGACGCGCCGATCGACGCGGCCAGGACCGACGCGCTGGGCGCCTTCGCGATGGCGGGACTCGCGCCGGGACGCACCACGTTTCACGTCCTGAGGAATCGCGGCGCCAGGCCGTTCGTCGTGAGGGACGTCGTGCCCGACACGCCGCCGGCGAAGATCGACATCACGGTTCCGTTCGGGGGATTCTCCGGGCGCGTCTTCGACGCGAGCACGCAGGCCGCGCTCGCGGGCTTCACGGTCAGCGTGACCGCGCCCGGGCCCGGCGGCGCGGGCGAAGGCCCGGGACGAGGAGGTAGCCGCGCGCTCGCCGTCGCGATCACGGACGAAGCGGGCCGCTACCTTTTCGAGCGGCTGACGCCCGGCAGCTACCGCGCCGAGGCGCGGTCGGCCCGCGGGGGGCGATTCGAACCGCGCGAGTGGCGAAACCCGTATGCGCCGGAGGTCCGCGACAGAATCCCGGTCGAGGAGGAGACGCTCACCCGGAACGTCGACTTCGCGCTCCGGAGGCGATGACGCCCCGGCTCATGCCGCGAGGCGCCCGAGCGGCGTCGCGTCCACGAGCCCCGGCCGGATGAAGCGCGGCTCGCGCCGCTCGAGGAACGCCGCGTCCGAGATCGCGGTCCTCGCGGAGAGCGTCCGGAGCGGGAGCGCGAGATTCTCCGCGTGGACCGCCGCGAGGATCCCGTGATCGCCTTCGTCGAGCCGAGACCCTCACTCTCTCGCCGCGACCGGCGCCGCGACGGGCACCGGCCGCATGAGCCCGTCGTGGACGTCGAACGCGATCTCCGAGTAGTGGAGCGCGCCGCAGAGGTGGAGCCAGAGCGCGTCGAGGATGCACGCGGCGGCCATGAGGTTCGCGAAGAGGATCTGCGGGACCGACGCCATCGACTCCGTGCAGCTCGCCTCGGTCGGTGGCTCGTCCGCCGGGTTCCGGATCTCCGGGTGATAGCGCCCGAGCGACGGCGACGCGTCGCGGCCGTCGCGCCGGAGGTAGATCTGGCACGTCCCGTACGTCCCGCGGCGGCCACGCTCGACGCCCTCGTTCCCGCCGGAGATCAGCGTCACGTCGCGCAGCCGGGCGGCGCAGTGGTCGCTCAGGAGCCGCCGCGTCGCGTGGTTGTCGACGGAGAGAAGGACGATGTCGCCTTCCCGCACGAGGCGGCCGACGTTCTCCTCGGTCACGAACTCCTCGATCGCGATGATCGAGAGCGAGGTCGAGACTCCGAGACCGCGCAAGAGGTCGTCCCTCACGACTGCCGCCTTGTTGGCGGGCTCGGGGAAGATCATCCGCGACGCGTTCTTCTCCTCGAACGTGTCGCCGTCCACGAGGACGAGCCGCGCGCTCGTTCGGAGCGAGGCGAGAAAGAGGGCGCCGTACCGGGCGACGATGCTTCCGACGCCGCCCAGACCGACGACCTTCACGGACTGGCCGGGCGCGATCCTCGGGACGAGGGAAGGGTCGGGCGAAGGCGCGCTCATCGGGGATCGAAGGCCGAGTACGAGATCTTCCGCTCCTCGATGCTCACTCGTTCGAGCCAGGCGTCCGGCACGTTCGTCCGCCGGGACACGTACCCCGCGAGCACCGCCTCCGACGCCAGGGGAAACCGGGCGCCGTCGACGACGAACTCGCAGTGGAACTCGGGCGGTTCGCGATCGACGCGCCCGACGACGACGTGCAGGCCGGGGCGGTATTCCTCGTCTCGCTGGTCGACGTGCGATGAGTACGCCGGGAGGTCCGCGTGGCTATGGACGTCGCCGACGACGATCGATTCTGGGCTTGCGGGAGGCGTCGAGTCGTATCGGACGCCGACCGCGGAGCGCCGCCCGCCGTACCCGACGTTCACGGTCGCGACCTGGCTCGGCACGACGAGGCGAACGCGCCCCGCGCGGCCGTCGAGGACGAGGAGCGCGGCGGCTTCGCTCGCGTACAACTCGTAGACGCGCGAGAAGAACCCCACGATTCTCTCAACGCGGCTCCGCGAGACGGGCGGGAGGCGGAGCGTGAGAGACTCCTCGTGCGGAAGAAGCTCGCTCGGCCACGACGGAGCGCGCACCGCGCTCGAGAAGAGCGGGTGGTTCCGGCAGAGAAAGAGCCCGTTTCGGGCGAGGAGAAAATAAGCGTCCGGGCCTGCGGGCCGGCCATCCTGACCGCTCGTGTTCAGGTGGATCGGCGTGAAGAGCCCGTCCGACTCCGGATGCTTCATCGCGCCGGGACTCCTTTCACCGGGCGGCCGTGGACGAACACGAGACGCTCGACGTCAGCGGCCGAACGCACGACGCTCGCGCCCCGTGGATGCCGCTCGAACATCCGCTCGGCGACCTCGAGCACGCTCAAGCCCACCGGGATCCACTTCACACCGAGGCCGAAGAGTGGGTCCGCGAGCGAGTGCTTCTCCCAGCGCTCCACGGGCGAGATGCGCGGATCGGCCTTCGTGGACTCCGAGTACCAGCTCGTCTCCTCGTGGCGCTCGCTGCTGTAGTTGAAGCCGGTCTCGAAGAGGCACCGGATCAGCATTTCGAGGCCGAGGCGGGGCGCGTTCTCCGGATCGGTCTCGGCGGAGAGCCTTTTCCAATCCAGGTACTGCGTGCAGATCCACGAGAGCGGGTTCCCCTCCGGCGAAGCGAACTTCGAGCAGTTGAGGAGACCCGGGTAGAAAAGCTCGTCGTCGAGACGGCGAAGGGGCTTGACGCGGAAGAAGCACTCGTTCGACCGGCCGAGCTGCAAGCGCCGGCCGCCCGCCGCCGGAACGAGCACGGCCATGACGATGACATACGGAAGCGCGACGTGGACTGTCCGGTATCGCGTGCCCGCCCCGTACTCCACCGGCGAGCGCGGGTCGATCCACCTGAGGGCGTGGATGCGGGGCGTCGTCTCGTGGATCCAGATCACGACCTGGCCCCTCTCGATGGACGCGCACACGCCGTTTGGAAGGACGATGCCGCGGGTGTCGCCGTGGCACGAGGAAACGAGGCGGGCGAAGTCGGCGATCGGAAGGATCGATTCCGCCCCTTCGGGTGACGTGGCGGTGAGCTTCGATCCGTCGATCTGAACCGTCACGCCGCCACCCCTTTGTCGCCGGCCCTCCGGACGAAGAGGAGGAGGCGGGCGTCGCGGATCACGGTCGAATCGTCCACGTCCTGGCCGTCGAGGACGGCCTGACTCTCCGGATCGATGTCGAGGAGATCGCGGAGCCGGGTGCGGACCTGTCCCACCGTCATGCCGCCGACGGGAAGCGCCTGCGCATGAAGGCCGTGCGACACCGTGACGAGGGACGCCGGCGCCGGGCCGTCGAAAACGCTGCCGAGGGCGGGTCGCGGCCCGTCCGGGCCCTCGAGGGGCTGCGGGCGACGTTCGAGTTCGGACATGGGAGTCGTGCTCCTTTCACGTGGTCAGGATGAGCGCTCGAGGCGGTACGACGGGAGAGACGGGCGCGGAAGCCGGCGCACCGACACGATGCGCGCGCCCTCGGGCACGTCGACGTAGCTCGCGGCGTTCGAGGGCTCGAGCCGGTCGACGAGCGAGGCGATCTGGCGGTCGAACGCGCCGAGAATCTGCTCGCGCGTGATCCCGCTCCGGCCGCCGCACGCCTCTTCGAGCCACGCCGCCTCTGCTGCCTCCTCGACCGAGAGATCGACGACGCTCGCGGTGAGGAAGTCGCGGCGGCGCTTGACGAGCGGGGCCGCGGCGCTCGCGAGGCCGAGCTCGACGACGCCGCTCTCGGCGTCGTTCCGGCCGAAGAGGTAGTTCGAGACGTCCGCGACGATCTCGCGCTCGATCTCCGCGGGCGCGACGCGGCCGTTCGGCGCGGCGAGCGGGCGCGACGCGACGTGCTTTCGGAGGACCGCGGCGAACGACCGGCGGTCGAGCCGGCCGAACCGCTCGACCTTGCCGCCCGCGCGCCGGAGAAACGCCGAGTCGACCTGCGAGGCGACGTTCGTCGTCGCGACGACGAGGATCATCCGCTCGCGGACCGACGCGCGCGTCGGGTCGAGGCGCTGGAGCGCGGTCGTCAGGATCCGGTCGTGAAGCTGGTCCTCGCCTCGCGACCGCGCGAGGCCGTCCACCTCCTCGAGGATCGCGAGCACCGGGAGGAAGACGACGCGCCCGGCGCGCCCGGAGTGCGGCTGGTCGGCCATCTCCTCGAGCTCGTCGAAGAAGCGGTCGAGGTTCCGGTCCGACTCGCCGAGCCACTTCGAGAGGATCTGCGCGGGACGGAGGCGGAAGACCCGGGGCGGCAGCTCGTCGATCGGCGTCCCGGTGACCTCGCTCATGACCTCGTAGAGACGCCGCCAGAGGGCGAGGACGCTGAACGTCTTGCCCGAGCCGCTCACCCCGGCGAGGAGACGCGTCGCGCACTTCCGCAGCCCGTAGCGGCGCCGCGCGCCGGGCTCGGTCATCTCGAGCCGGACGAGGCGAACGAGCTCCTCGATGTAGGCGGGCGGAGCGCCGAGGTCGCGCTCGACGACGACGTCCGGAACCGGCTCGCGCGCGAGAAACCGGAAGTGGCCGAGTCCGTTGGCGGGCGGCACCGCGTCGAAGGCCATGCGCCGGCGCGGGCAGACGACGAGCGTCTCCCCGATCGAGACGCGGCCCGCGCGGATCGCTTCCCCGAGCTCCGCCGAGGCGCGGAGGACGTGCCGGCCGATCTCGCCCACCGCGACCTCGACGCGCTCGCCGTCGAGGATCCGCTCGAGGCGCGCCTCCTCGCCCGCGGCCGGAGTGCCCGCCACGCGCTTCAGGACGGCGCGGGCCTGGCCGTCGACGAGCACGCTCTCGCCGCAGCGAAGGCCCTGCGCGACGTCGGCGTCCGGAACGAGGACGAACGCCATCGTGCCGTCGTCGAACACGACGCTCGCGCGCGGCCGGTCGCCGTGGGAGCCGTCGATCATCCGGAGAAACGTCGCCTCGCGGAGCGGCCCCGATCGGAGCTCGCCGAGCAGGGCCGACAGCTCCTCGAGCCGCTTCGCGACGAGGTCGTCGCCGCTCGACGAGGCCGCGGCGTCGAGAAGAGAGCCCGCGATCTCGGCGCTCTTCGGCGACGGGTCCTGGCAGATCTGCCCCAGAAGAGACCTCCTGAGCTCGAGCGGCACGCTCGGATCGAGGAGAAAGGAGCGCGGGTCGCCCGCCTTCTTCGGGTCGCCCGCCTTCTTCATGCCGGCCATCGGGAGAGTTCCTTTCCGTCCGTCATCTCGGCCGGTGTTTTTTCCGCCGTGATCGCCGGCCCCTTTTCCGCGCTCGGATCGAAGCCGGGGACGACGTGGTATCCGCGCTCGACAAGCCGGCCGCCGTGGACGCCGAAGAGCCCGCTCACGTTCTCCTTCCTCGCGTTCAGCCCGAAGATGTGGCAGAGCTGCCACGGCTGCCGGGCGAACACGGCCCTCATCCACGCGCGGTCGGACTCGGACACGAAGACGGTCGACCGGCCGCAGACCGGGAGCGACGCGCACGCCTCGCACGGCGGCGCGCCGCCGGCGGGAAGGAAGTTGTGGCCGTGGGCCTGGCCGAGGAGGCGCCACGCCCGCCGCCGCGGGTCGGCCTGCATCGATCGCAGGACAGCCTGGATGCGTCCCCACGATTCTCCCGAGTAGGCGAGAGTGAACGCGGTCTCCTCCGCGGCTGCGACCTCGATCACGTCGCACGCGACGGCGAACACCTCGCGCGTCTCGGGGCAGCGGCAAAGCGGGCCGAGGAGGACGGCGCCCGTCTCGACCGGCGCCGTTCGTTCCGCCCCGCGGCGCGCGTACCTTTCCGCGCGGGCGAGGGATTCCTCGGTGTAGAAGACCGGATAGGCGCCTTCGGGTCCCGACCCGACGGATCGCCGCCCGCGCTCGAGCGCGGCGAGCGGGAGGGGATGGAGGACGAGCGGCCGGCGTCTCGGAGCGGACACCGTGAGATCGACCTCGAACCGCTCCGCCGTCGGTCGCTCGAAGCGGGCGCGGATTCGGTAGAAGACGCGCTCGTCCTTTCCGAGCGCTCCCGCCTCTCGAAGGCGGAATATGGCCCGGACAGCGACGTCCGTGAGGCTCTCGAGATCGAAGACCCGCCGCACCGAGCGGCCGTCGGGGAGCTTTGCCACGAGCGCGAACGCGTCGCACGAGGCCGTGGAGCCGCTCCGGAAGACCGGCTCGAGGCGGAGAGGAACGTCCTCGGGCGTCCACGCCGCTTCTCCGCCGCGGAGCGCGGCGTCGAACCACGTCTGGCTCTCGAACTCAGCGAGATCGCTCTTTCCCACGGGCTCGCGCGCGATCTCGGGCCCGTCCTGGCGGCGGCGGAGCGAGAGCTCGAGAGCCCAGCCGAGGCCCGGGCCCCTTTGCCCGTCGTCGTCCTGTCGCATGATCGTCTCCGTCCCTTCGCGGCGCTTGTTCGAGAGAGGGGCGGGGGCGGCGACCGGCCGCGCCCCGCCAGGTACGGCGTCTTCCCCCGCTCGCGCAGCTCGACCGACCGCGAACGGTCAGCCGAGATGCGTCCTGGGCGTGAGAGTCAGACGGGCGTTCGGCCCGACCTGCTCCCCAATGGGTCGTCCGTCGTCGAGCCAGGCGCTCGTCGCGTCGTCTCGTAGCGCCCAGGGCACGTCGGCCGGAAGCGACATCCGCGTCGCCACGACCTCGGCCAACTTTCCGGCCGGGAGCGTCGGCTGAACGTCGTTCAAGGCGACGCTTTGCGTCCCGGTCACGTCGCTGGCCTCGAACGCGAGGCCGTTAGATCCGCCGGCGAGGCTTGAGACTTGATCGTCGAGCTTCATGGACGGCACCTCCTCTTCTGTCACGTGGGTCGTAAGGCGCGGGCCGGAGCGCTCTCGAGTGCCCGACTCGCGAGAGTGCGGTCGGCGAGGAGCCCGACTGTCGGCTCGAGCCACTCGACGACGCAGCGGAGCGCGTCGGCGGCGGCGACGACGAGAGGTTCGACGATGGCGTGCGGGGCGCCGGTGAGATCGACTTCGGCGAGCGTCTCCCCCGTCGCGGCGACGCCGATTCTCACGAGCCGCCAGTTGTTCTGCGCGTCGAGGAGAAGCGCCCGGAGCCACTCCCGGCGCGCCGACGAAAGATCGGCGGCGAGCCGCGGCAGGACGGGGAAGACGAGAGCGAGCCGGCCGTCCTCGCGGACGATTCCGCCCTGGCGCGGCGACCCTTCGCACCGAGCGAGGAGGGCGCCGGAGGGGAGAAAGAACTCCACGTCCTCGCGATCGGGCGCCCGCCATCCGGAGATCGTCCCGCCCGGGCGCGTCGCGCGCGCCCAGTCCCGCGCCGCCGCGACGATCGCCGCGCGGCCCTCGCCGGCGCCCTCGTTCGCGGCGGCGGCGTCGAGGACCGACGCGGGGATCTCGAAGACGTCGGCCACGACCGTGTCGTGATCGCCGACCAGCGCCTTCCAGAGCCCTGGCCGGCCGAGCGACGCGCTGAGCGGATCGCCGGCGGCGCGCACGGACCGGTCCTCGATCCGGAACCAGCCGTCGCGGGCGCGGAAATCGAGGTCGTCGCGCTTTCCGGCGATCATGCGCCTTCTCCGAGAAAAGGAGTGCGGGTGAGCGGAATGCGCGACGGGTTCGCCTGCCACCAGCGCGCCGCCTCGACGTTCAGCACGCCCACCGGGTCGTACTCGTCCACCTGGACGCTCTGCAGGGACAGCGCGCCGTAGGCCGCGAGGACGATCTCGCGGACCGGGATCCCGGCCGGAAGGCTCGCGCCGAGGCAAAGAGCCTGGACGGGGCCGGCGGCGACGTTTGCGTGAAAGACGTCGGACGGACTCAGGACGTGGACGAACCGGTATCCGGGCTGGGGCATCCGGATCGCTTCGGCGGGGTACGTGAGTCCGAGCACGGCGAGGTCGTCGACGACGAGCGAAACCTCTCCCGCGGGGCGGCGCGGGACCGGAACGCGGAGAGCGAGCATGGCCCGCAGCCCCTCGCGGAAATCGAGAGAGAGCACCGCGAGCCGTCGGGCCGGCGCGATCTGGGAAAGGAGGCAAAGGTCGCGGGCCTCCGCGAGCTTCCGGCAGCGCCAGGCCGGGGAGCCCGCGGCCCGCCGAAAGCCCTCTTCGAGCTTTCGCTCGAGGAGGGGATCGAGCCGCTCGGTGCGAAGTCGCGAAAGGCCGGCCGGCGGACTTGGAGTCTTCAACTCAGCTTCTCCTCGTCTTGCGAAGAAGTCTCGAGCCCTTCCTCGGCTTTCGATGACACCCGTCGGGCGTCGCGGGCACGCGCGCCGCCCGAGTTCGCTTGCGGCTGGCCGGCGTCAGGCTCATGAGGGTGAACCGTTCCTCGAGGAGAGAAAGAGGACCGCCCGCGAGCGGCTCCGGACGAGGACCCAGCCCGGCGACTCGACGCCCGCCTCGCGCAGCGGGACGCCGAGGATCGGCCGCGCCAGGTCGGAGGGGACCGCGCGGTGCGCGTAGAACGGGTGCGCGGCGGTCGCGCCGCCGCAGGCGCCGCACGTCGCGGCCGGGCCGCTGCCCGCGCGCGAGAAGCGGCGGACGTGGACGAGCGCGCCGCACGCCGCGCACGGCGCGGCCTCGACGAACGGCGCGCCGCCCACCTCGAAGGAGGCGTCGTCGAGGCCTTCGGGCGCGGAGAGGCCCGCCTCGCGCGCGAGGTCCGCGAGCGAGCAGTCCCCGAGGCCGCGCGGCGCGACCTCGCGCTCGTACGCGACGTGGTCGACCGGGCAGTTCGGGTTTCGCCGGAGGGGCGTCGCGACCGTGCGGCCCGTGTAGCCCGCGTACTCGAGCATCGTGTCCGTCACCGTCCGGCCGAGACCCGCGACGTGCCGGAGGATCTGGATGACGGCGAGGTCGGCGGCGATCGAGCAGAGGGCGCTGACGCTCAGGGTCGGCTCGCCGCGCGGCTCCGCCGCGGGATCCGGGGCGGCGCCCTCGCAGCTCCACCGGGCGTTCCGGTCGAGGAGGGCCCACTCGGCCTCGCCGTAGGCGCAGGCCGGACAGGGCCCCTCGCCGTCGAGATTCCCGTGGAACCGGACCTGCGCCGTGAGCGTCGGTCCGTAGACGGACGCTTGCACGAGCGGCACCCGGAGCCTCAATGCCACCTGGCCCGCCTCGACCTCGGCGAGGAGGTTGTCGGTCGCGAGGACGACCACGTCCGCGTCGGCGAGCGCCGTCTCGTCGAGCCGATCGAATGGCCCGTCGTGCGCGAGAACGCGCGTGCGCGGGCTGATCGACTTCGCGAGCCGGCCCGTGCTCGACGCCTTTTCGCGGCCGATCTCGTCCGGACCGACGGGATGCGTCAAGAGGCTCGACGCCTTGTAGCGGCCCCGATCGACGAGGAAAAGCGTGGCGATCATGAGCCTCGCGAAATGCAGGGCGGCCACCCTCCCGACGCTGCCGACGCCGACGACCGCCACCTTGAGCGTCGCGAGCATCGCGCCCATGCTCCTCTCCGCGGCGATGAACCGGGGCAGCCGGGAATCGGCGGCCGTCAATGAAGCCCCGCGGCCGTCGCACGTGATTTCCTCGAACCGGGCGAGTGGGACCATGGCGCTCAACGCTCCGGATCTGAGGCGTATCCGGCCTCGAGGACGATCGCGCGCGTGCAGATCGGGCACTCCGAGGCGAGGCGCGCGCACTCGAGCGCCTCGGCGGCAGGATTCTCGCCGGCCGCGTCGAGATGGATCGCAGCGCCGCAGGGGCAGCGGAAGACGCTCGTCGACTCCGCCAGCGCCGTGCGGCAGACGGGACACTCGCGGCCGGAGAGCGGCGCGCCCGCCGGGCCGACGGACGGCCGGCGGAAGAGCGCGACGCCGAACGAGCGGCCGCCCGGCGCCGCGATCCGATCGCCGTCGCGGAGCAGAGCGACGCGAGGCAGCGGCTGGCCGTTCAGCCGGAGGCCTCTGCCAAAGGCCCGCGACACGAGAAAGAGGAGCCGCGGCCCGAACGCCGTGTCGACCGGCTCGAGGAGGCCGATCTCGCGTCCGGATGCGGGGCTCGCGCTCGTGAACTCGGGGACGCGAGCCTTGTCGAAGGAGAGGAACGAGGGCGACTGCGGAAGCTCGAGACGTCGCACGTCGGAAGCGTTCTCCGCCTCCGTGCGAACGAAGAGGTGCATCTCGAAGCTCGGGACGGCGCTCACTCTCGATCTCCGGGCCGCGGCGGGCCATCGCCGGACGGTACGCTCGGATCGTGCCACACAATCCATGAATCTTCAAATGAATCCGAGTCAGCTCGTCGGGCGAGTTCCAAATCGACGGAAGCATCGGCCAGTGAAGATGATCGGCGGATCTCACGTCAGTCTCCTAGGGAAACCCCTTAATTAGCTTAATAAATAGTGATTTATGCACGAATCGCGTCCACAGATTGCCCGGAAAACGTGAATACCGTTGGACAGGCACGACGACTCATGTCTAGAATCATCACTCTGTAAATAGAGGTCTTACAGAAGAAAAAATATCGCACTCGGACGCGGACCGGCGAGACTGCTCTCGGTTCGCGAGGAGGAGGTCGCATGGCCCGCGCGCGCAAGAGTTTCTCCGACGTGCAGCGGGAGTTCGTGAGCGGAAAGCCGGTGGCCTCGCGGCGGAAGCCGTCCCGAGGGGAGGAGTCGCAGGAAAAACTGACCACGGGCAGCAGTATTCCGCGGATGGAGCTCGTCTCTTACGTTCTCAAGTACTTCTGCAGCGGGATGCAGGCGCAGGAGATCGTCGCTCAGCTCAAGAAGAAGGACCGCATCGCCATCGGCCGGGAGGTCCCGTACAACGTGATCTCCTACGCGGCGTCGAAAGGCTGGCTCCGCTACATTCCGCCCATCGAGACGACGCTGCGCGAGAAGATGAAGGCGCGCTACCCATTCCTGACGGACATCGACATCGTCGAGACGGCGGTCTTCGAAGATGTCGCGTCGCACGGCGCGCTCGCGCTCGTGAACCTCCTCCGGCGACAGCTCTACCGTTTCGGCAAGGAGGAGATCCACGTCGGCTTCGCGGGCGGGGTCGCGATGCGAAAGCTCGCGCAGGCTCTCGCGACGTTCCTGCGCGGATTCCCGGACGGCCTCCCCCGGAGCATCGTCTTCCATTCGATGGCAGCGGGGTTCGACATCGACGATCCGACGACGGCTCCCAACACCTTTGCCACGTATTTCGTGGCAAGCGCGGACGTCCGCCCGGGCATCCGGTTCGTCGGCCTCAACTCGTCCGCCGTTGTCGAGTGGAACAACTTCGAGGCCGCGAAGGAGCTTCCCGGGATCAAGGAAGCGTTCGAGCAGGCCCACAAGCTCGACGTCATCGTGACGTCGGCGGGCTGGTGGGAGGACGAGCACAGCATGCTGCTCAACTACATGAGGCGCGACGACGACTCGGTGAAAGAGCTGAAGCGCGCGAACTGCAAGGGGGACATGCTCTGGCGGCCGATCGCAAACGACGGCCCGATCGAGAGCAGGACGAAGATCAGGGCCATGACTCTCCTCGAGCTGAGCGATCTCGTGCCGATCGTCAAGAGCGGGGACAAGAGCGTCCTTCTCGTGATCGGACCGTGCGGCGGCTGCAATCGGCACAAGGCGGAGATTCTGGGGACGATCCTCGGCCAGAAGCGCCCCATCGTCTCGAACCTGGTCGTGGACAGCCGGACGGCGCGGGTCCTGTTGACCTCGACCGGGTGACGGACTGCGTACACCGGCGCCGGCAAGCGGCCGCCGCTCGTCGCGATCCGCCGCGTTGCATGCGATTATGGCCGCGGCGTCGGTCTGGCTCGCGACCCGGTCGCGGCGCCGGGCGCCGCCGGAACGGAGCGACGACGCGTGATCGCGACCCAGAAGCGGGACTACGCCGCGCTCCTGCGCGGCGTCGGCGTGAAGCAGAAGAGCCGGAAGGGGACGCTCGAGCGGATCCTCGCGATCCTCGAGAAGGAGCCGAGGGGTTCGAGAGTGCTGGACGTCCCGTCCGGCCCCGGCCTCCTCTCCGGCGCGCTCGCGGAGCTCGGCTTCGACGTGCAGGCGGCCGACCTCAACTCCGGCGACTTCGCGCTTCACGGGCGCGTTCCGTTCCAGCCCGTGGATCTCGACGCGGCCCTGCCGTTTAAGGCCGGCTCATTCGACGTGGTGGTGTGCTCCGACGGCATCGAGCACCTCGAGAACCAGTTCGCGACGTTCCGTGAGTTCGCGCGTCTCCTGAGACCCGGGGGATCGATCGTTATCGCGACTCCCAACTACCTGAACATCGAGCGGCGGCTCAAGTTCCTCGTGACCGGCTCGCTCTGCACGCCGGTCGAGCGCCGGCCGGACTTCCTCTCGGGCCCGAAGGTGGAGCGGGGGCACATCAATCCGCTGACCCTGACGCGCATGGCCTACATGGCCGAGAGCGCCGGCCTCGAGCTGGTCGACGCGGGCACGGCGCTCGGAAAGCCGAAGCAGGTCTTCCTCTTCCCGGTCGCCGCGGTCGTGGCGGCGTGGAGCGCGCTCCTCAGGAAGGAGCAGCGCGAGCGGCTCTTCGCGGACCGGACCCAGTCGCTCGGAATGCTGATGGGCGGGAAGAAGCTCATCGCGGTCTTCCGCAAGAGATCCTGAGGCGGGCGCCGCCGCGCGGACGAGGGAGGGAGCGGGGGCGGGGGCGGGGCGGGGGCGGGGGCGGGGGCGGGGCGGGGGAGGGGGGGCGCGGGCCGTCAGCTCTCGGGCCGGCCGAAGAGGAGCTGGACGTACGGCCGGTCCTCCGGACGGCAGAAGACGTACGCGTGATCGCCGGGCGCGAGGACGGTCCCTCCCCGCGCCGCGAGCAATTCCTCCCCACGCACGACGAGGACGACCGCGGCGCCCTGCGGAAACGGGATCGCCGACAGCGGCGTCCCGCACACCGCGAGCGTCTCGTCGACGTAGAAGGACGTGATCTCGCCCTTCAGCACCCGAGAGGAGTTGATCTCGAGGACGGCGGCCGGCTGCGGCGGCTCGGCGACGTCGAGCCGGAGGAGCGACGTGATCCACCGCACGGTCGCGCCGGGAACGAGGGCGTTCACCACGACGACGAAGAAGACGACGTTGAAGATCCGGTCCGCCTCGGGCGCGCCGGCCATGACCGGAAACGTCGCCAGGACGATGGGAACCGCGCCCCGCAGGCCCACCCACCCGATGTACGCCGTCTCGCGAAGCGTGTAACGGAACGGCGCGAGGCAGAGCGCCGTCGCCACGGGGCGCGCGACGAAGGCGATGAAGAGCGCGAGCGCGAGGCCGGTTCCCGCCACGTCGAGAAGATCCGCCGGCACCACGAGGAGGCCGAGCATGAGGAACATCGAGATCTGACCGAGCCAGGCGAGGGCGTCGTGGATGCGCGTCAGGCCGCTCCTATAGGGAAGCTCGCTGTTTCCGACCATGACGGCGGCGGCGTACACGGCGAGGAACCCGCTTCCCCCGACGAGCGTGGTGAGCCCGAAGGCGAGGAGACCGATGCCGAGCGTCAGGACGGGGTAGAGCCCGGCGGCCCTGAGGTGCACGCGCCGGAGCACGGCGGCGCCGAGGCGGCCGACGAGGACACCGGCGATCGACCCGATCGCGAGCTGGAGCGGGACCTGAAGCGCGAGCCCGAGTCCGATCGGCGTCCCGTCGACCACGCTTTGCGTGATCGCAGCCGTCAGGATCACGGCCATCGGATCGTTGACGCCGGACTCGAGCTCGAGCGTGAGACCGATTCGCTTCGAGAGATTCAGCCGGCTGCCCCGCAGGACGGCGAACACGGCGGCCGCGTCGGTCGAGGAGACGACGGCGCCGAGGAGGAACGCCTCGCGCCAGCCGAACCCGGCCGCGCGCGCGGCGAGAGCGACGAGGAGAGTCGTCGCCGCCACGCCGAGCGTCGCCAGGACGGACGCCGGTCCGGCGACCTTGCGGATCGACGCGAGCGACGTGTTGAGCCCGCCGTCGAGGAGGATCAGCACGAGCGCCGCCGTGCCGATCCGGAACGCGAAACGGTGGTCGTGGAAATCGAGGCCCGCTCCCGCCAGCATGCCGAGGAGAAGGAACAGGAGGACGATCGGCACGCCGAGGCGTTCGGTCGCGCGGCTGCAAAGCACGGAGACCGCCATCAGCGTGCCGAACGTCGCCATGAGGACGGCGGTCGCGGCGGGTTCGGGCGGGAGCATGGCGCGGCGGACAGGCTAACTTGCAGGCGCTTCCCGCCGGAGCGCTATCACCTCACGCCGCCTCCCGCTCGAACTCCTCGATGTCGGCGAGAAAGGCGGACGCGCGCGAGAGGCTCCGACCCGCGATGTCGTCCGCGAGGCGCCTCGCGAACGACGCGCGGCGGATGCGCTCGCCAGAGCGGCGAGACAGGACGATCGCGAGGGGTATGACGCCGACCCCGAAAAGGAAGTTGGCAGCGATCCACGCGAGGCCGAATGCTGCGTAGAGATCGACTCCGAGAAGCCCCTTCGCGGCGACGATCGCCATCGGCGTCCAGAGGAGGCACGCGAACAGGAGCATCGCGAGCGTGCTCTTGATGCGGATCGTCCGGGCGCGCGAGATCTCCCTCTGGATCGCCACCACGGGACGCGAGAAGTCGACGCGCCCGAGCACGACGAGCTCGAGGACGCTCACTCCGATCATGAACAGAGCGGCCGCGTGCAACACGAGCCCCGGAACGAAGTAGCGCCACTCGCCCCAATGGTCGGCGAGGAACGACCCGAGGATGAGCGCCGTCGCGGCGCCGCCCACTTGCTCGAGGATCGGCAGGGTGCGGTGTCGTCTCAGCGCTTCTCGGGACTTCTCGAGCAACGACTCGCGCCGGATGCGCGTCACGGCGCCGGCCATGCCGTCGAGGCGCCGGTCGTACTCGCGCCAGACGGCTTTCATGTCTTCGATGTTCACGGGTCCATGTCCTCGCTCGGCCGGATCAGCCGGCCGAGAGCTCATTCCGGATTCTCCGCCTGAGACGGCCGAGCTTCGTCGTCACGTTGGTCTCGCTGATGCCCAGGATCTCGGCGATGTCGCGCGTGCTGCGCTCCTCCAGATGGAGAAGCAGAAGCGCGCGGTTCAACTCGTCGAGACGGACGATGGCGCGATGAAGCTCGCTCACGCGATCGTCAGTGCCGGAGGGACTTCTTTCGTCCACGACCTCGGCGTCCGAGTCGCCGAGGAGCACGGATCGCCGCCCCGTCGCCGCTGACGCGCGGCACCAAGAGATCGCGACGTTCAGGGCGACTCGGTACATCCAGGTCGAGAACGGCCGGCGCTCGTCGTACCGCGGAAACGCGCTCCAGAGCTGGCCGGCGATCTCCTGCTCGAGATCGCGCCGGTCCTCGGCGCCACGGCCGTAGGCGCCGGCCACCTTGAAGACGATCTTCTTGTGCCGCTCGAGGAGCGCGACGAAGCGGTCCTGTGGCGATTCGATGGTCATCGAGGATGGGTTTTCCGGGCCGCGCGGCGGTTCCGGCTCGAGGATCGTCATTCTCCTCGTGGTTCGCCGCTGGAGGCGAAACGTCACGCCGGAATCGCCGAAATCGTCACTCGTACCGCACGGCCCTCGCTGGCGAAATCCGCGCGAGGCGCGCCGCGGGGAGGAGGCTCGCAGCGAGCGAGGTGACGAACGCGATCGCCGGGACCGCCGCGATCCAGGCGAAGGGCGGGGAGAACGGGACACCGAGTCCCGACACGGCGCGAAGGCCCCGCACGACGACCCAGGCGACCGGAAGCGAGAGGACGACGGAGGCGAGTCCGGCGAGGGTTCCGACGACGCCCGCCTCGATCGCGAAGATCGAGAACAGGTCGCGCCGCGAGAGCCCGAGCGCCGAGAGCACGCCAAGCTCCTTCGTCCGGGCGAGGGCGGCGATCGTCATCGCGTTCACGAGCCCGACGCCCGCCAGCACCAGGATGAGGAACAGGAGGATGTCGAAGATCACGAAGTCGCGGCCGATCTCTCTCAGCGCGTCCCGCTCGATCGACCAGCCGGAGCGGATCCACGCGACGCCGGGCAGCGTCTCTCTCACGCCCCGGACGAGCGCCGACCAGTCCGTCCCCGGGGCGATGCCGAGGACGACCCGGTCCGCGGCCGAGATCCCCGTGTCCCGCTCGACCCAGCGGCGGTCCATCGCGACGAAGACCCGCTCGCCCGCGAAAGAGCCCGCGCCGTCGTCGATCGCGTCGACGAAGAAAGTCTCCGGTCCGCAGGGACCCGGAACGACGAGCGGATCCCCCGGCGCGAGCCCCTTGAGCGCGGCGAGGCGCAAGCTGACCACGACCTTGCGCGCGTCGCGGAGCGGGCCGGGCCGCTCGAGGCCGACGGCCTCGAACGGGGCTCCCGATCGCGGCACGAGCGGATCGACGGCCGAGACGCCCTCGACTCCGGCGAGAAGGGTTCGCGCTGCCTCGGGCTCGATCGGCGCGCAGCGCACGAAGAGGCGGTCGCGGAGCGCGGCGTCCGCGAAGCGGCGCGTCTCGCCGCCGAGCGCCTCCGTGACCGAGTGAAGCGTGACGATCGCGAGGCACACGGCGGCGAGCCCGGACACCGACGCCGCGACGCGCCCCGGCGAGCGTCTAAGCTCTCGCTGCACCAGGAACACCTGCAGCGGCCACGCGCGCCGGAAGAGCCCGGCGACGAAGCTCCCCGCCGTCCGGACGACTCCGGGCGCCGCGAGGAGGATGCCGAAGAACCCCGCGAGGATCCCGCCCGCCTGCGCCATCACGACCAGCGACTCGGGGCCGCGCCCGCGCGCGAGCGGGCTGAGCGCGAGGTAGGAGGCGGGGAGGGCCACGAGGAGGAGGACGAACAGGAGAACGTTGACGCCGGCGAGGAGGTCGGCGGGAGGCCTCAGGTCGCGCGCGGCGAGGACGGCGAGCGGCGGGAGGCGGCGCGCCCTGAGGAGCGGCAGAAGCGCCCCGGCCAGCGTGAAGGCGACGCCGAGGGCGAGTATGCCCGCGACGGGCAGTAGTGGGATCTCGAAGGAGCTGACGCGCTTTCCGAGGCCGAGCGTCGTGACGCGGAACTCGATGAGGAGCTTCGCGAGGAGGAGCCCGAGCCCGAGGCCGGCCGCGGCGCCGCAGACCGACAGGACGGCGGCGTCGGCGAGGACGATCCGGCCGACGTCGCCGGGCGTCGCCCCGAGGGCGCGCAGGAGCCCGATCCGCTTCAAGCGCTCGACGAGCGACTGGGAGAGCGTGCTGAAGATGACGAACATCCCGAGCACGAGAGCAAGGAGTCCCAGGACCTTGACGCCGTTCCGGAACGCGCGCCTGTCGGCCGCGTCGCCGAGCGCCGCCTCGCGCCGGCCGGTGACCGCGAACCGTCCCGAAACGGCCGCCTCGATTCGCTCGGCGCTCGCGCCCCTCCCGAGGACCAGGTGGTAGACGACGGGGCCCCGGGGCGAGAGGCGGCGCGCCGTCTCGAATCGCGCGACGGCCGCGCGGCCGCCCCGCTCCCGGCCAAGCCGCTCGGGTGCGAGGAGGCCCGAGACGTGAAGGACGATCGGCTCCGGGTCGGGGAGCGGCACGGGCGGCGAGCGCTCGCAGTCGACGCCGGCCGCTCCCGGCCCGGGCGCGAGGACGACTTGGCTTCCGACCGCGAGCCCGAGGCGCGCGGCGAGGTCGCGGGCGAGGAGGCAGCCGTCCTCCCCCGCCGGCGCCGCGGCGCCCTCGTCCGACCGGTAGGGTCCCGGCGCGGCCGGTTCGACTCCGAACAGCGTCACGTCCGAAAGGCCCGCGGGCACGGCCGGATCCTCGACGCGCGCGGGCACGGCGAGGAGCGCCGAGGCCGAGGCGACGCCGTCGACTGCGAGAAGCTCGGCGCGGGCCCGCGCGGGGTCGAGAAGCGGGTCGAGCGGAGCGAGCTCGAGGTCGGCGCCGCTCCCGCGCGTTCGGCGGTCGGTCGCGACCGTGTTGTGGTCGAGAACGTGGATCGACACCGCGATCGCGATCCCGAGGCCCACGCCGGCGAGCGACAGCGCCGGGCGCAGCGGGCTAGATGCCCAGCTCCTCGAGACGACGAAAGACGTGAGACGCATCGAGGTCGGGGCCTTTCAGGGCGAAGCGCGGGTCGAGAACGCCGTCCTTGAGGAAGAGGACGCGGTCCCCCGCCGCGGCGTCGCGCGGGTTGTGCGTGACGAGCAGCACCGACGCGGCGAACTCGCGGGGCGCGCGGCGCAGGATGGCGATGATCTCCTCGCCGGCCTTCGTCGAGAGGTTGCCGGTGGGCTCGTCGGCGAAGACGATCGGCGGCTCGGCCACGAGCGCCCGCGCGACGCTCGTCCGCTGCATCTCGCCGCCCGAGAGCGTGTGCGGAAGGCGAGTGCGGACGGGCGCGAGGCCGAGCGCGTCGAGGAGCCGGCGGACGCGGTCCTCTTCGCGCTTCGGATCGCGCCGCGCGATGAGGAGGGGGAGGATCACGTTCTCCTCGACGGTCAGGTCGGGGATCAGGTTGAAGAACTGGAAGACGAACCCCACGTTTTCGCGGCGGACTCGCGTGCGTGTCGCCTCGTCCGCCCGGCCGATCTCGCGGCCCGCGAGAAAGACCTCGCCCGACGTCGGGAGGTCGAGCCCGGAGAGGATGTGCAGGAGGGTCGACTTCCCCGAGCCCGAGGGACCCATGACGGTGACGAACTCGCCGCGCGCGAGCTCGAGCGAGACGCCCTTCAGGACCTCGATCTCGGATCCGTCCGACCGGTGGACGCGATGGATCCGATCGGCGAGGAGGAGCTGCGGGGAGGGGGCCGGCATGCCGCGCCCGATTCTGGCATGCGGGCCGAAACGGTCAACGCGGGCGGTTTCGGGTTGCCGGCCGGACGGGCTCCGGCAAGAATGCCGGCTCCTCGCGCCCGCCGCCCGCGGCAGCGCGCGCTCCGGGCAGGAAAACTCCCCAGCGAACATGGTCTGGTTCCTCTTCCTCGCCTGCACGGCGGTCATCGTCGTGGCGGGCAGCAATCTCTCGCGCTACGGCGACGTGATCGCGGAGAAGACCGGGATGGGCCGCACGTGGATCGGCGTCGTGCTGATGGCGTCGGTCACGTCCCTGCCGGAGCTCATGACGGGCGTGAGCTCGGTCTTCTTCTTCGACCTGCCGAACATCGCCGCCGGAGACGTGCTCGGGAGCTGCATGTTCAACCTCCTCATCATCGCAGTGCTCGACGCCATGACCGGCGCGGCGCCGATCTGGAGCAAGGCGCACCAGGGCCTCGTGATCACGGCGGCGTTCGGCGTCGTGCTGCTCGGTCTCGTCGCCGTGGGCATCGCGGCCGCGACCGAGATCCCCTCGATCGGCTGGGTCGGTCTCTCGAGCGTGGCCGCGATCGCGATCTACGGGCTCGCCATGCGGGTCGTCTTCCTCTACGAGAAGAAGCGGATCGCCGAGGTCGCGGAGGAGCTCGCCCTCGCGGTCGAGGGGCGCGACATGTCGAAGGCGCGGGCGTTCTCGCTCTACGGGCTCAACGCGCTCTTCGTGATCGCGGCGGCGTCGTGGCTCCCGTATCTCGGAGAGGAGATCGCCGTGATCACGGGGCTCGGCCGGACGTTCGTCGGCAGCTTCTTCATCGCGCTCTCGACGTCGCTTCCGGAGCTCGTCGTGTCGATCTCGTCGCTCCGCATCGGAGCGGTCGACATGGTCCTCGGCAATCTCTTCGGGAGCAACCTCTTCAACGTCGGCATCCTCGCGCTGGACGACGTGGTCTACACGAAGGGGCCGCTCCTCGAGCACGTCGAGCCGGGCCACCTCGTTTCGGCCTCGACCGCCATGGCGATGACCGGTGTCGCCATCGTGGGGCTCACGTACCGCGCGGGACGGAAGGCGCTCCTCTGGGCGTGGGACTCGCTCGGGATGATCGTGATCTACGCGATCGGCGCGTGCCTCCTTTACGCGGCGGGATAGCCCGAATCATTCGCGAAGCCGAGCGGTTACGGCCGGGTCTCGGCGCCGAACGCCGATGGCTACCCGTCGATCGTGAACGGATCGCTCACTCCGACGGCGCACGTCTCGCCGGTCGTCCGGTCGCGCATCGTGATGCGGAGCCGGAGCGGCATGCCCACCGGCAGAGCCGGCATCACGTCGAGCCGCGTTTGGAGCAGCGTCGCCTTGTTGATCCCGGTCGGGACGTTCTTCGACACGGCCGGCCGGATGTCGCTTCGCACCACCGTGTCGGGAACCGTCGCGTCGACGACGTCGAACGAGAAGCTCGCGGAGACCGACGGAAGGCCCGGCGTGAACCCCGTGAGCCGGACGTCGGTCCGGAGGCGCTCGGTCGCGACCGGGTCGATCGTCTCGGACTCGGGCCGGACGTCGATCAGGATGATCCCGAATCCGAGCACGATCCCCGGCGGAGACGGCGCCGAGTCGTTGCCGGACGCGTCGTCCCCGACCTTCGTCTCGGGCCCGTCCGCGCACCTCAGCGCCGCGCCGTCGTGCGAGGCGGCGAGCGCGTACTCGCCGCAACGCGCGAGCGCGCCCGACTCGAACGAGACGCGGACCGCCGCGGTCGCCGACGGCGCGAGCGGTTGCACGCCGGGCGCGACCGAATCGAAGTCGGCCACGACGATGCTCCGCGCGACGGAGGAGCCGAGCGTCGCCTCGGCCTCGACGGAAGCCGACGTCACCGCGAGGCTTCCCGCGTTCCGCACGGTGAGGACTACGTCGACGGCCTGGCCCATCTTGCCGGGGCCCGCGTCGATCCCGGACGTCGCCGGGTCGTAGTCGACGACCGCGTCGAGAACCGCGAGATCGCACGTTCCGGAGGCGTCGTAGGTGAATCCGCCGGGGAGCGTGCCGGTGCCGACCGAGTTCGTGACGGAGACGTCGGCCGGCCCGTACGCCGAGCCGGCCGGAGAGCTGCCCGTGATCGTGCTCGGATCGAGGACGGCTTGGCCCGAGAGCGGCGATCCGTCGATCCTCGCGACGGAGTCCAGCGTGAAGCTCGATCCGGTCACGGTGACGGAGGTGCCGCCGGCGAGCGGGCCGCTCGAGGGCACGATCGCCGTCACCGCGGGCGGAACGGGCGAGGTGCCGAAGACGCGCACGTCGTCGAGCGCGGCCTCGACCTCGTTGCCCGGCGCGACGTCGCGCGCCTGGAAGCGCAGCCGCATCGCGTTCGTGAAGGGAACGGATCCCGTGAGCTCGACCACGTAGCGGAGCCAGCGCGGCTCGAGCGCCGCCGTCGAGCGGACGTTCGTCCACGTCGTTCCGCCGTCGTTCGAGACGTCGACCGTGAACGTGTCGGCCGCGGACATGTCGCGGCTGTAGCCGTAGTGGTAGTAGACGAGCGTGGCGCCCGATTGGCCCGAGAGGTCGAACACCGGCGACAGGAGGCTCGTGACGCCGCCGTCGACGTCGTCGCTCGTCCCGGTCGCCCCCGGCTCGTTTCCGGTGACGTACGCGTTGACGCCCGGCCCCGGAGTGTGGTCGTCCTCGGGCTGCGGCGCGAAGCCGGTCGACGAGTCGAACGTCCCGTTCGGGTTGCCCCGCGTCCAGAAGCCGTCCGTGGCGGTGTCGCCGGGCGCGCCGGACGTGAAGCCGCGATCGATCTCGAAGTCGTCGAAGAGGGGCTGGCCCGAGCCCACGACGACGAAGCGCGCCTCGGTCCGCGTGCGGGTCGCGGACGGCGTCGTGACGGTGAGGCTCACCGTGTAGTTCCCGGGCATCGCGTACGTGTGCGCGGGGTTCGCGTCGGTCGAGGTCACGCCGTCGCCGAAGTCCCAGAGCCGAGAGCTGACCGCGCCGTAGGACGCGTCGGTGAACGCGACCTCGAGCGGGGCGAGCCCCTCCTGCACGTTCGCGACGAAACGCGCCGTCGTGAGCGCCGTGTCGGCCGAGCCGCGCCCGCCGGACTGAGCCGCGAAGTAGGCCTCCCACGAGGAGCGAAACGCGTTCATCTCGTCGAGGTCCGCCTGGGACGGCGTCGTGCCGTTCGGGACGACGAGCACGTAGGCGTACTTGAAGTCGTGCCGGGCCTCCGACGCGCCGGGGACGCGCGGGCCCTCCCGCGCGATGAAGTCGGCCACGGAGATGTTGACGCGCGTTCCGCTCCGCGTCACGCCGGTTTGCGGGAAGGTCGAGTCCGAGAGAGGCGGGTTCACGTTCGTGATGAGGAACCCCGGATAGGTCACGTCGCTCGCGGGCATGACTCCCCAGAGGTAGAGGTCGATCTCCGCGAAATTGTCGAACGACTGCGCGGTGGTGAACGTGCCGTCGCCGTTGTCCGTCCAGCGGTTCCCTTCCATGACGGACGCGTTCGTGTCGTAGAAGAACGACCAGTGCGCCTCGCCGCGCCCGAGGACGTCGCCGACGTTCGTCCGCGCGAACGCGCCGAACTGGTGCATCGCCTCCTGGCCCATCACCTCGGTCCCGGTCACGCAGCCAGGGAACCCGGGAATGCAGGTGTCGGGCCCGTCGTAGCGCCCGAGGTGGTTCATGTTGAGGAAGCTGTCGAGCTCGACGAGCGTGAAGCCGAAGTCGGACTGCGAGAAGTCGAACGTCTGCGAGCCGAAGAAGTTCTGGTAGCCGATTCCACCGACGAGGGCGCGGACGTTCGACTCGAACGCGAAGCCGGCCTCGGGGGACGCGCCGGCGTTGTTGAGGATGACGACGTAGTCGTAGTAGTCGGGGTGCGTGACGTAGAAGCGCTGGATGATGGCGACGGAGTTCGTCACGCCGCCCGAGAGGAGCGTGCCGTCGTCGACGAGGACGGCGATCTCGCCGATGTCCTGGTCGCCTGGACCGAGGAGCGCCGCCCGATCCGCTCGACGGGAGACGTCGAGGTGGAAGGAGAGGAGCTTTTGCCTGAGGTCCCGGGTGGTCCCGCAAACGGGCGCCGAGGACGGTTCCTCGGCTCTGGACGGAGCGACCGAAAGCGCGACGAGGATGCCGGCGGCGACAGTCCGGGCCGGGTTCTTGAAACGCATGGAAGAGTCTCCTCCGGGGGCGGGAAATGCCGAGGAGTTGCCGAGGGAAAAGCCGCCTCGATCCTAGAGAAGCGCCCACCCGAGGACAAGCGTGAAAATCGGTGCCAGGCACCGATTTCCACGGCTGCGGGGTACAATGGCCGCGTCCGCGCCCCCCGCCGACTCCTCCCGATGAGCAGCCGCTCTCCCGACGACCCGTCCCGTCCCCAGACGATCACGACGACGGCTCTCCTCGACTCGCTCCTCGAGCCGGGCAACCACGCCGTCTGGGAGGAGTTCGACCGGCGCTACCGGCCGATTCTCCTCGGCTTCGCCCGCCGCCTCGGCCTCTCGCGCGAGGACGCCGAGGACGCGGCGCAGGAGACCGTTCTCCGGGTCGTGAAGCACTACCCGTCCGGAGGCTACGACCGCGCCAAGGGCCGCCTCCGGTCCTGGATGCTCGGCATCGCGCGGCGCTGCATCATCGACATCCAGCAGGCCCGCCGACACCGCGTCGAGCGGCGGGGACAGTCCGCCATCGTCGACTTCCCCGACTCGGACCGGATGGAGGCGATCCTCGAGGAGGAGTGCCGCAAGGCGATCCGCGAGCGCGCGCTCGAACTCCTCAAGCGCGAGACGCGGTTCGAGGAGAGGACGATCCGCGCGTTCGAGCTGCTCGTCTTCTCCGGCCGGCCGCCCGCCGAGGTGGCGGGCGAGCTCGACCTCTCGGTCGACTCGGTTTACGCGAGCAAGCATCGCTGTGCCCGCGAGCTGCGGAAGATCGTCGAAAAGCTCGAGCTGCTCTACGAGATGAGTTGAAAGCGCCGGCGCGATGACACCCTGCCTGACGATCGGCGACCTCGATCTCATCGCGGCCGGAGACCGGCCCGCGGCCGGCGGCGAGGAGCATCTCGGCTCGTGCGGGGATTGCCGCAAGCGGCTCGAGGAGATCCGCGTGAACAACATCTTTCTCGCGGAGTTCCGCTCGATCGCGCCGCCGCCGGGAGCCGGCGACGCCGCGCCGCCCGTGGACGCGGACTCGATCGCGGGCTACACGCTGCGGCGGGTCCTCGGCCGCGGCGGACAGGGGCTCGTCTACGAGGCGATCGAGACCGCGACCGGCCGCCGCGTGGCGGTGAAGGTCCTGCTCTTCGGCTCGCTCGCGAGCCACGGCCGGCGGGCGCGGTTCGATCGCGAGATCAGCATCGCCTCCGAGATGCGGCATCCCCACGTCGTCTCGATCTACGAGCACGGCGTGACGTCCGGCGGGCGGCCTTACTTCGCGATGGAGTACGTCGAGGGGGAGCCGATCGACCGCCACGCGGCCACGGGCGGCCGGCCGTCGGTCGAGGAGACGCTGCGGCTCTTCGGAAAGGTCTGCGACGCCGTGCGGCACGCGCACCAGCGCGGCATCATCCACCGCGACCTCAAGCCGGGGAACATCCTCGTCGACGCGAGCGGAGAGCCGCACGTCCTCGACTTCGGCCTCGCCAAGCGGATCGACGGGCCGCTCGGCACCGACCTCACGCGGACCGGCGACTGGCACGGCACGATCGCCTACGCGGCCCCGGAACAGCTCGCCGGCGACGAGCGCGCCGAGGACACGCGAACCGACGTGCACGCGCTCGGCGTCGTCCTGTACGAGATCCTCACGGGGAGGCACCCGTTCTCCGACGCGGGCACCGTCTCCGAGATCGTCCGCGACATCGCGAGCCGCGTTCCCGATCCGCCGTCCGCGCACCGCGCGGGGATCGGGGACGAGATCGACACGATCGTCCTGAAGGCGCTCGCCAAGGAGCCGGAGCGCCGCTACGAGTCCGCGGCCGGCCTCCTCGACGACCTTCGCCGGGTCGAGGAGGGCCTTCCCATCGCGGCGAAGCGCGACAGCACGCTCTACGTCCTCCGGAAGATCGCGGGCCAGCACCGGCGCGTGGTCGCCGCCTCGCTCCTCGTCCTCGCGTTCGCGGTGGCGTCCGTCGCGTGGATCGTGAGCGCCGAGCACCGCGCCCGCGAGGGATTCCACCGCGCCCGCGAGAGCGCCGCGGAGCTCGCGGTGCGGCTCGCGGAGAGCGAGATCGAGCGCGGCCGGACGACGGCGCAGCCGCAGGCCGAGAGCCTCGTTTGGCGCCACCATCTCCTGCGATCGACTCTGGACCGGCCGGGCGAAGCGCACGAGCTCACCGATCCGCCCGGACCGCTCCTCTCGTACTGGGCGCTCTGGGATCTCTACCGCCGGCATCCGTGCCTCGCCACGCAGTCCGTGAAAGGCCCCGCCGAGTTCGACGTGCGCTTCGTCGGCGACTCGACCGACGTTCGCGCGGTGCGCGTCGACGGCACGGTTTTCGGCTTTGGACCGCGCGGCGAGGCCGTCCCTCTCCTCGAGGCCGGAGCGGGACGTGTTTTCCGCTTCTCGGGAGACGGACGCCGGATCGCAGCGGCCGCCGGCGCCGCGATCCGGGTCCTGGACATCGCGACCGGCGAGACCGTCGCGTCCTTCGACGCGGGCGAGCGGGTCGAGCAGTTGACGCTCGACCTCGCGGGGACGCGCCTCGCGGCCGCGACGGCCGACCATCGGATCCGAGGTTTCGACCTCGCGTCCGGCCGCGCGCTCTTCGAGCGGCCCGGCCAGGGATCGACGGTGATCGGCCTCGAGCTCTCCCCGGACGGCGAATGGCTGGCGACGCGGCTCGCGAACGGGACGTTCGAGATCACGGGAACGGCGGCAGGGTCGCGCCTCGAGCCTCTCGCACCGCGGGAGCGCGGCGGCGCGCGCGGCCGTCCCGCGTTCGATCGCGGCGCGCGGACTCTCGTCGCGGCCCTCAACGCGGGCGACCCGGCGTCGCCGACGTGGGAATCGTTCGGCGTCTGGCGCCGCGGCGCTTCCGACGCGCCGGGCTTCTCGCTCGTGTCGGTGCTGCCGGGGCTCCTTCCCTACTTCGGCAACATCGCGGTCAACAGCGACGTCGCCTGCGCCGCCCACTGGGACCGGGTCGTCGTCTGGAATCTCTCGTCGTCCTCGCCCGCGGAGACACGCCGCGCTTACGGCGGGCACGAGAGGGAGGTGCGCGCCGTCGCGGTCTCCTCGGACGGCGATCGCATCGCGTCGGTCGACCGCGAAGGCGTGATGCGCGTCTGGGAGTCGGCGGCCGACGGATGCGTCGAGACTTGGCCCGGGTCCGTCGGGCGCTCGTACCACTCGGCCGTCCACGGGCCGGCCGGACGCTTCCTCGCCGCCTCGGGCTATGAGCCGGGGAGCGGGAGGGGGTTCGTCGACGTGTTCGACCCCGACGGGAATCGCGTCTCGGGAGGGTCGACGACCCAGGAGTCGATCGTCGCCTCGGTCGCGTGGTCCCGGTCGGGCGACGAGCTCGCGACCGCGAGCCACGACGGGACGCTCCGCGCGTTCAAGGTCGGCGAGAACGGATCGCTCTCGGCCGCCGCCGAGCTTCGCCACGCCGTTCCGCTCAACTCGGTCGCGTTCTCGCCGGACGGCCGCGACCTCGCGGTCGCGACCGGCGACGGCGCTTTCATACGGTCGCCCTGGGACGGCTCGGGGCCCGTCCGGACGCTCGAAGGCCACTCGGGCCGCGTGCCCTCCGTCGCGTACGGCCCGGCCGGCGACGTGGTCGCGACCGGATGCATGGACCGCGCCGTCCGGCTCTTCCGCCTCGACCGCGGGCTCGAGGGAAGGACGATCGGCGAGCACGGTTCGGGGGTCCGCGTCGTCCGCTTCTCCCCGGACGGCCGGCGCCTGGCGTCGGGCGGCGACGACGCCATCGTCCGGATCTTCGACGTTCCGAGCGGCCGGAGCGCCGCCGTGCTCGAGGGCCACGAGGCGCAGGTGTTCAGCCTCGCGTGGAGCCCCGACGGGACGATCCTCGCGAGCGGCGACAGCGTCGGAGCGATCCGGCTGTGGGACGCCGCCGACTGGCGGCCGCTCGCGACTCTGAGGCGGGGACGGGCGATGATCGCGAGCCTCGACTTCTCGCCGCAGGACGGGCGTCATCTCGTCGCGGCCTCGCTGACGGGCGCCGTCGCGCGGTGGAACCTCCGCTACTACGAGCGCCACATGGCCGGAAACCTCGCGTACCGGCTCGACCGGCTTGCGGCCGGGGAGAGCCTCGATCCCGCGGGCGTCGAGCGCTGGAGGCGCTGGGCCGAGGCCGTGCTCGGCGGCCCGGAAAGCGCGACGGCGCGGCGATAGCGCGTCGGCGGATTCCGGCGCCGGACGGCCCCGACTCACGCCATAGGAGAATGAGAAGGGGCGCCAAATCCGTCGCGAGACGAAGCGGACGGGGGGTCGAAGACTCTACTCCACCGCGCAGAGGACCTGCGCTCGCCAGCTCTTCGGATCGCGGTCGCGGCCGGGGTCGCTCCAGTAGATCTCCCAGACGCCGCCGCGGGCCGCGAGCCGCCTCTCCTCGATCCATCGGCGCAGCTCGTCGCGCACGGTGCCGAGCCTGTCGTAGGGCCCGAGGTGCCAGGTCATGGCCACGCGGCCTCCGGGGAGCTCGCTGCCGGCGATGCGCCCCGAGGGTGCGATCGGCTCCGTCACCGGGATTCCCACCTCGAGATCGACCTCCTCGCCGCTCTCGGAGTGGTAGCGGCAGAACGGTCCGCCCACCGTGTGGGCGCCGGCCTCGGTGACGTGAGCCACGATTTCGGGGAGCGCCTCCGCCGCGGCGCGCGCGACGTCGGATCGAGGGACCTTCGCGCGGATGCTCGCGACGGGCTGCGGGTCCCGGAGTCCGATCTGGAAGAAGCGCCGCGCGGACGCGCCTTCGCCGGCAGACCCGGCGGCGCCGAGCGCCTCGAAGAGCTCGTCCGGGAGAGCGAAGCGTTCCGGGGGGACCGGCTCGCCCGGCGCGACGTGATGGTACTCGTAGACGCCGACGACTCCGCCCGCGGTGACCTTCTCGCTCACCGGATACGGCCGGCCCGCGAACTCCGTCCAGTTCGCGAGGTCGACCTGGACCCGGACGCTGCCTTCCATGAAGGGCACGCTCGTCTCGAAACGGCTCGGGAGGCTCGTCGCTTCGTCGAGGTGCCACACGTCCGCTTCCCCCTCTCCCGGGACGAGGCGCAGCGCGACATGGGGCCGGCCGTCGATCGTCTCGCGGCCGATCCACTCCGCCTTATCGTAGTGGTCCCGCCAGGCGGTCCAATGGAAGAGAGCGAGCGACCTCCTCACGGCCGCGGCCTGTACCGCGTCGAAGAGGCGGACGCCGGAGACCGGGTGCGTTTCCCAGCCGGACTTCGAGTCGACGCCGATTCGCACGACGCCGGCCTTTCCGTAGTCCGTGACCGAGCAGACGTCGTCGCCGTCGAAGAACATCTCAATCGTCCCCTTCATGGGGTCGTCCGACGCCGCGCCCGGGAACGCGAGCTGGCAGGTTCCCTTCATGACGAGGCTCAAGCTCCTCGCCGGCTCCCCGCTCCGGCCCCGTCGCGCCGCGTCGTGGCGGCTCATGAGCGCTCCCGCGTCGGGCGATTGCGCGACGGCCGGCGGAGCGGCGGAAACGGGCCCGCCGAGGAGAAGAAGGGCGAGGCAGAGGCTCTTGCGGCTCGGGGTCCGTGGGACGGGGCGACTCATGGGCGTCTCCTAACGCCGGCGAGCCGATATCAAAGTCGAACATCGCTCGTGCACGCGACGCCCGACGGTTGACATCGGAGGCCGAAATAGGGCCCCGGCTTCTTCGCAAGACGAGGAGAAGCCGGGGCCAAAAGACTCTAACGCAGCAAGAACGGATCGCTCGGGCCGGTCTGCCTTGCTCGCACCCCCGTACGAGTTTTGCGCCGTTTCTCGTAGATTCCATGGCGATGCGACCCGGAGACGAGCCGATCGGACGAGCCCCGCGCGGTGACTTCCCGAGCACCCGCTGGTCCCGCATCCTCGCCGACGGGGGCGACTCCCGCCGCCCGGACTGGGACGCTCTCGCCCGCGCTTACGCGCATCCGATCGCCGAGTGGCTGCGGTTCGCGCTGCGCGACGCGGACGCGGCGGACGACGCGGCGCAGGAGTTCTTCGTCTGGATGATGGAGTCGGGATTCACGTCGCGGGCCGACCCGTCGCGCGGCCGCTTCCGCGCGTTCCTCAAGACGGCGCTCCGGCACTTCGTCGTCGACCGCGCGCGGCGGGAGAGCGCCCGGAAGCGGGGCGGCGACCGGACGGCCGTTCCGCTCGACGAGGCCGAGGCGCCGAAGGGACCGGCGCCCGACGAGGCTCTCGACGCCGCCTGGCGCGCCGCGCTCGTCGGGCGCGCCCTCGATCTCCTCGAGCGGGAACTCGTCGCGGCCGGAAAGGAAGCGTACTTCCGCGTTTTCCGGGACTACTTCCTCGGCGCCGAACCGGGCGTCACGCACGCCCACCTCGCCGATCGCCACCGGATTCCCGTCACCGACGTCTCGAACTACCTCCGGGTCGCGAAGCGCTGGTTTCGCGAGATCCTGCGGCGTGAGATCCTCTCGACCGTGAGCACGCCCGAGGATCTCGGCTCCGAGCTCGCGTGGGTCTTCCTCGAGGACGTGCCGTGAGCGAGCGCCTCCCTCCCGACGCCGTGCGCCGGCTCCTCGCCGCCGGAGCCGAGCCGGACGAGCTGCCGGTCCGGATCGGCGACCGCTACCGCGTCGTGCGGGAGCTGGGACGAGGCGGCATGGGCGTCGTCTACGAAGCGGAGGACGTCCATCTCTCGAGGCGCGTCGCGCTCAAGATGATCGCCGAGTCGCGGGCTCCGGAGGAGGTGCGCCGGAGGTTCGAGCGCGAGGCGCTCGCGGTCGCGCGGCTCGATCACCCGAACGTGGCGGCTATCTTCGACGCGACGTCCGAGTACATCGCGATGCAGCTCGTCGCGGGGGGGCCGCTCTCGGACGTCCCGAGGACGGAGGTCCGCCGGATCGTCACGCTCGTGCGCGACGCGGCCCTCGCCGTCCACCACGCGCACGAGCGCGGGATCGTCCACCGCGACCTCAAGCCGTCGAACCTGCTCGTCGAGGGCGACCGCGTCTTCGTGGTCGACTTCGGCCTCGCGAAGGAGTCGAGCGCGAGCCTCACGCTGCCGGGGTCCGGCACGCCCATCGGAACGCCCGCGTTCATGGCGCCCGAGCAGGTGAGGGGCGCGAGCGCGGAGATCGACGGGCGCACCGACGTCTACGGCCTCGGCGCCACGCTCTATTCCTGTCTCACAGGCCGGCCGCCGTTCGGCGACGCCGACCTCGCGCGCCTGCTCCGGAGCGTCGCCGAGGTCGATCCGCCGCGGGCCGGCGTCGACCGGGACCTCGACGTCGTGATCGAGAAGTGCCTCGCGAAGGAGCCGGGCCGGCGGTACCGGAGCGCCCGCGAGCTAGCGCTCGACCTCGACCGGTGGCTCCGGAGCGAGCCGATCGTCGCCCGGCCTCCGTCGCCGCTCGACCGGCTGCGGCTCTTCGCCTCGCGCCGCCGCTCGCTTCTTCGCGTGGCCGGCCTCGCCGCGCTCGTCGCCGTGGTGGCGACGGGAATGGTCCTCGTGCCCATCGCGCTCCGGCAGAGCGCCGCTCGCGCGGCCGCGAACCAGGCGATGGAGCTCGCGGCCGACGTGTCGTCGCTCCTCTCGGACGTGGCGAACGTGCGGCGGGAGGGACGGATGGGGGAGGCGAACGACCGCCTCGACGCGGGCATCCGCGCGTGCGAGGAGTTTCTCGGCCGCCACCCGGTCGCGCGCGTCCACGTCCTGCTCGCGCAGCTCCTCGTGGCGCGCGGCCGGCGTGACGCGGCGCTCGCCGCGCTCGACCGGGCGCTCGTGATCGACGCCGCGCTTCCCGGCGCGCGGTTCGAACGCGGCCTCCTCCGCGCCGACCGTGACCCGGCCGGAGCGCGCGCGGACCTCGCGGCGGAGATCGAGAGTCCGAAGCTCCGGCGGATCGACCGCGTCTTCGGCCGCGCCGAGATCGCCCGGATCGACGGCGATCTCCGCGAGGCGAGACGGCTCCTCGAGGATGTTCTCGCGGTCGACCCGTCCCATCTCCCGGCGACGCTTTCGCTCCTGCGCGTGGCCCTCGCCGAGAATCTCTGCGACGAGGCGTTCGCGCACGCGCTCTCGGCCGTGTCGTTGCAGCGCGGGTCGCCGCGCGCCGCCGGGCCGCGCTGAAATGCCCGCCGAGTCACGAGACGGGCGTCCGAGTCGCGCGGGACGGAAAAGAATCGCGACGCCGCGGCGAAGCGGAACATCCGACGCGATCGGCGTCGCGCTCCCGGCCGGGGGATCGGCGCCGAGACCCGGCCGGAACCGCTCGGCTCGGTGAATCAGGCGGGCGAGGGATTAGCTGAGCGCCAGGCGGGCCTCCGCGGACTCCACGATGAGCCCGGCGCTCCTCTCGATCTCGAGCCGCCGCGGGAAATCCCTCTCCGAGCGGGCGCGGGCCGTGACCGCGTTGACGAGCCCCCAGGCCGAGCGGTCACCCGCCCTCTCGAACTCCCCCTCGACGTCGGCCCAGTCGACCGGAGCGCCGGATCGGCGGAGGAGCCCGACCGGGTCCGGCACTTCTGTCCTCGCCGCGCGCCGGAGCCGTGACACGGCGCGGCGGAACGCGCCGCCCACGCAGGAGAAGACGGCCTTCGAGAACTCGCCCGGCGCGGGCACGAAGGCGGTCTCGGTGTGCTCGAGGACCACGGCCCCGTTCGCGCAGACCTTCCGGTAGACGCGCGGGTAGATCCGGGGCTCCGCGAACCCCGATCGGATCACGACGAAGCCCGCGCTCACGAGATCTCGCTGCCGGACCGCCCGCCGCAGCGTCTCGGCGTGGGCGCCGATGGCGAGGTAGCCGTCGGGCCCTCCTTCGCCTTCGCAGACGTCGAGCCGCGGCGACGCCCCCTCCCCGAGAAGGGTCCTCATGGCCGAGGCGATTTCGGCGGCCCACTCCCGGTCCGAGGAACCGTCCGGGAGCGACCGGAGGAGGTCCGGCGCTTCCTCGATCTCCTTCAGCTCGCGGAGCCGCGCGCCTTCCGCGCTTTGGATGAGCGCGCGGAGGCGGGCCCAGAAGTCGCGCGCGCCGAGCTCCGGCTGCCCGGACCTCGACGAGCGTGCCGTCAGGGCGAGGTCGAGGAGTTCGGTGTTGACGAACGTCGCTTGCGGCTGGAGCGAGAACTCACCGAGGCAGTACTTCATCCGTCGTCCTTTCTTTCCTTTCCCTCGAGTTCATTCTCGACCCGAGGTTCGCGGACAGTCAATTCTCCGGCTCCGCGCTTCGGGGAGGGGTGACTCGCGGCGGTGGACGACGCCGACCTCGCCGCCGCGGGGACCCTTGGAGAAGGAGCCGGAACGTCGATCGTCACAGGCGCCGGCGAGCTGCAACCGATTTCGGACGTCGCGCCGGCACGCGGCGCCAGACGTTTGTCATCCGAGGCCGAGGAAGAGATCGAGCTTCGTCGCGGGGCGAGGAGAAGTCGGGGTTCAAGGCTCCACGATGACTCCGCGCCGCCGGCGGCGATCGCGAGATTCGCCGCGCCGTCAGTCGACGACGCCCACTCCCGCGGCCTCGGTCCAGCCCGTGCCGCTTTTTCGGTGCGAGACGCGGACGAACCGGCCCGACGACTCCTCGACTCGCACGGTCTCGCCGGCCTCGAGCCGGAACGCGGGCTCGAGATCGGCGTGCGGCTCGGGCCGGACGGCGATCTCGTCGCCGAGGACGATGCCCCGGGGCGGACCCGGGAAGAAGCGGACCTGAACGAGGCGCCCGCCGGAGGCGGCTGCAAGCAAGAGGACGAGGATGGCGGCGTTCCGAGCGCCGCGCCGCCGGCGGAAGAGGACGAGAAGGCCGAGGCCAATAGTCTCGAGCCCGCACGCGGCGGCGAGCAATTCCTCCGGCGCGAAGGACCGGACGAAGGCCGCGACCGAGGCGCCGAGAGTGGCGCCGGCCGCGTCGTCCGCGAGCCCGAGGTCCCGGCGCGTCAACCTGAGATTGAAGAGGAGTTCCGGGTCGCGCGGGATCCGGAGCGCGGCGCGCTCGTAGTGGAGGAGCGCTTCGGCCAGCCGGCCCAGGCGGTACGCGCAGTTCCCCATGTCGTAGAGGACGGCGCCGCGTGGCGCGCCGGGCTCGTCAAGCCCTTCCGCGAAGAGATCGAGCGCCTCGGCGTAGCGCCCGTCGCGGTAGGCGCTCTCCGCCTCCGCGAGCCCGGGCGCGGCGACGCAAAGAAAGAGTCGAAGGACGATCGGTCCCGCGATCATCGGCCGCTCCCGCCCTCGAGGAAGAGCGCCTCGAGCTCGCCGACGAGTGCGCGGGCCTCGGTCTCGTCCGCCGCGGCGGCTCTTCCCGATCCGCGGTAGCGGGCGGACACGAGCCTCTCCACGGCGCCCGCGATCCGCCGCCGGAGCTCGTCCGGAACGCCGGCGGTTTCGAGCCGCTCGGCGAGGCCGGGGCCGATCACCGCCGCCGGCGGGCACCGGAGGCGCGCCGAGAGGTACTCGGCGAACGCGTCCGCGAGGTTCTTCCCGCGGGCCTCGGCCCGGAACGCCGCGGCGGCCCCGCGCGCCCGGACTCCGAGCGGATCGGCGAGATCGCGCTCGCGCCGGCGGACGAGGAGGAAGAGCCCCGCCGCGAGAAGGACGGGCGCGGCGAGAGCGCCGGCGACGAGCGCCGCGGAGAGGGGGCGCGGCTCGTCCGCGGGCGGGAGCGACGACACGATCTTCAGGTCGAAGATGTCGTTCGCTCCGGGTACGGCGCGGGACGCGACGGAGTGGGCCGGCGAGGCCGATCCGGCGGCCCGGACCTCGATCGGGATCGGCTCCGTCCGCGCGGTCCGGAACGCTGCGGGCGGCCCGGTGTCGAAGAAGGAAAACGGGATCGCGGGCACGCGGGTCACGCTCGCGTCGAGCGGAGAGGCGTCGTACACGATCGTGCGGAGCGCGCGGGACTTTTCCTCGATCCGCCCGAACACGTGGAAGCCGGGGAGCGAGTCGAGCCGCGGCGCGTCGAAGTGCTCGAGGTTCCCCTCGCCCGAGACGCGGAGCGTGAGCTTCAGGAGCTCGCCGGCCTCGAGCGCGCGGGGACTTGCGTCGGCCTCGACCGTGAAGAGCCCGACCGCCCCCGTCCAGTCGGGCGGGCGGCCGGCCTCCGGCACCTCGAGGACAGAGACGACGAGGCTCTCTCCGGGGACGAGCGCGTCGTGCCGGTCGACGGGCACGCGCCCGCTCACCACGCTCTCCTCGAACCGCGTGGCGTACGCGTAGCGGAGGACCGGTGCCGGCAACGCGAGCTCGCCGGGCCGCTCGGGGAGGAAGCGGCGCTCGATCTCGAACACGCTGAATCCGCCGCGGTCCTCCGCGCGCGCCGCCTGGGCCTGGCCGTCGTTGAGCGCGAACGTGACCCGCCCGAGGCCCGGCGGCGGGGAGGGAAGAGCGATCGCCCCGGGGAGGTCGTCGAGCCACCTCGCCAGGATCTGCACCGGAGCGTCGAGATCCCGGCGGAAGAGCTGGATCGCGTGCTCGCCGAAGTAGGCCGCGTCGATCCCGAAGCGGATCGTGACGACGATCGGCTCCTGGACGTAGACGGTCCGGCGCGAGACCGTCATCTCGACGAACGCACGCTCGTCTCCTTCTGCGGGCGGAGCCTCGAGACACGCGGCTGCGAGGACGAGCGCGGCGGCCTTCACCAGTCTTTTCCCGCTCCGCCTCCGCGAACGCTCAAGACCGACCGGCGGAGCGCGAGCTTCTCCTTCTCTATCGCCGCGAGTCTCTCGGCGAGACGCTTCAATCCCTCCGGCGAGAGGGGAGCGAGCGCGGGCTCGGGCTTCACCACTTCTTCCTCCGTTCCTGCTCCGCCGTCGGGCGGGCGCGGATCCTCGCCCGGGACGGTCTCGCGGGCCGACTTGGGCTTTTTCTTCTCGGCCTCCGCCTTCCGCTTGACGAGGTCCTCCATCATGAGGAGCGCGCGCTCGACGTTCCGCCTCGCCTCGGGCCAGTCGGGCCGGCTCGCCGCGGCGCGCTGCCAGGAGTTCCGCGCGGCCGCGGCGAGCGCGATCGCCGAGTCGAAGGCGAAGGGCTCGGCCTCGACCTGACCCGCCTGGAGCGCGGCCTTCTCGCAGCGCGCGAACGCGACGTTTCCGAGGAGGAAGTCGCGGAGCGCCGCGAACTCGGGGCCGCCGCGGTCGGCCGCCTTCCTCGTCCCGTTTTCCGCCTCGACGAACGCGCCGGCGCGGAGGGCGGCGAGAGCCTTGTCGTGGAGGAGCTCGGGAGGCGCGCCGTCGCCGGCTTTCTCCTCGGCCGCCGAGAACGCGGCGAGCGCGTCCGCGAAGCGGCCCTCGGCGTAGGCTCTTAGCCCCGCGGCGAACTCGTCGCCGGCGGGCGCGAGCGCCCTCGCCGCTGCGATCACGGCCGTCATCGACACGAGCCAGGGAATCATCATCGCCGCTTCCGGTCGGTGAGGGAGAGCTCCAGCATGAACGCCGCGACCGCCGCGAGCAAGGGCCACTGGAACCGATTCGGGCGCCGCCGCCGCTCGTCGTCCGTTCCCGGGGCCGCGCTCGCCCGAGCCGCGGACGGGAGGATGCGCCTCTCGTAGAGGTGCAGGAGGGGGAGTGGCCGGGATCCGGCGTCGAGGAACTCTCCCCCCGCCGCGGCCGCGATCCTCCGCAGGCTCTCGGAACGCATCGCCGAGACGACGTCCGATCCGTCCGGAGCCCGGAGAAACGTCTCGACGCCCGCCGTCTCGATCGCGATCTTCGCGCCGAACTCGGTGCCGAAGCCGACGCAGTGCACGGCGACCCCTCGTTCGCGGCACGTCTCCGCGGCGCGGAGGCCGCGCTCCTCGTGATCCTCGCCGTCGGTCACGCAGACGATCGCTGCCCGAGGAAGGGCGTCCACGGGCAGGGCCGCGAGAGCCGTTTCGATGGCGGCGCCGAGGTCCGTGCCGCCGCGGCGGACGCTCTCCGGGCCGGAGATCTCGACGAGCGCGCCGAAGGACGCCATGTCCCGCGTCAGAGGCGACACGAGACGCGCCTCGCCCGCGAAGGCGACGAGCCCGAGTCGGTCGCCTTTCACGCGCTCGGCCAGCGCGCGGATCTCGCGCTTTGCGGCCTCGAGGCGGCTCGGGCTCGAGTCGCGCGCGAGCATCGACCGCGAGACGTCGAGGCAGACGAGGACGTCGGCGCCGGGCCTCTCGCCGAGCGCGTCTCCCTCGCCCCACGTCGGCTCGAGAAGGGCGGCGAGCGCTAAAAAGACGCCCGCGGCGAAGAGGCGCCGCCGGATCCTCTGCCGCCCGGGCGAGAAGTCGGGCGCGAGCGCGCGCTCGCGCGGTCCCGCGAGCCGCCCGAGCCGCCGCGCCCGGGCGCGGTCGAGCAGGAAGAGCGCGAAGAAGAGCGCGGGCGCGAGGACGAGAAGCGGCAGCCCTTCCGGCCAAAGCCACAGGTCGGCGAAGCTCACGGAAGCACCTCGAACGGCCTCGCCTCGAGCAGGCGTCCCGCGGCGATGAGCACGATCGCCGCGGCGAGAAACGGGAGGAAACGGTCCTCGATCCGGAACCGCGGCGCCTCGATCTCGACCTTCTCGAGGTCGCCGATGTCCGCGTACACGGAGGCGACCGCCCCGGCGTCGCGCGCCTCGAAGAACCTTCCGCCGGTCCCCTCGGCGAGGTTCCGCACCTGGCTCGTGTCGAGCCTCACCCACTCCCCTCGCGGGCCCGGGTTCCCGATGCCGGCCGAGATCGCGTACACGCGGACTCCCGCCGCCCGGCAGAACTCCGCCGCGTGGAGCGGCGCGATCTCCTCGGGGGTCAAGGCCGTAGCGACGTTCTCCTCGCCGTCGGTGAGGAGGATCACGACCCTCGACTTCGCCGCGCTCGAGCGCAGGACCTCCGCGGCGCGGGCGACCGCCGTGCCGATGCCGGTCGCGTCCTCGGGCCCGTCGGCCTCGACGGGGGCGACCGCGGCGAGGATCGCGGCGAGCGCGTCGTGGTCGAGCGTGAGGGGGCACCGGACGTCCGGGTAGCGCGCGAACGTGACGAGCCCGATCCGGTCGTCCGGACGGCCCTCGACGAACCGGACCGCGGCGTCCTTCGCGACGTCGAGCCGCGTGCGGCGCGGATCCATGTCGTTCGCGCGCATCGACGACGATGTGTCGATGCAAAGGAGGATGTCGATCCCCTCGGTCTGGAGCGGCAGCGGCTCCCGCTCGACGGGGCGCGCGAGCGCGACGATCGCGAAGAGGAGGCCCAGCGCGACGAGCGACCGCGGGACGAAGAGGAGGAGGACGCGCCACGAGCGAGGCAGCGCGGGCCCTGCGGCGAACCGGCCCGGCGCGAACCGGATGGAGGACGGGCCGCGCCACCGCCGCGCGACGATCGCGAGCGGCACGAGAAGCGCCGTCGCGAGGAGCCACGGGTCGAGGAGCGCGAGGCCGAAGAGCGACTCGAAGAGGGCGCTCATCTTGCCACCTCGTCCGGCGCGCCATTCGACCTCGTCCCGCCGATGAAGCTGCCCGCCGCCTCGATGACCCGGCCGCGGTCCGAAGCGTCCGGCGCGTGCGCGGCGAACTTCACGAGGTCGCAACGCCTGAGAGCGTCCGAGAGATCCGATCCGCGACGGGGCTCGAGAAGATGAAAGGACCGGAGCGTCTCCTCCGTCGTCATCTCGTTCGCCCGGACGGTGAACCTCTCCGCGACGTAGTCGCGGAGGATCGCCGCGGCCTCGACGTGGAACGCCTCGTTCTCCGCGTCCGTCCGCGGGTCCATCGTCTTGAGGCGATCGAGCCGCTCGAGCGCGCGGACGTGCGGCGGGTCGGGCTCGGGGGGAAATGGCTCGGACTGAGGCTCGGCCGCCCGCCGGCGGCGGCGGCGCCGCCGGGCGAGGAGCGCGGCGGCGCCCGCGAAGACCGCGAGCGCGGCCGCCGCGGCGGCGGCCCATCGCGCCCACGGAAAGGGAGGTCGCGGCGGCGGGAGAGGATCGCCGGGCAGCTCCGCGGCGCCGGCGCTCTCGGGGTCGAGCGCCGAGACGACCCGGAGCGCGATCGGCGGCGCGGACGCCTCGCGCTCGGGGCCGCCGCGCCGCGACGACGCCCGGAACCGGGGCGCCGGCACCGAGACGCCGCCGCGGGAGAACGCGTACGCGTCGAAGAGGCGCCTCTCCTCGACGCGCTCGCCGTCGTCGCGGGCCGTGATCTCGACGAGCCTTAGGACGAGCGGGGAAAGAAGGCGGTCGTCCCACGGCTCGGGCGCGAGGTCCTTCCGCCACGTGCGCACGACGGCGAGCGGAAACGCTTTCCCGAACTCGACCTCGAGAGAAGCGGGGACCTCGACGCGGATCGACGCGTCCTCGACCGGCGGCGAAGGGCCCTTCCCGCACGCGGGGAGGAGCGCGAGGAGGAAAAGGAGGAGGGGGAGGAGGAGACGGAGCGGGAAAACGACCGCCCGGCCCTCGAGTCGTCTCATCGCTTCTCCCCGCGCAGCTCGCGCATCCGGAAGAAATCGAGGATCGGGCGCACGATCGCGTCCTTGTCGGCCCGGCGGGGCACCGGGACGTCGAGGCGGTCGACCTTCGCCCGGCGGAGATCCCTCTCCGTTTGCTCCCGCCAGGCGGCGACGCGCTCCGCATAGGCTTCGCGGACGCGCGGGCTCCGCCAGTCGACGACCGCCTCGAGGCCGGTCTCCGGGTCGCGGAGGCGGGCGAGGCCGACGGCCTGGTCGGGCGGGATGAGATCCGGAGTGAGGAGCCTCACGGCGATCACGTCGTGGCGCCGCGCGCAGAGCGAGAGCGCGTCCCTCCATCCGTCCGCGAGGAAGTCCGAGACGAGGAAGAGGATCGAGCGGCGGCGAAGGACGCGCGAGGCGAACTCGAGCGCGGGAGCGATGTCCGTCCCGCCGCCCGCGCCGCGGAGGGCGAGGCAGTCGCGCACGATCCGGAGGACGTGGCCGAAGCCCTTTTTCGGCGGGACGAACTTGTCGACGCCGCGTCCGAACGCGACGAGACCGACCTTGTCGTTGCACCGCACGGCCGAGAGCGCGAAGCAGGCGCAGACCCGCGCCGCGGTTTGCCTCGCCGACCAGACGCCGAAGCCGCCGCCCATCGACGCCGAAAGGTCGAGGAGGAAGAGGACGGAGAGCTCGCGCTCCTCGAGGTACTTCTTGACGAACGGCCGGCCGACGCGGGCCGTGACGTTCCAGTCGACCGAGCGCAGGTCGTCGCCCTCGGCGTACTCCCGCACCTCCTTGAACTCGATTCCGGATCCGCGGAAGACCGACCTGTAGCCGCCCTCCATGAGGAGCCTCACCAGGCGGCGCGACTGCGCCTCGATGCGGCGGACTTCCTCGAGGAGCGCCTTGAGCTCCTCCTCTTCCTCGTCCGAGCGCGGCTCGTCGTCCCGGCTCACGGCACGCGCACGTTGTCGAGCACTTTCTGGATCACGTCGACGGACGCGAGCCCTTCCGCCTCGGCCTCGTACGTCGTGATGACGCGGTGCCGGAGGACGTCCATCGCGACCGTCTTCACGTCCTGCGGCGTCACGAACCCGCGGCCGTCGAGGAACGCCCGGGCGCGCGCCGCCTGAGTGAGCGCGATCGACGCGCGGGGCGACGCGCCGTAGAGGATGAGCGGCTTCAGGCTTTCGAGCCCGACCTCCTCGGGACACCGCGTCGCGCAGACGACGTCGACGACGTACGTTCGGATCTTGTCGTCGACGTACACGTCGTCGAGGAGCTCGCGCGCCTTCAGCACCTGCTCGGGAGTCGCGACCTGGCGGGCCTCGGGCTTCCGGCCGGTCGTCGCCATGCGCTTCACGATCTCCTTCTCGTCGCTCTTGCTCGGGTAGGACACGAGCACCTTCAGCATGAAGCGGTCGACCTGGGCCTCGGGAAGCGGATAGGTTCCTTCGTGCTCGATCGGGTTCTGTGTCGCGAGCACGAGGAACGGCGCGGGCAGCCGCCGCGTCTCTCCCGCGAGCGAGACCTGGCGCTCCTGCATCGCCTCGAGGAGCGCCGACTGCACCTTCGCGGGCGCGCGGTTGATCTCGTCGGCGAGGACGAAGTTCGCGAAGATCGGCCCCTCGCGCACGGTCCATTCGCCGGTCTTCGGGTTGTAGACGTGCGTGCCGAGGAGGTCGGACGGCAGGAGATCGGGGGTGAACTGGAGGCGCCGGAAGGTGCCGCCGAGCGCGGTCGCGAGAGACTGCACGGCGAGCGTCTTCGCGAGCCCCGGGACGCCTTCGAGGAGGACGTGCCCGTCGGCGAGGAGGCCGACGAGGAGACTGTCGACGAGGGCCTTCTGGCCGACGATCGTCTTCTCGATCTCGCGGACCACTTCCCGGAGAAAGGCGCTGTCCTTCTCGATGCGGGCGGTCACGGCCGGGACGTCGGTCAAGGGGGAGGGCTCCTGGCGGAGTGTCGAGTCGATCGGGTTCGCCGTCCTGACGCGCCGGCCCGGGACGCGTCCAGGAGGCGGAGAGAATAGCGAAGCGCCGCGGCGGAATCGAGCGCCTTCTACGATGGCCTACGGGAGACTCGCGGACGGCCGACGAATGACTTGTTCGGACCGAGGCAAAGCATTAGGCTGGGAAACCGGCTGGCCGCCGAGATCGTCCCCGCAACCCATCCCTTCGACACCATGACATCGACAACTCACCGCCGGCGTTTCCTCGCGTCCTTGGGCCTCGCCGTTCTCGCGGCAAGCGCCGCCGCCCAGGACGCCCCGCGCGGCGGTCTTCCGCCGGGCGTGTCGCGCGAGCAGATGTGGCCCGCGCCCACGGCGGAGGACTGGCAGCGGCCGTGCCTCGTCCGGTTCCAGCGGACCTGGGAGGACGCCGTCGCGGTCGCTCGCGAGACGAGCCGAGCGATCCTCGTCTGTATCAACATGGACGGCGAGATCGCGAGCGAGCACTACGCCGGAATCCGCTACCGGCAGCCCGAGATCGCGGCGCTCTACGAGCCCTACGTCTGCGTGATCGCGTCGACGTACCGGCACAATCCGCGCGACTACGACGAGGAGGGCCGCCGCCTCCTCTGCCCGCGCTTCGGCAGCGTCACGTGCGGCGAGCACATCGCGATCGAGCCCGGGCTCTTCGAGAAGTTCATGGACGGGCAGCGGATCGCCCCTCGCCACATCATGGTGGAGCTCGACGGCTCCGAGGTCTACGACGTCTACTACGCGTGGGACACCGACTCGGTGTTCAAGGCGATCGGCGACGGGATCGCGAACCGGAAGACGCAGCCGACGCCCGTCGTTCGCGGCGACCGGTCGATCCTCGAGCGCGTCGCGAGCCCGGACAACCAGGACCGCACCGCGGTCGAGGCCGCGTACGCCGAGGGCGACCCGGGCGTCAAGAAGTCGCTCCTCGACGCCGCCACGGCGATGGGAGACACGGCTCCGGCCGACCTCCTTCGCCTCGCGATCTTCGGATTCGACGTCGACCTCAGCCGATCCGCCCGGAGCGCTCTCTCGAAGAGCGAGTCGCCCGCGTCGGTGGACCTCATCTCGGAGGCGCTCCGCGTCCCGATGGAGACGAAGGAGAAGGAAAACCTCGTCGGCGCGCTCGAGCGGATCGGCGAGACCTCGTCCCGCGCGCGCACGCTCGCGACCGTCCATCGCGGGCTCGCGGGCCAGTCGAGCGACGTCGACGTGAAGAGGTGGTCGGGCGCTTTCCAGAGCGGCGCGACGTACCGGCCGGCGATCGAAGCCGCGGTCGTCGACTCCCGCCTGAACTCCCAGGACGACGTCCTCGGGGGCGACGACGCCGACGCCCGCCTCGAGCTGGCCGAGGCGCTCCTCGCGCGCGCCACGAACCGGATGGGATACACCGATCCGACGCGGCTCGGCGGCCTCAACCCGAAGATCGAGGAGAAGGAGGCGAGGCTCCTGCTCCAGGACGCCCACCGGATCGCGCTCGAAGCGGAGAAGATGGGCGCGAAGGGCTGGCGAGTCGACGCCGCGATCGCTGTGTCGGCCTACTACCTCGGCAAGGACGACGTGGCCCATCCGCGCGCGGCGGCGGCGGTGAAGGGGATGCCGCCCGACGCCCCGGGCTGGAACGCGATGGTGGTCCTCGCTCTCTTCGCCGAATCGCGGTGGCAGTCGATCCTCATGTCGGTGAACGCGAAGCGGCCGTGGCCGCCCGAATGGCTCGCTGACGTGGACGCCGCTTACAACGTCCTCGCCCGGCACCCGGACGGAAACGACGGCCAGGTCGCGATGCACTACGACATCGTCAAGTGGCTTGGCGGAGCGGGACAGGCGGCGCGCGTCCTCGATACGGGGCTCGCGCGATTCCCGGACTCGTGGGCGCTGCACGAGCGGCTCCGGTCGAGGATCCTCGAGGAGAAGGGCGTCAACGGTCTCGAAGCGACGTACGACGCGATGCTCGAGTCCGCGAAGCGCGGGAGAAGCGAGCCCGACGCGAGCCTCGAGTGGTACGCGGGCTACGCCTCGTTCGTCACGGCGGAGTTCCGGCGGCGGCGGGGCGGCGACGACCCGGCGTTCTCCGCGTACGACCGAGCCATCGCCCACTTCGAGCGCGCGGCGGCGGCCGATTCCGAGAGCCGCGATTCGTCCGACCATTACGTCGCGCTCGCGCTGGCGGGCCGATCGAGGCTCTTCCTCGAGCGCGACGAGTACGACCGCGCGGTCGACGAGCTCGTTTCCTGCTTCGAGCGGAGGCCCGACGCGGCGGGGACGCTCGACGGGCTCAACATCTCGCCCTCGGACACCGCGCGCATGCTGAAGGCGCGGCTCACCGATCGGAAGCGCGACGACCTCCTCGCGAAGCTCGACGCGGCGCTCGCGAAGCTCGACCCGGCGCTCCTCGAGCTTCCGGCCTACGAGCGCGGCGGCCCGCCCCCCGGCGCTCCTCCGCCCGGCGGCGAGGGACGCCGCGGCCGCCGTCCGCCGTCCGACCGCTGAGGCGGCGGGGCGGGAATCGGGCTCGGCCCCCGCGGGCCTCCTCCTCCCCTTCGCGCGTTCGAGGGGATTATCTCGGCGCCCGCCGTGCCGGCGCGGTCCGGCCGGGGAGGGGGGGGTAAAAGGGCCACCGGGCGCTCGGCCGCCGCCGTCAGGCCGGCACGAGCGTGCCGCGGCGACCGTGCGCCCGCCACCGGCAGCCGTCGCGGTCGCATCCGAACACGAACACGAAGCGCCGGCACTCGAACCGGAACGCCCCCGTCGTCTCGTCCCGCCGGACGGTCGCGAGCTCGCAGACGCTCGAGCCGTCGCGCCGGAGGAGCGTCGCGGTGGTGGAGCCGCCGCCGCCCCGGCAGATGACGAGCGTTCCGACGGGCCGCGGCCGGCCGTCGAGGTAGACGTCGAACGCGTCGCCGTTCGCTCGCGCCGGCGCCGCGAGCGCGAGGAGAGCGAGAACGGCGAGGAGGGCGAGTCGCTTCATGGGGAGGACCTTTCTTTCGTAACGCCGGCCGGCCGCAACCGAACTCGGACGTCGCGCCTCTGGGCGACGCCCGACAAGTGTCATCGAAGACCGAGGACGGTCTCCCGATTCTCCGCGAGTCGAGGAGAAATCGGGGTCGAAGGAAGACTGTAGCAGGCTTCTCGCGGGCGGCGGAGACTGCCCGCCGGCGCCGGTCCCGGCCGCGGCACCAGCATACGCGCGTTAGTCCGAGCGAATGCCCCTGTCCGCGAAGACCGCCGACCGTTCCTTCGGATCGAGTCCCCGCCGCGCAGCGTGCCACCGCGGTCCGGACGAACAGGCTGAGGCCTAGATCACGACGACGCCGTTCGTCGAGTTGATCGACCCTGGAGGCGAGACGCTCGCCAGATCGACGACGAGGCCTTGCGGAAACGACACCATCCGGCGCCATCGTCCTCGCGGCGGCTGGCGCGACGCTGCTCGGAGCCGGACACGAGTTGCGGGTCGGCACGCGAGGGACGCGATCCGAAACGTCGCCGCAACCGCGCGGCGGCGCCTCGCGGTTCCGGGCCGGTCTGCCGCCGGCGGCGACGAGCGCCACGAGATCCGGCGCTTTCTCGTCGAACGCTACGCGCGCGTAACGCGAGGGGCGAGGCGCCGCGCTCTTGTCGCCGGCCGCAAGTCGCACTCCCGCAATGACTCGGGGCGGCCGGAGGCGATTGGCGCGGCGATTGTTCTCTCCTCGCCGGCGCGCCCGAGCCGGGCGCGACCGGGAGGACGATCATGAACAGCGCTGCCGGACGGCGACGATCACTCGGGATTCTCGCGGCGACGCTCGCGGCCGGCTCGTTCGCGACCGCCGCGTCCGCCCAGCCGGGGGCGACGACGCGCGTCAGCGTCGGCACCGGGGGAATCGAGGCGAACGCCTTCACGTTCGACTACTCGATGTCCGCCGACGGACGGTTCGTGGCGTTCGCGAGCACGGCCGACAATCTCGTGCCGGGCGACACGAACGGCGCGTCGGACGTGTTTCTGCACGACCGCTCGAACGGCGTGACGGCTCGGATCAGCGTCGCCGGCTTCGGCGCGGAAGCCGACGGCGTGAGCCATGCGCCGGCCATCTCGGCGGACGGCGAGTACGTGGCGTTCGTGAGCAGCGCGACGAACCTCGTTGCTGGCGACACGAACGGCGTCGAGGACGTCTTCGTCTTCGAGCGCCGCACCGGTGCGGTGATCCGCGCCAGCACGGGCTCGGGGGGGACGCAGTCGAACGGAGGGAGCTACGATCCGGTCGTCTCGAACGGAGCGCGCCGCGTGGTCTTCCTGAGCCGCGCGACGAACCTCGTGCCCGGGGCCGGAGCGGAGCAGGGCGGCCTATTCCTAAAGGAACTTTCGAGCGGCGACACGCGCCTCCTCTTCCGCGACGGCCCCGGACCGGTCTTCGTCTCGGAGCCTGCGCTCTCCGCGGACGGGCGACGGCTCGCCTTCCGGGTCATCCGATGGACCTCCGCGACGATCAAGCTCGTCGACCTCGACACCGGCGAGTTCATCCGCGTCGTCGTGCCGCTCGGCGGCGGCGGCAGTGGTCCCGGGCAGGACTTCGAGCCGTCGATCTCCGCCGACGGGCGGTTCGTCGCGTTCGCGAGCAATGCCTCCGATCTCGTGCCGGAGACGACGGGCCTCCTGCTCCGCATCTACGTCCGCGACACCCTGACGGAGACGACGATCCTTGCGAGCGGGGCTCACGCGAACGCGGAGGCCTTCCGTCCCTCCATCTCCGCCGACGGACTCGCCGTGGTCTTCGGAAGCCGGGCGGACAATCTCGTGGCGGGCGACACGAACGGCGAGGACGACGTGTTCGTCCACGATCTGCGGAAGCGCCAAACGAGCCGCGCGAGCCTCGGCCGTTCCGGGGAGGAGATCGACGGCGCAAGCTTCGTCGGTCGGGTGTCGAACGGGGGCCGGTTCGTGGCGTTCGCGAGCGAATCGTCGACGGTCGTCCCGGGCGACGCGAACGGCGTCATCGACGTGTTCGTTCGGGACCGCGGGACTCTCCGCCTCGACTCCGTCGTTCCGGACCGGGGCTCCGAAAACGGCGGCGGCCTTGTCCACCTCGTCGGCGAGGGGTTCGGCTCGGGCTTCGACACGATCGTCACTCTCGGCGGCGCGGAAGCGGCGATCCTTTCCGCGACCGACGCCGAGATCGTCGTCCTTTCTCCTCCGGGGACGGGCGGCGCGGACGTCGCGGTCGCCGGTCCCGGCGGCGTGGCGCGGCTCGACGGCGCCTACGAGTACGTCGCGCCGTGGATCGCCGCACGGTTCGGAAACGTCAACGCCGCCCTCGGAGACCGGGACGACGTCCTCACCGTGAACGGGAGCGCCGGCGACCTCTCGCGCGAGGTGCGCGTCGGCGCGGGCCGGGCGATCACGGTCGCGATGGACGCGCCGTCCTCGCTCGCGACGGCGCCGTTTTCTCTCTACGCGTGGATCGGCGAGCCCGGCGCGGCGACGCTCTCAGCGCAACCGTTCGGACTCGGCGAGGCGGTTTTCTCGACGCCGCTCTCGGGCGGAAGCCCCGCGCCGAGCGTCATGTGGAACAATTTCGCGTCGGGCCCCGGCCGGGAGCGGCTCGGCGTGCCGGGCCGGCCGAGCGTGCGCGCGCCGTCCGTCGTGATCGACCGGCCGGCGGGCTTGCCGGGCCGGGCGACGGTCACGCTCCAGGGCTTCGTGCGCGACTCGGGCGCGTTCCACCCTCGGGGCTTGAGTCTCACGAACGCCGTCATTCTGCGAATCGAGTGATCGATCGTCAGCGCGCGCCCTCGAAGACGACCATGCCGTCGATGACGGTCGCGACGCAGTGGCTCGTGTACTCGAACGGGTCGCCGTCGTAGAGCGCGAGGTCGCCGTCCTTCCCGGGCTCGAGGCTGCCGAGCCGGCTCTCGAGCCCGAGGATCCGCGCGGCATCGAGCGTGATCGCGCGGAGCGCGCGGTCTGGCCCGAGCCCCTGCGCCGCGGCGATCGCGGCCTCGTAGAGGACGACGCGCGTCTTCGGCACGTAGCTCTCGTAGCCGCTTTGAAGCGCGATCGGGATGCCCGCCTCGAGGAGTTTTCTCGGCGTCTCGCGGCTTGCGTTCTCGAGCTCGCCCGAGAACCGCGCCATCGGCGCGTGCGCGATGACCGGAACGCCGGCCGCGCGGATCTCGTCGAGGACGACGTACGCCTCGGCCGCGCCGTCGAGGACGAGCCTCAAGTCGAACTCGCGCGCGAGCCGGATGGCCGAGACGATGTCCTGATGGCGGTGCGCCGTGAGAAGAAGCGGAAGCTTCTTCTCCAAAAGCTCCACGAGCGCTTCCTTCCGGAGATCGCGGTCGGGCCGCTTCGCCGCCCCGGCTTCGTCGACGCGCTCGCCCGCGGCCGCGGCGAGCTTCCGCCGGTACTCCGCCGCGCCGACCAGCGCCTCGCGGAGCATCGCGAGCTGCTTTCCGGCGGTCCCGGGTGCGGAGGACCTCGCGCCGCGATCTCCCCTGTCGCCGCTTTCGCGCGAGCCCTCGCCGAGAGTCGCGGCGATCATCGCCACCGGCACGATCGCCGCCTCCTCCACGGTGTTTCCGCGGGTCTTCGCGACCATCGTCTGGCCGGAGACGAGCGCCTGGGGCCCGTGGCCGGTGTGGATCGTCGTGACTCCGAACCCGCGCACCCACTCGATCAAAGGCTCGCGTGCGTTGTACGCGTCGATCGCGCGGAGCTCGGGCTGGATCGGCGCCGACGCGTCGTGCTGATCTTGATCGTGGGGCTGATTGAGATAGCCCGCGAGGCCGATCACGCAGTGCGCGTCGACGAGCCCGGGCGTCGCGACCGCCGAGGTCAGGGTTTTCATCCCTTCCGGAATCGTGACGCTCGAGGCCGGGCCCACGGCCTCGATCTTCCCTCCGCGGATGACGACGACGCCGTCGTCGATCGCGGCGCCCGACACCGTATGGAGCCGCCGCGCGCGCACGGCGACGTCTTGAGCCAGAGCGGGCGAAGCGCCGATCGAAGCCGTCAGAACGAACGCCGCGAGCCGTCGCATCACCGGTCCTCCCCGAAATCGCCGCCGTCGCCGAGGCAACAGATCCCGCCCGCGCGCGGCTGGCCCGCGCCCCATCCGCCCGTGGCAAAGAGGCGGTCCTTCTCGTCCGAGAGGTCGAACACCTTCGTTCCCGCGACCCACGTCGCTTCGACGCGAGTGTAGACCGAGAACGGGTCGCCCGAGAGCACGATCAAGTCGGCGTCCTTCCCGGCCTCGAGACTTCCCACGCGCTCGCCGAGGTCGATCATGCGCGCGGGGTTGAGCGTGAGGCCCGCGAGCGCCGTCTCGCGCGAGACGCCCGCTCGCACGGCGAGCGCCGCGCTGCGGAGGAAAAGGCGGCTGTCGGTGATCCAATCGTCGGTGTGAAAGGAAACGAGGTGCGCTGCGCCCCGCCGCTCGAGCTCGGCGGCGGAGGTCGCCCGGAAGTCCATCGCCTCGAGCTTTCCTCCCGGCGAGTCGATCACGATGAGCGAGCAGGGGACGTCGGCCGCGACGATCTGGTCGGCCACTCTCCACGCCTCGCTCACGTGGTGCAGGACGACGCGAAACCCGAACTCCTCCGCGAGCCTGAGCACGGTCAGGACGTCGTCGTGACGGTGCGTGTGGTGGTGGACGACGCGCTTCCCGTCGAGCACCTCGAGGAGCGCCTCCTTCGAGAGGTCGCGCTCGGGGCGCTTCGTCTCGTCGCCCGCCGCGGCCTCGAGCTTCCGCCGGTACTCCCGCGCGGCGACGAACGCCTCGCGCACGAGCGCCGCCGACTTCCCCCTCGTGCCGGGAAAGGGTGCGTCGCGCTGGCTGTTCGTCCCGTTCGCCATCTTCATCCCGCCCATCGGGCTGCCATCGGGGAAACGATAGGCGAGGTCCTCGATGGTCGCGCCGTCGCGGTTCTTCAAGTAGACGGTCTGGCCGCTCATGAGGTGCCCGCTGCCGGACATGACGTTGAGCGTCGTGATGCCGCCCGCCTGCGCGCGCTGCAATCCCTCGTCGCGGCAGTTGACGGCGTCCAGCATGCGGACGCCCGGCTGGATGGGCGCGCTCGAATCCGCGCCCCAGCCTCCGCCCACGTGACTGTGCGTGTCGACGAGGCCCGGCATCAGCACCTTTCCCGAGACGTCGATCGTCTCGGCGTCCGCCTGTACCTCGACCGTGCCGCGAGCGCCGACGGCCGCGATGCGGCCCGCGCGCACGACGAGGACGCCGTCCTCGATCTCCGGGGACGAGATCGGCAGGATCCGCGCGCCGACGAACGCGACCGGATGATCACCTTCCTCCACCTCCGCCACGGCCGCGGACGGGGCGGTCGCGCAGCCGGCGAGGAGGAAGAAAGAAAGGCAGCACGAACGGCTGGACTCCGTCATCGGGGGGGGAACTCCGTGAACGAGATGCGCCGATCCTATCCGAGCCGGGCTCGATCGCAACCTCGGCGGGGCGGCCGTCCCGGCCGCATTCCGCTGTCGGTCCGGTCGCTCGCACCGCCTCGTCCACGACGCCGTTCGCCGCCGCCGGCGGCGCGTTCGGTTCCCGCTCCGCCGTAACCGCGGGCGACGAGCCTCCGTGCGAGAACCGAGTCGCCGACCCGGCCGGCGGCGCCGGCGCCTTCTTCGCCGTCGCGGGGACGATCCTGCTCGCGATGCAGTTCATCGCGTCCGGCGCGAGGGACTTTCGGTCGGCTCCGGTTCCGAGGGCGTCCGGCCAGGCCGTCCTCTAGAGCGCGCGTCGTTCGTTCGGCCGAGATCCGCGACGCATCGACCGGCCCGGCGAGGACCTCGTCGCGAGTCCTTTCGAGAGGTGCGGTCCGCGCGCGGTGTCGATCGCAACGCGGCTCGGGACTCGCTCGATGCGCGCGCGCGCGCTCCGCGACTCTCGACCGCCGAGGGGTGGGTTTCCTTCCCATCCATTTGCCGCTGGTCGGAGAGCGGGCACGACTCGGACTGGTCGAACGAAACCGCGCGTCTTCCCGCGCCGCCAAACCTCTGGGCGCCATGGCCCCGGCGCGATTCCGCTTCACTTCCGCGGCCGAGTCGGTCGATAAGATCGCGTCGTTTCGTGCCCCCCTTCTCCGTGAGTCGGCGGGTCCGAGGCGCGGGCCACGCGACTCGGCTCGCGCGATGGGCCGCCGTCTCGTCCGGGAGCGAGAGTCCCGCGCACGGCCGCCGGCCGATCGCACTCCTCCGACGACGCGTCCTCCCGGGACAGTGCCGCCGCATCGGATGCCGTCGAGCCCCGTGCTCGCCTGGAGGAACCATGCCACAGAACCTGTTCGTCGCACTCGGCGTTCTGCTCGTGCTCGGATTCTGCATGCTCGTCTTCGCCCGGTTGAAGCGGGCGGTCAGCCGGCTCTTTGCCGCGATCGCCGGATTCCTGCTCATCTTCTGCGCCGTCTTCCTGGCGACGTCGTGGGCCACGGGAGCGGCGCCGCCCATCCAGGATCTCCTGCCGAGCCTCAGGAGCCCTGACTACTGGAAGGCGAACGTGTGGGCCGCGGTCGCCGGGGTCGTCCTCGCCGGACTCTCGGCAAGGATGCTTCTCGCCCGCAAGGCCTGAATCCCCGAGCGGCCGTCGTCGCGCCCGACGCTTCGCCGCGACCTGCGACTGACGCGCATCGCGGCGCGGCGGCCTCGACGGCCGCTCGATCCGCGCGACGCCCGCGTCGAGATCTCGAGCCTCTGGGTCCGAGGTCTCCCGTCAAAGCGGTGTCTCCGCGACGACGGCGTCCACCACTCCCTGCCGCGGGCGCGCGCGCCCGTCCATCTTCTCGTCTCCCGCGCCGGCCAGCCGCAATCGAACTCGGGCGTCGCGCGCGGACGCGACGCCCGGCAAGCGTCACCATTGGCTGCGGAAGGGCTCCTGCTTCTTCGCAAGACGACGATGAGGAAAAGTCGGCGTCGAAGACCGAAGAAGGGCCCGCGACGACATTCGCCGAGCCGCCGCGAGCCCGAGGCGTCGCCGCCCGCCCGGCGAGGATTGCTTCGGCCGGGGATACGGGAGAGAATCCTCGACTTCGGGCGGACGGCCGTGTCGCCGCCCGCCGGCGTCGCCGGACGAGGAGGAGACCATGAGCCGAGCGCGTGAGGTCCGCCGTTCCGTGGTTTCGCTGGCCGTCGCCCTCCTGCCCGTGGCATTTCTTCTCGCCGCCGCCATTGCGGCGAGGAGCGTCAGCGCCGGCGGAGGGCCCGGTGGCTGCGGCATCGAGGGTCCCGCGGCGGATCCGCCCGGATTCGCGAACTGCGCCTCCTGCCACATGCCGGTCGCGGTGAACTCGGGGGACGGCGCGTTCCGCATCGAGGGGCTGCCGGCGGCGTGGCGCCCGGGAACCACGTACCGGCTCGCGGGGGTCCTGTCCGACCCGGGGCAGAGGCTCTGGGGCTTCCACTTCACGCTCGTCGACGGCACGGGAACGAACGCGGGAACGATGGCGCCGGCCGACGCCAACACGCGGCTCTGCACGGTCGGCTCGCGGCTCTACCTGAGCCAGACCGGTCCGGGGCGTTTCCCGGGGTCGGTCGGCGGCCCCGTGCGCTGGGAGTTCGACTGGACGGCGCCCTCCGCGGGCTCGGGCCGCGTCGCGGCGTACGCGGTCGGCATCGCGTGCAACGGCGACAACGGCGAGGAGGGCGACTTCACGTACACGGACGCTGCCGCCGCGCTCGAGGAGAGCGCCCCGGGGACGGGCGTGACGGTTCTCCTCCAGCCGGACGCCGCGTCGGTCGCTCGCGGCGATGACTTCATCGCGCGCGTGCGTGTGACGAACCACGGAGCGTCGCCGCGCACGGTGTTTCTTGCGACGCGGGCCCGGCTGCCTTCGGGCATGACCTATCCGCGCGCGGGCTTCTTCCAGGACGATCCGATCCGGCTCGACCTCGCGGCGGGCGAGGAGAAGACCGAGACGATCGTCCACCGGATTCCGGCCGGAGCGCCGTCGATCTCGTTCGGCTACGAGGCGCTCGTCGGCGTGATGCCGCGCCGGCTCGTGGCGCGCGACGCGGTGACGGTCACCGTGCTCTGACGGCGCTCGGGGCGCGCGAGGCTCATCCTCCCGGGTCGGAGCGCTCGGCGTCTTCCGCGGTGAATTCCGACTCGCGGCGCCGGAGGGCTTCCCACCTCTCCGCGATGTCGCGCTCGGCGGCGTCGAGCGATGCGGATGATCCCGAGAAGCGGCCCTGGAGCCCGAGGTACTCCTCTCGCAGGGAGGGATCGCGCCCTCGGGTCCGCGCACACCGGAAGGTCGCGTCCCGGGCCTGATTCGTGCCGCTCGATCTTGGTTCTACCTGGCAATTCCGTCTTCGATCTCCGACTTCCCTCGTGTCACCACCGTCCGCTGCCGTAGCGACGGAGGAGAGCGACGGTTCGGATCGATCGATCGATTGGAGGCGAAACCCATGCAGCCCGTGCGCGTCACGAACTCGAACGAGTGGAGCTGGACCGGACATCGTGTGTGCGCGTCGGCGCTGCTCGCAGTCCTTGTCGCCATTCCGCTAGTCCGCACGGCTCGCGCGAGCGATCCACCCGATCGCCTCAATCTGGAAGCGGTCTTCGCGCGGGAGTACGCGGGGACAGGACCGCTGACTCCCAGCGCAGCGGCGTCCTACGCTTCGTATCTGGACCTCTACACGAGATCGTGGAGCAGCTTCTGCGCCAGCGGCCCCGTGCCCCAGATGACGCTCAAGTACGTGCACGTGACACGCACGTTCAACGGTGCGACGTTCCGCGGCTGGCGTGCCCATCTTCCGCGAAGCAACTGGAACGTCGGCTCCGCGAAGGAATTCACGAGCCGAATTACGGTCGAGATGTGGCTGCCGATCTTCGGCGGCGGCGTCATGGGCGGATTCACGGATCCGGACACGGCACTAGTGCTCATTGCCCACGGAGGCTCCATCCAGGGAGGGGCCTCGTCGTCGCTCGTGACGATCGCGACGAACCTCGCCTCCAAGCACCAGATACCGGCGGTGGTCTGGTACGAGGGCGATCCGGCCTTCGATCCGAACGCATGCGGTCCTGGAATCGTGAGCGACCTCGGCAGCGGAGACGCCTGCGTGGACGACCCTCCCTACGAGGCGGGGGAGGGCTTCGGTCTTGCGGGATCCGACGACAAGCTGCTCATCTCCGGCACCGAATGGATGATGTGGACCGGAAACCCGGCCGGGCTCTCGGGCCAGTCGCTGCGCCTCGACTATCGGTACGCACTCGGGCAGGCGTTCCTCTACTCGGCGACCTTCTTCCAGCGCTATATCGTCAAGGCCTACGGAACGGGGCCGAACGTCTTGAGTTGGGTGGGCAACCTGCGGGTCTTCTACTCCGGATTCTCGAAGTTTTCTGGGGGCGCACTCCTCGCCGCTGGACTGGACGCGCGGCACGATCCGGCTCCCCCTCCTCAGGGCACGGGAAACACGCGCACGGTCGCCGGCGTGGCCCTGGCGGGACAGCAAATCTGGGACACGAGCGCACTGGGCGCGGCACATCGCTACGAAAGCGATTGGCTCGAATGCCCGGCGATTCCTCCGCCGACCTCGATGTCACCCGCGGTTCCGTGCGGATCGCTCAGGATGTTCGACGCCGCGCACCAGGGCGCAAGGATCGGGAAGTGGTCCTGGGAGAACCGGAACAACCACACGTCGCACTTCGACGTCTACTTCGTCGGAGAGAACGCGTGCCGATACGAGGACCTCCTCATACTCGACTACGTGGGAACTCACGATTACGTCAATCCGCTGGGCTCGTCGACGGCTTTTTGGCGAGCGCACGACCGACTCCTCGACGGCGGCGGCGGCTACGATCTCGGAGAATTGAAGTTGAACTTCAGGCTGTCGCGGGGCATCAACCGGGATCACGGCGTGGCGATGCCGGTGGAGGCGAGCGGCGGTCCCGGGGAACTGAACGTCAAGGACCAGCACATTTACCGAGCGATGTTGTACTTGAAGGACAGGACGGCGCATCCGTTCCCGCGAATCGAGATGCAGGTCATCGACACGCCGGTGCCGGCCTGTGACGGTTCGGCGACGGAGTGGTCGGTGACGGTCTACGTGGATCCCAGCGAGCTTCCCGTGACGTCGGAACCCTACAGATGGCAGAACGAGAAATGGCGAGTCTATGTCGCGATGAGCGACGACCGGGACTTCCGGCGGGTCGACGGCAACCCGACGTTTCCGGTGAACGTCTGCACGAATCTTGCCGAGACGGTTCTCGAACTCATTCCGCGTGAGGGTCCGGTCGACCACAACAACTTGGAGGACGAGGACAAGTTCGTGGCGATGGACATCCCGACGAGCTCGGTCGAGCTGGTCGACGTCACCGGACAAACGATTCACGGGCTGTTCTTCCGTCGCCTTCGTTTTTCCGTTCCGCCCGACTTCTGTCGAATCGTCCAGCAGTCGGGCCGCGTTCCACTGACGTGTCTCATCGCCCGGATGACGCTCGAGGGGTCCGATGCCACGTCCGTCTTGGACGACATCCAGGTCTACACGGATGCCGTATTCGCCTTCGAAGAGGGCTACCCCGAGTTGGACTGCGATCAGCAGCTTCCGTTTTCGGTGGGCTCGAGTTGGCCACCGTGCGCCACGACGCCCGGGCCGGGGCAGGCGTACACGCCGCTCCTGTTCAACGGAGCGGGCTTCGATCCCGCGCAGTCGCCCATGGCTCGCTTCGAATTCCCGACTCCGGTCACGGTTCCGGCGACCGTCGTGACTCCCTTCATGGCGAGTTGCACGCCCCCGAACCCTCCAGGCGCGGGCACGTACAACGTGTTCTTCCTGCAGGGATCGCAGAGCGCCGGGCCCTTTACGTTCGATTACCGCTAGCGCGACTGGGCCGCCTCCGGCGTCCTCCGGACGAGAGGGCGCCGGGCCGCCGCCTAAGTCGCCCGGTCCTGCCGCGGCTTCCAGGGCTCGAGAGGCTTTTGGAATTCGCTCGTCGGCTTGAACCGCGGGTGCGCCTTTGCGCTCCACTGGACGCGCATCACGCCGCTCACGGGCGCGCCGGCGAGGTTCTCGGGCGCGCTGAACGCCGCGGCCGAGTAGTAGAAGCCGCCGAGGCCGATCGAGTGGACGAGGACGTTTTGCGGGCCCGAGTGCTGGGCCTCGGTGACGACGCGGAGCGGCCCGCACGCGGGATCCAGGTTTTCGTGGTTGATGGTCGGAGGGACGGCCGCGCGCCGGATGGAGAGGCACGCGGTCACCGCCTGGAGCGCGGACGATCCGGCGCCGTGCTGGCCGAGCATCGACTTGATCGAGTGCACGGGAACGTCGGCGAACTTCTCGCCCAGGGCTTCCTTCAGCGCCAGCGCCTCGACGCGGTCGTAGATGACCGAGGACGAGCCGTTCGCGTTGACGAGGTCCACGTGGGCGGGATCCCAGCCGGCCTCGCGCATGACCGCCGCCAGCGCGCGCACGCTCGGGCGGACGTCGATGTCGGGGTTGTCGTGGCTGTACTGCCGGTTCTGCCCCGCCGACGCCACGGAATAGCCGACGACGCGCGCGTAGACTCGCGCCTTCCTCCGCCGGGCGTGCGGCTCGGCCTCGAGGAGAAGCGCGGCGGCCCCCTCGCCGATGACGTTGCCGTCGCGGTCGCGATCGTAGGGGCGCGACGCGCGTCCCGGCTCGGAGTTGAATCGGGTCGTGAGCGAGTTCGAGGCGTTGAGCGCCGCGAGGATCTCGGGCACGAGCTCGCAGTCGGTGCCGACGACGAGCATCGCCTCGGCGGCGCCGGCCTGGATCATCCGCAGCGACTGGCCGAGCGCGTCGAGGCCCGAGTTGCAGCCGGACGTCGTCGTGTGGATCGGGCCGCGGATGTTGAAGAACGACGAGAGGACGCACGCTGCCGAGTGGTTGAACGCGTGGAAGGCGGTGTGCGGCGGGACGCGGCCGGTCTCGCGCCACTGCGCGCGGAGCGCCATCATGTCGCCGAGGCTCCCGATCGACGTGCCGACGTGGATGCCCAGCCGGTCGGGGTCGCACGCGTCGAGATCGAGCTCGGCGTCGTGGAGCGCGAGGACGGACGCCGCGAGCGCGAGCTGCACCGGCCGCGGCGTGTGGCGCGCCATCGCGCGGCCGCCCTCGACGTAGGCCTCGAGATCGAAGCCCTTCACCTCGGAGCCGACCTTCGACGGCGACTCGCTCGCGTCGCAGAGCGTGATCGGCCCGAATCCGTGGCGCCCGGCGAGGAGCGAGTCCCAGTAGTCGTTTCGCCCGCACCCGATCGCGCTCACCGGGCCGACCCCGGTCACGACGACGGGAACGTTCACGACGGCGCTGCGTTCGGTCATCGTCTCGGATGCCCCTTTCGATCGATCGAGAAGCCGGCCGAGAGCGTAGCTTATCCGCGCGCTAGTCCAGGAACTCGACCGCCACGCGAAGCCCGACCGGAAGGCGCGCGGCGGAGTCCCCGAGATCGCCGATCACCTGGAGGACGTCGCGGTCGCTTTTCTCGGCGGGATCGCCCGAGCGGACCTGGCGCCGGCCCATCGCGGCGCCGAGCCGCGTGACCCTCCCCTCGAGTTTCGCCTCTCCGAGCGCCGGGGCGGAGACGGCGATCCTCTGCCCGACGCGGACCCGCAGGACGTCGCGCTCGTCGACGTCGACGCGGACGCGGCGGCGCGAGTCGTCCGCGACGCTCACGATCGGGCGCGGAAACGTCGCGCTCACCGCCTCTCCCGGCTCGAGGTGCCTCTTCAGCACCACCCCCGAGACCGGCGATCGCACGAGCGACTTCTCGAAGCGGGCCGCGGCCTCGTCGCGGAGCGCCGAGGCCTCGGCGATCGCGGCGTCGGCCATGGCGACCTCCTCGGGGAGCGGCTCCGCTTCGACGAGGGAGAGGTGCGCGATCTCGGCCTCGAGCTTGGCGCTCGCCTCCTCGGCCTCGCGCCGCGCGATCTGCTCATTTTCCTCCGGGCCCGAGCCGCGCCGCGCGAGCCCGAGGGCGCGCTCGTGGTTCTCGCGCGCGCGGTCGTCGGACGCGCGCGCCGCCGCGACGCGGGCGCGCGCCTCGCGCCGCTCCTCGTCGCGGCTCCCGCGCACGAGGCGCACCTTCGCCTGCCGGGCCTTTTCCACAGCAGCCTCGGCGGCGCGGACCGCGGCCTCGAGGTCCTTCGCGGCGATGCGCGCGACGATCCGGCCCGCCTCGATCCGGTCGCCTTCCCGGACCGTCAACTCCTCGATCACGCCGTCGATCGCGGCGCCGAGCTCGCGCGTCTCCGACGCGCCCTCGATCCGTCCCGTGGCGGAGGCGACGGGGTCTTGCCCGAGCGCGGACGACGTAAGCGCGAGCATTGCGACGAGTGCGAATGCCTTCATCTTGTTCATTGAGATCACGAGTTTCGCGTGTCGGAGTCGAGACGGCCGTCGCGGAGACGCACGACCCGGTCGGCGCGCTCGGCGAGGCGGGAGTCGTGGCTCACGATGACGACCGTGCGCGCGGTCTCGCGGGACGCGCGCCGGAGAGTCTCGACGACGGCCAGCCCGGCCTCGCCGTCGAGCGACGCGGTCGGCTCGTCCGCGAGGACGAGCGGCGGGTCGTGGACGAGCGCGCGCGCGATCGCGACGCGCTGCTTCTCGCCGCCGCTCAGCGCGTCGGGGAGAAGGTGCGACTTCGATTCGAGCCCGAGCGCCGCGAGCGCCGCGCGCGAGCGGTCGGTCGCCTCGCGTTTCCCCACGCCGTCGATCTCGAGCACGATCCGGACGTTCTCCATCGCGGTGAGCGAGCGGATGAGCCGGAACGACTGGAAGACATAGCCGATATGCCGGAGGCGGAAGCGCGCCTTCTGCTCTTCGTTCAACTCCTCCGGGTCGCGGTCGAGGAGTCGGACCGCGCCCGCCGTCGGGGTGAGGAGGCAGCCGAGCACCGTGAGGAGCGTCGTCTTCCCGCTGCCCGACGGCCCCATGACGAGCGTCACCTCACCCGAACCGAACGCGAGGCTCACGTCCCGCAGCGCGTGGACGGTCGTGGCTCCGGTCCCGTACGAAACCGAGACGTCGCGAGCGTCGATCGTGACCGTCGGATTCTTCATGCGCGGAACACCCGCGCGGGCTCGACGCGCA
>Ga0187892_10001011_pt1 | contig 68827 bp, 90 predicted proteins | sample MA1701073metaG_FD_139345 | JGI IMG/M metagenome (GOLD analysis project Ga0187892, IMG submission 139345) | Bio-ooze microbial communities from a basaltic lava cave in the Kipuka Kanohina Cave System on the Island of Hawaii, USA - MA170107-3 metaG ...
CCTGTACCCTTCATTCCTAGGGCGCTGCCGCCAAACTTTGCTATTGTTAATTTGTTCATGTTCACGTTCTGTGCTATGTTGAATCTCCCTGTAATAAGTATTTGATTGTGAAGTATCTTATGTCAACAGATTCAATATTAAACTTGAAACCCTGTTGGCACCATTTATGATAGCAATCTCATTTCTCTCATCGTGAAGTTTCTCTAGAACGAGATCCTCTAGTCTGCATATGTCATCAAATCTGAATCCATGCTGTCTTGCGTTATCTTCCTGCTCAAAATGATTCTTTATAGGTATGAATATGGCGGGTGTCCCGTATGCAGTTGCCTCATCGATTGTAGATCTTCCAGCAAGAGATATCAGCAGATCGCAGGCATATATCATCTCATGCAGGTTGCTTGCATAACCAACGTACCTGACTCCTTCTCGCCTAGCAACTATCCTCAATGACGGTCCAGATACTATAACCAGATCAGCATCTATGACATCTTTTACCTTCCAGTATGTTTCAACTGCCCTATCCACAAGAAAACTCCCTGAATCTGTGCCTCCTATGGCGACTAGTATTGTCTTCCTATTGAAACCAAATCTTTTTCGTAATGATTCTCTATTAGGTTCAACATCTCTTACGATAGGTCCAACGTAATGGATATTGTCATGGTCTTGTCCTTCCATAGGAATTATTACTATGTTGGAATAATGTATCATTTTTTGCATGGCAGCGTTCATTCTCTTCTCGATAAATGACATAAAACCTTTCGTGAATCTAGTTTTCAAAACATCAGTTATTATCACATTTGGGATTCCTAGTTCTTGGGCAACAGCGATCGAGGCAAAGTCTTCGTCGCTGACTATCAACTCTGGTCTCTTTTCCTTGATAACATTTTCTGCAACCACTTTGCATTTCTTATAATATGACCAATAATTTAGCAGTCCTTTCAAAGCATGTTTTAGCTCACCATGTTCATCGACCTTGAAGGCATCATACCTGTAAAGATCCTTGACTTTAAATCCGTAATCGCTTATAAGCTTAGTCGCACCTTCGCCAGTTACAAAAGTTATATCAGCATCAAGTTTCGATGCGATAACTATATCCCGACTTGCATGGCCTAGACCTATTGGGCTAGTAAAAAACAGTATATTATTCATTTTAGAAGGACTACATTGGAATTAACTTAACCCGATCCATTTTCTTGTTGGTCTGAAATTCTTTTGTCATACTCTTGATCTTATCAGCTTCTCCTTTTAACAGAAATATTTCCAAGCACTTGTTGTTATCCACTTTGCTGTGTATGTGCGTGCCTATCAGCTCATCAAATGTGTGCTTGGCACTAGTTACCTCTTGCTCTGATTCCTCATCATGTATAACCAGCAACATTGCATGGAGCGATCCAACGATGTCCTGCCTCTCCTTTTCTTCCGAGATAAGGCTCCTTATTCCAGCCCTGACCAGTTCGGATCTTCCTGAAAAGCCCAAAGCTTTCATGATCTTGTCTACGTCCTGAAGCAGCTCATCATTAAGAGAAATGCTGACTATTGGCATACACGAAGTAGTTAATAACTTTCTTATAAAGTATGGCATAGAAGTTATTAATAAATATGAATATGTTTATTAAATCTGCTTTGCATTCTATGTATGTATGTCATTAATCTTGATAGCAGCAGCGGTTGCAGCGGCAGATATAGCCGCGGGTTTGTTGTTCACAAATTCTAGACTAGCAAATATTCTGAGCACTAGATACACACTTGCCTTTGCTGCGGGAGCAATGCTGACTCTGGCATTTGTAGAATTGATTCCAGAGGCAAACCTTGGTGTTAATGCTTGGATCCTAGCATTGGGTTTCGGCGGATTCTACCTGATAGACAAAGTCATTACCCCTAGACTTGACAAGGAAAAGAACACTGTAAATCGTATTGGGATGGGTTTAGGTTCCGTTATAGGCATGGCTTCTGATAACATAACAGACGGTATTGCAATTGCTATTGGCTTTCTGATTCGTCCAGAACTAGGCATACTTATGGCTTTGGCTGTAGCACTGCATGAAATACCGCAGGGAATAACTTCTGCTGCCATAATGAAGAATCTAAAATTCAAATTACGAACTATAATTATCATATTAGCAGTTGCAGGATCGATGTATGTAGTAGGCATATCAATTTCTGGTTTGATTCCTGAAGAGTTCTTCAGCGTGATACTAGCCTTCGTTGCTGGAAGCTTCATCTATGCGGGCTCAAGATTCCTGATTACACAGACACGTAACATAAACCTTAGATTCATCGGAATGGTGTTGATGGGAATAATAACCATGTATGTTTTAGAATCAGTTGTTGCAGCGTAAACTAGCAAAAATTAGAAGCCGATGTCCCCTATATCTCCAAAGTCTCCGGCTTCACCGCCAGCATCTGGTTCGCCCATATCTGCTTGGCCCTGATCCGTATATCCCTCTGGCATGGCACTGTGCATTGTCATCCCCATCAGGCTTAACATGCTCATGAAGAACATCATGTCTATTACACCCATGAAGATCATTGCAGGTATCCAACTCTTGTTCATCTGAACCGCCTCCTCGAACTGCTTCTTATCACCCTGTTTTGACAGCATCACCATCTTCTGCCACTTCTCTTCCAGTTCATACTTTCTTGTCTGAAGCTCCTCTACTCCCTTGTTTGTTATCTTTAGGATAGTTTTCTTGCCCAACAGCCCTTTCTTCTCCGTTCTTTCGACCAGTCCACGAACTATTAGTCTTTCAACTATAGAAGCCACTTCAAAGGCGGAAAGTCTGGTTGATTTTGCAATTTTTGATTCATTGCTTTCGCCCTTTGCGATAGCCTGCAGAACCATCACATCCTTCGGTTCTGGGTCCATATTTCATAATTCACGAGCGGAACTAATTAGTCTTATGGGTATGTCTGCAAATGTAAATGCAACATTTACATCTTTCAAGGCTGATATTTGTATAATATTTGCAGTTTTTTCTGTTCATTATAACAATTATGCTGTTATCATGGAAATTGACAAAAACTTTAATTATTTGCTTGCCGTATAATATACCAAGTCTGGCATTTACGCAAGATAGAGACTACAGCAACGAACAAAGTGATAAGAGCTGTAGCGTGTAAAAAGCCATACCTTCCTTTTTGTTTTGCATCTGTGTTAGTTTGTAGTATGGCAAGTGTGATTCAAAAGGTCCGAAACAGATTTTTCCTCGTCATTCAGATACATACCATGATCTCATACCTAGACATGAAGTATTTTCCCTAATACGCGAAAAAACGCACGGATGTAAAAGCTATAGAGGGGGGGCTATATAAAGGACAAATCAAGCAGTCAAGAAATCAACAGAAAATTTCGAAACTACATAATATGATTGAAAGTGAGTGAGCATAGTGTTTCAAAGATTTAAATCGTTTATTCTATTTGGATCAGTTTCAGGGTGCGTAGTCTAGCTGGTTAGGATACCTGCCTTACACGCAGGTGGTCGTCGGTTCAAATCCGACCGCACCCATGTAGTTTATTGTCCGATTCCCCTTTGCCTAGTGACCGAGTACTCTATTTCGTCTTATCACCGTGATGGCAAATGCACATTGGACATGGGTTGTAAGAACCAATAAGTTCGCCTGTAACTGCGTCAATATAGAAATATGTGCTGGTTGGTATGCTTGGTGAAACCGTAACCCAAGCAAACCTATCAACTTTCCTGTTTGAATAATATCGTCCATGTTCGTCATCAAAAATAACTTGATCACCTAGGGGGAAACTCAAGGTGATCATACTCAGCGGTTCTACGCTATACACGGTATATTTGAGCGGTTCATTAGCAGCGCTATTATACTTCAGAAAGACAAGCCCCGTGAATTGAGTGGGCACAAACGGGTGCTGATTTCTTGCTATTTGAATTGCAACGATAGACCAAATACCTAAACCTGCAACTAAAGATACACAAACAATGATTGCTATGCGCACCCGTTTTTGCATTGTGTCCAGAAAAGACGTTTGATAATTTAATCGAACCTACAGGTTCTCAAATTTGCGAACACCTTAAGCATGAACAAAGACGAGAGAGTAACAGCTATAACATGCCCAAATTGTCGAAACTATAATGCCAACAACAGAAACGCAAATCACTTGGATAAGCAGTGTCAGCGTGAACAAAGCATACTGCGACAACGAAAAACGCAGTATTTAAACAAGGATTTTCATAATAGTATCCGTTCCGAAGAAATGAGCGCGCATATTATTTCTCTTGCTATTATTTACTATGAAGATTAGGAGTACCGAAAGTTAGCTACAAGCGATTACAGAATAGTTAATAACTTGTTCTCGGCAGCTACTCTGCTTGGGTCATCGGTTAGTATGGTTTGTAGCGATAGCATCTATTCTTATCATGCAGATTGGAACTTTTGGTATTACAAATCCTTTTCCTACTGTGGTTGAAGCTGGAGCAATAAGTGAAATTGTGTTTGAAGAGAATTTTGACACTGTGTTGAGCGGATGGAACCAGACAGTATGTCAGGCTTCTTCTCCAGAGCAGCAATGCATAATGGACACGGTCACTACAATCGGTGTACCACCTCCTTCCCTACCAAACTGGGGAAGGGTTGGGATTATTGATGGAGGGTTCAATTGTTTACCTGGATCTATAAAGGCTACGTTCGAGAAGAAATTTAATGTCGCTAATGAAGGTGATTATATGTTGAGCGCCACGATGAGTGGAAGTGGCTGTGATATCTGTGACGCTTTTGCTAAGTTGTTCTTAGATGGTGTTCTGAAGTTCAACAAGAAAGGACGAAATACGAATGTAGATGGTCCTGGACCTCCCTTCGTATTTGCCGAACAGACTACCGTTCATTTGACGGCTGGCATGCATACCATAGGGATAGAAGGTGGGGTCGTCCCTCCGGACTTTTTCCCGTTTATATGCTCTGGATTTTTTGGAGGTTTTTTTGATAACATCAGGATAGAAAAACCAGAATGCACTCCTCCACCATCTGGCATGATAAGCTGGTGGGATGGTGATGCTGTTTCTGGAACCACTGCTTTCGATATACAAGATGCAAATGATGGAACACTCGTGAACGGTGCTACAACTGCTCCTGATAAAGTTGGCCAAGCATTTAGTTTTGATGGCGTAGATGATTATATGAACATAGGTAACCCAACCAATCTAAACTTAGCTGGAGATATGACTGTTGATTTTTGGTTTAGAATCAACAGCCAAAAGTACAATGTTCTTGCCGCAAAAGGCATCGGCCTTGAAGGCAATGAGTGGTATGTAAGGCAGGGAGCTGCTTCAGGTCCGGGTCTAGAATTTGCATTTCAAGATACGGATTCGGATGTCGTAATAGCTACATCGTCTTCTCCTATCGTAACAGCTGTTTTCTATCATTTAGCATTAGTGCGTGATGGAACAACCGGAAGATTGTATCTGAATGGCATACAGGTAGCAAGTAATACAAACCCAGCTCTTGGGGATATTAGTAATCCACACAATATAATTATAGGAGCTGACAACCGCCTTCGCAGTTCTTTACCCTCTCCATTTGTGAACGACTTTGCAGCGGCTACGATTGATGAAGTCGAAATTTACAACAGGGCTCTTTCTCAAGCGGAAATTCAAGCTCTCTTCAATGCAGGTAGTGCTGGCAAATGCAAAATTCCGCCTGATACGAACCCTCCAGTAATCACATTGCTTGGGGACAATCCAGCTACTGTAGAGTGTGGCTCTCCCTATGTAGACGCTGGCGCAACAGCATTTGACGAGGAAGATGGAGATCTTACAGGATTAATTCAAACGAGCGAGCTACCAATAGATACTAGTGCCGTTGGCTCACACACAGTAACATATGATTTTGGTGTCGTAGACGCTGCTGGAAATGCTGCTGAACCGGTCGATAGAACTGTCAACGTAGTTGATACTACAGCACCAACTGTAGAGATAGAAATTCTATCTTTAGAACTTGTATCAGCATCTCCAATAGCTGTCGATTTGGGTATGGTGACAGCTTTCGATAATTGTGATCCTACTCCAACCCTAATCAATGATGCTCCCTCTCTCTTCCCGATAGGCACGACCATAGTCACATGGACAGCCACCGACGATAGTGGCAATTCAGCTACAGCGGAGCAATCTGTCACTGTGCTGAGCCTCCTCTCTGCCTTCTCGGCGAAGGTTGAAGTAGAGATAGGTGACGAGGGTAATGACAATGATAACGACAATAATGACAATGACAATAATGATAACGACAGCAACGATGATGATAGAGATGTTGACGAACTAGAAGCAAAGGGAAAGTTCAAGCTTGGAACGTTTAGCAATGGAATAGATCCTGCAAGCGAACCAGTCACTATCAAAATAGGAGATTTCGAGATAACAATACCTGCAGTCTCCTTCATCCTGAAGAAGTCTGAATATAAGTTCAAAGGGACAGTTGATGGTATTCCAGTTGAAATGAATATCAAGAAATTGAAGAAGAGTGAGTACGAATTTAAGATTGAGACAGAACTTGTACCGCTATCCCTGTGCGGTTCAAGCATAGTTACAACTAGCCCTGTAGAGGTAATGCTTACCATCGGAGATGATAGTGGGAGTGCCAGCACAAAGCCAGAGATAGACGAACTAGAAAATTGTAATGGTGGGCACGACAACGATGACGATGATAATAACGACAACGATAATGACAACGACAATAACGACGACTAAACTTCCATTATTTTTCTGAGTGACTTTTACAGTTTATCAATAGGATTTCGTGCATATGATGATACGTACAACCATATGGATTTTCGTTTTCTAACCACGCCCATCTCAGATCACGCTTATCTTTCCACCAGCATCCAAAACACTTTGCATCATCTGCTTTGTAGCTTTTCTAACGTACTTACTGGCTAATTTTCTGCCGCTAGCTTCGCATGCAATGTTTATGTGTAATGTTGATACTCCTTTTCTATAACCTCTTGGATGAGACTTGATATACACTTTAGGATTTTGTGCTACCACACTATCCAGATAAGGTGCAAGAATAGACTCGGTAACATTCATTGTTTCAAAGCTGGTTTCAATCCTGACTAAGCCGCCGATCTTATTTTTCAAGAGAGGTAGAACATGCTTCGAAAATATTGCTACCATTTCGTCTGGTACACCAGGAAGCGAAAATATTGTGCATGATCCATGCTTCACCATTACAGCAGGAGCATGACCCACAGGGTTATCTAATGGTCTAGCTTTTGTTGGTAAAGTAGCCATCTTCATCCTTGCGGCAGTGAGTGCTGGATTCAATGTCTTAGAATACTTCCGCCTGAGCATCGCAACAGCTTCTTTGTTCAAAACTAGTTTCCGACCGAGTGCTTTTGCCAATCCTTGAAGCGTCTTGTCGTCATAGGTAGGACCCAAACCCCCAGAAATGATTATCCAGCATACCTTCCTTCGAAGTGATTCTCTTATAGAAGAAGCGATCTCATCAACCTCATCACGCACCACGGTTACTCTCTCCACGATACCGCCCACATCGGTTACTTGTTTGGCAATCCAGTGTGCGTTTGTGTTTAGTGTATGACCAGTTAGAAGCTCGTTACCAACTGATATTATCTCTACCAATCTTTTGCGCATCAAGCAACTTATTGTGTGTACAGATATAACCTTGACCAAAAAATAAGGGATAAGTAGATACTATTCTTGTACCTATGTAGGTATCTTCGCCTTCATCCCTTTCGAATCATGTTCATTAGCTGCATCAGCAATGCTAGAAATCATCGTGATCCTGTCTATTGCTTCTGTAATCACGAACTTTCCTAGTGTAGATGTCCTCTGTAAGATCTTTGCAACATTCTGGAACTCCTTGCTCATGTCATCAAGGCTCTTTAGTGATTCCAAGCCCTTGCCTGTGATCACGTACCTGTTGTTGCCTTCCTTCTGTATCAAACCTTCCTCCTGAAGTTTTACGAGCATTACAGGAACCAGCTTGGGTGATATTGCATCGCTCCCGCTTTCCTTTACAGCGTCTGTCAATTCAGTGCCGCTCATATTAGCTGTCTTTAACATTCCCAACACGTGACGTTTGGACATTGTTCTGGTCATACTCTTCTTGCTGTACCATAACAATATCATTGCGAGTATCAGGGATACGATCGCACCAACCAGTGTCAAGAGGATTTGTTGCGTATTCATTCTACCATTATATTATCATCAATGTATCTTAAGGAATACTATGAAACAGATGTTTCAGACAAGCATGAACATGTCAAAACAATTGTACCAAAATCTGATGGATCAATTATCTACATGGAAAAAGTGCGGCGGGATCTAGCTCGGAGCATTGTAATTAAAATTAAGCACTGATCGTGACAACCATCTCTACAGGAACAAATCTTTGTTTACATTGATTACGGCTACTGATTGCAAACTTGAGATACGGCTCTGGTAATCAAATCAATGTCTATATGAATCAAGTCAGAACTTTACTTTGTTATACTCTGCGATTAATGAAACAATGCATGGTAGGTAAATGGTTTATCATGGTAGACTTTCACTGTCTCGAAGAAGTTGCAGGAAGGATAAAGAGTAGCAGGCAGCAATTGTGGAACGTAGAAAATGAGCTCTCGACGGTTAACGTTCTAACGCACGAACTCCCGTTGAAGAGTGCTACTGAATCAACGTTTGCAGCCATGATAGGGGTAGAATATCACGATCAACTTGAAGAGCTTGAAGGTGTAAGAGAGAATCTTGAGACTCAGAAAGAGACGCTAGCAAGCACGATAAACAGCGATGTGGCAACCTTCATCAGAGAGATAACTTCTTCAGATCTCCTCATTCCGCTGGAACCAAGACCTAGCTTGAACGAAGGAAACACTATCTATACATATAGAAACGGAGCCAAGTTTAGCAACACATTTGATATTCTGAGCGAACTGCTTGGGCTGAGCGCTCCAATCGTGGTTAAGGACGTAATGCTTTCGTCATCAGAAGTAGTTGTCAAGGTGTCTGATGAATTTGAAGCAAAGAAGAGATTCCTAAGTGGTATGAATGAAGTTCAGAAGGCATTGTCTATAAAGAAAAGATAATTACTAAATAAAACGACCCTAGATTTCATTATTTGAAACTAGATGAATTTGATTTGAAGTTTCTGGCCAATCTGCACCTTTGGACTTATCGAGATATAATCTTGACCACTCTGCTTCTTGGAAACTTGACTATAAAAGACAAAAGTATCACTACCAAACGCCTTCTTAATCTTCTGCAACAAAGCATTATTGACATCTACAGAAATTTTCCTTTCAAAGTCGTAAGTATTTATCGTCAACTTGGTCTGTTCATTCTGTATCTTGATTGTTATAGTTCTTTGCGTCTTTGCAGCATCTGCGTTCTGGGCAGTAACAAGCAGCAGTGCCGAAAAAATTGCAAGTATAACCAGCAATCTCATGGAAGCAATCAGATCTTTGTACAAAATAAATGTTTCAGGTAGCTGCAAAGTCTGGACTAGTCATAATGGACTGACATGATAGGTATTTAGGAAAAACTCTTAACTTTGTCTGGCATTGTAACCTGCAATGCCAAGAACTCGCAAGGATCCCAAATCGCAACAATTCCAGGTAATAGTAATTGGAGGTGCGATTATCGCTACAGTTGTAGGCATTAGTTTTGTATTGATGACGCAGGCAACGAACAATGAAAGTTACATCAAATCGATTCAAACTATATCGGATCAGTCTAGGGCATCTACTCAAGCATACGAAAATTCGATTAACGAATGGTACGATGGCAAAATAACCAGAGAAGAAATGCTACAAATAACCGACAATCAAATAGAAAACCTGAATGCGTTGCTGACAAGACTTCGAGATATTGAACCTCCAGAAAAATTCCAATTTGCACATGAGCTTAGCATATTATCTTTGAGCCATGAATTGCAAAGCGACAGACACATGCGCAATTACATAGAAACCGGGAATGATGATGAACGTGATAGATCTGTGGAGTTCTTTCAAAAAGCATTTGATTATGAAACACAGGCGTTTGAGGAATTCAGTAGAGCTGGCAAAAGCACATAATCATAGGTTAGTTCGTAGAAACAAGCAAAGCTTTGTTGATTAACTTGAATCTTTTTATTATGAGAGGGATTCATATCTAGTTAGTAATGGTATCGTGTGCGTACTGCAGCAATGTAGAGGCTTTTCCTTATCAGTGCAATTTATGTATGAAACATTTCTGCTCGATCCATAAATTGCCTGAGTCGCACCAGTGTCTCCAATACACAAGTTCGTCCAGCGGTCAGGGCGGTTTAAGCGCTATAAAATATGAAGTCAGAGAATCTCATGAAGAGCTACCTTACTTCATACATGCAAAGACCAATGTGCCATACCTTGTGGGACGCCAAGGTCACACTGTAATAGCGGTAGAGCTGAAGAAATTTCGCTGGAGTATAAAGCTACAGAATACGAAAGAAAACATGAAGGATATAGTTGCAAAGAAAAGCAATGAAAAATGGCACATAAGGATAAAGACCATAGATTCAAGATTGTCAGATGTTTTGCGCAACCTCCCTGTCAGCGCCGAGGAAATTGACGAGCTCGCAGCAGTTTCAGAGAAGGAGAAGGCTTTACCTGTAATTGCTGTGGTGGCATCTGACAGTGCCGTATTGCTCTCCGCAAAGACATTCAAAGCGCTCAGTCCTTAGTCATTGAAAAACTACAAATGGCATGAATTCATATTTTACATACATATTGCGAAGCTTTGTTCACAATAGTAAAATAGTTGGTCTGCATGGCATTACTTTATGGACGCTAGATTAAGAACCATAATGAATTCCAAAATAGACGAAGTGATTCGCAGATCAAACGAAGTTCTTGCTATAACACAATCCCTTGGAAGCTTAGTAGATGATGAAGAAAAAGTTGCATTCGGGATAGCATTAGGAAGGGTATATAACGCATTTCATTATCAGACAAGGCGCGTTCTTAAACGTGATGCAACGGAGCAGGAATTCAGGGAATTCGTTGCCATGCTTTCTCCAAGGGCGGAAGAGATCAAACATTCGCTGCAGCTAGGCAAGCAGCATGCGCATCATGATTAGTAATTTCCAGAATTGGAAAATATTAAAATCTGGTAGAAGTTTTGTGGAAACAAAATTTAATCTGTTATATCGCGAGGTTAAAGACACAATATTATAAGTAAAATTATCACTACATGCTTGGTGCGGGAACATACCTTCCATCCAAACAATTTGATTGTGGGTTTTACAGTTTTGGCTGGTCTCTCCACGATTATGGCGTGGTACCTAACACTTTACATAATTGATGCTGGCTATGGTTATGAGGCAAACCCGTTCAGTTTCCTGATATATGATCAGCCTGCCTTAGCGCTAGCACGTAACTTGGCTCTCGTTGGGGTGGTTGGATATGTAGCATATCTGTACAGCAAGAAGACGAAGTTCGCATACGTTCCAATTCTTTTGGTAGCGTACGTATTTTTTACGGATTACATTCGCGATCTAACAAACATTTTGCTATCATTCAGCTTTTTTGGTTGATCCTACATAGATATTTATAGGAAATTATGAAAGTTGTCCTACATTGGATACGGACGAAACTCCTTCCAGGAGTAAAAAACCTGATTCTAAATCCGATCTTGCCTTGAACGCTAAGGGTAATGGGAAAGAAAATACACAAAAGGATTCCTCGAAAAAATTCATACCAGATGAAATTATGGATGTTTTACTGGAAGAAGTATCTTCTGTACGAGTCGTAGATACTCAGACGTATATCGCGGAAACTCAGGCCAGAGTCTGGAAGGCGCTTAAAAGAGGACTGCAGTTTGAGACCACGCTCGAACGTTCGAACAATTTTTTACGCAAACATGTTAATTCTAAGCTTAAGCTAGTTGTTCTTTATGCTGATCTGGTTGGCTCTACTAAGATGAGTACCACTCTACCTGTTGACAAACTGGCAACCATAATACAGACATTTTCGCAGGAGATGTCGTTTTCAATAAACAATTTTGACGGATATGTGCTAAAATATGTTGGTGATGCTGTAATAGCTTACTTCCCTGCCGATGTTAACTATTACATGGCCTGTGACACTGCTGTCAATTGCACAAGCTCGATGATAACAGTGCTTAGACAGGGAATAAACCCTGTGTTGAACCAGTATGATTATCCTGAGTTACATGTCAAGATAGGCATAGATGCAGGAGAGCATGCAGTGATCCAGTATGGACGCGATGAAAAGTCACATGTCGACATTTTGGGTTACAGCATAAGTATTGCATCGAAAATAACCGCGTTGGCAGAGCCTGACCAGGTGGTCATAAGCGAAGCTGTATACAACGGAATGCACCCATCGCTGAGAAAGAAATTTTCTGAACTGCAACTAGATCCTCAAACTTGGAATTATGTTGATGAGAACACTGGAAAGATATATCGTTTATACGCACTGAATGGATAAAGATATATGCATATTTCGCCCTTCTAGATAAAATGCGACCTGCATACTTCCTATTCTCGATTATGACAATATCTATTCTCGTCAGCCTGCCAACCTTTGATGCTTACAGTGCTGCGCAGATGATCAGAATAAACGAGGTAGAGTACAACCCCCCTGGTCCAGTGGCCGATAACCAATGGTTAGAACTCTATAATCAGGAACAAAATTTGCTGGACATTGGGGGTTGGTTAATCAAGAGTACCAAGCTTGGGAAAACGTATTCAATACCTGCAGGCTTTGTTATACTGCCAAATGATTACTTGGTCATACCTTTCAGTAGCACTATGTTCGCTCTCGGGAGCGAATCCGTTGTTCTTCTCACACCTGATTCTGTAGAAGTTGATCGAACTCCTGAATTTGATGATAATGCTGATGACGACCTGACATGGCAGCGCTTCCCTAATGGAATCGACACAGACACACCTGCGGATTGGCTATTTAGAAACTCAACTCACGGTGCTACTAACGGCTTTCCGGTGCAACGACAGAACTTTACACTTTCAACACCAATATTTATTGATATGAAGGGAGACAAAGTCGCGTCAGTTACAGCGGGACAGATGGCAGGTGTAAGATCCGAGATAATAAATCAATTCAGTACGGAACGCACATTTGCGTATATAGTCCAGATAAACGATGAAGATGGATTTACTGTGTTTCTTAGCTGGGTGGAGGATCTAGTCATTCTTCCCAACAGAACTCTAAAACCAGCAGTTTTCTGGTTGCCAGAAGAACAGGGAAATTTTCATGTTGAGGTGTTCGTTTGGCGAAGTATGGCCATTCCCGACCCACTTGTTTCACCAGAATCAGATGTGCTAAGAGTCGCTGGATAGGTTTTGTTAGTTTATAGTATAATTTATTTAAGTGTGACTGTTGCAGTCTTGACGTTGGATGCTAAATGAGTTCTAGTATTTTTCTGAATCCAAAATCGATAGCAGTGATAGGCGCGTCTGAAAGGACCGGAACAGTCGGTAAGGCCATCATATCAAATATCATGAACGGATACAAGGGCGAGATTTATCCCATAACACCTTCTAGCGAGACTGTGTTCGGTAGAAAGGCGTACAAGAGTGTGATGGATGTTCCTACAAACATCGATCTTGCCGTTGTTGTAACACCAAGCAAGATCGTGCCGGCTGTTATGGAAGAGTGTGGAAAGAAAAATGTTAAAGGTGCAATAATAATCACGGCAGGTTTCAAGGAAATTGGTGGCGAGGGCGAATCATTGCAGAAGCAGGTTGGAGAAATAAGCAAAAAGTATGGGATTAGGATCATAGGTCCGAACTGTCTTGGTGTTATGAACTTAGCACCACAGACGATGATGAATTCCACGTTTTTGAAGGTAACTCCAAAGACAGGAAATATAGCACTTGTATCTCAGAGCGGTGCTATATGTGCCGCGCTGGTTGAAGATGCAATTGCTCAGGACATAGGATTTTCAAGTGTGATAAGCATGGGTAACAAAGTGGATATGAATGAAAATGATATTCTTGAAATGTTGTTTGATGATGAACAGACCAAGGTCGTTGTCATGTATCTGGAGGACCTTGCAGATGGAAGGAAGTTCATAGATATTTGCAGGAAAATGACGAAAGAAACAGAGATCAAGAAGCCTGTCTTAGTATTGAAAGCAGGACGTACTCCTGAAGGTGCAAGAGCAGCTATGTCACACACTGGTGCACTTATGGGATCCGATGAAGTATACGATGCAATATTTACGCAGGCAGGTGCGATCAGAGTGGATACGATGCAGGAGCTCTTTGATTATGCAACAGCGTTTGCAAAACAACCACTTCCGGGAGATGGCGTGGTTATAGTGACCAATGCGGGTGGTCCTGGCATACTATCAACGGATGCGCTTTCGAAACATGGAATAAAGATGGCAAATATCGAAGACATAAGACCAACGATCGATGCCGTCATACCAACATATGGTTCTTCGCGGAATCCTGTAGATATTGTTGGAGATGCTGACTACAACAGGTTCGAGAAGGTTCTTTCGTTGGTGCTTGACCATCTAAATGTTGGTGCTGCGGTTGTCATGTGCACTCCATCCGCAACTCTTGACTACGACGGTCTTGCGCGTGTTGTAGTAAAGATGTCAAAAGCAAAGACCAAGACCATACTTGCAAGTTTGATGGGCCTTGCTGAAGGGGTAGAGAACAGGAAGATCATGTCGGAAGGCGGTGTACCGTATTACCTCTATGCAGAACTTGCCATAAGAGCATTGAAATCCATGTATGACTATAGATCTTGGATAAACACACCTAAGAGCGACGTCAGATCGTTCAAGGTGGATAGGGAAAGAGTAAGAGAGATCTTCGATGATGTCAGAAAGCAGAACCGAAGCCACTTGATTGAAGAAGAAGGCTACGAGATTCTGAAGGCATACGGTTTTCCAGTTCCAGCAAGTATCTTGGCAAAAGATGAAAACGATTGCGTAAAGGCGGCGCAGAAGATAGGATATCCCCTTGTTATGAAGATAGCTTCTCCAGACATTATTCACAAGTCCGATGCTGGAGGTGTGAAGGTAGGGTTGAAGAACGATGATGAGGTTAGAAACGCATACAAGACCATAGTTGCAAATGCTAAAAACTACAAATCAGATGCGAAGATAATGGGCGTACTTGTGCAAGAGATGGTAAAAGGAGGTAAGGAGACGATAATTGGTGCAAAGCAAGATCCTAAGTTCGGTCCTCTAGTAATGTTTGGCATGGGCGGTATCTATGTCGAAGTGTTGAAAGATGTAGTATTCAGGCTTGCGCCCATAAACGGATACGAAGCTAACAGCATGGTAGCATCAGTAAGAACTAGCAAGATTTTGCGCGGCGTAAGAGGAGAAAGGCCTTCAGATATCAACGCACTCGTTGAATGTCTTCAAAGACTTTCACAGCTGGTTACTGATTTTCCGGAGATAACGGAGTTTGATATGAACCCGTTGCTTGTTATGGAAGAGGGTAAGGGTTGCAAGTCAGTTGATGTAAGAATAGGGCTGAAAGACGGGGGCGCGAAATAAACAGATTTGCAAATTGCTTCAGTAGGCTTATATATTATTAACAAATATTAGTGATTGTATGCCGATAACGACGAGCGCCGAATATATCCAAAGTTTGAGGGGGCGCAATCTTACGGTCTATCTCTTCGGAGAGCAGGTTAAAGAACCTGTAGACCATCCTATGATCAGACCTTCGATAAATGCAGTTGCAGAAACATACGATTTGGCAAACAGAGAACCTGAGCTTGCTACAGCCCATTCTTCTCTTACTGGAAAGCAGGTGAACAGATTTCTGCATATAACTGAAAGCCGAGATGATTTGGTTCTACAGAATAAAATGCAGCGAAAGCTGGGACAATTGACTGGTACATGCTTCCAGCGTTGTGTGGGTATGGATGCTCTCAACGCATTGTATTCTGTTACCTATGATATGGATCAGAAACATCATACAAATTACCACCAGCGATTGATCGACTTCATAAAGTATGTGCAGGAAGAGAATCTCATCATCGGTGGAGCGATGACAGATCCAAAGGGGGATCGTAGCAAGGGACCATCTGAGCAAGAAGACCCAGATGTCTTTGTACACGTGGTGGAGAAGAGAAATGATGGTATAGTAATCAAAGGTGCCAAGGCTCACCAGACTGGTGTGGTAAACTCGCACTGGATGATTGTTATGCCCACTCTGAGGCTTACCCCACACGACAAGGACTATGCAGTTGTATGTGCTGTACCTGTTGATGCCCCAGGGCTGACCTATATTTATGGTCGCCAGTCCTGCGATTCAAGAAGCATGGAAGGCGGTGATATAGATCAAGGGAATGCAATGTACAGTGGCCAAGAAGCGCTAGTTGTTATTGATAATGTATTTGTGCCTTGGAAGTATGTCTTCATGTTCGGAGAGACAGAGTTTGCAGCGCCATTGGTAGAGAAATTCACAACCTATCACAGAAGAAGTTACGTCTGCAAAACTGGTGTGGCTGATGTTCTGATAGGGGCCGCAGCTGCGATAGCAGACTACAATGGGGTGCCAGAGGCAACTCATATCAGAGACAAGTTGGCTGAGATGACATTTCTTAATGAAACAATCTACGGTGCAGGTATATCGTCCTCACAAGAGGCCTATCAGCTTGAAGCTGGTAATTGGCTGAACGATGATATGTTAGCAAATGTTTGTAAGCACCACGTAACAAAGTTACCGTATGAAATTGGTCGCTTGGCACAGGATCTTGCGGGCGGTGCAGTAGTAACGTTGCCTTCTGAGAAGGACTTCAAGAGTCCAGTAACTGGGCCATTGTTGAAGAAGTACTTGAAGGGACGTAAAGGAGTTGATCCAGAGAACAGAGTGCGTATCTTACGTCTTATAGAGAATATGACATTGGGTCGCAATGCAGTTGCCTTCTTGACAGAGTCAATGCATGGTGCCGGTTCACCACAGGCACAGAGAATACAGATAGCCCGCCAGATGCAACTTGGGTATAAGAAGAAACTTGCTAAAAGAATCGCTGGAGTGAAAGAAGACGAAGAGCCTGAAGAGCTTTCTACAGAGCAACAAGAATATTTCGACAGAATATTTGATTTAAAGAAACACAAATCTAACAAAACTCTTCAATAGGAAGAATGCAAAGTAGATTCAGTTATGTACTTCAAACCAGTTTACTGCCGCACTGCTCGCAGAATCTTGAATCCTGTCTGTTGAAAAATCCACACTTGTTACACTTTCCAGAAATCACATCCGTAGGCTGTTTGGCTGTTTCTTCTGCCTTTAGAAATACAACGTCGCCTATCTTCGATATCTGTTCCCAAGGAACCTCTCTCTCACCATGCTCCGTTGTGGATATGACTATCACTATCTTCGTCTTGTTATCCCTCAATCCTATGTCCTTTACAGTTCCTAGGAGAGAAGCATCGTCATCAAAAACGCTCCTTCCAACAAGTTTCCGTATGGCTATAAAACCCTCTTTTGAATATAGATCAGCTTCAGATCGGGTATCTGGAGAGGACTGTACCTCGCCTTGTTCGGCAAATTTCTTGTACTGCGCAATCAACGACCCGCATTTTTTACACAAATATTCACCCTGCTCTGATAGTGTATAACCCTTGGCAACTTCTTGGTTCACCTTCTCATACTTTATTTCTGGGGCTCCTTCGTAATCCTTGTTACAGTTTTTGCAGTAATACTTTAAGATCCTGCTCTTGTCAATTCTGCCCAAAGCGCCAAGAAACAGATCAGGTCCTCCAAGTCTGGCTTTCTTCATTTCATGTTCAGTCAAATTCGCGACGACGTGTCCACCGGAACCTTTGAGCGTCCTTGTTTCAAGCTCGCTCATACATCTAGTCAGTGCAAAACTTACTTAAAAATTGATCAATGTGACCAATTGTATTAAAGAGAATCAACATATATAGGGAACTTGATTATTGTCTGTGGTGATATAAAATGGCAAATGTGCAAATAACATCTTCAAAAACTTGGGGCAAAGATGTGTCAGAGTCTCAGCTGCCAGTTCTTGTAGACTTTTGGGCAGAATGGTGTGGTCCATGCAGAATGGTCTCGCCAGTAGTCGAAGATCTAGCAAGAGAGTACGACGGAAAGGTAAGGTTTCTCAAACTCAACGTGGATGAGAACCAAGACATAGCTGCCAAGTACGAGATATTCAGTATACCATCGCTCTATATATTCAAGGGTGAAAAAATAATCGGAAAGCATATAGGTGCAACGTCGAAGGATGTTTTGAAGAAATTTGTAGAAAAGTCGTTGCAGAACGCTTAACAGCGTTCCAATGCAAATTTTTTCTAATTCCTAATTTTGAATTCATTCAGCGTGTTATATAGAATAAAGAGCCTAAAGTATAAATTTGAAATATATTCTAGCTCAAGCGTAGAGGAAATATGCAATATCTAGATGACGTATGGATCAAGTTTGCCATAATAGGAGGCCTCTTTGCTGCTTTCTTCATCTTTGCTAAGCTCAAGGACTAGTTAACTAAAGTCCTGAAGTATCGTGTAGATAGCGGGGCTTCAAATTTCAAATTTTAAATAGTTTATGCGGATGAGATATGCTATATGGGAGAACTAGGTTATGGCACACGAGGACCGCTGGTAGGGAAACTCAAAGAGCTTCTTGCCGATATCCAGACAACTTACGAATCATTTCTGGACGCTCAAACGCTATACCAGCAAGGGAAGCTTGGTGAGAGAGAATTCTTTGCCAAGTCGGGGGAATTTCTCAAGGCATTGTCTTCGCTAACTTTCCTAAATGTCAAGGTCATCCTTGAGCTTGACGCAGCTATAGCAAAAGAAGATACTTCAAGGAAACCTGGTACATTTACGACTCCATCCGCTACTTTCACGCCAGATATGATGAGCAAGGCATCAACACCTATGTATAGGCCTGTAGAAGCTGCAGACGCAAAGTTTTGCATACAGTGCAACGCTAAGATTACTAAAGGGGCAAAGTTCTGCACAAAATGCGGAACGCCTCAGAGCTAGCATTTTGGCATGGAAAAAGATATACAGCTTCTTTCTTAAGATCAAAACATGAAAGTATTCAATGGTAAGGCAGCAGCAGAACAATACATGTCAAGTCATACACTTACATATTCCACACCAGAAATGACACTGAAGAAATTTGCTTACTGGCTAGGAGATCTTGTTGACGTTGATTGCAACATGGAGAGCAGCAAGTGTCCAAACGAAGACGGTCTGCATCCTAAGCACAGGTTGCCTAGGTTGATGCTTTACGTAGAAACCAAGGACATTCCGTACACAGTTGATAAGGAAGATGTAGATGAAAACGCGTTCAAACCATCTGGGGCAGTTTCGACTTTCTATAATGTAAAGAAGTTACACCCTGAAACGGTTGAGCGGGGAAGCGAGGAAGCTAAGTTTTGTTTCGAATGTGGTGCAAAGATCTCCAACACAACCAGATTCTGCCCGCAATGCGGAACGGATCAGCAAAAGTAAACTATGCCGTTCTGTTCGTGGACTTCACCTCTGCTGGCATATTATCCTGTCTAGTCATCGCAATTCTCCCGATTGATTTTAACGATTAATAGTGCAAAAGCAGAACTTGGTCAGCAATACACCGACAAATTTCCAGCCTTGTAGAGCGATTTAAAGTGTGAGGGCACCTCAGTTCAGCTTGGTGGAGGTAGTGGCAAAAAATTGACTCCGTACTTACTTGTGATCGAGTTGACCTTTTCAATATCGGGTGGCCCTGGCGGAAGCCTGCTAATTTCCTCAAACACTTTCTCCATCCCTCCAGGTACCAAAATTATGAGGGTCTTGCCTGGACTATTTCCTATGTTCCTAAAGGCGTGCGGTATCTTTCTTGGAAGAGCGACTAGTGCGCCTTTTTCAGCTTTGAATACACGTTCACCGCACCTGAATTCGAACTCCCCTTCCAGTACATAAAACATCTCGTCTTCACGATCGTGTATATGAGGCGGCGCTCCACCTCCTGAAGGAGTAACATCCTCACAGACCGAATAAGCACCGTTCGTGCTTTCAGCAGGTACTTTGATCGTGATAGTGTCCATGAACACTTGGTAACGCTTTCCCCCATCAGGTGAGATGAAAGATGGATCCTGAGTTGGTACAGTCATTGTTACCGCAACCACAGTTTCTTATTTAATCTTTCTCAATATTACCAATAGAGAAAATAATTTAGATAGAATTATTTATTTCAATATTGTTACGAACAGATTATCCATTAACTTCGGCTAATGGATAGGGTCTATTTGATGGCATTTGAGGTATCTTTACAGCCAAAAATACATCAAATCTTACAAATTAATAGTGCAAAATTAATTATGGTCATACTGTGAAGAGTGCGAAGGGCCGGTAGTTCAGTGGTAGTAATGCTCGCTTCGCAAGCGAGAGGTCGCGGGTTCAACTCCCGCCCGGTCCACCTGATCCTAGACAACGAGTGCAAATGTGAAACTAGATGTAACCTTAAATTATGGTAGAATTATTCTGCCTTGTGCGAAGAGAACGGGCTGCTAAGGTCGATAGAAGAAAGCGAAGATCACAGCTTATCTCGATAGGAATCATCGCAGCAGTGGCTGCTGCGGTAGCCTACGGAGTTTATAGTTATGCGATCAGCCCACCTCCCGAAGCGGGCTTCGGAGCTCTAGGCTCGACACATATTCATTCTGCGTTTAAGCTCTTCATACATGATCAGGCAATCGATTTCTCCCAACCAAAGTATCAGGTAAAGAGCCAGCTTGTGCATTTTGAGAATGGTGACGGAGATACCATACATACGCATGCAACTCGTGTTCACATAGACTACCTCTTCAAAACATTGGGTATAACGTTCACCAGCGAATGTCTTACTATGGATAATGGAGACAAGTACTGCAATGATGGTGCGAGCACTTTGAAATTCTATGTAAATGGTGTTAGAAACAGCATGTATGACAAGTATGAGATGAAGGATAACGATAAGATCCTGCTAAGTTATGGTTCTGAAGGACAAGGACAGATAGATGCCCAACTGAAGGCCGTTGATGATTTAGCCATCAGGACATAAGTAGTATCTTTGATCATGTATGTGCCGCATGTTACACAACAATCCTTAACATTTTCCATCCCATAGCCAGCTTGATGCAAAAACTCAACGTTCTTGCTGCAGTATCATTAAGCGCGTTATTGTTCTTCAGCACGATTGCTGTTTCTAATGCACAGTTTGAGGACGAAGAAATAGTCAAGGTCAGAGCGAAGCAAGGCAAAACCTTGGTTATGATACTAGTCAGGAATTCTGACGATTTCGGGATCGATATTTACGGTTTCACGCTGACTCTAACAAATGGCGACATTAGAGGCTTCAAAGGACCGAAGACTTGGGAAGCTGAACGCGACGGCACAAATCCAAACGCGATAAAATTCTCTACCAGAGATGATCCTATGCTGCCAGGAAAGGGAAAGCTCTTCAGATTTATTACTACTACGAATAGCGCATCGTTTGAATGGATGGCTCTTGATGAAGATGGCGAAGAGTTCGACAGTGGCACAGTTAGCAGTTCATCCAGAATTTCGACAATGGAAAAGCCAGCACCTACGCCATCTCGTCCTAGTACAACGTCTGAGCGTGTTGCCGTACTGTCAGTAAGTCCGGAAAAAACCATGCCAGGCTCTATGATCAAGATAGCAGGCAAAGGATTTGCACCAAATTCCGCAGTGGAGCTAATGCTTGATGAGGCTGGTCTTGTGAAAGTGGAAACAGATGCCAATGGTTATTTCGTAACAGAAGCAACTATTCCTGAGATTAATCTTGGCATGCATAAGATATGGGGAAAAGACGCTTTGAACAATTTTGCTAGCGTAGCAATAGTGATCGGTGAGCATGAAGAAACTCAACGTCCGCAGAAAACTTCCGTAGAGCTTGGCGTCAAGACGGAGAGCGATCATTACTTGCTTGGTGAAACTGTTGTGATAGTTGGGTATGGAACGCCTGACAGCACTGTTGAACTTCAAGTCATGAATCCAGGTAATAATGCAATCTTTAGGGAGAAAGTTAATACTGATAGTAAAGGTATGTTTGGTGTAAAGATGCAGCTCGGTTCAGATGCGACGGTTGGCACATACATTGTGTATGCAAAGCAGGAAGAACACGAAGCAAAGTCTAGGTTCATGGTTATGTCCCGAGACAAGCCAGTGATCGTTCCGCAGGTATTGAGCATCAATACAGAACAAGATCGTTACCATGAAGGTGATAACGTAGTGGTATATGGAAAGGCGACCGCTGGTAACATCGTAGGCATATTCGTTATGAGCAGTAACAATTATGTAATTTTCAAGGGAGAGGTGAAAGTCTCCACAGACGGCTCGTACAAAACCATGTTTGCTCTGAAGGGAGTTAGAGATGGAACCTATATAGCGACTGCGCATCTAGGAGGTAGCAGTGCGAGTACCAAGTTCTTAGTTGGTTCAACTGAGATAAGAGATCTCAAGGTCGACACAGATAGCGATGCATACAAGTTAGGGCAGATCGTCACGATCTTTGGAGGAAACGCTCAGCCCGAGATGAGGATTGAATTAGCCATATCTTATTCAGCAGCATACAATGCAGACATAGCTGCCAGCAGCGCACCATTGTACAAGGATGTACTTGTGCCCAATTCTGACGGTTCGTTCAAGACAACGTATAGCCTTGACGATGTTAAGGCAGGGACTTACATAGTAATGGTGATGCAGGACGGGGTCAGTGCTATGGCGAGATTTGTCGTGGAAGTCTAGTCTTTTCGAAGAGATGCTGTGACGGAAAATCATGATCATAATTACTTAGTATCGTCTGTAACGCACTTGGTTTTTCGGTTTCGACATAAGCCTTAATGCTATTCTAATATCCACAGCAACCACTGAAGCCGTTGCCGCTATTATTGCCCATGCGATCAACTCGAAAGTCGACATTTGGCACCATATTCTTTCTAATCATATTAAGCATGAGTGTGAACTTAGCATTACTAACAGATCTTGCTGTCCGTGATCAGAACTCAAATGCTTTTGTACTTCTGCTCCATCTTCTTGTACTTTGGCAGGTCAACTAGTTTGTTAAATTCTTCGAACGTTACCATTCTATCCATGAAAGATTTTGTAATTCCTTTGGTTTTCAATGCACTGAATGCCTCCTGTATGGCATAGGTAGTGGCAAATAGCGCAGTTAGCGGAAATACTACGAGTCTGAAACCTATTTTTCTTAACTCTTCTGCAGAAAGCAGCGGCGTTTTGCCTCCCTCCATCATATTCGCAACCAGAGGCGCATCAACAGATTTGCCTATTTTCTTCAGATCATCTACTGTACGTGGCGCTTCAATGAATACAGCATCTGCACCTGCCTTTCTGTATTCTCTTCCTCTCCTGATGGCTTCATCAAGGCCTAATGGTTCTATAGCATCGGTTCTTGCAACTATTACAAACTCCTTGTTCTTTGCTTCAACTGCAGCCTTTAGTTTTGGTAGATAATCGTCTATTGGAACTACCTGCTTGCCAGTCATATGGCCACATCTCTTAGGCCATACTTGGTCTTCAAGGAATACACCTGCAGCGCCTGCCTTCTCCAAATCTCTTATAAGCCTCCAAACCGTGAGAGGATTTCCATATCCCGTGTCAACATCTACTATCAAAGGTATTGAGATTGCTCTTACAATCTTTCTTGCCTGTTCAACCGTTTCTCCGGCATTTAGAAATCCATAATCGGGCATTCCTAGTATTCCGGCAGATACACTGTATCCTGATTGGAAGACAACTTCGAATCCTAGCTGTTCGGCAATTCTGGCGCTCAGGGCATCATAAACTCCTGGCATGACTATGATCCTTTTCTTGTCCTGCAGCTTTTTGAATAATGATTGTTTCATGCGTTCATTGGTTGCAGAGAAATTATTTAACCTTATCATAATTCTGTTGATAAATCATTATAGCCATGGTTTGTACTTAATTATCTGGAAAACTCTTCATTACGAATGCAGAAACTATTGTAGAGGCTTGATTTCCACTAGCAATGAAGATAGGGGTTCATATCCTAGGATGGTCATAGTTAGATGAATTAGTAGAAAACTCCATGCAGCACCTTGGATCAAATCCGAGGTCTTATGCAGGCGTGTTGTGTTAATCTTATTGCTGAGCGGCTGCAATATGAATGCAATAACTACCAATACTAAAGACATGATAGTTGCAACGTATGCCGCCTGTTCTTTAGCCAACAGATCCAGTTGAATTTGAGTTTGCGGAACAATAATTTGCAAGATGTACGTAACTGTTATTCCATGTGCAGCAACAATCAAGCCTATTCCTATTATAACTCCAAGCCAGAAACTATCCAAATTTCTCTTCCTTTCTGTGTTCTAGCATAATTATTTAACTTTATATCAAGTCGTAGTGGTCTTAGGCTGAATGACATTCGATATTGCCATAGTGAATGCTAGGATTGTAATGCCAAAGGTTGGCATTGTTAACACCAACATTGCAATCAAAGAGGGGAAGATCAGCGAGTTCACTCCAGATGAGATACAGGCAGATCGAATGATAGATGCTGAAGGTCTATACGTTCTACCCGGAGCAATAGATCCTCACGTGCATTATGGCGTTTACACACCGATAGACAAGGCTGCAGAGAGCGAATCCAGATCAGCCGCTATTGGGGGTGTTACTACCATGATGAGAATGTTCAGACTATACGGGTCGTATAAACAGAAGCTAAAAGACCACCTTGACGCAAGCAAAAAATCACATCTGATCGATTATTCATATCACGCGTCTATTCTGAGGCCCGAACATGTAGATGAAATTCCTCACTGCATAAACAATGGGATAACATCGTTCAAGCTTTACATGAATCTAAAGGGGGAAATAGGCACCATATACATGGATATGGAGCCATATACAAACAAAATGATTTCTGGAAGTGTCAATACAGATGATTCACTAATGCAGTCAACTATTAGAACAGTGGCCGCTCGTAATGCTATAGTAATGATACATGCAGAAGACCCTGATGTATGTGCCAGAGAAATGGCCAAGGGAAAGACTGACGGTAAGAATGGTTTACAGGCATGGTCGGAGTGCAGGCCAAGCAAATCAGAACATGACAGCATCGCAAAAGTATCTGCATGGGCAAGACAGGACAAATGCACGCTCTACTTGCCCCATATCGGTTCTTCGCAAGCAATTGATTCTATAATCAGCGAAAGAAAGAATGGTGCGAACATACTAGTCGAAACATGTCCGCACTACCTTACACACTCAACAGATTTTCAGAACATTAGAGGAAAAGTTGTACCTCCAATAAGAAGCAAGGAAGATGTGGCTAGGATGTGGCAAGCAATTAAAGATCATACTATAAACTGTATTGGAACAGATCATGTTGCAAATAGATTGGATATGAAGATGGGCGATGGCGACCTGTGGTCAGCCCTGTCAGGTTTTCCAGGCATAGCAACCATGATACCAGTATTGTTGAGCGAAGGAGTAAACAAAGGAAGAATAAGCATTGAGAGGGTAGCTGAACTAACCAGTTTCAACACAGCAGAGATATTTGGTATGTTTCCGAAGAAAGGTACGATAGCAATAGACTCTGATGCAGATCTTGTGCTAGTGGATCTGAACAAGGAACAGAAGGTTACTCCGGAACTCTTACAATCATACTCAGACTATACAGTATACGATGGAATGACACTCAAGGGATGGCCCATATTGACAATGGTGAGAGGGCAGGTAGTTATGGAACATGGAGAGGTAATTGGTAAACCCGGTTATGGCGAATATATTCCAAGGAAACCCAAATCACATGGTAGCTAGACTTTCCTCGTAACCGCACTTGTTGCACCTGTAGGTCATGTTTCTTCCCATCGGAAAGAGTTCCATTTCCGTACCGCACTTTGGACACTTCTTTGTATTACCTTGCGATTCCATAGTCGATAGATTATAGTATCTATGATTTAAGTGCAAAGGCATTGAAAGTCAATTAAGGCACAGATAGCTCATGATATGAAAATACAATACAATCTTGTGAAACCACATATGTCATTGAATGGACAGACGCCAACACAGGCAACGATGAATAATTTAGAGTTGGGTAAGAATAATGGTTAACACTAATCAGAACTCCACTAAAACAATGAAAATTCTTATGCACCCTCATCAGGCTTTCTTTTTGATCTAGTTTGAAGTTCTTCCGGTGAGGGGATACGACCGAATAGTTTCTCATATTCAATAATCTTGATCCCTAACCAATTATGCACGGCCTTCATCTGCAACGGATCTATTATTAGCTCGACCTCAACAGTTCGCTTAACGGTTGCCCTTGCTGCATTGATAGGTTCAGACTGAAGCACCTTCGCAACCCTTCTCTCTTCAGAATATACTGCAGCTTCAAGACCGCCAGGCAGTATACCTCCAAACATACCAGCTACATTGATACGTTTGTACGTAGGAGAATACTCGCTTTCAATCTCTGGTATTCCAGACATGAGTGAGAGAAATGTAGTTTTGCTTAATATACTTTCAGCGATTGTCTCTGACAACAGTTACATACATTTTATAAGGAAGCTATCATAGGTATTGATCATGAGCACACGATATGCGGAGAGTATTAGCGGTTATGTAAAGAAGGCAGATCTAGATTTAGTAACACTCTCCGAATTCCATGGATCTTTTACAGCCACGGTAGTAGAGCTGACAGCGGAAGAAAGGGAACAGATCAAGCAAAGCAGAGATAACATAGCCAGTGGTCACAGCCAAAGATTCAGGAATGTTGAAGAATATTTAAACGCGCTTGATGAAGATACCGGCTAGTTGTCAAGCAAACCGCAATGGCAGATTGAAGAGCCGCACAACATTAGAAAAATATTCAAAAGACTAGGCCAGCCTGAGAAAGATCAATATCGTTCTGCAATTCGCACACTTGCTACTACACAAGACCCTAAAGATCATGGAGAGTACAAGAAAAGCCTAGGCTGCTTTACCTATGATATTACTAGTTCGTTTAGAATGACATTTGATATTGATTATGTAAACCGAATTATCTACATCCTAAGTATAGATGATCATAAAGGAACGTATGGTAAAGATTAACACCCTACATCAGCAAATACCGTGCTTCTATCACTTGTGAATATAGATTTTAGACCGATTATTTCTTGTGGCATTCGCACTGACAGTTCGTTTTACCAAAACACTGGTCATGCAAATCTATAAAACATTCCAAACTTACCTTCTCCTCCAGAAACTTGAACAGATCGCGGTATACTTGTGTATTGATATCTACTCTTGAAACAGGCTCCGGTTCCTTTGGTTTTACCTTCTCCTTCTTTGGTTCTTGTTTTGTTTTCTTTGCCTTTATGCCAATTTTTTTGATTTTTTTTGACATATCAACACCCTAACTATTTACGGAGTCAAAACCTCTACTGTACCATTTTTCTTTGCCTTGTAATATTTATTCGCGTGTTTGCTAAAGAGGCCAACTTCCATAACGCCGGCAATGTTCTTAAGTTCAAGCTCCATCTTAGCAACATCGTTTAATTTCTTGAAAGCCGTGTCAAGTATCAAGTTACCATTCTCCGTGATGAACGGATATCCTTTTTCAAGACTCCTTACATTTGGTTGGGCACCCATACTCTTCAACTTTTCCGCAACATGAGTTCTTGCGTATGGAATGACCTCTATTGGCACAGATCTGGTCAAGATATCAACATACTTGCTCTCATCTGCAAGTATGATCGTCTGTTTTGATGCATGTATCAAAACCTTCTCCCGCAACAATGCTCCTCCTCCGCCCTTGATCATGTTAAATTTTGCATCTATCTGATCCGCACCATCGAAAACTATGTCTGTAGAAGGAATAAGCGTTTCATCGGCAATCTTAAATCCCAAAGCTTCAGCTTCGAGTTTTATCTGCAATGATGTTGGTATAACTTGAATATTCAGTTTGTCATCCTTAACATGTTTTGCAAGCGCCTTGACAAACATAGAAACAGTGCTTCCAGAACCCAAGCCGACTATTGTATTGTTCTTTACGTGACTTACTGCCTTTATAGCCATGCTCTGCAGGGCATCAGTAGAACCCAATTATTCAACCTCAGCTTGCTCCAACCTAGACAACGTTTGCATTATCTGTTTCTTTATTTCGTCTAGGCTGGCATCGCTTTCGGTTGTTTCTGTAGCATCTATAGTTGTAACCTGTTCAACTTTCTTTTGAACTGTAGGTTTCTCTTCCTTCCTTTCTACGTTAGAGACCGTAGGTCTTTGCCCTACATTATTGTTCATCCTCCCCGCTAAATCGTCAAGTTTGGCGTTTATCTGGACCATCCTCTGATCCACGATGTTGATCAGATCGCTTTTGAACGAACTGACATCTCTACCATTAAAACGCGGATTAATATCAGGGCTGAAAGCATGAAGCTGCTGCCTATATCTTGCCAGCAGCTTCTCTCTTTCATTGCTAGTAATCCTTCCGGCACGCTCATAATCATAAACGCGTCTCATTGCTTCGTAAACTATATTCCTCTCTAGTTCAACATTACCGTAATCATAACGCATAACACCTTCATTATGCCTTGATTTGGTATTCATGTGTGATACTTTGTCTATCGCTATGGCCGTGAAGACGCCTGCTACTGAACCTGCGGCAAGAACGATTTCGCTCATGGCTCTTACTTGCTCCTTATGAAGGCATACTTTCTCATTCTAGGATTTGGATAGCCACAGTTGGAGCAGCGCTTCCTTCTGAGATGATATGAATTATTCCCACACCGCCTGCACTTAATGTGCACCCTCCCTCTTGTGAAATTACCCATCGAGGAAGTGCCCTTGGTCATGTGCTATCACTTTGGAGGTGGCGGAGAAATTATTACTACATTATCTCCTCTTACGACTATAGTTCCAAGATTGTTGCTCTTACCTTCGTCTAGGATCTCTTCCGCCTCTTCCAGCAGGAGGTTCATATGCTGGTCAAAACCTTGCAGTGTGCCCCTGATAACCTTGCCGCCTTTCATCTTTATCAGCACAACCCTACCAAGGCTCTCGTCCAGTACCTTAACAGCCATATCTACTGACAATCTAATATCACTAGTACCCATTCAGTCTAGATCTATATTAAAATAACGAAGTCCATTTTATGCTACAACCCGCAACACAAGATTGACTCGTTATCTGCTCTTGCCTTTAAATACCGTTCTATGGACTTTTTCTACGTCTTTTATCACATCTGCAAGTCTTTTGCTTATTTGGTCAAGCATGACTTTGCCTTTTCTACTGTTCGCATTTTTGGGGTTGCCCCAGACACCACTATTGGCGAGCTTGGGGAAGGATGATGGAAGCATAGATATTTTGGAAAGTACCAACTTCTTATCGCTCTTTAAACTTCCGATCTTTACAGATCCACCTTTAGCATTTTTCATGTTTACTAGATCGGGTCTGACTGCAAGCATGAGCGAAGTTTCGTTTGCGTCAGCATGACCTATTTCGTTATGTACGAGCCAGTATGATAGACTGTAGACAAGTGTACCCCTTGGCACTCTATCCATCATCTTTTGCACCGTAGATGCCAGCGCCGCGTCATTACCATAATGTGCGTTTAACAAGATGATCCTGTTTATGCCATTTTCCACAAGAGACTCACATACGTCACCTATCATAGTGGTAAACGTCTCGTTCCTCAAGCTTACATTAAAGAGCGGCTTGTGTTCCCTTGATACACCATAATAAACACAAGGGAGAACAAAGGCATCCACCAACACAGAAACACGTTTCGCAATTTCTTCAGCTAGAATCGCATCTGTTGCAACAGGTAAGTGAGAACCGTGTTGTTCCAGCGAGCCTATAGGTACTATTGCCCGTTTGTGACCCTTCTTGACGGATCTTCGAATATCTGGGTCAATTGCCTCTGAAATGATTGGCATATGCTAGCAATGGTATAGGTTCTTATGAACTTAATCTCATTGTCTTTGACCTGCTTCCCCTCTGCTTTGGCAGTTTCTTGAAATGAACCTTGCCCCAGTACACCTCAAGTTTGTTCTCAAGGTAGAGTTTGACAGCGTTGAGAAGCGTCATTGCTTCCAGCTGCTGACCCTTCTTCTTCATACAATTCAGATCTTCGTTGGGTTCTACCCTGAACGACTCCTGCCATATTATTGGTCCTTTATCCAGATCTTCCGTAACAAAGTGTGCTGTGCAACCAACTATCTGCGCCCCTCTTTCATATGCCTGAACATACGCATAGGCTCCAGAAAACGCTGGCAGTAGCGACGGGTGTATGTTTATTATTCTACTTGGATAACGCCATACAAAATTTGGAGAAAGTATTCGCATATACCTTGCAAGAACAATAAAGTCTATATCGAATCGTTCAACGAGTTTAAGGATCTGTTCCTCGGCTGTTGTCTGATCCTTATGGCTGACCGAAAAGAATGGTATACCGCGCTTTTTTGCCAATGGTTTTAACGAATTCTCGCTTCCTACAATCAGTGGGATGTTTACTCTGATGTCACCTTTCCTTCTAGCATCCAAGATTGTCTCCAAGCAGTGCGGTTCCTTAGTGACCAGAATTGCCATATTCTTCGGCCTTGTGGGCTCATCAAAGTGCACTTTGATCTCCATACCCAGCTTTCTTCCAAGTTTCTGAATTCTGGTACGAAATTCGTCTTCCTTCAATCTCTTCCTCTGGAAAGATGCTTCCAGTTGCATACCAAACAATCCCCTGATAACGTTCTGGTTTATTTTTTCGATATTCCCCTGACTTTCAAAGATGTAGTTTGTAACTCCAGCAACTACACCCTTCCTATCAGGACCTACTACTGTTATTTCTGCCAATATTCTGCTATTCCTTACCATAGTCAGGCATCTATGGGATCAATATTTAAATATACATAAAGAGATAATACGTTGGAAGGTATAGAGTGAAGTCCGATTTGAAATTAACATCTGGTAAGGCGTCATTTTTTGACGCAGATATCGAAGGTTAATGTATCATGCGGGTCAGTCTTTCAGTTCTTGGTGTTTTTGCTCATGACTCAATACCATGAGGTATAGTTAGTAATGAAGGCGAACAGAGCTAGACACGACTTCGACTATAACAAACCAGTTGCAGTTTGCAGCACGTGTTCAACAATTGCGAGCTGGCATTGTTACGACTGCAACAAGGACTTTTGCATGACGCACTACAATGAGCATAAAGCCAACAATACCTGCAATAATGAACCCAAAAAGTAACTAAACGACTTTAAAACCAATAACGAAGACTTGTGTGTTAGGCTGCCATGAGCCGTAACTATCTATCCAGATCCGTTTGAACTCATTCAATGATCTGCAGCCTTCCTTCTTTAGTCCCTCATTGTTTATGTTTCCAAGTCTTTCTTTTCTTATGTAAGCTATCTTGACAGTGGCAAATATGCTATCGTTCCTGAAGTTAGTTTTTACCTTATAATTATTTCCAACTTTAACAAAACATCGTTTCCATAACCGCCTTGTCTCTGTTTTTGTTCCATTAAGTATAGGTTCAACAAGGCAAGGTTTGAAGAGCATACGCAGGAATAAAACTTCTTCCATGTAAACTCTGTGCACATGTTTTGAACACTATAGTATAGAAACTAAAATAGATAGTATATAGTATAATCAACCTAATGGATTCCTGCAACACAAAGCCAAGGAAGTATGACAAACCATTCGAAGATTACAGGCAAGCAGCACGCAAAGTGACAGATAAGCTAAAGCAGGAGATAGAGAAAGTAGGCAGCGTAACATGGGACAAGGTCTTGGAAGCTGCGGATCGAGATGAAGTGGTTTACAAACTTACGCTAAAGTACCTGAGGCAGGACGGATACGACATAGGCAACAACAAACAACCGTTTGTGCGGAAGCCAGAAACAGGAAAGATATTTTAGTTCTGTTTCATCAGCAACCTTATGTCAGACCTATACTTCGAGATATCCCTCATGCTCGAGAACTTTGCAAAGAACTATGGTGTGCCACATGCAAACTATTACTTTCGTATTAACAAGCAGAAGCCTGGCAAGGACGAGTACAGAAAGAAGGTTGTTGAATATATGCGACATTACGATCATACATTAGTCTCGTTTGCAGGCACGCCTAATTACGAAGCGCTGAAGAGTTTTGTAAGTACAAGTATGGAGAAGATGATCGAGCAGATTATCCAAGGTAAGAGCAGTGAAGTGGAAAAACGTTATACTTACTATATGATGAACGAACCGTAGCGGCAAATTTTTAGGGTGTACAGGTTTAGACAGTGGCATGGCTGAAAAGGCAATCAGGATCAGTGTTAAGCAGAATAACATTATTCCGCAATCAGATATCGATGGAAATGTTACGGTAAATTATCCAGGTAGGTTTGATGGTGTGCAAGTAAACACATACATCACGGGCACAAACGAACATGTTCAATTTGTAAGTGTTGATGGGAAAAGAATTTCAATGTTTGTCAGGCTCTTCGTCGGCAAGGAGGAGATGGGTGAGAAAAACTCTTTCAATTTCGTAGCAAGGCTTGAGCAAACCAACTTGCCTAAGCAGACCCGTATAAGGTTCAGGGCAGCTATAATACAGCAGCACAAGGAGGTAGAAAGTGATGTCATATTCGTGCCAGTAACATCTGCTTGATTGGTTGCGTTTGAAAAATCTTATCTACTTTGTTTACACCTACTATCCTTTATGCAAGCCCAAAGAGACAGTGTACTGGACAGATTCCAGTTGCATCTGAACAACATTGGCATAGATTGTGGTCCACTTCCACCTGGAGGAATAGACATAGACAACGAGTTCAGACAGAAGGCTCATGGGAATACTGGCACAATGAACGTAGGATCTTTCAAGATATTTTCCACGAATATAGATTACATTAACCTTATAGAACGCTTGGAGTACGATGTAGGTTCGAAATCCTATGGCAGGTACAGCAGATCTGAACATGTTGCAGATCAATGGCAGGTCAGGTATTTTGTGCAGACAGATAAGCAGGACAAGTTGGCAGCGTTTGATGTATTCACAGAAAATCGAGTAGAAAAAGGGTTCATGCATAGCAAAGTAGTGGATACAGTATGGAAGGGTTCTGGAAAGATGACTACTTTGCCTGCGCATATACAAGATGACGATCTCTTAGAGAAATTGAATAACGACCAGCAACTCAAAACTGCACTGTTGCAAAATCTTGTCAGCGAAAAAGTAGTAAGAGTAAAGTCATATACACCAAAAATCAATGATGAAGAATGGAAGGATTATGTGGTCATTTTTGGTGAGTGGAGAGACAGCAAGAACCTGCCCGTCAACAAGGAATGCTTTCAGATGTATGATAGCATTGCTCGCATTATTAGGGATAAGATTAGCAGTTTGAAGTACTGGTAAGCCACTTTTGCTTTTAGAGTAACTTATATCAACAAATATTGACATATAAAAAACCTTAAAGAAATTCGGCTCATATCTTTAGGTTCTTTTAATCTGCCGAAAAGTTTTAACGGCATCAGAAATCATGTTTCTTGATGTCTTATTCCAGAAGCGAAAAAACACTCTATCTATTGGTTGCTATAGGGACTTCGATAATAATTACAGCAATTGCTATGAATTACAACCGCAATCCGGACGGTGTCATAACTTTTTCAATGCAGTTAGGTACGTTCCATGCTGTCAAAGTGCCATCCAATCCATACGAGGAGATAGAACTGGACGGCTACAAATTCAAATGGTTGCCAAAGGATAAAGATGAAGTTTATCTTTTATGCGACGTAATCCATATGCATGTAACTTCACCTAGTGGTCAGGAATACTCAGTTCGACTATGTAACTCCGTTGCCGATGGTATATCGGAGTTCTATCCCATTTTATATGAAGGAGAAAAATTTGGCTATAGCTATAATTCCAATGAACAGCAAGGATATTTTGTGGTTAAAGTCTAGAACCTTTTGTTCATGCCTGATCTGCGAATTGAACACTTAGGACATCAAACGACTTGCAGGTAGCCTTGCATCCGACTAACTGCGATATGCTAGGTTCTATATCATCTCCATTAACGAACTGCTTTATAGTCAGGCCTCCATCTGCCAGCATCAAAACTTCTAGCGTATGATCGAGCGCTCTGGCAGTGAATTCATGTATGTTTTTGCTGACCTCTCTGCTGTTCTTACCCAAGAATTTCACACTAGAATTGTCAAGCTTGTTCAGCTTTTCCAATGCTGTATCATCTATGCTGCGTTCACACTCTATCATCAGTTTGACCTTGACCTTGAACTTCAAAGGCTTGTCTGGTAGCCTTTCAACCTCCTTGATGAACTTTGCCTTAACACCATCTTTGAAACCTATCTGTTTAGGTTTCACAAACCTTGCTCTAGGGTTGATCACTTTCACGAAGAACGGCCTTCCCTTGTCAAGAACTAGGCTGTCTTTGTCCTCTCCTCCTACCCACGCAAATTTTGCGCTGTCGCATCTTAATGAATCAATGAGTTTCTTCACGATTATTCCTTCAACACTGTCAAAACCTGATAATCCCGTATTGTCGCACTGCATACATCCCTTGCCACCACAAAACTTGCACCGCTCCTGCTTCTGGTTTAAACCTCTAACCCTCTTGACATATCTACCAAAGAGATAGATCGCTCTAGATCGTGCTATGACCTGTTTCTTTGCCGCATCGACATTTATGATTACGTCTGGTCTTCGGTAATCAACTTTTTTGTGAGTTTTATGACCTAAGAGCTTGCCAAGCTCTTTTGTTAGATCACTCTTTATGCTTTCAGTTCCCTTGATCTTGAACCTTGCTCTTATCTCATCCTCCCTCTCAAGCATCTGGGGAGGCAATATAGCTCCTATCAGGAATGTTTTGAACTGATATTCCTTCAATGCATCAAGCACAAGTGCCAAAAGTTCGTCGATATTATTCATCAACCCATTGCATATGTAACATGTCTTAGTCTTGCCATGTTTTTTCTTTGTACTCTTGTGCGAAAGTTGTCTTGATAAACATCTGTTGCAAAGTGCATATTTTTTCAGTATTGCCGATGCAAGGTCAAGATGGCTTTGAACATTAACCAATACCGAATCTCCTTAGCAAACCTTGCATCTGCCTGCCTTTGGCCTGCTTCATAACGTCCTTCGAACGTTTGTACTGTGTAAGTAATTCTTTTACATCACGCTCAGACATACCTGAACCTCTTGCTACACGTTTTACCCTAGTCGCATTGAAGAGATCCGGGTTAGCTCTTTCCTGCTTTGTCATTGATTGAATCACATACCGCCATTTGACCATCTTCTCCTCCATCACATCGATTTGTTCATCGTTCACAGCTCCCGATAGTCCAGGTATATGCTCGAACACAGAACGCAGTGAGCCCATCTTTCCTACTTGTTCTAGCTGGTAGTAAAAGTCGTCTATAGTCATCTTGCCGCTTGTAATGCGCTTTATCTTCTTCTCATCTACCTCAGCTTCCAACTCTCTTGCCATATCCAGTAAGGCTTTGATATCTCCCATTCCTAGTAATTTTCCAACGAATCTTGTTGGAGAGAATTGCTCCAGATCATCAATTCTTTCACCCGTTCCGATGAACATTATTCTTGCTCCGGTAGCAGCAGCTGCTGATAAGGCCCCACCACCCTTGGCAGCACCATCAAGTTTTGTAACAATTATGCCTCCAACAGGAACTGTTTTGTGAAATGCCTCTGCCTGACTGTAGCACTGCTGTCCTATCGTTCCGTCTATCACTAGCAGAACAAGATCTGGGGTAACTGCACTATGGATGTTGGTCATCTCCTGCAACAGATCCTTCTCTTGCTTATGCCTTCCAGCAGTATCTATTATGATAATATCAAGATTCGCTGGTTTAAAATGCTCAAGACCCCTCTTAGAAATATCAACGGGATCCTTGTTACTCTCATCACCATAAACTTCGATGTTTGCCTTGCCACACATGGTTTTTAGTTGCGTAAGCGCCCCCGGTCTGAAAGTATCTGCACCTATGACACCGACTTTGTATCCATGCTTTGAAAACCATCTTGCTAACTTTGAAGTCACCGAGGTCTTTCCACTTCCCTGAATTCCCAGCATTAACACAATGTTGGTTCTGTTCGGTTTGAACGACAGTGGTTTTTCTTCTCCAAGCAATTTTGAAAGCTCATCGTAAAGTATCTTCACAACATGATCTTTCCTTGAAAGACCTGGCGGAGGCTGTTCATTCAATGATCTCTCCTGCAGTTTGTTCGTTACATTCAGGACCAGCTGTACCTGCACATCTGACGCTAAGAGAGACCTCTGCACATCCTTTGCAAGTTCTTTGATCAGAGTTTCGTCGATATTTGACGCTCTAACGAGCTTCTTGAGTGCACTTCTTAATCCACTTCTAAGCGAGTCTAGAACCATTGTACACTTTATTAGCTAAATATCCCGTATTTCAAAATACCTCTAAAACCTACCCGTCAATGTTTATAATTCCCCAAGCTATTGGTTGAGATGTCTTGTCCATCACGCTCCACCTAACTGTATAGTCGTCTGGCTGTCTGACTTCAATGGCAAATCCATCCTGAGTAGCTCCTGGTTCTATAGGATAGCTCTTAGTCATCCACATTACTGCTTGATATTTTATTGTTCCAGCAGTCCAACCAAAGGGAGTTTCAGCTATTTTGGAATAATGCTTGTGTCCATAAATGGTTGCAATGAATGTGTATATAACCGAAGAATCATCGCCGTTACTTATCGTGAATGATATTACTTTGTTTTCCATGGAAGCATCTACAGTTATTGCACTATCAGCGTAGCTTGGCTGTATGAACGCGCCAAGCATTATTGCCATGAGTAGATTTCCGAGCAAAACACTTGAATTGAAAATTGCAAATTTCAAACTACCTCCTCCATCACTATAACAGTTTCTTTTCAACTTCAGAGCGTATGATTTCCCGCAGTTTCTTTCTTACATGATCATCAGCTCTTCTATGCAATAACTCTGTGATCACGTTCTCTTCTGTAAGCAATTCTAGCAATGACATCTTGCTGTACATGGTCCTCGCTTCTTCAATTATATCATCGATTATGCTAGACATGTTTTAGCCCCTTTCGCATTGATAGTAACTATAGAAGGGTAAGTATATAAGTTGGTAAGTGATGATAACGTAACTTAGTGAGAGGCGCGTAAGTTGGACCAACAAAAGCATGAATGGTGTATGGATAACATGAAGTGTTGTCCAGTTGAAAACACGTTCAGGGTAGTGGGTAAAAAGTTCACTGTCCTTATACTTCGTGATATGATGCTCTTTCATAAATCAAGGTTCAACCAGTTTCTTGAATCAGTTGAAGGGATAAACCCAAAGACGCTTTCCGTAAGATTAAGAGAGATGGAGAAGAATGGATTGATAGAAAGAAAGGTTTTTCCAGAAACTCCGATCAGGATAGAATATTATCTTACAGAGAAAGGCAAGGCATTGAAACCAATATTAGAACAGATGGCGTCATATTCGATGCAGTTTTGCTGTGAAGATGTTTTCAAGGATGGGAAGCCAAGAACTTTTCGAGAAGTTTTCGGCAAAACGATGGAAGTAACTACCCAGCGTCAATAAGATTACTTGCTGGTTGTTTCAGCAGATAATATTTCAAAATATCCTCTTACACCATCCCAGTGTTTCTTGGCATCTTTTACTTCTATCCTCTTTTTGAATATTGGACAGTCAACCATGAAAGTTTCGGCTTCTCCTCCTTCAAACGCTATGCTGAATCCGTGTTTGCTGCTCAAAGTTTCGAGATCCTTTAATGTAGCAGAATCCAGTATGTGACCCAGCCAGCTTTGATCTAAACCGGCAGCTGAAACTCCTACTATCATTATTACAAAATTGTCTGCGAGCAGATCGTGCATGTACTGCGTCTGATCAACACCCCAGCTAGGACTGTAATATTGCAGATCAAATTTGTGGCAGATCTGCTGAAAATTTTCCTGTTGAAACTTGCTCGCCAATCCTCCCGTAACTATGCCATCAATTGCAAATGTCTGCTTTGCCTCTGTAAGTGCTTGCTCAAGAGCATCAAGTTCCTGTTGCTTACCTTGGCATCTTGCCTTTGTGCTTATCAATGGCAAGCCTAGACATTCAGCTTGGTAAAGGGTGCAGTAAGCGTTAGGATAGTGAAAGAACAGGCTGTCATCTCTATCAGGCAGTATCGTAATTAGGCATGATATTTGATGTCCTTCCTTCAGTGCTCTGTAAAGCGCGAAAGTACTATCCTTTCCACCAGAGTATAATGAGGCAAGGTTCATGTCATATTATCACAATTCTGAGTATTTGCCAAGGGAACACATACGCTTCACAAATCGATACCCCCTCTATCCCTTATAAAGCGTATAAGTAAATTATCAAAACGGATCCTTCAGCACTCATAATCGTCTTCATTGTGCTTCAGACGGCTCTTCCAGGCATCATCAGGACCCAGATCAAATATCACTTTAACACTAAATAACTTAACTTCCCTTTACCCTCACGACCTTTGTCCTTTCAAGGACCTTCCAGTACTCCACTTCTGAACCCTGTGCTATCTTACCCTTGGCATCTTCGTCAACAGCCTTGGTCTCAAAGACCTCGAAGGTTTCTAGATCCATGATCTGAAGGTTATCACCTGCAATTGAAATTACCTGCCCGCCCCTCTTTTCTATTACAGGAACCTCTACGTTATTGTCAACTGGCGAGACAAGACTCCTCTTCACACTGTCGAATACGCCTATGCCTACTACCTTTGCCTTTGCAGAACCGTGCTATCTGGGCAGCTTACCGCTGCATTCCAGGCTTGCTTTTGTCGTATGATACAATTCTGCAAGGCTCGCCATCGATCATTATATACGAACCTTCTTTCAGGCTCCCTAGATCCGTTGGTTTACTCATCCACTTGACAAAACTTTTGCTGGTATTTAATGTTTGCAGTGATCAGAAAAGACCGTACTTTGATGAATGTTTTCTTGATTCCAGATCAAGATAGACATTGCATTCCTTTTCCTTCAACTTTTCTGCAAGCCAGTCTATGAACCTGTCTTCTGGTTTCGCATTTCTCGCCGTCTGCTGCATATCAATGTGATCTGTAACTCTACTAATGAGATTCAGAGTTACATGGAGCACAAAGAAATTCCATCCCATTCTAAAGTCTGGATCGCCAATTGAGAACTCATTTCTCGCATGAACCATTAACTCTGTACTATACATCACGTTCTGTATAACACCCTTATCCCTTTCATAATCAATACTTGCAACAGATATCCCAATAGTCTTGATGCCGTCGATGTAGAATTCTTTCGCTTTGGATCTGGGCCATTTCTGCACTCCTATACTTATCAGTCCGAGCAGGATTCCTATTCCAGCAATCATACCTCCAACAAAGGCAATTTCGGAGTAGGCAAGAGACCTACCCTCGTATCCAGGCGAGGGTATTGTACTGAAATATGGTCCTTTAGCTATGTTCTGGTTTGCAGTAGCAAATATAACAAAACCTACAAAAGTCAGAATTACCGCACTAAATAGAATTACCCATCTAGGCGTGTTACTGATCTTCATGCATAATTATATTACAGATAATATTATTATCTTTTACTTTCACTTGAGTTTTGAAAGGATCGATAGGCTTACCAAGTTGTCTATGTTTATGCCTTTCTTGATAACTTCGTTCCTTGTCCTTTCGCAGTACTTTTGATCGCTCTGGTGGCTCTTCTCGCTTTCAAGTTCAAGGATTACTAGATTGTTGGCGTATGGAAATACGAATTTCGATGATTCTTGTGGTATCACCTGCATGTCGGCAAGCGATGCCGTCCTCAACCTCTCTCTCTTTCGCAAGAATACATCCTCAAGGTCTCTAACATCTTCGTCATTGTAACTTTGTTTGATGAAATTAACAGAAACAAAGTTAAGTTTGGCCATGCTGGACCTTTCAAACAACGGATCTTTTGTGGGGAATACAAATGACACATAGTCTGAGGCATGCTTAGCAAGATCATTCATAACAGATTTTGCGTCTGAGAAAGATCCAAAGAGGTAGTGATTTGAATGGTTTGGGAAATACGATCTACCTTCACTCGAAAATGTAGCAGTAACAAAGTAAAGATCTTTCATGTATAGCGAATCAGCCCAGAATTTCTGCAAGAACTCTGAAGCTTTGTTATGCCCGTCAGGTACACATACATAGCCTTCTACAAACCCACAACCCAATTCTAACAGTTTCTGGAACAGATCTGCTCAATAATATGTCTTTCCTACCTATAGAACAGAAATTATGTACCAGACATATATGAGAGACAGCGATGAACGTCTCAAATGTTGTCAAAAAGCTTGTAAATATACAGCGCATGAATCCGAATCCAACCAAGAACTAACAGCTATCGTAAATGGTACATGTTATTCAACAGAAAGCGCTGAGAACCGCTGTTACCTAGGTTGTACTAGATTCCTTGTAACAAGGACTTTAACGCATGGTTTTCTTTCTAGTTTTTGAGGTGCAGTCCATACAGATGGAAGCGACAGAAGCCGCAAACGCAGCTGCATTGCCAGCAACTTCTGCTGCGAGTTGTGCTTTCTTGGCAACTGAGGGATTTGTCTTTGATAATTTTGCAAGTATGAGCGCAGATTCTGCTGAATTCTTGGACGCAAGAATTGCAAGATTTACAGCTTCAGCGAGCTCTGGCATTTCCTTAGAGGAAAGAGAATCCGGCAATGAAGCAAGAATACTTTTGACGTTATCTTCAATGCTTGTTAATAGAGACATTACTACTATATAGCATTAATAGAATAAAAACGTTAAGGAAATCTGAAATCCCAAGCACCAAATTGCCCAATCAAACTTATTTCTTTAATTCTGACCTGTGCAGATCATCCATTGTTATTCCTTTTGTGCTGTCAGCCACATGCCATGTTGCCTGTTCCACTTTATCGCCAATTTTCATTTTGTATACGGGAAAGGTCGCATACGATACGGCGACTGCAAACATACCCACTGGGTCCCTGAAACCCTCCTTCATGGCCTCTTTTAACAATGCAGACGAAGGTAAGTTGATGTTAAGCTTCTTTACATAATCCCCTATCTCTTCATGGCCACGCAGAGCCCTTGCAACTTGTGAGGTAAAGTCAAGCAGCTTAGTTGCGGGTTTGAACCAGACCACGGCATCATCATTGTAATCGATACTGTATCCTTGTTCCAACGCCTTGCACTGTAAATAGAGATCTATTGCAATTATGTCAGGTACGGTGATCTGCCTTGCAACGTCTTTTCTTATGGATAGTGCGCGCCCCATCACAGTATATTGAGACAAACCAGTGTTTCTAATACGCCTTAACCATGAAGAGTTAAACGTTGTCGCCCTAGCGGCTATCCCTTTCTGCCTTAAGGGTAAAGGATTGGCGGCGCAAAGTACGACCTTGCCATTAATGCTTGAAGCCAAAATTGAAGTCGTCCTCGTATCAGGTATTACATCAGCATCGTATAGCACAATAATATCACCGTCGGCATTATCGAATATTTCGTTCCAGGCACTTGCTGCTCCTCTTCTCTTGTTGTGATGTATCAGCGTTATGTTCAACTTGGAATTTCTCGCAATATCATTAACGATATCAGGGGTATCATCAGTTGAATCATCAGAAACTATGATCTCACGTATCCTATGTTCATCGGTAACCTGCGTTTCCAGTGCTCTAAGCAAGTTTGTTATGCTCAACTGCTCATTGTAAGATGGAATACCTATCGTGATCTGCATAGGATGATTCCTTCACCAACAGATTTAACCTTTACAATTCGATGTTGAACAGGTTCGTGCTTATGATCGAACCAGATCTAGCAGTTCTCACCTTTGAAACTTCGAGGTTATGTGCCCACAGGGTCACTAAGATAGAACCGTCAGGAATTCCTTCTGGCTTCTCTATTACCTGTATGTCTGACAGATTTACACCATGTTCTTCAAGTTTTTTCTTGCTTTGCTGCACCAACTCTTCGGGATAACCAGTGTTGTAAACATAAACAGTTCCCTGATACTGTATTTTGTTAGCCATCATCTATGTTCAGATACGCTGTAACAAAAATGTTTTCAATTTATCATGCAACTAGATAATTATTTATTTGTCTGTCTGACATGCACAGCTGTCCCGCGGTAGCTCAGCCTGGTAGAAGTTCTTGCACTGCCAAAAGCTTCCGGCTGTAGTGGTTGGCTATTAGCTGACCGTCATCAGCCTACTCAGGCTAACAGATACCGGACCGTCGCAGGTTCAATTCCTGCCCGCGGGACACATTTTCATAAGAAAATATCATAATTAATAAGGCTCTTAGAATTAAAAAACAAGAGTTTTGAAGCTAAGATGTACGTTCTGCCAATTTGAGTGGTCATATAGGGGCCACATGACGATTCTGGTAAGATGTCCGGGATGTGCTAAACTAATCGATATACAAAAATCCAAGATATTCACGAGATAATCTTAAGATATCGCGTGATGGGTGCATTGTAGAAAAATAAATGGTGAGATAGAACTCAATATCAGCTAAATGTGATTGTTGGGATCTGTTCTGGGGTGTTTGATGGAGGAATGTGTTGAGGGAGGTTTATCGAGTCTACGCAAACCAATGTCTCGCCGGCTGCGATACCTCTCACAGCACAGACCTTTTGCGTGACTATGTCTGAAATATGTTTGAGATCTCTTCCTTCCACAGCTACGAGAATATCGGCTCGGCCGACAACTCTGCATGCTTCTTTCACTCCATCAGCGTTTCTAATTGAGGCAACAATTCTTTCAACATCGCTTCCAGGCTCTGCATGTATCTCTATGTAGGCTTTCAGTGCTATCACCTAGCATAACCGAATACTATATTCGTTTAAATGCCAGTGTTGACAAAAGACCCTTCTGTGCTAAACAAAATTATATCATGTCAAGATCGGATCATGATCTGATCGTCACACGACTAGTTCACTCGCGGGGCGCACGCAATATACATAAGTGAGAAGAACTATAGTGTGTGTATGAGGAAAGAATATGTCGTTGTGAGAATAGATGCGGCACCAGATGGCACTCCGCAGGTACTGGTCTCGCTCTCAGACCCGAAGGATGTTCGCGACAGGGGTCAGGGGCAGTTTGGAGGACCTCAGATGATGGGCGCCTTCGGTTCCATGGATGATCTTATGAAGAACATAAACAAGATATTTACAAGTCAGCTTATGGGTGGTTTTACTACGACGTTGAAGCTGAGCATAAAGGAATATGAGGATTCTGGAATAAAGGTCGGAGACAAGATATACTTGGACATAATCAAGCCGGACGCCTTTGCAGCACCGAGCGAAGTCGTGCTGGAGCCTGATCAGATGCAGAAGTACGAAACAGTGGTTAACATGCTTAGTGATGCTGGCATTGGTCCAGGTGAATGGTCTGCAAAGCGAAACGAGATAATTGTGATGATAAACAAGGGTGTTCCTCCCAAAGAGATCGCAGATACTGTAATACGAAACGTTAAGGGCAAGTAAGTCGCATGTAACATGTTGAATTTCTTTACATGATTGTTTGCGATTAGGTCGTACCTTCCTAGGTAGACTTATATAATTGCGTTCAAACTCAAGTTTGTGAATACCAAACACGGGCTGGGCATTTTGATAGGTTTGTCGCTGGTATTACCATTGCAGTTCAGTGCTTTCGCGGTATTTGAGCCAGATAGAAGAGATCCTACAGCAATTTCGCTTGATCTTATAGAGCAGTGCCTCAATACAATGACGTGTAACGCTCAAGTGTATACGGGTACGACGATCAAATTCACTGGTATGCTTACCGATGAAGATGGAGATCCATTGCCGGATATGCCAGTAAATATTGTTGCGCTGATTCCGACGCCAGAAATTATGGTGCTAGCAGAAACTACAACTGACATAGATGGTTTGTTCGAGGTCGAATGGGTTGCCAAGCTGTCGAAACAAGAAACTGCGTTCACTGATGTCACCAAACAGTTCCTGTCAGAATCTGTTACAGTGCTTGCACAATTTCCAGGAAGCGAAGATATGGCACCTTCGAAGTCAAATAAGATAACAATGAGTGTAACAGTTAACACAATACACACAATTGTAAACTCGGACAAAACTTTGTACAATGAGGGCGACACAGTAACGATCTTTATTGCATTCCTTGACAGTGCGGATAACTTCGTCGATCCAGAAAATATACATTCAACTCTAAATAACGTAGACACTCCGCCTGAAAAGAAGGCCGACGGTTCATACGTGCTCATAATCCCTGCAGTGGAGAAAAAGCATCAGCAGTTGGTCATAGTACCTGAGACTGAAGGATTCAACAGTACAACAGCCTATCTGACCATAATAGTGAGCGGGCTACGCTAAACTATTCCTAATTTTTTGTTTATGTTCTAGTCTGTACTGAATAGTAACAAAATCAAGTATTCTTAAGCGGATTCTTCGCTGTCTCAGCAAACCATATCACGCGCTGCGGATAAGGCAGTTCCACTCCTACGGCATCCAATTCTTTCTTGACTTTCTCTACAAGTTGTTGCCGCATAAGGAACCAGTGCTGCCATGGAACCCACGCAAATACGTTTATGTTCACACCTGATTCTGCCAAAGTATCAACAAATATGTTAGGCGCTGGCTCGATCAATACCATCGGTATGTCATACAAAGTTTTATTTATGACGGCAATCGCTTGCGTCACATCTTCTTTGTATCCAATGCTTACTTGGAATTCAACTCGTCTTGCTATATTCTTGGAAAAGTTTCTAATCTGCGACGTGAAGACTTTCTCGTTGGGGAGCCTCGCATATGTTCCGTCAAACATCCTAAGTCTTGTAGAAAACGCGGTGACTTCCGTAACGACTCCGGCTACATGAGTATCAACGATTTCTACCGGATCACCGATCTTCATAGGCTTATCGATCTGCATGAACAATCCAGAAATCAGGTTTGCTACAAGCGACTGTGTTGCAAAACCGATGATTATTCCGAATACAGCCGTTCCTAACAGAGCACCTGTGAAGTCAACACCATAATTGCTGAGAGCTGCCAAGCCTGCCAACATGATTATGCCCCAATAGACAAGTCGGTTTACAGCATGTCGCGTCCCTTCGGGAAGGTGGACACTCACATAACGTAATACAGTCATCCTTAGAACCCTAGCCAGTATGACTCCTATCGCAAATATGGCGATTGAGATTATAATATCAAACGGGGTTATCTCCGCTCCAAGAAATTCAAATTTTGACGGAAAGATTGAAGTTAAATCTACCACTATAATCCCCACTCCATTATGAACTTGAACTGTTGTTTAAGCAAGGCTTCGCTCAAAATCCATTCACTATTTGCACCAGACTTCACAGAGCTCAATCTAACACCTGCAATTGTACTTGACAATCTTTCGTTTACAACCATATCCAAATCGCTATAGTAAGCTTCTGCCCCTTTGACATGGAAGCTGGCTCCTACCACCGGAAACACAATTCTGTTTATCGTTACTACCTTACGTGTGTGATTCACGAAGTGCACTTTCACTGTAGCCTCCTGATGAATCGCTGTTTTTGGCATTTCTGAAGTTATCCTTGTTAAATGATATCTGCACAGCAAACCATTTTCTGGTGTTCCATAGATTGCGTAGTACTGCAGACCTACAGAAAACACATCTATGACGCTCACTTCATTGACATCCGATCTTACTACACCGATCTCGATGGGCATGGTTAGGTATGCGGCAATCTTTGATTGGGGATCAAGGACCAACGGTGTGATTAGCTTTAGCATAACATAATCACCGACCTTTTCTGGAGTATATATTGGTGCAACAGGAAATATTCCGAGCTTTAGTGTTTTATCAGATGCTATTACTTTTTCAACTGTCAGTTGCTCTTTGTGAAACCGTTGGTATCCGTACATATTAGATCCAGTCTTGAACATCAAGAGTTTTTCATCTCCATACCTTTTGTCGAGCTTTTGTTCGATGGTATAGTCTCCAAACATGTCAAACTCTTCTGAAACTTCTTTCTTTGTTACGCTATCTTTTAGTGTCATAAGTGGCTAGCTATAGCGTTGATTTTTGACTTATAACTGTTCTCGTGTTTTATTGTTATCTAATACTTGACACCTACAAAATAATTCAGTAATCATGAGGTCTGTGAATCTCCAATAACACATCTCCAATGTTGTTGTTCTCGTCTATCCTATAGATCTTCAGTGGCTTTGCAATGTTTATGCCCTGTTCGAACTCCTCTAGTGCATTCTCTAGATAAGGTAAGATGGCTTCTGACATGTAACAGTAGCTCGGATCCTGCGTTGTATCGCAGATCCTCTTGATGTTCCTGTAGTTTGCACGCGTCGAGTCTATGATCGATTTTATTCTCCTTGTATCAAGTTGAACCTGTATCTTCCTAGCACCGAATTTTGAAATGGCTGCCTGTAGCGCAGGGGAAATGAACTTTCTTTGCTGCGGTAGGTAGGTAAGACCTTCCTGCGATGCTTGCTCTATAAGTTCTTCAGCATCCACACATTATAATATACAAATCTTTCTTTAAAAGTTACGCATGCACCGTTTGCATTTAATTGCGTGTTAAATCGCTATATACTACATCTTTCTAATGGTATGGTATGCCGTCCGCGTATGTGCTGATAAATTGCGATCTTGGTTCTGAGGAGTCTATAATCAAGGAAATTCATACCTTGGAGGGCGTGAAGGAAGTCAAGGGAACATACGGCGTCTACGATATCATAGCGAAAGTAGAATCCAGCAATATGGAATTATTGAAGGACACCATCACATGGAAGATCAGAAGGATGCCAAAAGTACGCTCAACTGTTACACTGATCGTGATAGAGGGTCAGGGACAGTAGGCAAAGTAATAACTCCCTATTTTTTGTTTAACAATTAGCGTATCTAGTTTATGGAGCTATGACAGCTCTTCCAATTATCTTTCCTGCCTTGAGCTGCGACAAGGCATCGTTTGCTTCATCCAGTTTGAATCTTTTTGATACTACGGATCTTATCACTCCCTTCTTCGCAAGGGAAACCAGCTCAACAAGATCTGTGTACTTGCCCGTATAGGAACCTATTATCTTGAATGCCCTTAGAGGCATTAGTGCAAGATTTAGTTCTACCGAACCTCCAAAAAGGCCAACTAGGACCAACCTTCCGCGTTTCCTGAGCAAGTTCAAGTCAGTGCCAACAGTCTTTGACGCATTTACAAAGTCAACTATAGCATCTGCACCGAGACCATTAGTAAGTTCCTTCACTTCCTTGGCAGGATCTTTGCTCATCGTGTTGATCGTATAATGAGCCCCAAGCTTTCTTGCTTCTTCCAGGCGCTTGTCATCAAGATCAAGAACAGCAACGGTAGAATTTGTCAACGTTCTTGCAATCTGCACTCCCATCAGACCCAAGCCTCCAGCACCGACTATTACCAGAAATTCTTCCGGTTTTACACCTGAATTCTTGATGGCACTGAATGCGGTGAGTCCAGAACAAGCAAGTGACGCAACTTCATTGACGCTCTTCTCGTCAATCCTTACAAGATACTTGTAATGAGGAACCAGAACATATTCGGCATAACCACCGTCTTGATATACGCCTAAAGAACGTGGGTTGTCGCAAAGGTTTTCCTCTCCCACTCTGCAAGCAGGACATAAACCATCGCCAATCCACGGATATACAATAACACTTTCACCAGTTCTGAAACCCTCAGCATCTTCGCCAAGTGATTCAACAGTGCCTGCAACTTCATGACCCGGAATCAACGGAAACTTCACTCCTCTATCTTCCACTTTCATAATAATTCCAGCTGGACCTGTATATCCTCCCTCCCACAAATGGAGATCACTGTGGCACACGCCAGTGGATATCACCTTGACAAGAACCTGTGTGCCTTTTGGTTTTGGCGTCTGCACGCTTTCTATCATCAAGGGTTCCTTTGGTCTGATTATTCTTGCCGCTTTCAATTAACTCTCTATTCTCTATATGCGTTCTATTATATCTTGGGCTCCGCTAACTTGTATAATGCTTAAGATCGCACGCCCTCCCGTGAAATTTGCTGCGATGGGGGGAGTGCATATAAAGAGGGTTTGAAAACAAGCAAGAATTACTGAACGGTATATCTTTACTATAGACGAGCATATTTAATGCAGGTTAGCAGACCACATCTTGTTGGTTATTTTCCATATTAAGCGCTAATAGTCATGTTTTTTATTTGCTGGTGCCAAAATAACGCAATGAGAAGGCTCGTAGTTGCTGTTTTAATTGCCATAAGCGTGGTAGGAGTTATTGGAATCCCATTAGGTGATCCAGACCTCGTCGCAGTTTCAATAGGATTAGAGGCTTCATACATTGCTCTAACCATAGTGTCAATAAAGAAGATCAAGTATGCGTTGATACCCAACATCATAATTGCTTTCATAGTAATTGCAGGCAATACATTCTCGCCAACGCATATCGACATAATGCTTTCGCTTGATCCGATCTATAATGCATTGGTATTGATAATAGGCGGATACATACTACAAGGATTGCTTATTGCTACAAGCGTTATTACTTACAAGAGTATTAGGAAAACGAGTAAGATAGCTTCTAGTTGACTACATGGGCTGGGATTCTAGAGCCGCTTATTGATATAAATGAAAAGTGATCAGTGCTGCATTGAGCGGAGAGAATCAGAGCCAAGAGCAAGTCGGCCAGGAATCCATATCAAAGCCGCCAGTCAACATCCTCTTCAACCCAGCACTAGCTACCAAGAAGAATGTATGGGAGATAGATATTGCAGGGTTGCTGGAGAAACTACTTACAATCCTAGGTACTACAGGAAACAAGGATCTTAGGATCTGCGGTGTCGCCGCACTTTCATCTGCACTGATATTCAGGCTCAAGGTAGAAAGCATATTCGAACTGCAAAAGATAGCCATGCAGCGCAAGTCCATAGTAGACACAAGCCTTTTGGAGAATCTGCAAGTGCTAGACATGCCTTACAGGTATGAGGCAACGTACCCAGTTTCTCTGGAAGAGCTTCTTGGCGTACTGGAGAACATGCTGGAACAGATTGTTAATCCAAAGCACAAGGAGATAGAGATTGAACCTATAGAAAGCAGCGAACTTGACAAGTATCTGGTGACTTTTGAGCAGCTGCTTGAGAGCTACAAGGACATGCTTCTGCAAAAGATCACGAAGGCTAAAACGATCATATTTGGCAAGTTCATCAAGGGAATGGAGCCACTTGAAATAGCCAGGTACTTCGTGGCTATGCTGTATCTGGCAATGTACAGCAAGATCGACGTTGAACAGGTAGAAGATGATATCAAGATATTGCTAAAAACTTTGTAAAATTTTACAATTGAATTAACTAGCAGTGAGAAGATGGCTTAAATGCATTCTCAGTAAGTAGATGAAAGATGCAAGAAAGAGACCTTGAGATGCTGGCGCGAATCGAGGCGGCGCTTTATGCCTCTGGCAGACCGCTAAGTATAGACGAGCTGCAGAGAGCCGCAGGCACAGATTCCACCAATAAAGCGGTAAAGATGACGAGGGAGGTAGCCCAGAAATTCAATTCTACCATGCGTGCGCTCGAGGTTACCGAACTCCAGGATGGCTCGTTCGTTCTGCAGTTAAAACTGCATTACAATAACGTTGTAAAGAAGTTTGCAACGAGGCCTTTTCTATCTCATGCCACGCTCAAGACCCTTTCATGTATAGCTTACATGCAGCCCGCTACCTCGAAGCAACTGGTGGAGGTAAGGGGCAGTCAGGTATACGCACACCTGAAACTATTGCACCAGTCAGGCTTTCTTGCTTACCAGAAACTCGGGCGGTTGAAGATTTACAACACGACAAAGAAGTTCCAAGACTATTTTGGCATGGATGGTGACATTGAAAAGCTGAAGAAGCGACTAGTTAAAACAGAGAAAGCTGTTCCAATCCCCCAAATTGTGCAACCAATTCTCGAAAAGGCTTAATTAGGCTCTCATTTTCTAGCACCTGTAATGAAGAAAAGCATTGAGAATCTAGTAAAGAGAAAGGCTAGCGGGGGACGCACAAAGGCATCTAGGAGCAGAAGGAGGCACGAGAGTGATAGCTACCCTATGGAACCCGTTATTGGCAAGGATCAGGTAGTAGTGAGAAGGGTCAGGGGCTACAATCTGAAGTTTGCTACAAAGACTGCAGAATTTGCAAACGTCGTTGATCCAGCGTCCAAGAAGATCTCTAAAGTAAAGATAACCAAGGTTACGGCAAATCCGTCGAACAAGGATTATGAACGTAGAGGTGTTATCACGAAGGGTGCTGTGATTGAGACGGAAGCAGGAACAGCAAGGGTACTGTCGAGGCCGGGACAGGACGGCGTTATTAATGCTGTTCTTGTAAAGTGAAACCATGAAGGATTACGAGCACCAAGTCATATGGTTAGATTATTTCAACAAAAACCTGACTAGGAAGAAGGGAAGGAAGGTCAACAAGGATCGAGCGGTTTTTGATCCTAAGATCGATGAGTTGGCGCAGGCAGCCAAATCTGCTGGCTACAATCCGAAGGAGACAAACGCGGAAGTAAATTTTCCTAGGCGAGCTTACGTGAGGTCTGGATACATTACAGTTGAGAAGAAATACAAAAAAGCGAAAGTGATCAACTCGATCGCAGAAAGACTTGTGCAGCAGAGGGGCAAGATTAAAGGAATGCAGAAGTGATCATGAGCACAAGATTAAGAAAGATTGACAGCGAAGTATGATAGTAAGTTAATTGGTTCTGATCTACTTGCTGGAGGTTGGTGAGATCTTGCATATAGCAAAGAGCGGGCGGGTAATAGTAAAACTCAGTCAGAAAGTAAATTCTGGAGATATTCTTGTTGATTCAAAAGGCAAGAAGGTCGCAAGAGTTGTTGAACTTATCGGTCCTGTAAAAGCACCGTATGCTTCTGCAATACCAATGACTGATAGGATCAGCAAGCTCGTTGGGACCAAGATGTACAGGGGAGGAGGAAGGAAAAGATGAGCGAATATTCTTATTCAAACTGTTGTCCGGAATGTAACAAAGGTTTGATCGAAGACGTTAGCAAGGGAGAGTGTTTCTGCCCCGGTTGCGGTTATGTTGCCATGGATCAGATAGAAAGTCGTGGCCCGGAGGCTATTTCATCGGATCTGGAGGATAGAATGAAGAACTCCAGAACCGGAAGTCCGATGAGCTATTCTATGCATGATCTAGGTCTAAGGACAGAAATTTCTTACGGGTTCAAGGATTTTAACGGCAAGCAGATAGATTCTGCAGTAGCGGAACAGATGCAGAGCGTCAGAAGATGGCATTCCAGAATACGTGTAGCATCACCGAAGGAAAGAAGACTTTCGAACGTTTTATCGAAGATAAACGAAATTTCATCCGTATTGAATCTTCCAAAACTAATCGTAGAAACTGCTTCCATGATCTATAGAAATTATGAAAACCAGAACGCTGCAAAGGGCAAATCAGTAGCATGCATGGCTGCAGCAACTATACATCTTGCATGCAAGCAGTGCAGTGTAGTTAGATCTTTAGAGGAGATCGTTCAGGCTACAGGAAGCACTGGAGTTGACAATTCAACTCTGAAACTTGCCGCAAAGTATTACAGAATGTTGGTCATGGATACTGGAGCAAATACAAATGTAACTCCAACACTTTCAATAGATAACTACATAGCAAAACTTGCGAATATGGCCAAGATAGATGTCAAGGTAGAGAAACTTGCGATCGATATTGCGCATAAAACAAATAATCAGGCGTTGGCTGATGGCAAGGCACCAAACGGTCTGGCAGCTGCTTACATATACATAGCATCAATTCTTTTGGGCGTCAATGTGTTGCAGAGAGATGTTTCCGGTCTTTCAAATGTTACCGAAGTTACCATAAGGAACAGGTGCAAGGACATTCTCACGAGCTTCAAGATGAAAGTGACGTTAAAACCAGCAGGAATATCTGTCGCATAATTCTGTTTTAACCTTTATATTAGATTCCGCGAAGTAGCTGCCTATATGGCGAAATTAGAGATTAAAGACCTTCACGTGAGTATCGATACAAAGGAGATAATCAGGGGTCTTAACTTTACAACGAGCAAAGGCGAAGTGCATGCAATCATGGGTCCGAACGGCTCTGGCAAGAGTACTCTAGCTTATACATTGCTTGGGCATCCAAAGTATACAGTCACTAAAGGCGACATACTGATCGACGGTGAAAGTATGCTTGATCTTTCCACGGATGAACGAGCCAAGAAGGGACTGTTCTTGGGATTTCAGTATCCTACAGAAATTGCGGGCGTTGGTTATAGCAATTTTCTAAGGAACGCTTACAACTCCTTGAGCAAGGCTTTTGGAGATCAGAATAGAGAAGTGTTTCTAACAGTAAGAGAGTTTCATGATTATGTAAAGAAGAATCTGGATACTGTTGGGCTAGATAGCTCGTTTCTGACAAGATACCTTAACGAAGGTTTCTCCGGAGGAGAGAAGAAGAGGTCTGAAGTTTTGCAGATGATCGTATTGAAGCCAAGGTTTGCTATACTTGACGAACCAGATTCTGGTCTGGACATTGATGCTGTAAAGGCAGTTGCTGAAGCTATCAACACTCTAGTTAGTCCGGAGAATGGCGTGATTGTGATAACGCACTACGCAAGAATTCTTAGATACATAAACAAATTAGACTATGTGCATGTCATGTCTAAAGGCAGGATAGTAAAGTCTGGCGGCAAGGAACTTGCAGAGATGCTAGAAGAGAAAGGTTACGGCTGGTTGGAAGACGGCGAAAAAGATTCTACTTAGTTGACTGTGCAAGGACATACAGACTAGCACTATTAAATTATGTTGCATACTATACTGTGTTGGAAGATAAACCAGATGACTTGTTCACAATACTCGAGCAAGAACTGCTAGAAATCAAGACTAAGAATGTCTAGTTCTCTTCGTTAAACTTACGATAATGCTTTGCTAGAGTAAATTTCTATTAGTACGAAAAAAATATGGGAGCGTACATCTCTATTCTAGTCGTCGCCGTGCTCTACACTAATGACGTTGCCATTTGTCGCGTCTATCTCCACTTCGACGAGCTTGTAGTCTATCACAATCTCTACGGAGTAGATCGTCTTACCACCTTCACTCTCGAGTTCTACTGCCTTGACATCAGAAAGCTGTGCTCCAACGTGCTTTACAGCTATTTCCTTAGCCTCCTGTTGACTAATAATTGACTTGCTGGCCTGCTGTGGATTAACTTGCTCATTCGCTTCCTCGTTTGTCTCTGTCTCGTCCTCTACTTCGTTTGTCTCATTTTCTTCGCTACCATTATCATCATCCTGCTCTAGAATCATGACTGTACCATTGATGGCGTCTACCTCCACTTCGAACAGCTTGCCGTCCTTCGAAATTTCTACAGAGTACACTAGATGACCGTTTTCATTCTCTAGTTCTACTTCCGTGACATCGGAAAGCTTTGCAGAAACATGCTTTACTGCTATAGTCTTGGCCTCTTCTGCAGTTATCTTAGCTTGGCTGGCCTGCTGGACATTAACTTCGTCAGTATCCTCATCTTCTGTCTCTACCTCTACGTTACTATCGTCGCCGTCCTTGTCCGCTTCAGTAGTTTGTATCGGTTGTGGAGATGGCTTTAGCTGCTCTTGCTGCAGTATCGGTATACCTGGGATAGCGAATGTATTTGTGGCTGTAAATCCTATGAATGCAGCTATTGCTCCTATGAATACGATGACTGCGACTGTATACTTTGCTTTCATTTTTGTTTCTGTCATGGATACATGGATTTTCTATATTATGATTGAGGTACATTCAGCTAAGCTTGATGTATGTAATATTCGTGCTATGGTATTGACATTTTGAGGAATGCACCACAAAATAGTCTAGCGTGTAAGAGAGCCGTTCAGTAAGGTCTAGAAAGGTCTAGAACAGATTTTCCCTAATGCGCCAAAAAACGCACGGGTGCAAAAGCCACTAGAGGGGGGGTCCTATATAAGGCTAGGAATTTTTTGGCTATCAAGAAGTCAAGAAATCAATAATGATTTCGGAACGCTTTGTTGTATGAGCAGAACTTGTAATCTGTACTCTGCATGTCTGCAAAAGAAATAATAGCATAATTACCAAAGCACATCTGCACTTGAATCATTCTTTTGAAAAGATTAAACACAGATCATTCTACTTACTGATTATACCTCTGGCACTATCCGCATTCACCCACCTTTGGAACCCTATTGGTTTTCCCGATATTTTCTATGATGAGGGTGTGTACATGCGAAGAGCTATGCATGTAATAGATGGTCTAGGTCCTCAAGAAGGCTTCTTTCACGATCATCCTTTCTTTGGACAACTGTTCATAGCAGGCGCACTTGCAATTGTTGGCTATCCAGATTCACTGAATATTTCTACTGATGTAGGTTCAATGGAAATGCTGTACACAGTTCCGAGGATCCTGATGGGGATACTCGCAGTAGTTGATACGTTTCTTATCTATAAGATATCGGAGCGTCGTTACGGCAGGAATGTTGCCATAATAGCATCAATTCTCTTTGCAGTGATGCCTGTAACATGGCTTTTGAGACGTATATTGTTAGATTCAATTTTGTTGCCTTTTCTCTTAACGTCAATATTATTGGCACTCTCTGCCAAAGATTCCAAGAACAAAAACCTCCTAGCGGTGCTGTCCGGTGTTTGTCTTGGAATAGCCATCTTTACAAAAATTCCCATATTCATCATGATTCCTGTAATCGCCTTCCTTGTATATACAAATAATAGAAACGCAAGGACCTTGGGATTATGGTTTGTTCCTGTAATCTTAATTCCATTAATCTGGCCTGCTCAGGCAGTATCAGCTGGTCAATTTGATCTATGGACGAAAGATATTTTGTGGCAGGTGCAAAGAGAGAGTGCCGGATTCGGTTCAATAGTTTTTGACTTTTTCATATTTGATCCCGTTTTGTTTTTAGTTGGCATTGCCGGTCTAGTCTATGCGGCCGTAAAGAAAGATGTCTTTCTTTTATTATGGGGTATTCCGTTCATAATCTTTCTCGTGTTAATAGGATATGTGCAATACTTTCACTGGATCCCTGTGTTGCCTACGTTTTGCGTTGCGGCGGCTAGATTAATAGTTGATCTTGTCAGCTCTGTCAAGAAGAAAACGCTTCAATATCCAGCTTTATTGGTCATAACTTGTGTAATAGGAATCTTCGGAGTGGTAAGCAGTACCATGCTGATAACCACGAACGTTTCTGCTCAGTTTGAGGCAACATCATTTGTTGCTCAGCGCATGCAGGACAATGATAGCAATATAACACTGATCTCAAGTCCCGTCTATTCTTGGATCTTCATTTACGTATTTGATGAAGATAATGTCTTTACAGATTACAGGGATCTACTTTTTTATCCAGTTGAAACAGAACAGGTGATTTTGATAGCGGATCAGCATTTCAAGTATAATATTGGAGCAGGCGAACAGCTGGGTATTATGTACAATAGTACTAGGACAATAGCGACGTTTGAAGGAGACGTATTTCGTTACGATCTCGGCAAATATCCTTATACGAACATGAAGTTAAACTATGAGGGCAGCTTGATCGAAGTTAGAATAAGAGAATAAGATCCTACAGAACTCTATATTTCATAATTGGTTACATCAAATTCCTTATTCCTAACAGCTGAATAGTCTGTCACACCATATAAACTGTTAAATACATGGTCTTACGATGTATACATGGTTCCAATGAACGAAACCGCTACTGTGACGAGTAAGAGCATGGTTACTATTCCATCTAGGATCAGACGGAAGTACGGAATAAAAGATGGCGATAAAGTAGAGTTCGTAGAGCAGGATGGCAGTATAGTCTTGATTCCGTTAAAGAGGTTGAAAGAACTTCGCGGTGTTGATGCCAAGCATAGAAAATTAGTCATACAAGGTATAAAGGAAATGGAAAGGGAGCGGCGCAGGGAAGCCAGACTTGAAAGATAGTGTGGTTGTTGATGCTGGTGTGCTGGCCCTGTATTTTATAGATGATGACAGGGTAAGGTTTTACTTTCATGGCATCGAGAACGGAAATACTAAAGGATACATGGCACATATTAACTTGAGCGAGTATTATTACAAAACATGTCAACAACTGGGCAAAGATACTGCAGATGTTAGGTATCTTTCGATACTGCGATCTAAAATTGAAATTTTTATGGACGAAATGTTAGCAAGGGATGCTGGGTTGGAAAAGTGCAAGCAAAGGCTGAAACTATCGCTTGCCGATTGCTTTGCCCTTGCGGTTGCGAAGAGGCTCAAGGCAACACTGCTAACTACTGATGGTGAGCTGGCTAAGCTTAAGGGTATAAATGTAAAACACTTTAAACTCTGATCTAGCGAAATTTTGAAAATACAGGAGGTGGGAATTAAGCACCAATTTACCGGTAAGAGATGTTATCCTTAGTTCTGTTGTTCTCAATGTCGCTGTATTTGTCTGTATTATCGTTTGCATAATCGTTGCCTTATCTACTCTCATACAAGCAAACATTCCCGCTATCAGGGCTGTTGCTCTAGTGTTGTGGGGATGGCGAAATCTAAAACGATAAATTGTAGCACCAAAGAGCAAATAGGGATATAATTGGTCAAGATCAAACGAGTCATGTTAGATTCTAATATCTTTGGAGTTGCAATCGAGGATGAGGATGATTATGTTCCACATTCATTTGAATACTGGGAAATATTATCAACAAAAGCGATCTTGAAAGTAAGTGGTAGGATTACTTTATATGGTTGCCCACCAGTCGAGCTGGAACTGAGAAACGCCCCAGAGCCATTAAGAAGTAGGCTGTCGAATATTTATTCATCAGTAAAGTCACTCAAAACCACCTCTTTAGTCATTAAATTATCAAGAGAATATGAAGATGCAAGGATATACACGCCTGATGCAATTATACTTGCTTATTCTTCTGCTCATCGGATCGATGCTCTTATAACAATCAATAGGCGGCATCTGAATAATCCATTAACTTTGAAGAAGATTAAAAGAATTAATAAAAAGTATAGACTACCAGAATTACGTGTCCTTTTTCCTAGTGAGCTGCTTGAATTCCTCAGAAAGAGAGGATAGCTCTTCTAAATACTTCTCGCGTGATAGTTTTCTGTATTTTTGCCTAATTCTAAGTAAGGTCTTAATAGGTTTCACCTTAGTAGTATCGGGCTGTTGCATTTCAGTCACAATTAGTTATGAAGTTATATTAATATTTACATCCAATTGAGATAGAGTAAAAGGTGCGATAGTATGGAGAAGGCAAAGGTAAAGGCAAACGTATCGATAGAGAATTTGCAGATTGATTATGATGGAGGTGCTGATGTTCTCTACATAAGCTTCGGAGATCCGAAAGAAGCTAATGACAGTATAGAAGTGCAGGACGGTATAGTGTGTAGGTTGAAGGACAGTAAGCTTATTGGAATTACCGTAACAAATTTCAATAAAAGGTTCAAGTAAAATCTTTGACAAGAGTACTAACACTGATGAGAAATCTTATAGAAACCATGTTGCCAGAGTTTTCAAACGGTTAAACCTGCGCAATCTTGACAGTGCGGGAGGTGGGATTTGAACCCACGAACTCCTAAGAGACTAGAGCCTCAGTCTAGCGCCTTTGGCCATGCTGGGCGACTCCCGCGTTGAACCTAGTTCGATGAATGGTTTTTATAAAGCCTTCAGTAGATGATTCGACATGTTAGTTCCGGTAAGATGTTTTACTTGTGGAACGTTGATCGCAGACAAATATGTTACATATAGTAATCGAGTTAAAGCTGGCGAAGATTCTGCGAAGGTAATGGATGAATTGGGAGTGAAACGTTACTGCTGCAGGAGAATGTTTCTTGCAACGGTAGAAACGATTTACCAAGTTTTGCCGTATTACGAAGCACTAAGGCGCAGGAAGCAAGAAGTACAATCAGAGCTGGAGTAAGATGCCGAGCATAACTTCCATCAGGGGAAGGATATGCTACAACAGCAGGGGCCAAAGAAGTGTTGAAGTTGATGTTATCACTGATCAAAAATATCTGGGTAGAGCCTGTGCGCCCTCTGGCGCAAGTGTTGGCAAGCATGAGGCAGTGAGCTTTCCAAGAGGTGGCGTAGAAGAGGCGTTAACAATACTTAATTCCAACTCGGGCAGGTTTGTGGGACTTGATGCATCAGATCCGAAAATAGTTTATGATACGTTGAGAAGTATCGACAGTACACCAAACTACAGCAAGATAGGAGGCTCGGTTGCGTATTCATTAACGATCGCTGCCGCACACGCTGCTGCAAGAGCACTGGATACACCGATGTTCAAGATGCTGGGGAAGAACGGCTCAAGGTTTCCTATTCCTCTGGGCAATGTTCTGGGAGGAGGTGCGCATGCCGGACCGAGCACGCCAGACATTCAGGAATTTCTTGTCGTTCCGGTAGGAGCAAAATCCATACGCGAAGCACTCGAGATGAACTTTGATGTCCATAGAGAGTTACGAAACGTACTGGAGAGAAAGGACAAAGACTTTACGTATGGAAGGGGAGACGAAGGCGCTTGGGCTCCTAGGATGAATAACATACAGGCACTGGACGCGGTTGAAAAAGCGTGCAACAACTGCGGACATAAACTTGGGAAGGATGTTGCCATGGGAGTTGATTTTGCAACTTCTTCATTATGGAATCCAAAATCCGAGGTATACGTTTATGCCCGCACGGGCAGAAAGCTAACCCCGGCAAGACAGCTGCAATATATCATCGACATAATCAAGGACTACAAGCTGATCTATGCAGAAGATCCCGTGCATGAGGAAGCGTTTGACGACATGGCAGAGCTTACCAAGAAATTCAAAAATGTCTACATAACCGGAGACGACATGCTTGTCACAAACACTGGAAGGCTTTTGGAAGCAGTCAAGCATGGTGCATGCAACGCAGCAATATTAAAAGTGAACCAGGCAGGAAGTCTGTACGATGCTTTGGACTTTGCTGATAATGCAAAGAAGAATAACATAAGACTGGTAACATCGCACAGATCGGGCGAGTCTACCGATGCTCACATTGCACATATAGCCATAGCAACTGGCTCAAAAATGATCAAGACTGGTGTTTTGGGTGGCGAAAGGGTAGCTAAGCTCAACGAGTTGGTGCGCCTCTCAGAAACTGGATTGTTAGACGGCATGGCAGAAGTTTAGATGTTTTCGAGTGATCCTCAGTACAGTTCATGACCGCCAACATCAAGAAATTCTATTGTCCTTTCCTGAAACATTACTATATAGAATATTCGATATCTTCTGCCTATTTCATACGTATACGCTCCCTTCCACTTTCCAATCTTTCTGACTCCAAGAACAGTTGGATCAGCAGCCTCGATCAACTGCTCGATGGCTTCGTCCACTCTTTTCTGAATTTCAGAACTAAGACTCCTGTAGCCTTTCTTGAATGCAGGCGTTAAAATGGTTTCCCAATTATCCGCTTTCATTTTTCAGAATGAAGCCATGAAATTGCTTGTTTTGCACTCTTGAACCTTTTTGCTTTTCCTTGTTTTATTTCCTTCTGACTTTGCTTGATACGTTTTTGCGCCTTCTTATCAAGCATCAAGTCTATTTGGCTCATTATTTCCTCTTTGTTTAATCCCTCTTTTACGGCATCTTCCATAAATTCAAGTATTTCTCTCATCTGCTTCTTGTTTGTGATTATCTGCTCTGCTTCAGCCATTTAACTATGAATTGTGTCGGAAGGATATAAAAGAGTTTAACTGTGATCTATATCAGATAGTTTAGTTAGTTATGGATTCTAAGCTAGTATTGCAAGTGTTGGTAAATTATCAGATAAAGCAGAAGTTTAAAATTAGTGTATTTTGCAGTGGTCTGCCATGAGTGATACTGAAGGCGATGATCTCGAGAAAATGTTGCTCTCAACGGGGATAAGGGTGGGCACGCCCGTGAAGACAAAGTACATGTCTCCCTTCATCGTCAAGGCCAACCCTGAAGGGCTCTACATTCTGGACATGGAGAAGACTTTGAAGAGGATCGATGTAGCTGCCACCTTCATTAGCAGGACAAACCTTGCAAAGGTAGCTATATGCTCTGCGAGAGAATATGGGAAAACTCCGGTCGAGAAGTTTTGCGAGCTTACTGGTGCCTTGCCAGTATTGGGAAGGTTCATGCCGGGCACCTTTACCAATCCGTTACTTCCAAACTATATGGAACCCGAGCTTGTTCTTGTTACCGATCCGCAGGCTGACCAGCAGGCAGTCTTGGAAGCTACAAGGGCCGGTTTGCCGGTCATAGGGATATCGAACAGTGACAACGTTACATCGAAAGTCGATCTTGTCATACCTGCTAACAACAGGGGAAGGAGGGCACTTGCTACAGTATACTGGTTGCTGGCAAGGGACGTTCTGAGCAAGCTGGGTTTGATCAAGGCCGAAGAGCAGCAGATGGACAGGATAGTGCTCAAGGGTACCGAATACAAGATCGATGACTTTGAAACAAAGTTGGTAGAGGAGGTAATTTGACCCCATGCGGGTTAGGAAGCCCGCAGTTGCAGGTTCGTTTTATCCTTCCAAGAAAGATGAATTACTTCAGGCTATAGAGCATTGTTTCATGCATTCCTACGGTCCGGGAAAAAAACCACCAGCAAGTAACGGCAAAAAGATAATCGGCATGGTCTGCCCGCATGCTGGGTACATGTATTCTGGGCCGGTAGCTGCACATTCATACTACCAAGCATCATCGCAGAAAACTGATCTTGTTGTTATGGCCGGACCAAATCATTACGGAATAGGTAGCGGTATTGCAACTATGAAGGAAGGCTCGTGGGAAACCCCATTGGGTTCTGTTGATGTTAACAGCAGTGCAGCTGAGAAAGTCGTAAAGTTATCCGGTATAGTTGATTTTGACGATGCAGCGCACAGTGAAGACCATTGTTTGGAGGTCCAGTTGCCGATGCTGCAATACATCTACAAGCACAAGTTCGAGATCGTGCCAATAATTCTCCGTATGCAGGACAAGGAGAGTGCGGTTGACGTTGGAAAGGCCATAGCTGAAGTTGCGAGGAATGAGAATGCGTTGCTCATAGCTTCCTCAGATTTCACTCATTACGAGCCAAACGAACAGGCGCACAAAAAGGACGGCGAGTTGATCAAGACTATATTGGAACTGGATGTTAACAAATACTATACTGTCCTTGAGAGATTGAATGTGACTGCGTGCGGTTACGGCGCGATTGCATCTATGATGACGGCAGCAAAGATTCTGGGCGCTAAGAAAGGCGAACTGCTCAAATATGCCACCAGCGGAGACGTTGCAGGGAATAAAAGTTCAGTTGTAGGTTATGGTTCGATACTATTCACATGAAACCAATAAAGAAACGCGCTAGGGCATCGGCACCAGGAAAAGTGATACTCTTCGGAGAGCATTTTGTAGTTTATGGCAAACAAGCTATACTAGCTTCGATAGACAAGCGTGTTTATGTTGATGCTGTTGCAAGAAGCGATGACAAAGTTACAATAAAGTCTAACATGGGTTTCAAGGGTACGTTCAGCAAACATGATCTGGAAACTGTTAAAGAAAAAAAATTCAGATCTTTGGTACAGCCTGTGCTTGCAGCTGCAAACGACGCGATGAAGGAATTTGATTCAAGTACGGGCCTTGACATAAGTATCGGCGCGGAATTTCCACATGCAGTAGGTCTGGGTTCGTCTGCTGCTATCTCAATAGCGACTATCGCTGCAGTAAGTTCACTCTTCGGGAAGTTGAGCAAGCAGAAAATATGCGATATGTCACTGGATGCGGAAAGAATAGTACACAATAATCCCTCGGGAGCAGATTCTGCAATCTGCACATATGGGGGTCTGATGGTCTTCGACAAGCAGAGCGGAGCAAAGCCTATGAACTCCAAGATCGATATGCATCTAATAGTTGTGGATTCTGGCGTCAAAAGGATCACTGGAAATCTTGTTTCCGGAGTTAAGAAATTGCGAGAAAGCAATGCGGAGCTCTTCGAGGGTCTGGCCACTATGAGCAGCAGCATAACCAGTCAGGCAATCAAGGCGATCAAGAGCAAGGACTCTGATGAGCTGGGTTCACTGATGACGCTAAACCATTCTCTGCTCAGGAGACTAGGGGTTTCAAGAAATGTGCTGGACAAACTTGTGGACATAGCACTGAAGAACGGCGCATTTGGAGCAAAGATGACGGGAGCTGGAGGAGGAGGCTGTATCATTGCGTTGGTAAATGAGAGTTCAAGGAAAAAGATCTTGAGAGAAATGAAAAATTATGACGCGTTTGTATCCAAGGTCGAGCATAAAGGCGTCATAGTTGAGAATTAACGGTGAAACTTTAAATGGGTTTTAACGCGACGAATATCAAATGGGATTAGCCCTGTTAAAGTTGGGCGGGTCAATTGTAACCTTCAAGAACAAACCCGTCTCCATAAATAAAAGAGCGATAGATAGGATAAGCAAGCAGCTTCGCAAAGTCAGGAAACCTTTGATCGTTGTCCATGGAGGCGGCTCCTTCGGCCATTATTATTCTGTCAGGTATGATATGCATACAAAACCTGCAAGATACAATCTTCACGGCATATCTGTAGTAAGATCTTCAATGGTCGATCTGAATAATCACATTGTGAAAATAATGGTGAAGAACAGGTTGAATCCTTACACTGTGCAGCCATCATCATTGATGCAGGGAAATAAAAGCATTAGAAGCAAAGTCCACGAACTAAAAAAACTCGCATTAAATGGATTAATACCGGTAACACATGGCGATGTTTTGCATTACACCGATCGGTCATACTATATCCTTTCTGGCGACGTGTTGATGAGTATCCTAGCCAAGGAGCTCAAACCTGACGTTGTGGTATTTGCGTTGGATGTTGACGGCATCTACAGTGATCCGAAAAACAAGAAGCTCATAAGAGAGATCAGGACAGCAAGGCAGGCAAAGCTTTCTAATGTGCCCTTTGACGTTACAGGAGGTATGACTAGAAAGATAAGGGAAGCATTTAAGATGTCCAGAATGGGAATAGACGTGTTAATGGTTAACGGGCTAAAACCAGATAGGATAGTGAAAGCTTTGAACCAGAAAAAAACTGAAGGTACTCTTGTAAGAGGTGCAAAGCGATGACAGAACAGTCAGATATAGATATCATCAAGCAGAGAAAACTGGATGGTCTGGTCATACCTCTGAGCAAGGAGGTGCAGGCCAAAACAACTTCGACCTATCTGGAACATGTTACGCTAATACACAATGCGTTGCCAGAGCTTGATTTTGATGCAATTGATACCTCTACAACTTTTCTTAATCACAAGTTCTCGGCTCCATTGATAATAGATTCGATGACCGGAGGCACGCCTGAAGCTTCAAAGATCAACCAGAGACTTGCAGAAACGGCAGAGGCTCTTGGCCTTGGAATGGGACTGGGCAGCCAGAGAGCGGGCTTGAAGAGCAAGGAGCTTGCAGAAACGTATTCGATTGCGAGGGAACATGCACCCAACGCGTTTCTCATTGCAAACATTGGAGGAGCACAGCTGGCTAAGGGTCTGAGTATAGATGAGGCCAAGCAGATAGTAGAGATGATAAAAGCAAACGCGTTGGTAGTTCATCTTAATCCGTTGCAGGAACTTGTACAGCCAGAAGGAGAGCCGAAGTTCAAGGGCGTTTTTAATAAAATCACTGAACTCGTCAAAAGTTTGAGCGTTCCAGTTGTAGTGAAAGAAGTTGGTGCGGGAATATCTAAAGAAGCTGCATCGAGGCTTGAATTTGCTGGCGTGAAGGCGATCAATGTAGCAGGTTCTGGAGGGACAAGCTGGGCAGGTGTTGAGAAGCTTAGGGCCGAATCTGCTGGCAGCGAGTTGAAGACGCATCTGGGAGAGATGTTCTGGGACTGGGGCATACCAACGGCAGCAAGTTTAATCGAGGTAAGAAGAGCTGTAAAATTGCAGTTGATAGCGTCTGGAGGATTGAGGAATGGTCTAGAAGTTGCCAAGTGTCTTACCATAGGTGCAGATATGTGCGCAATGGCCTTTCCGTTTCTGAAGCAAGCAGCCGTATCGAAGGAAGCTGTTATGCAGTTCGCTGATCTTTTGCTTAATGAACTGAAGAGCACAATGTACTTGGTTGGCGCGAAGGATATCAGGACGCTCAAGACTTCAAGGCATGTTCTAACCGGAGCTCTGGCGGAGTGGTTCAAGTGAGTCTCAAACAGCAGCTAGAGTCAACAGCGTCGATGGTAGATGATTTCATACTTTCAGTTCTGGAAGGCAAGCCGAAAGAACTCTACCTCGCAGCATCACACTACATAAGAACTGGAGGAAAGCGTTTGCGACCTTTCCTGCTGATAAAGAGCTGCGAGCTTTTAGGTGGAAACGTGCGCAAGGCATTACCAGTTGCAGCGGCGATAGAAATGATACACAACTTCACGCTCGTGCATGATGACATAATGGACAACGACGAGGTAAGACATGACGTGCCAACTGTACACAAGCAGTACGGTCTCCCACTAGCGATTCTTGGTGGCGACATTCTCTTCATGAAAGCATTTCAATCAATAACAACGCATGGATCCAAAGCTGGGCTGCCCGAGAACGTTATAGTTGAACTGATTGCCAAACTAACCAGAAGCTGCCTTGATGTGAGCGAGGGACAGGCACTGGACGTTGGCATGGCATCAAATACAAAATTCTCTTCAGGCGCGCAGTACATAGGGATGATCGGCAAGAAAACGGCAGCGTTGTTTGAAACTTCATGCGAGCTAGGTGCAGTGTGTGCGCAGACGAACAAAGGCGATGTTGACAACTTAGCAAAGTTTGGCAGGAACCTTGGTATAGCATTTCAACTGGTTGATGATCTTATAGGCGTTGCAGGAGACCCAAAAGTTACGAAGAAACCCGTAGGGAATGATATCAGGGAAGGCAAGAAAACTCTGCCGATTCTGCTGGCAATAAAGAAAGCAAAAGGTCAGGACAGAGATAAGATATTGCGGGTCTTTGGGACAAAGAACGCCTCCGAAACCGAGTTAAAGGAAGCTGTGAGCGTTCTCGTAAGCGTTGGTGTTGATCGTGATGTGAGGAACATGGCGAGGTTCTATGCAACGAAAGCGATCGACAGCATCAAAGGGTATGATGACTCCAAGGCAAAGCGCGCCCTGCAGTCATTGGCTGATTTTGTTGTCGAGAGGACGCTGTAAATGATCTCCGACGAGGTCAAGAGTCTTGTTAGGAAGTTAGCACTGAAGAACGCTCTAGAACATGATGGCAAGGCGAGATCCGATACCGTCGTTGCAAAAATCATGGGGCAAAAACCCGAGCTAAGGAAAGAGGCAAAATCACTTATGAGCGAAATCAGTCTGATCGTTAATGATGTCAACAAGTTAAGCGTTAACGATCAGAAGGCTGAGCTGGAAAAGAGTGCGCCAGAACTATTGATACAGGAGAAGAAGGAAGAGAAGGGTGCATTACCGCCATTGCCCGATGCAATAATGGGCGCGGTCGTAACAAGGTTTCCTCCCGAGCCGAATGGATATCCGCATATAGGTCATGCAAAGGCCGCTATCATCGATGAAGAGTATGCAAAGATGTACAATGGAAAGCTGATTCTTAGATTTGATGACACAAATCCTCTCAAAGAAAAACTGGAGTATTATGATGCCATAAGGGAGGGTATTGAGTGGTTAGGCGTAAAACCACATCAAGTAAAAAACACATCTGATGATATGGAGTTGCTCTATGATTATGCAAAAAAGATGATCGAGGTTGAAGGTGCGTATGTATGCACCTGTGCGATGGACACCATCAAGGAGAATAGGAAGAACGGCATCGCATGCGGTTGCACGAGCAACGATCTTGCGCATAACCTTGAACGCTGGGAGAAAATGTTCAGCGAGTACAGGCCTAACCAAGCCGTAGTCAGATACAGAGGAGACATGAGGAGCGAAAACACAGTGATGCGTGACCCAACGCTTTTTCGAATAATCGAGGGCGAGCATTCCTTGAAGGGTAGCAAGTACAGGGTATGGCCAACTTATGATTTTGCGGCGTCTATTGAAGACAGCGTAGATGGTGTCACTCATGCAATGAGAACCAAAGAATATGAGCTAAGGAACGAACTTTACTACGCAATAATCGATAGGCTGCAGATAAGGAAGCCGTTGATGCTGGAGTTTTCGAGGCTGGAGTTTGATGGTATGCCCGTCTCTAAGAGAAAGATAAAACCCCTGATCGATCAGGGTCTCGTTAAGAGCTGGGACGATCCTAGATTGCCAACGCTCGTTGCCTTGAGGAGGAGAGGCATTCTTCCAGAAGCCATACGAGAATTTGTCTTAACACTAGGGTTTACAAAGGCAGATACAAAACCATCGTTCGATGTGCTTGAATCAATAAACAGGAAGATGATCGACCCGTTATCTATAAGGCTCTTCTTTGTTAGCGATCCAGTTATTTTACAGGTCAGTAATGCTCCCAAAACTGTCGCGAAGATAAAGAATCATCCCGATAAGGACATGGGCGTTAGGGAAGTAAACGTGAATGACACTTTCTACATTTCTGGCAGTGATGCTGCAAAGCTAAAGCAGGGTTCAGAAGTAAGACTGATCGAACTGTACAATGTCAAAATTGATCATGTTGAGGAAAATAGAATTTCTGGTTCATTCAATGGCGAGGAGTTAAAAGAAAATGTTCCCAAGATACAGTGGGTAAGCAAAGATGATGCGGTACAAATGAGCATTATGGTTCCTAGGGCACTTTTCATAGGCGAGGAATACAACCCGAATAGCCTCGAGATCATTAAAGGACATGCGGAATCTTATGCATCGAAATTGAAACTTGGTGAAAGGGTGCAGTTCGTAAGATTTGGTTTCTGCAGAATGGATTCAGATGGTGTTGCTGTGCTAACGAACAGGTGATGCTATGAAGATAGCAAGGATCAAACAAGATTCTATGGAGACATATGCTTTGGTACATAATGATACAATAGTAAGCAAGGAAGAGCTGGAGAAGCAACTAAAAACGAACCTTCCTGATAGTATGGAAGAATTTCTTTTTGGCGATCATATTTCCCCTATACATACAACAAAGTTAGCTACAGGTAAGAACGAGCAGTACAAGCTACTTCCTCCGATTTCTAAACCATCAAAGATCATCTGTTTGGGATACAATTACCTGGATCATGCAAGGGAACAGGGAGCTACACCACCTCAAGAGCCTGTCATATTCATGAAACCTCGCACAACACTTGTTGGTGCCGATGATACCATAACGTGTCCGAAGTTTGTTACCAAACTAGATTATGAAGGCGAGCTTGCTTTCATAATAAAGAAGAACTGCAAGAATGTAAAGCAGGAAGAGGCAATGAACTATGTTCTTGGGTACATGGTATTCAATGATGTGTCTGCAAGAGATATACAGTTTGGAGACAAGCAGTGGACAAGGGGTAAGAGTTTTGACACTTTCGCACCTTGCGGTCCGTGGATAACAACCAAGGATGAAATCAATGATCCTCATGATCTGCAAATAGTAACTAAGGTTAATGGAGAGGTTAGGCAGAATTCATCGACTAAGAACATGGCCCTCAAGATCGACAAAATAGTTGCAAGTTTAAGCAAGGTCATGACTCTAGAACAAGGCGATATTATAGCTACTGGAACGCCTTCTGGTGTTGCGGTATTCATGTCAGAGCCAAGATTCCTAAAGCATGGAGACGTTGTTGAGATAGAGATTGAAGGACTTGGTAAGATAAGAAACAATGTTGCGTTCGTAGATCATTAAATTATAAATAATATGACTGCAATGTAAGGACATGGCAAAAGTAGCAGTCGGAAAGGCCAGCGAGATTACTAACGGAAAGATGGTGGGTGTGCAGGCTGGAGGCAAGGAGGTGCTCGTTGCAAATGTTGATGGCAAATACTACGCTATGGGGAATATCTGCAACCATGCAGGTGCGAACCTGCACGAAGGCGAGTTGAACGGGAACGAATTGGTATGTCCTTGGCATGGATCAAAATGGAACGTTACCAATGGAGATCTAATATGGTTCCCTGCCAAGCTCAAACCTGCAGAAACGTTCAAGGCATCTGTAGAAGGCGATACGGTCTACGTGGAAGTTTAACGCAACTTTCCTTTTATTTTTAAAAATAAATGATGTTAGTTTGCTTTCTTTTTCTTCTCTATGTTTATTGCTGGAACTTCTACTTTCTCCAGTTCTGGCTTGCAGACCTTTGCGTGCGAGTAGTAATCTTCGTACTCCATCAACGACCCGCAGATTTCACATCTTACGAGATAGCACATCTCACCTAATAATGCGCTTGCTTGCTTAAATCCTTTCACGATGCCATTCTTGCACGATTAAAATTTACAGCATTACTAAACTCTTGCAGGACTAAGTTTAGTAATAATTAATCACATATTACATTTTTGCTATCAAAATCGAAACAATAAACAGCCTTTGTTTAGCATGAGTCCAACCAAATATTCGAAGAATTGTGCTGCATATGTGGTTACTGCTTCAGCTTTTGTTACTACTTTCCAGTTGAGCTTTGTGTACTAGTCTTTCAAGATTAGTGACATGGGCACAAAAGTTGTGTCACGAGCCCCCTCTGTAAGACAGCTTCGCATTTGTATGAATCTGTGGAGGGTTCCGTTGTATAACGAAAAGACGTCCAGTAAAACATCTAGATGCATGTGCAAAACCTTTTGGTCTAGCCTTTATGAATCATGCCCCAGTAGGAAGCTATGTCAAATCACGTTACGTACATTAGATTAGTAACATCAGATACTGAATATCATACCAGATACTTCATAGTAATTTATAACCATTGAACTTGTTCTTGAAGGAAGAGATGGAAACCAAAGACAAGAGACTAAGAAAGTACTCGGGAATAGCTCTAGGAATTGTGCTAGTAACAGCGTTCGTTCTAGTGCAACCAACAATGCAGACATCA